>WBZL01001726.1_pt1 | contig 22263 bp, 20 predicted proteins | sample 5204291 | NCBI WGS metagenome assembly WBZL01 (sample SAMN12344345, study PRJNA552823) | activated sludge metagenome | biome: Activated sludge suspended growth; feature: Nitrification reactor; material: Wastewater; isolation source: activated sludge from nitrification reactor of wastewater...
ACGCTGATCCGTGAAAGCGAACGGATGAAGCGCCAGATCGAACACCACATGGCCCGCGCACGCGCTGCATCGGTGGATCGGACCCCCGGGCAGGTTGCATCCCTGCGCGACACGATCGGGCCGGTGCTCGCTGCCCTGTCCCGCCTGCACCGCGAACGGGATCTCGCGATCTGTTGCGGCGATTTTCCCGATGTGGCCATCCAGATTGATTCCACCGACCTTGCCGAAATTCTCTCCAACCTGCTCGACAACGCTGCCAAATGGGCCGCGTCGCGGGTGATTGCAAGCTGGGACCGCGGTGACTCCACGGTCCGGATCCTGATCGATGATGACGGCCCCGGCATTGATCCGGAGTTCTACGAACAGGCCTTCTCGGTGGGAGAGCAGTTGAGTGACAGTGCCTCCGGGTCCGGCCTCGGCCTCGCCATCGTGCGCGACCTCGCAGAGCTTTACGGGGGCACAGTCACGCTTGGAAAATCACCGCTGGGCGGGCTTCAGGTGGCAGTGCAGCTTGCGACACACGCCAACTGAACGCCACGACCTTCTCCCGGGGCGCAACTTGGGCTAAGCCCCTGCCCGTGCGCAAGGATCATGATCACCTCCGGCCGCTGCTGCAACGCCAGCTTGAACAGGCTGTGCAAACCCTGAGGGACTGTTTTGCCGAAGCGATCCGGGGCAAGGCGTGGGAACGCAGCAAGCAGGGGCGAATCCTGAAGATCGTCCTCTACGGCTCGATGGCGCGCGGCACACAGGTGACGGACATGCGAAGCGGATACCGGTCCGACTTCGACCTGCTCGTGATCGTCAACCATAAGGAACTGGCGGACGATGACTGGTGGTACGGCGCGAATGACGCGCTGATCCGCGCCTGGCTCAAAAGCTCGAACCGGCGCGAGGTGAACTTCATCGTCCACGACCTTGCGGACGTGAACGACCAGCTCCGCCGCGGCCGCCCCTTCTTCAAGGACATCGATCGCGACGGCATCATCGTCTATGAATATGACACCAAGCCGCTCGCCAAGCCGGGCAACCTGAGCGCGGAGGAAATACGCGAAGAGGCCAAGGGGCATTTCGAGCAGTGGTATGCGCGGAGCCTGGGATTTAGCAAAGGTGCCGCATTCTATCTCGGCGAAGGCGATCTGAACCTTGCAGCGTTCAGCCTGCATCAAGCGGTTGAGTCAGCCTATCATTGTGTATTGCTGACGCTGACCCTCTACAGCCCCCAACTCCACAAGATCGAAAAACTCCGCGCAATGGCCGAAGGGCTAGACCCCCGCCTGATCGAAGCCTGGCCGCGAAAAACCCGCCACCAACGCCGCCCCTTCGACAAAATCCGCCGAGCCTATGTCGAGGCGCGCTATTCCAAACACTACCGGATCACGAAGGAAATGCTGGTCGAAGCAACGGCAAGCGTTGAGGCGCTGCAGGAGGTGGTGAGGGAGTTGTGCAGGAAAAGTTTGGCTAGGACCTGATCCCTATCGCGATGCACCTTGGCTAAGAGTGCGACATTGTATTATGCGTAGAAGGTGGCCGCCGCAAAGATATGCCAATCTCAGCTGATGATATTCTAATATCAAACTTTGGAGCCCTCGTATGCAAGCGATATGGCCAGTTCTCGTTGGCGCATTGGTGACCGCAATAGTCGGCAACTTTCTCGTCCAACGCTGGCAATTACGAAATTGGAAAGAGCAGCAACGTCAGCTGGGTGATCAAGTCGCTCTGGACGAATTTAAGAAGTTAGTTGAAGAGATCTCTATAAAATCCGCCGACCGGCATACGGCGATGCGAAATCTTGTCAGCTCCCTGGCTCCGGACTCTCGAATTGATTTTAAAGGCGCGCTGGAGGATTATCGAAACCAGCTTTCAATTTGGAATGGATCACTCAACTCTTTCTATGTACGCATAAGGCACAATTTGAACTATGGTTGGGCAATCCGACTTGAGCATGAAATGCATGACAAATTCAGAATCGCAGGAACAGAAATCGAGAAAGTGATTAGGTCTCGTAAGGCTGGATCGCTTCCGGACTGGCAAAGTTTGGAGGTTCCAAAAGAATTATTGAATGAAATACAGGCTAGTTCGTATAACTTCCAGCGAGACTTGTTTACAAAATTTAACTCCCGAAAATTAGAAATATTCGAAGGTCGAAGATTATATTATCGCGAAGGAGCATTAAGAGAATATTCTTTTCTCGATCTCATCAAAGCGATTTTTGTAGTTTCCGTAGATGAATATTATATAATTAGAACGCCTTAGTCGCTTTTTTCCCCAAGCAGCACTTGGCTCGCGCGGTCTTGGGAAGACCAACATTGCGGCTAGTTCAGCTGCCTGGTCTAAGTCGAGCAATTTGCTTTCAATTCCGAAGAGTGTTTTGGAGGCGCGTTCACAGCCCCTCATGCCGGTGCCAAAATAAGCAATACTCAAATATGATCGAAGTATTTCAAGTTTTGAATATCTATATTGGATCATGTGAGCCAGCAGCAACTCATACGCTTTTCTCTTAAAGTTGACCTCTCGATAACCCGTAGCAGTGCGAACAAGTTGCATGTCGATCGTGCTGGCTCCGCCGTGCTGTCGGAATGTGATTGCGCGAAAAACCTCCCTAGCCAAGCGCTTCCAATCGATCCCGAAGTGATTGAAGAAGCGTCGATCTTCAAGTACCAAGACTAACCGCTCAAAGTTAGTCAGTTGTTTGGGAGATGTATCAACATCTTCTTGAATGGTTTTGTGAACTCTAATGAGATCAGTGTGAAGCCTCTCCAGCGCCCTTCGAAGCGAGGGAAACTGAATTCTTGGTCTGCGCACAAAGCCCTCCCGAAGACATTTGCGAACATGGCTGGCCGCTATCAAGCAAAATGTATCTGACCGGTAGCGACGAAACTACATAATTCGTCTCAACTTCGAGCCAAATGTATTGCAACAAACGGGGCAGGTGCAACAATCCCTTTACCTTCCGCATCGACCCGCGAGCAAATTCCCCGAACTCCTTGTAAAATAGGAAATCATTTCCCACCCTCGGCATCATGATCTGGACTCGTCCTTGCCGCCGGATCATGTCTTTTCCGGCCCGGCCCCCACAAAAGCATGCGCATTTGCCCAATCTTTCCTGACCCTTGTTAGGCAGGCGGCTGGAGGCAGTGGCTCGCGCCCCTACCCGATGGCAGGGCAGTCCAGCCCGGCCGGGCTTTTCGTGAAAATCTCCGGCGCGCCGTCGGTGATGCCGATCGAGTGTTCGAACTGGGCGGAGAGAGAGCGGTCTCGCGTGACGGCCGTCCAGCCATCGTCGAGCACCTTGCAGTCCGGCCGGCCGATGTTGATCATGGGCTCAACCGTGAAGAACATGCCCGGGCGCAGTTCGGGGCCGGTGCCGGGCCGTCCCGCGTGCACCACTTCGGGCGCATCGTGGAACAGGCGGCCAATGCCATGGCCGCAGAAATCGCGCACCACGCCATAGCGGTGCTTTTCGGCAAAGCTCTGGATCGCATGGGCCACGTCGCCCATCCTGTTGCCGGGCCGGGCCTGCTCGATCCCCCGCATCATCGCTTCATAGGTCACTTCAACCAGCTTGCGCGCCTTGATCGGCACATCGCCGACCAGGTAGGTGCGGTTGGTGTCTCCGTGCCAGCCATCGACAATGCTCGTCACATCGACATTCACGATATCGCCGTCGCGCAGCACCTTGGGGCCGGGAATGCCATGGCAGATGACATGGTTGATCGATGTGCAGCAACTGTGGGTATAGCCGCGATAGCCAAGCGTGGCCGGGATTGCGCCCGCCTCAAGCGTCATGCGGCGGACGATGTCATCAATCTCTCCGGTCGTGATGCCGGGCACGATCAGCGGCGTCAGCGCATCCAGGATCTGCGCAGACAGGCGCCCGGCCGCGCGCATCCCTTCGAACCCTTCGGGCCCGTGCAGCTTGATGGCGCCATTGCGGGCGTGGAGCGTATCCAGCCCTACGGTCTGATAATCGGTCATGCCGCGCATATAACAACGGGTGCGCGACAATGCGAGCCCTGCCGGATTTTGCGCTTTGGCGCATCCGCGCTATGGCCGAGTCATGACTTCGACACGCATCTGGACCGCCGCTCTTGTCGTCATCGGCGATGAAATCCTCTCCGGCCGCACGCAAGACAAGAATGTGGCCCAGATTGCCCTTTGGCTGAACATCCAGGGCATCCGCCTGGCCGAGGTGCGCGTCGTTCCCGATGTGCAGGAAGCCATCATCGAGGCCGTCAACACCCTGCGTGCCCGCAATGACTATCTGTTCACCACGGGCGGCATTGGCCCGACTCATGATGACATCACGGTCGATGCAATTGCCGCTGCGCTGGGGGTGGGTGTCGTCATTCATCCCGAAGCCAGTGCTGCGCTGCACCGCTACTATGAAGCCAGGGGCGGCGTCACCGAGGCCCGCCTGCGCATGGCGCGTGTTCCGGATGGCGCGGAACTGATCCCCAACCGCATGTCTGGCGCGCCGGGTATCCGCCATGGCAACATCTTCATCATGGCTGGCGTGCCATCGATCACTGCCGGCATGCTCGATGCGCTGACGGGTTCGCTTGAGGGCGGCCTGCCGCTGCTGGCGCGCACGATCGGTTGCTGGGTCGCCGAAAGCGAAATCGCTGAACTGCTGGGCAATACCGAAAAGGCCCATGACGGGTGCCAGATCGGCAGTTACCCGTTTTTCCGTCACGGTCAGGTCGGGTCCAACTTCGTGATCCGGTCAACCGATCAGGCAGCGCTCGATGCCTGTGCCGCTGCCCTTGGGGCAGCGCTCGAAGCCATTGGCTATGACGCGATCGAGGGCGGAATCTGACGCGGGCAGCCTAGCCTGCGCGCCGACCATCCGGGCTTTGGGTGTCCCGCATGGTGACAAGGATGGCCAGTCCGGCAAGGGCGAACAGCGCGGCGAGCACGAAAGCCACGCCGTAAAACCGGACAGGGGCCTGCGGGCTCGTGAACCAGGCCAGCGTAGGATTGAACAGGAGCGGGGCAAAGACCGATCCGACCGCCATCACGCTTGAGGCAAATCCCTGGATCTCGCCCTGGTTCGTGGCGTCCGCCCGCCGGGACATCATCGCGGTGAGGCAGGGGTGCACCAATGACTGCACGGCCATCAATGGCATGATTGCAAAGGCCAGCCAGCCGTTCGTGGTGATGGCATAGGCACTCATCCCGAGTGCGCCGCCGAACATGCCCAGGGTGGCCGTGCGCCGCTCTCCGAATCGTGCAACGATTCGCGCTGATGCGAGGATCTGGGTGATCGCCATCGATACGCCCATGAGAGCCAGGGACAGCCCGATCATGGCGTTGGACCAGCCATAGCGCCCGATCGTGAAATAGGACCATGTCATGGGGTAGACGAGGCTGGCCAGCTGCCAGAGAAAATAGACGGCCGAAATCGGCAGCAGTCCCGCCAGCTTGCGAACGGTCATCAGGGCGCCAACCGGATTGGCGCGAGTCCAGTCAAACCGCCTCCGGTTTTCGGGAGCCAGCGTTTCCGGCAGTGCGAGCAGGCCATAGAGGAAATTGGCTGCAGCCAGCGCACTCGCGGCATAAAAGGGCAGCCGCGGGTCAATCTCTGCCAGCAGTCCGCCAATTGCGGGGCCAGCAACGAACCCGACGCCAAAGGCCGCGCTGATGTATCCGAACAACCGGGACCGGTCGTCTGCGTCGGTCACGTCCGCAATGACCGATTGGGACGGGCCGTTGGTCGCGCCGAAGATGCCGGTGAGCACCCGCGCTGCAAAAAGCCAGGCAAGGCTGGGCGCAAATGCCATGACCAGAAAATCGGCCGCAAAGCCGAACAGGGACCCAAGCAGGATCGGCCGCCTGCCGAACCGGTCCGAAAGGTTGCCCATGACGGGGCCGAAGAGGAACTGGAACAACGCATAGGTCAGCGACAGCCATCCCCCGATTGCAATGGCTTCAGACAAGGGGACGTGTCCAAGCGACATGATCAATTGAGGAAAGGATGGGATGATGATGCCAAAGCCGATCGAGTTGACGACCATGGTCGCCAGCACAAATCTGATTGCGGGGGGAAGTGGCGTCCGGCTCATGCGGCCACTGGTGCCTATAATTGCCTCGCGGTCAAGGGCAGGGTGCAGCACGGCTATATCTGAGCAACCGTTGCAGTCTTCGCCTGCGCCCTGTTAAGGGCTCCACATGAATACGTCACGCTATGATGATTTTCGCGCCGATGTGCGTCATTGGCTCGAGAGCACCCTCACTGATGAATTGCGGGAAGTCTCCGAACGGGCCACCAGCGTGTTCATCGACAAGGCGCACAGCCTGGCCTGGCAACGGGCCCTTGCCGTCAGGGGATGGGTCGCGCCGCACTGGCCGATGGAATTTGGCGGTCCGGGATGGGACGAGACCGAACGCTATATTTTTGCCAGTGAATGTGCTCGCGCCGAAGCGCCCAGTCTTGCCCCGATGGGACTTCGCATGGTGGCGCCCTGCATCATGCGTTATGGCACAGCAGAACAGAAGGCGCATTACCTGCCGCGCATCCTGTCGGGAGAGGATTACTGGTGCCAGGGCTATTCCGAACCTCAGGCAGGTTCTGATCTGGCCGCGCTTGCGTTGCGGGCGGATCGGGATGGCGATCATTATGTGCTCAATGGCTCGAAAATCTGGACGACGCATGCCCATTTTGCGAACCGCATGTTCTGCCTTGTGCGCACAAGCCGTGAAGGGCCGAGACAGGCAGGCATCACATTCCTGCTTCTCGACATGGCGACACCGGGGATCACGGTGCGGCCGATCGTGTCAATCGCCAACGACCATGATTTCAACCAGGTCTTTTTCGAAGATGTACGGGTGCCGGTGTCAGGGCGGCTTGGCGAGGAAAACCAGGGCTGGACGGTCGCGAAATACCTGCTCGAGTTCGAGCGGGCGGTCGCCTATGCCGCTGGCCTCCATGCTGCGCTTGACAAGGTGCGCGCGGCTGCGCGTGACAATGGGTTGCTGGATGATCGCCAGTTCCGCCGCAAACTGTCACTTGTGGCTGCGCAGATCGCGGCGATCGAAGCCGTGGAACTCGGCGTCATGGCGGCCATGGCCGCAGGGCGCAGCCCTGGGCCGGCTTCATCCACACTCAAGATCCAGGGAACCGAAGCGCAGCAACGGATTCAGGAACTCGCTGTTGAGGCGGCAGGGGACTATGCCGCGCCGGACCAGCATGAGGCCCGCCAGCCCGGCAGCGGACTGACGCCGCTGACACAGGAGTGGGCCATGATTGCCACGCCCCGCTACTTCAATGGGCGTGCGGCTTCCATTTACGGCGGATCCAACGAAATCCAGCGGGGAATCATCGCGCGGCAAGTCCTTGGCTTGTAGCCGAGTGATTCTGCACAAATTTCAGGCAAAGATTTTCGGATTGCTCGCCTGCTGGGCAGGATTCGCATGATCCTTGCGACGAATCCCTGTTCTTGTTGCGGAATCCTGTTTGGCACGCTTATTGAAAGCGAAAGCGTGATTTCGGGGACTCGAGGAAAGCGACAATGAAAAAGATCGAAGCCATCATCAAGCCGTTCAAGCTCGACGATGTGAAGGAAGCCTTGCACGAAGTGGGCGTCTCCGGGATCACGGTGACGGAAGCAAAAGGCTTCGGTCGCCAGAAGGGGCACACGGAACTCTATCGCGGTGCCGAATATGTCGTCGATTTCCTGCCCAAGGTGAAACTTGAAGTCGTCGTTGATGATGGCATGGCGCAGCGCGTGGTCGAAGCGATCGCGGCCGCAGCGCAGACCGGCCGTATCGGTGACGGCAAGATATTCGTCATTCCGGTGGAAAGCGCATTGCGCATTCGCACAGGAGAGAAGGATGGCGACGCGATCTGACGCGTCAGCCCGTATTGCTGGGTGGCGCGGGTCGCCCATTGTCCAACACCAAAGACTGAGGAAGGTTGAATACCATGGCCAAACCGGCAGATGTTCTGAAGCGTATCAAGGATGAGGAGATCGAATGGGTCGATCTTCGCTTTACCGATCCTAAGGGCAAGTGGCAGCATCTGACGATGTGTTCAGGCGTGATCGGCGAAGATGAGCTGACCGACGGGCTCATGTTCGACGGATCATCCATTGCGGGCTGGAAGGCCATCAACGAGTCCGACATGATCCTGAAGCCGGACCTCGACTCGGTCTATGTCGATCCGTTCTCGGCAACGCCGATGATGATCATCTTCTGTGATATCGTCGAGCCCTCAACCGGCGAACTCTATGCCCGTGACCCGCGCTCGACCGCGAAGCGGGCAGAGGCCTATCTCAAGTCCACCGGGATCGGGGATACGGTTTATGTCGGCCCGGAAGCCGAGTTCTTCATGTTTGACGATGTCCGCTTCGAAACCGGGTACAACACCTCGTCCTACAAGCTTGACGACATCGAACTGCCGACCAATACCGGCACGAAGTACGAAAGCGGCAACCTGGGCCATCGGCCGCGCGCGAAGGGCGGCTATTTCCCGGTCGCTCCGGTTGACTCGGCGCAGGACATTCGCGGCGAAATGGTTTCGACCATGCTTGAAATGGGCCTGCCCTGCGACAAGCATCATCACGAAGTGGCTGCTGCCCAGCACGAACTCGGCCTGACCTTCGGCACCCTCACGGAAACCGCCGATCGCATGCAGATCTACAAATATGTCGTGCACATGGTCGCTCAGGCTTATGGCAAGTCTGCGACGTTCATGCCGAAGCCGATCAAGGAAGATAATGGCTCTGGCATGCACACCCATCTCTCGATCTGGGCCAAGGGCAAGCCGCTTTTTGCAGGCAATGGCTATGCTGGCCTGTCTGACATGTGCCTGTACTTCATTGGCGGCATCATCAAGCATGCGAAGTCCGTGAATGCGTTCACCAACCCGACGACGAACAGCTACAAGCGGCTCGTTCCGGGCTACGAAGCGCCGGTGCTCCTTGCCTATTCGGCGCGCAACCGGTCTGCATCGTGCCGCATTCCCTACGGCGCGGGGGCCAAGGCCAAGCGCGTCGAGGTTCGCTTCCCTGATGCGATGGCCAACCCTTATCTGGCCTATGCGGCTCTGTTCATGGCGGGACTCGACGGCATCGAGAACAAGATCCATCCCGGCGACGCGATGGACAAGAATCTCTATGATCTGCCGCCGGAAGAACTGGCCCAGGTGCCAACCGTGTGCGGATCGCTGCGGGAAGCCCTGGAAGCGCTCGAGGCCGACCACGCCTATCTGCTGAAGGGTGACGTGTTCTCGAAGGACCAGATTGAATCCTACATCGAACTCAAGATGGAAGACGTCGCCCGTTGGGAAATGACGCCGAGCCCTGTCGAGTTCGACATGTACTATTCCAGCTGATCCCTGAATGATGGGCGGCAGCCACTGGGCTGCCGCCCTTTTTCATGCCAGCTGCGAAACGCGGATGGCGGGCGGACCCGAAGGGTGCGCGCCAGCGTCGGGATCAAAGCGATGCCAGCCATCCGGGCCAAGGCGCTCTATTGGCCGGAACTTCGTCTTGTATTCCATGCGGCTGGACCCCTGGATCCAGTAGCCCAGGTAGACATAGGGCAAGCCTGCTGCCCCGGCCCGCAAGATATGATCCATGATAATGAAATTGCCCAGGCCCACTCGGTTTGGGTTGTCTGGCGTGAAGAAACTGTAGATCATTGACAGCCCGTCGCCCTGCTGGTCCGTCAGGCAGGCGCCAACAAGTCGGCCGCGCATACCATTGACCGACGGCTCGCGATACTCGATCACAAAGGTGTTGACGGGGGTCTGTTCAACCATGTCGGCAAAATCGATTTCGTCCATGCCAGCCATGCCGCCGTCCGGATGGCGTGCCGAAAGATATTGGCGAAGCAACTGGTACTGCTCATCCGTTGACCAGGGCTGGGCCGCGGTGACTTCCAGGTCCGCGTGGCGCTTCAGGACCTTGCGCTGGCTTGCATTGGGCGAAAAGTCCTGCGTCACGACGCGCACCGAAATGCAGGCCGAACAATCACCGCAACTGGGGCGGTAGGCCACACCCTGGCTTCGCCGAAATCCGATCTTGCCGAGCGCATCGTTCAATTCGCTCGCGTTCGAGCCGGTCAGCTCGGTGAAAACCTTGCGCTCAAGCTTGCCCGGAAGATACGGGCACGGCGACGGGCTGGTGACAAAAAATCTCGGAAACCGGAATTGTGCGGTCACGGCCGATCCGTCTCCCAAACGGTGTTACGCTGTTTGCTGACGCGTTATGAAGCTGCCGATGCGCAATGAAAAGGGCATTTACCATCAAAAAACGGTAAACGCGAAAACAGGGCTGAATTCAGGCGAGCTCAACCTGGGACACATCGTAGCCCGCTTCACGCAGTGAGGAGATCAGGCGGGCCAGATGCGGCGCATCGCGTGTCTCGCACTCGATATCCGTAATCAACCCCTTGGCCGGCAAATCCGTGAACACGCGCTGGTGATAGATTTCGAGCACATTGACGTTCTGTTCGGCGATCACCCGGAAAACATTCACGAGTGCGCCGGGCCTGTCCTGCAGACGAATGCGAATCCGGGCCAGCCGGCCGGAGCGCACCTGATCGCGCAGCAAAACATTGGCGAGCAGACGGGTATCGATGTTGCCTCCGGTCAGGACAATGCCAACCGTCCTGCCGCGGAACTTTTCCCCGTGTTCCATGAGAGCGGCCAGCCCCGCGGCGCCTGCGCCCTCGACAACGGTCTTTTCGATCTGGAGGAGCAGACTGACCGCCTCTTCAAGCCGCCGTTCACTGACCAGAACGATCTCATCGACCAAAGACTTGACGAACCGGCGGGTCAGTTCGCCCGGATGCTTGACGGCAATACCTTCTGCAAGCGTATCCCCCGCGCACGGTGACGAATGACCGTCTATGACATTGCGCATCGAGGGGAAGAGTTCTGCCTGCACCCCGATCAGCTTGAGGTCGGGACGCAGTGCCTTGGCCGCGGTTGCCATGCCTGAAATGAGTCCGCCCCCGCCGATGGGAACCACCAACGTGTCGATTTCGGGCGCATCCTCGAGCATCTCGAGCGCCACCGTGCCCTGTCCGGCAATGATATCCGGTTCGTCGAACGGATGAACGAAGGTCAGGCTGCGTTCGCCCTCGAGCGCGCGGGCATGCGCATAGGCCGCCTCGAACGTTTCTCCGTGCAGAACGACGGTCGCACCGTGCGCCTCGGTCTGCATGACCTTCACTGTCGGCGTCAGTTTCGGCATGACGATTGTCACGGGGACACCCAATCGCCTGCCGTGATAGGCCAGGCCTTGGGCATGGTTGCCGGCAGATGCGGCAATGACGCCATTCTTGCGGGCATTGTCGCCCATCAGAAGCAGGCGGTTGAGGGCGCCGCGCTCCTTGTAGGCTGCTGTGAACTGCAGATTCTCGAATTTGAGGTGGACTTGTGCGCCGGTCATGTTCGACAGCGTCTGGCTGAGCAGTGTGGGCGTGCGCACGACAGCCCCACTGATCCGTGCATGGGCGGCGCGGACGTCTTCGAGCGTTACGGGCAAGCGATCATGATCAGACATGGAGGGCGCCCTAACGCATCTGGCGCAGATGGCAAACAGTGCTTATGCTCACGCACATGGCAAAACTGGCTTTTATCGGACTTGGGGTGATGGGCGGGCCAATGGCTCAGCACCTGGCAGAAGCCGGACACGACATGACAGTATACAATCGCACCCAATCCCGGGCGGATGCCTGGGTCCGTGCCAATGGCGGGACGAGTGCGTCCAGCCCGGCAGAAGCAGCGGAAGGAGCCGATGCTGTCATTACGTGTGTCGGCAATGATGATGATCTCGCTGCCGTGACTCTTTCACGCGACGGCGCGTTCAGGACAATGCGCAAGGACAGCCTGTTTATCGATCACACAACGGTTTCGGCCAAGATTGCGCGTCAGCTGGCCGTGGAGGCCAAGGACAAATACATCCTGCCAATTGATGCACCGATGACGGGTGGGCAGATCGGAGCGCAAAAAGGCATGCTGACCCTGATGTGCGGCGGCCGTGCGAATGCCATCGAGGCGGCCACGCCCATCATGCAGGCCTATGCTGCCAAGATCGTGCACGTCGGACCCACCGGCGCGGGGCAACTGACCAAGATGGTCAACCAGATCGGATTTGCCGGAATCGTCCAGTCGCTCGCCGAAGCGATCCGTTTTGCGCAGGCGGAAAATCTCGATCTCGACAAGGTGTTCGAAGCCATTTCCGGCGGTGCGGCATCAAGCTGGCAGATGACCAACCGTTGGGCGACAATGGCCCGCGACGAATTCGATTTCGGGCTTGCGGTCGACCTGATGCGCAAGGATTTGGGGCTTGCCTTTGATGAAGCGCGTGGCAACGGGGCGACGCTGCCAGTGACGGCGCTGGTCGACCAGTTCCTTGCCGATGTGCAGGGCCTGGGCGGCGGCAGGCAGGATCCGAGTGCCTTGATCAGGCGGCTGGCAAAACCCGGCCAGGGCTGAAGGCCTTCGTTCTTTTGGCGTTTCCGGCTTTGCTAATGCCGGGCGCCGCTGCAAAGGGAACGCTGCATGTTTGGACTATCGGACTCTCGTCTGGCACTTGCGGCAGCCCTGGTTCTGGGCTGCTCGTCCTTGTCCGGTGTCGCGGCATCCGCACCGGCGCGTTGCAGCAAGTCGGCTGAATCCAGCCGGGCCCTTGTTTTGGCGTTCTACAACGAAGCGCTGGTGAACCGTAGGCCGCAGCAGGCGTTTGAACAGTTTGTGGCGATCGACTTTGTCGAGCACAAACCTGACGTTGCGGATGGCACGCGTGATGGCGCTGTGGCTTTCCTTGCCCAACTGATGGATGACCTTCCCCAGGCCCGCTGGGACGTGGTTCGTACAATTGTCGAAGGGCAGATGGTCTTTCTCCACGCACGATTTACGCCAGCGCCCGGGGCTGAGCACTATGCCATTGCGGACGTATTCAGGCTGCACGACTGCAAGATTGTCGAGCATTGGGATGTCGTGGGGCCGCCATCCGGTGACGCCCGCAACCCGCACAGCCGCTTTTAGGCGGGCATGAGCGGGGCGAGGTGAGTCACGCTGCTCCTGCCCCGTCCGTGGTCATGCAAACCCGTGTTCGGCAGGGATGGCAGACGGCGGGCCATCCGGCATCGCAATCAGGTCTTCGCTTGTTGCGCCGGCTCTGTACCGCGCGAGCAAATCTTCAGGGTCAATGACGACCCCAATCGGATTTTCAGCAAAGGCAGCACTCTCCATATAGGCAATCGCATCTTCAAGCGTTCCGCAATCGACCTGCAATTCCATGCGGTTGCCGTCCGGGTCCTTGTAATACATGGACAGGGTGGTGCCGTGATGGATCGGCCAATAGGGCGTGATGCCGGCCGATTTCATCCGGGCATAGGTCTCCAGAAGGTCGCCGATCCCGGCATAGGTATAGGCAACATGATTGACGCCAATCGTGCCGCGTCCGCCGCTGCCACCCGGGTTCAGGACATCGAGGTTCGCAAAGGCAAACCGGTGATGCTCATCATCATAGGTCATGAAGGCGAGCGCAGGATCGCGGTGCACGACCCGGGCTTCGAACACCATTTCGTACCATGCGATCATCGCGTCGTATTGCCGCGTCTGATAGACCACATGGGCAAACTTGACTGGCTTTGCCATGGCTTTCCTCCCCCTTTGCGCGTCCTGACGAGTCGCCCGCACATCCTATGAGTGTCAGGCGAAGGTGCAAGTGTCGTGCGCGCTTGCGGCCAGCCGCCGCGCGGGGCATGATCGGTGGATGCGTATGTCCCTTTCCGGCTCTTGCCTGACCTTGTTTGCCCTGTTTGCTCTGACATGGACCGCACCGGCCGCGGCGAACACTCTTGTTGATAATGTGAACGGCATCACGCTCGATGAAGCGGGGCATATTGTCCGCTTTTCCGGGCTGGTGATGGGCAATGACGGAAAGGTCGTGCGTTTGGTCACAGCGCCCGCGCCCGTGCCGGATCAGGACCGGAAGGCGCGCAAGGGGCAGGAGCCCGTAGCGCCGGATCGGGTGGACTATCGGATCGATGGCAAGGGGAAGACCATGCTTCCCGGCCTGATTGACGCCCATGGGCATGTCATGAAACTGGGGTTCCAGGCCCTGACGCTTGACCTGTCCGATACCCGTTCGCTTGCCGAAGCACAGGCAAAGATTGCTACTTATGTGCGGGATCATGGCAATCGGCGCTGGATTATCGGGCGCGGCTGGAACCAGGAAAGATGGGGCTTGGGGCGGTTCCCGACGGCAGCGGAACTGGATGCGGTTGTTGCGGACAAGCCGGTCTGGCTGGAGCGCGTTGACAGCCATGCCGGCTGGGCGAACAGCGCAGCCATGGCCGAAGCAGGGATCACGGTGCGCTCCGTTGCGCCGCCGGGCGGCCGGATCGAAATGGCGGGTGGAAAGCCCATCGGCATCTTCGTCGATGCCGCAATGCAGATGATCGAGAAGGTCGTCCCTGTGCCGCTGGCGCGAGAACGCGATCAGGCCCTTATCAAGGCGCAGGATATGCTGCTGGCACGCGGGATCACGGCCATTGCGGATATGGGAACCAGCCTTGAGGATTGGTCCAGCTTCCGGCGCGCCGGGGATGGGGGCTGGCTCAATGTGCGGATCTTTGCCTATTCCGAAGGGCTCGACCCCATTCTCGTGATCGGTGCGAATGCGCCTACGCCCTGGCTGTATGGAGACAGGCTGAGGATGGGCGGAGTGAAGCTTTACGCGGATGGTGCACTTGGATCGCGGGGTGCCTGGCTGAAATCGCCCTATGCCGATGCGCCGGGCAATCGCGGATTGCAGTTCGTCGAGGACACGAAGCTCAGGAACATCATGAGTCGCGCTGCATTGGATGGGTATCAGATCGCGGTTCATGCGATCGGCGATGCAGCCAACGCACAGGTGCTTGATGCCTTTTCCGAACTGCAAACCACCTACAAGGGGGATCGTCGATGGCGCATCGAACATGCGCAGATTCTGGACCCGCTTGATATTCCCCGGTTTGCGCCGCTGGGTGTGATCGCATCGATGCAGCCGGTTCACCAGACGAGTGACCGGCACATGGCCGAAGTGCGGCTCGATCCTGCGCGGCTCAAGGGTGCCTACGCGTGGAAGAGCCTCTTGGCGAGTGGCGCGCGCCTTGCCTTTGGCTCGGACGCACCGGTTGAAGTCCCGGATGTCTTTGCCGGGCTTGCTGCTGCGATCACGCGTGAAGATGCTGCGGGCGAACCTTTTGGCGGGTGGCAACCGCAGGAACGGATTTCGCGGGAGGACGCGATTGCCGGATACACGACCGGGGCCGCCTTCGCTTCCTTCGCTGAGACACGGATCGGGAGACTGGCGCCCGGGCTATGGGCCGATTTCATCCTCATCGATCGCGATCCGTTGCTGACAACCCCGGCCGATTTGCGCGGAACGAAGGTTCTGGAAACCTGGGTCGCAGGGCGAAAGCTCTTCTCGCGGCCTAATTGACCAGTGCCGTCAGAGTTCCCGTGGTCAGCACCTGCGGCAGCTCAACCGGCTGGCCTGTGCCTTTTGGGTACCAGAGGTAAAGCGGCACGCCGGATCGGCCATGCGCTTCGAGGAAGCGGGTGATGGCCGGATCGCCATTCGTCCAGTCCCCCGCCATCACGGTCACGCCGCCCTTTGCAAAAGCGGCCCGGGTTTCTGCGCGATCTATGGCAGCCCGTTCGTTGACCTTGCAGGTCAGGCACCAGTCGGCCGTGAAGTAGAGGAAGACAGGCGTACCCGAACCGCGCAGGGAGTCCAGCCTGGCCTCGGAAAATGGCTCTGCATCAAGGGCGGCCGAATGGGCGGGCCGGAGCGTGAACAGGAAGGGCATGGCATAAGCGGCACCCGCCGACGCCACAGCAAAGCCCGCCAGAGCCACAGCGCCCAAAGGCTGTCGACGCCCGGCACTCCATCCAATGAGCGCAATGAGCATCAGACCGGCGAGGCCAATGTTCAGGCCCGTCTGACCTGTTTGTCGCCAGAGTAGCCACAGCAGCGCAGCAACGGTCAGCGCCATCGGGATGGCCAGAAGCTTCTGGAACGTTGCCATCCAGGCCCCCGGCTTGGGAACCAGTCTCCGCATGGCTGGCACGAAGCCGAGGCCAAGGAAGGGCAGGGCAAGGCCAAGACCGAGGCCGGCAAATATGGCCAGCGCGGCGGGCACAGGAAGCACAAGGGCAGCGCCAAGGGCGGCAGCCATGAATGGTCCGGTACAAGGCGTTGCGACAAAGGCTGCAAGGGCGCCTGTCCAGAATGCGCCGGCCACTCCCCCGCGCGATGCCAATGCGTCTCCGCCCCCAAAGCTGCGCAAATGAAACAGTCCAAGCAGGTTCAGGGTAATTGCGGTGGACAGCAAGGTCAGGAACAGAATCACCCGGGGGTCCTGCAACTGGAAGGCCCACCCGACTTCGGCGCCGCCCGCACGCAGGGCCAGCAGCGCGCCCCCCAATGCGAGACAGGTCGAGATGACACCCGCGGCATAGGCCAGCGCATCGCGACGCGCCTCTTTTTCATCGCTGCTGCCGGCCCGCGCAAGGCTGATCGCCTTGAGGCTTATGACGGGAAAGACGCACGGCATGACATTGAGGATCAGCCCGCCCAGAATTGCCCCTGCAAGCGCAAGCACAATGGTCAAAACGCCATTATTGTCGTGAACCTGAGGCACAGGGCCGGGCAGGGCTGAAACGGTCAGCCCTTCGCCCTTGCCCAGAGCCACGACGCCTTCAAGGGTCTTGGGCGTGACAAAGCCAAAAGACGCTTTCGCCGCTTCGATGACGAGCATGTCGCCTGCGCGACTGGCCTTCTGCGGTGCGGCATAGTTCAGTGCATCCCCGGTTGTCGCAAAGAACCAGGGGTCCGGCGCAGGTCGGCTGGCAGGATAGGGAATGCCAATGCGGATCACCGGTCCTGCAACCTGGAATTGGGCAGGGCTGCCTAACGGTCTGGGCAGTTTCATTCGCCAGTGATCGAACTGGGCCCTGTCTGCCATCCCGATTGTGCCCTCGCCGACGGTCAGGCTCAGCGCGAGATCATCATGTTCGGGCACGCAGATCTTGTCCGTGCAGGCGAGCCGGTCAATCGATACGCGGATCGGCAGCGGTGTTCCTTTGGGAAGAGAGGCCGAAACGTCCAGTGTACCAAGAAGAGCATGCTCCGAATTGAAGACGTGGTTCATCAGCCCGGCGATCAGGAGCCGCTCCGGGACGGGATACCGCAACGCCGTGACGGTGACGCCGTCCGGCAAGGTCCAGCGGACCTGGGCCGACAGACCTGCATCTCCCGGATTCTGCCAATAACCGTGCCAGCCCGGTTGTGGCTGCATCCGGATGGCGATTGCAACGGGTTTTCCGGGTGCTGCCGTTGCGGATTCAGCCACGAGCGATGCGCGGATGTGGTTCCCTGCAAAGGCGGGAGAGGCACAGGCACCGGCAAGCAAGATCAGGGTCATCAAGCTGCAACGAAGCCAGTCCATCGAAAATCCTTGTTGCATAACAGGCAGCGCTATAGCCTGTTTCGTCTCAACACAAAGCGGAGTTACGGGGTGAGGAAAATCCTTTTGGCCGGAGCCATGCTGGCACTGCTGGCGGCAGGATCAAATGCCAGCGCGAACGAGGCGGCGGGGCGACCGGCCGGGCCAGCCAGTGCCGTGAAGCCCAAGCTGATTGTGGCCATAGCGGTCGACCAGTTTTCGGCCGACCTCTTCAATGAATATCGCGGCCGGTTGCGCGGGGGGCTCGCAAGGCTGGGCCAGGGGGTTGTTTTTGCCAGGGGCCACCAAAGCCATGCTGCCACCGAGACGTGCCCGGGCCATTCGACGATCCTGACCGGAAGCCGGCCTGCACGGTCCGGCATTATTGCCAACGATTGGCAGAACCCGCAGTTGCCGAGGGCGGACGCGTCGGGAAAGCCTGCCTATGACGTGTATTGCGCCGAAGACGAAAGCCAGCCCGGAAGCTCGGCAGCAAACTACACAGTGTCGTCGCATCACCTGAAAGTTCCCACGCTGGGAGACAGAATGAAGGTAGCCAATCCCGGAACGCGAGTCGTGGCGGTCTCCGGCAAGGACCGAGCGGCGGTCATGATGGGCGGGCATCATGCCGACCTTGGGATCTGGTGGGACGGCAAGGTTTTCACGAGTTACAAGGCAATGATTTCAAGCCTTCCGCCCGGACTTGCAGCCGTGAATGCGCGTGCCGCCGCCGCCATTGCCCGGCCAACACCTGTGCGCCTGCCCGCCGATTGTGTCGGGCGGGAGCGTGAGATCGCCATTTCATCTTCAATGAAGATCGGGCGGCTTGGCCAGCGCAAGGCAGGAGATGAACGAAGCTGGCGCGCCACGCCCGAATTCGATGCTCTGACGCTTGATGCCGCCATGGTCGCGTTCGATGCCCTGGGGCTTGGCCGGACCAGCGCCACGGATGTGCTTGCTGTCAGCTTCTCGGCAACAGACTATGTCGGCCATGGCTATGGGACCGAGGGTCCGGAAATGTGCGCGCAGATTCACGCGCTTGATGCAACGCTGGGCCGGATGTTCGCCCTGCTCGACAAGACGAAGATCCCCTATGCCGTTGTGCTCACTGCGGATCATGGCGGTCACGATGCGCCGGAGCGTAACCGTGAAGATGGCTTGCCAGTGGCGCAGCGTGTTGATCCGGCGCTCTCTGCAAAGGCTGTCGGGCAGGCCCTGGCTGGGCGCTTTGGACTTGCCGAAAACGCCCTGCTTGGACGGTCGGCATTCGGCGACATCTATCTGTCGCCTGCGGTGCCCGCTGATCGGCGCGCTGATGTGCTCCAGGCCGCAGTCCAGACCTATCGGCAGCACCCGCAGGTTGCCGCTGTCTTTACCGCTGGTGAGATTTCCGCAGCGCCTGCTCCGGGCGGCCCCGTGGATGAATGGTCGTTGCTTGATCGGGTCAAGGCCAGTTTTGACCCATCGCGATCCGGAGATTTCGTCGTGCTCCTGAAGCCCTTTGTGACGCCAATCCCGGCTGGCCTGCCCGGGTTTGTGGCAACACATGGATCCCCTTGGGGATATGATCGCCGGGTTCCGATCCTGTTCTGGTGGAAGGGTATCGCTGGCTTCGAACAGCCCAATGCCGTCGAAACGGTTGACATCCTGCCAACCTTGGGGAGCCTTGTAGGCCTTGATGTTCCGGCGTCCGAAATTGACGGCCGCTGCCTCGATCTGCTGGCCGGGCCTGACAGCAACTGCCGGTGAGGGGGATGCCGGGGCAACTTGTTCCGGGACAAAAAGGGGGCTAGCCTCAGCAGATACGGAACGAGTCCCACAAAAGCCTTGAAGGCGGGATCGAGGAGGACAGGATGCGCAAGATTCTTTTTGCGGCAACGGCCTGTGCCGCGCTGGCGATGGTCAGCCCGCTTTGGGCTGCAGGCACCGGAGGGGGTGGAGGCGGTGGCGGCTTCCCGAGCGACAGTGCCCCCCAATATGATCCGGTCAAGGAATATGCGAACGGTATCGCTGCGCTTCAGGCCCAGAACTTCAAAGCTGCGCGAACAGCATTTGACCGTGTCCTGGCAAGCGCCCCGCGCGACGCGAACACGAACTTCCTTGCCGGCATGGCCCGGGAAGGACTTGGGGACTGGAAAGGCGCCCGCAAGTTCTTCGAAAAGGCAACGCGCATTGATCCCGGCATGACGAATGCCTGGCGGGAATTGGGGATCAGCTATGCCAGGCTTGGCGACAGGCCGAATGCAGAAGCGACACTTGTGACGCTGCGGGGCAAGGCCGAATCTTGTGCCAAGACCTGCCCTACCGCCGCCGAAATTCAGGGCGCAATTGACGCGGTCTCCGCGGCATTGGCCGCCGCACCTGTGGCGTCCTTTATACAAAACAAGAGCCTGCTGTTCGCGAGCGCGGCCAAGGGCGATGCACTTTACCTCGATGCCGTCGGCCTGATCAATGATCGCCGCTACGAGGATGCCATCGCAACGCTCAAGAAGGCCCAGGCAAGTTTTGGCCCTCACCCCGACATCCTGACCTATCTCGGCTTTGCGCACCGCAAGCTGGGGCAGTTCGAGATTGCCGAATCCTATTATCTGGCGGCACTTGCCGTTGCACCAAACCATCGCGGTGCGACGGAATACTACGGCGAACTGATGGTCGAACGCGGAGATCTGGCGGGGGCGCGGCAGAAGCTGGCGGTGCTGGATGCGCAGTGTCGCTTTGGCTGTGCAGAGGCGGAGGAATTGCGGCGTTGGATCGCGGCCGGCCATTCGCCTCACTCCTGAGGGGTCTTGCCCTTGCCAGCTTGGCCAGCGCCGGGGTTCGTGCCAGTGCGCCAGTCCCCATCCGTGAAGCAGACTGGATTGTTGCGCCGCAGCGACTCCATTTGCTGACAACGCGGCCAGAAGAATGCTTGCCAGAGGATTCGCCTGATATTGTCTCGCTTGTCTATGGCACCGTCGCATTCCGCGATCCCATGCTGCTTGGCGGCCAGGCCGCACGGGCCGGACTGAGCTGCATGAGCTGCCATCGTGGCGGGCGGGGAAACCCGGGCTTCCACTTTCCCGGCCTGTCCGGGGCACCGGGAACGGCGGACGTCACGTCATCGCTGATGAGCTCACATCGCGGGGATGGTATTGCCAATCCTCGGCCCATTCCCGACCTGACATTTGATGTGCCGAAAATCTCCCGCGTGGACCAGCGCAGGCTCGAAGCCTTTATTCGCGGCCTGATTGTCGAGGAATTTGATGGAGAGCCGCCGTCTCCCGTCATCCTCAAGGGTCTTGCCAACTATGTCCGCGCCCTGGATCCCGCCCATTGTCCCTCTCGTCATGACCAGCCCTACGGCGTCGCCAATGCCCTGGCTGACTATTTCCTTGCACTTGGGGCCGCAGAAACTGCGCTGGTCGATGAGGACCGTGACACTGCACTGGCCATGCTGCGTGGCGCTCGATCAATCCTGGGCAGCATGGATGCCCGATATCAGGGGGACGGGCTTGAGGAGGCGCGATCGGCACTCGAGGAAGCCGGGCTCGCTCTGGCGCAAATCCAGCAGGACTTGCGGGACGGCAAAGCTCTTTCCGGCCCGGCCGAAGCCGTTCATCGCCGCTGGGCCGCAACCCGGCGCTGGGCAGATCCGCTCATCAAGGGAGAGCCACTGTCCTTGTATAACCCCCGGAAACTGCGCGCCGCGCTCGCTGGCTGACCTTGGACCGGAGGTAAAGTTCGCCCCTGCCGGGACGTTTAAGGGTTGCACAGCGCCTCAAAACCTAGCAGCATGTCGGCTCCGGAGAGGAAAGACATAAAAAATGCTGAATAGACAAACAGATAGAGTGCCCCCGCCGTCCCTTTTCCTTGCCCTGACCGAGCCTGTGCGCGCGCTGATGGAGCTTGGCTCCATCCCGATGGCGTCGCCGCTGCTGGCCTCGGCCCCCCGTGGGGATGGCCATCCCGTTCTTGTGCTGCCGGGTTTCATCACAACCGATCGGTCAACGGCGCTGCTTCGCAGATTCCTGACCCGCATCGGCTATGACGCGCACAGCTGGAACCTGGGGCGCAATCTCGGGCCCAAGGCGATTGGCCAGCAGGGGGAGCGGCTGATTGCCCGGCTGGATGAAATCCATGAGCAGACAGGGCAAAGGACAAGCCTCGTTGGCTGGAGCCTTGGCGGCATGATGGCGCGCCAGCTTTCGCGCCGCCGGCCCGATCTTGTCCGTCAGGTTATCACGCTTGGGTCGCCCATTGTGGGCGATCCGCGTGCGACCAATGCCTGGCGTGCCTATCAGCGCTTTACCGGGCACAGGCTCGACGATCCCGGCGTGCATGAGCAGCTGCGCGAGAGCGAGCTTCCCCCTCCAGTTCCGTCGACGGCCATCTTCACGAAGGAAGACGGCGTGGTTGCCTGGCAGAACTGCATCGAGCCTGAGGATGCCTATACGGACAATATCCGCGTCTATGGCAGCCATTGCGGCCTCGGTGTCAATCCGGTTGTCCTCTACGCGATTGCCGACCGGCTGGCGCAGGAAGATGGGCGCTGGAAGCCGTTCGAACGCACCGGGCTGATGCGGCAATGCTTTTATCCCTCGTCAGGCCACAGTCACTAGTGGCCTAGGCCCGCGGGTGCGCGTTGCGATAGACGTCCAGCAGATAGGCTGCATCGACTGAGGTATAGATCTGCGTGGAGCTGAGGCTGGCATGGCCCAGCAGTTCCTGCAGGCTGCGCAGGTCGGCGCCGCCTGCCAGCAGGTGTGTCGCAAAACTGTGCCTCAAGGCATGAGGAGTTGTGCGTTCACCCAGGCCCAGACGCGAGCGGGC
>WBZL01001727.1_pt1 | contig 22256 bp, 25 predicted proteins | sample 5204291 | NCBI WGS metagenome assembly WBZL01 (sample SAMN12344345, study PRJNA552823) | activated sludge metagenome | biome: Activated sludge suspended growth; feature: Nitrification reactor; material: Wastewater; isolation source: activated sludge from nitrification reactor of wastewater...
GTTCAGGGACAGGCGGCGCATCTCCTGGCGCACCTTGATGCAAAACGGGCAACTCCTGAACTGATACAGGACCAGGTCGCCGCATTGCCGGTCCACGTCAGCCTGGGCCTCGGGCGCGCGCACCAGGCCCATGGGCGCGGACAGCCGCTCCAGGAGCAGGAGCACGGGGGTGAGGATCAGGCGCAGGGTCCTGAAGAAGGTTCGAAATAGCCATTTCATGATCGGTTCTCCGGGAATTTATGGTTTCGGGCGCCGCTTGATGCTGGCGTTGGCGCGGGAGGCAGTTTCCCCACCCCCTTCGGTGGGAATCTCCAGGATGCGCACTTTCACGGTCTTGCCCTTGATCTTGCCGTCGGCGAGGCGGCGCCGGGCTTCCTGGGCGATCTGGCGCGCCACCGCCACGTAGGTGTTGAACTCGCCGACCGTGATCTTGCCCACCTGGGCGGCGCTGAAGCCCGCCTCGCCAGTGAGGGCGCCCAGCACGTCGCCGGGGCGGATCTTGTCCTTGCGGCCGCCGAGGATCTGCAGGGTGGTCATGGGTGGCAGCAGGGGTTTGTCGCTGGTTGGGGGGAGTTCGTCGATGGGGTGCCATGCCACCTCGGTGCCCAGTTCCCTGGCGATGTTGTCCACCCGCCGCATCTGGTTGCTGCTGGCCAAGCTTAACGCCCAGCCGTCCTGGTCGGCCCGGCCGGTGCGGCCGATGCGGTGGATGTAGACCTCCGGGTCCGGCGTCACGTCCACGTTGATGACCGCTTCCAGTTGGGCGATGTCGAGGCCCCGCGCGGCCACGTCGGTGGCCACCAGCACGGAACAGCTGCGGTTGGCGAACTGGATCAGCACCTGGTCCCGTTCCCGCTGTTCCAACTCGCCGTGCAGGGCGAGGGCGTGGAAGCCCCGGGCGCGCAACACCTTCAGCAACTCGCGGCATTGCTGGCGGGTGTTGCAGAAGGCCAGGCTGCTGACCGGCCGGTAGTGGTCGAGCAGGCGGGCCACGGCTTCCAGCCGCTCCTCGTTCGTCACCTGATAGAAGCGCTGGCGGATCTTGTCGGCCTCGTGCCGCTCGGCCAGCTTCACTTCCCGGGGCTGGCGCATGAACTGCCGGGCAAGTTGTTCCACGCCCTCCGGGAAGGTGGCGGAGAACATCATGGTCTGGCGCTTCCTCGGACACTGCCTGGCGACGAACACCATGTCGTCATAAAAGCCCATGTCCAGCATGCGGTCGGCCTCGTCGAACACCAGGGTGTTGAGGGCATCCAGGTTCAGGCTGCCCCGTTGCAGGTGGTCCATGATGCGGCCCGGCGTGCCCACGACGATGTGGGCGCCGTGTTCCAGGCTGGCCATCTGCGGGCGCATGGTGCTGCCACCCACCAGGGAAAGAATCTTGATGTTGTCCTCGGCCCGGGCCAGGCGGCGGATTTCCTGGGTGACCTGGTCGGCCAGTTCCCGCGTGGGGCACAGCACCAGAGCCTGGACGGCAAAATGTCTTGGGTTCAGCTTGGCCAGCAGGGGCAGGGCGAAGGCCGCCGTCTTGCCGCTGCCGGTCTTGGCCTGGGCGATCAGGTCGTTGCCCGCCAGGGTGATGGGCAGGCTGGCGGCCTGGATCGGCGTCATGGTCAGGTAGCCGAGCCGGCGCAGGTTCCCCAGCACGGCGGGGGCCAGGGGCAGTTGATCGAAGGACGACCCGGCGCCGGTCGTGTCGGCGGCGACGGGAGTGGGCGAGGGCGCAGGCGCGGGGGAGGGGGCGTGGGGATGGCGATCGGGCATACCGGATTATCCTAGAAACGGCAGTTGGACGCGCCAGATGGTGCGTTCCGGTGGGTGGCTGGCGCGACGCGACGACGCTGCATGCCGGGGCCTACAAGGAGGAGCAACAAAGCCAGACGCCCGCCCGGACGTGCCAGCGGGTGCGTAGCGGTCTCACCCATGGGGTGAGGTCTGGCGAAAGTCATTTCCTCAATATCCATGCGCCTTCACAAGGGCAAAGGAGCGGTCAACTGCCGTCTCTAGGATTATCCCGGATTACACGCCGGAGCGTGGCGGGAAGCCTTCCGTACCCGGCCGATCGGTTCCCGGGAATGCCCAACTTGGTATCCGTCGTGGTGTTTGCCGGCGCGGATATTGTCCAGGGCAATGGTTTTGTTTGTTAAAGCGCGCAATACAGTGCATAGTGCGCCAGCGATCTTCAAGTTGTGCTGTTGTTGTCTGGTTTGGTACCGCAGTCCCGTACCCGCGAATTCCTCCCTGCCTCTCCCCGCCGTCTTGACCTTCGCCCCAATCAGGGCGCAAGCCTATTTATATTTTTTTTAGGAAGTTCAAGACATGGCAACAGGTACAGTCAAGTGGTTCAACGATTCCAAGGGCTTCGGCTTCATCACTCCCGAAGACGGCGGTTCTGATCTCTTCGCGCATTTCTCCGCGATCCAGGAGCAAGGCTTCAAGACCCTGAAGGAAGGCCAGCGCGTCAACTTCGACGTGACCACCGGTCCCAAGGGTCTGCAGGCGTCGAACATTCGTTCCGCCGACTGAGCATCCAGGCCGGTTTTCATCGCGGGTGGCGCGGGGTTTCCCCCCGGCCGCCCGCCGACCGGCCCAGCCCGGCATCGCCGGGCTTTTTTCATTCCCGAATTACTCTGGAGACGCGGCCATGGCCAAGGAAGAACTCATCGAAATGAATGGCGTGGTGGATGAAGTCCTGCCCGATTCCCGCTTTCGCGTCACCCTCAACAATGGCCACAGCCTGGTGGCCTACACCGGTGGCAAGATGCGCAAGCACCATATCCGCATCCTGGCCGGCGACAAGGTTTCCCTGGAACTCTCCCCCTACGACCTGAGCAAGGGGCGCATTACCTTCCGCCATATCGAGGGACGCACGCCACCGGTCAGCGCCCAACAGCGGCGCAAGCACTGACGCGGCCGCGGGCGATGCCCGTCGACCGGGCGTCGCGCCAAGGCCGGACGGGTGGCCAGGGCGCCGATTCCCCAGGAAATCGTTAAGCTTGACCCCTTCCCGGACAGTGAACGCCGCCGGGCAGGAGACCACCATGCATGCCCCCATCCGTTGCGCCTGGTGCGGCGCCGATCCGGTTTACCAGGCCTATCACGACACGGAATGGGGCGTGCCCCTCCACGACGAGCGCGCGCTGTTCGAATTCCTGATCCTGGAGGGTGCCCAGGCGGGACTGTCCTGGCTCACCATTCTCAGGAAGCGGCAGGGCTACCGGCGGGCCTTCGACGATTTCGATGCCGAGCGGATCGCCCGCTACGGCGAGGCGGACCTGGCCCGTTTGCTCGCGGACCCGGGTATCGTGCGCAACCGGCTGAAGATCGCCGCGGCCATCGGCAATGCTCGCGCCACCCTGGCCATCCGCGAGGCATTCGGCGGCCTGGATGCCTATTTCTGGCGCTTCGTGGATAAGCAGCCAATCCGCAACGCCTGGCGGGATATTTCCCAGGTTCCGGTCCGCACACCCCTGTCCGATCTCATCAGCCAGGACCTGAAAGCGCGCGGCTTCAAGTTCGTCGGCTCCACCATCGTCTATGCCCACATGCAGGCCACCGGCATGGTCAACGACCACACGGTGGATTGTTACCGGCATGGGGAAATTGCCGGCATGAGTCGGTAGCATGGAAAGGCTAAGATTGATGGCTTATTGATCATCGGCACCGAGGTTTTGAAAGTGACGCTGTCGAAGGGTATCCGGATCTTCGTCCTGTTGGCGCCGCTCTTTGCGACGGCCGTGGCCTGGGGCGCCTGCCCGCCCAAACCGGCGGGCGTCCTGCCGCCGCCCGTGGAGCGACAACAGGTGGATCTGGAACGGGAACTGGACCAGCCCTGGCAGGCGGGCGGCGAAATTGTGGTGTTCTGCGGCCCGGAAGGCTTGCCCCAGGCGGGTCGTTTGCCCCACCCGCCGCGTGACGCGGCCGAGGAGCAGGCGCGCCGTGGGGAACATTTCGCCCTCGCCCGCAAGCTCAACATGGCGAAAAAGGGCGAGGCCCATCCTCTCGGCTTGCCCCTGGCCAAGGAACAGTCCGCCTTGCTGCAGCGCTTCGCCATGGGCGACGCGGGCGCCGTGTGGCTGCGCGAGGTGGCCGACGACACCCTGCGGTTGTTCAACAAGGGGTATCTGGAATACGACCGCGTGCTCTGGTCGCGATCGGTCAGGCAGGGGCGCCTGCCGGCCCTCTCCCTGCTGATCACCGGAAAATTGACGGAAACGGCGCTGTTCGCCGGCGATGCCCAGGTCTTCAAGTTCTCCGGCTATGCCGGCCCCGGCGCCATGGCCCATCCCGGCGCCATCGGCCTGGGGGATGGCGGCCTGCGCTGCCAGTTCCCGGCCAGCAGCGAACTGGTGGACCCCCACGCCATCCTGTCCCACGAATTCGGCCATACCCGCTACGGCGATCCCGCCAGTGGCGGCACCCTGCTGGGCGAGGCGAGGACCGTGGAACGCTACGAAAATCCGGTGCGGGTGCGCAACGGCTACGAGGCCCGCGCCCTGTATTTCGAGCGCGTCAACCAGGGCGCGCTGAAAGCCCGGAAAGACAGTCTGGTAGATCGCCTGTTGCACCTCAATGTGCAGAAGGGCATCTCGGTGAAAGATATGTCCGCCGTCGATCGCTACCACTGCGACTGCCCGGGGCCCCTGCCCATCATCCTGGATTGCGTGGTGCGCGAGCGGCACGTCACGGAAGAGGGCGCCACGTCCGCCTACGAGCATGACTGCACGCTCAATTGGAAGCCGGAACCGGCCTTGTCGCCCCAGTCTCCTCCGTAATCTCCGGCTTTCGCCCACGTCGCCACCCCGGGCCTCTTGATGGACATCAAGGCCGGGCCGGGAGCATGACCCGACACTCGGTCCTTTCCCATTGAACGCACCCGTCATGTCCCGTCTCTGGTCCGTCTATACCGCCGCGCCCCATCGTGTCATGTTCCTGCCCGGCGTCATGCAGGGGGTGCTGGTCATGCTCTGGTGGCTGCTGGACATGGAGAGCCGGCGGGCGGGGGGGGCGGGCCTGGCTCCCGGGGGCATGCCCGGCCCGGCGCTGCACGTCTGGTGGATGCTGTTCGGTTTCTTCCCGTTCTTCGTGTTCGGCTTTCTGTTCACGGCCGCGCCCAACTGGCTGAACGGGCCGGCCATACCTCGGGCGGCCTATGTTTCCGTCGGCATGCTGCTGCCCCTGGGGGTGGCCCTGGTGTACGCCGGCGCCTTCATGCCGGGGCTGGCGATCGCGGGCCTGGCCCTGCATGTGGCGGGCTGGGCCGTGGCGGTATGGGCGCTGTTCCGCACCCTGATCAAGTCGCCACCCCAGGACAAGCGGCATCCCGCCATCGTGACGCTGGCCGCGCTGCTGGGCGGGCTGGGAGACGCGGCTTTCCTGGCCTGGGCCGGGGCGGATTGGACGGACGGGTTGGCCGTTGCCGAGATGCTCGGGATTTGGGGCTTCCTGACACCCACCTTCCTGGCGGTGTGCCACCGCATGATTCCCTGGTTCACCGGCCGCATCGTGCCCAATTACGTGATGATCCGGCCCTATGGCCCGCTCTGGGTGGTCCTGGCCGGGTGCCTGATCCATGGCGTGCTGGATCTGTTCGGACATGCCGATCTGGCCTGGCCCGCCGATCTGGCCATGGCGGCCATCGTGTTCCGCTTCTCGGCCCAGTGGGGCGTGGTACGCGGTGTCCGGCAGGTCCGCCTGCTGGCCATGCTGCATGTCGGCTTCCTTTGGGCGGGGGTGGCGTTTGCCCTGTACGGCGTCGCCGGCCTGGCCGCGCTGGCGGGGAGCGACTGGTCCGCCGGCTACGCGCCGGTCCATGCCCTGGGCATCGGTTTCTTCGCCACCATGCTGATCGGCATGGCCTCCCGCGTGAGCCTGGGACATTCCGGCCGCAAGCTGGAGGCGGATGCGCTGATCTGGGGACTGTTCTGGACGGTGCAAGGCGTCGCCGCGGTACGCGTCCTCCCGGACCTGGCGCCCTTCTTGCCGGCGGCCATGATCACCCTGGCGGGGCTGCTGTGGTTGCTGGTCTTCGGTCTTTGGGCCTGGAAATTCGCGCCCATGTACTGGCGACCCCGGGTGGACGGAAAGCCGGGCTGAGCCGGAGGGAGGCGGCGGATTCGACGGGTCGGCGGGCGGCGGTGGCCCGTCTCCGCCCTGTTGGTCCCGCGAATGGCCCCGCGCGCAAAAGAATTCCCCGTGCCTGCCGTTAAACCTCCAGGAACGGAGGAATCGAACAATGATCCTAAAAACCTCAGTTGACCGCTCATTTGCTTTCGGAAGGCCGCATGGATGCTGATGTTTGTACCTTCGATCACGCTCACCCGGAAGGTGAGCCCGCTACGCGCCCGCTTTCGTGTTTGCGCGCGCGTCCGGCTGTGTCGCTCCTCCTTGCGGGGAACGACCCCGCGGCGTCGTCGCTTCGTGCCGGCCACGCGCGCAAACCCGCCTTCGGGCGCGTTCAACCGAGGCTTTTAGGATGAGCGATCTCGAATCCCTGCGTCGGGATATCGTGTCCATGGTGGAAGAACTACGTACCGCCATGCAGGACATCGGCGATCAGGACACCCAGGAAACCCATGTGGTATCGAATGCGCGCGACCGCCTGCGCTATATCTCGGCGTTGACGGAACAGGCCGCCGGCCGGACCCTCGGGGCGGCGGAGTCCATCGCCGACCGCCTGCAAGCCCAGCGGGCCAGGGCCGCGGAACTGATGGGCAGGACCCGGTCAGCCGACGTGCGCGGATTCCTGGCCGATCTACAGGAGGAGCACCGGCTGAGCGCCGGGGATGCCAGCGAGATCATCCAGGCCCAGGCCTTCCAGGACCTGGTGGGCCAGGTGGTCAACAAGCTCCTGGTTACCGTGCAGAAAATGGAGGATGGCCTGGTCCACCTGCTGGTGGAAGATGAGCCCGATCAGGGCCGTCTGGCCGGCCCGGCGGTGGCGCCCGGAACCGCGATTTCCCAGGATGACGTGGACAATCTGTTCGGGTGAGGAGAATAGGGGCCCGCGCGAATCGACGAGCCCCTGAACTTCGGAAGCCGGCCAGGCCGGCGATGCCATCAAACCAGGCTGAACAGATAAAGCATGCCGAAGTGGAAGACGATGAAAATCGCGACCGCATAGGTCACGGCACTGTTCTCGCTCTTGCTGAAAAGCTTCTGCATCATGGCGTGTCTCCTGGAGAAAGATGGGATGGGTGAAACGATACGTGCGGACCGGCTCCCGGTCGAGAGCCGGGTTTGATGATTGTCAAAATCAGTGGCTGGTCCCCGCCGACAGCCGGGTCTTGTTCCACACGTTGTACTTGCCCACGGGGCGCTTCATGGGCAGGCGCTTGATCTCCCTCAGGGTCTTGGCGTCGTAGACGATCACGGCGCCGTCCATTTCCCACAGGGACACCAGGGCATACTTGCCGTAGCGGTCGAACTCCACGTGGGTGGCGGTCTTGCCCGGCTCGGGCTTGAGATCGGCGACGATCTCCAGGGTGCGCTTGTCGATCACGTGCATGACTTCCCGGTTCTTGCCGAAGAACACGTCGGCCCAGGCGTAGGGCGTCTCCTCATGGCTGCGCAGGAAGAAGCCAGGGCCGGCGGTGGGGATCACCTTGAGGGTCTTCCACGTCTTCATGTCGATGACCTGGATGTGGCCGTCCTTGAGGTTGGGCGAGGCCATGACCGGATGCACGACGCCGTCCTTGTCGGTCCAGTCCCAGGTGATGCCGGAACCCAGGTGGGGCATGCCGGGAATGTCCAGGTCGGCGATCTTGCGCCCGGCGCCCAGGTGGATGACCTGGCCCTTGGGCACGTCCCGGGAGGCGCCGATCAGGTGGTTGTAGCTCTGGTCGAAGAAGAAGTCGTCCAGGATCTGGTCCACCTCGATGTGCCGGACCGGCAGGGGGCCGGGCTCCGGGATGGCTTCCTTGAGCTGATAGTCGTGCACCAGGCCCTTGTAGACCGGGCGGCCGTCGTAGGGAATCTCCCAGACTTCCGGAATGTCCTTGAGCGCTGCGACGAAGCTGGCCCGGGGTCGGGCGTCATAGACCGCCGAGACGCGGGAGGTCTTGCCGTTCCGGGCTACCACCGGGATCACCTTGACCAGGGACAGGTCCTTGCCGGACAGCGCCACCAGGGAATGGGGCAGGTAATTGGCCACCATGACGTATTGCCCGTCGCTGGACACGGCCACGTTGCGGGTGTTGATGCCGGCGCGGATTTCCGCCACCACCTTCAGGTTCCACAGGTCGTACTTGGTGATCCAACCGTCGCGGCTGGCCCAGTAGACGAAGCGGCCGTCCGGGGTGAACTTGGGCCCGCCGTGCAGGGCGTAGCGGGTCTGGAAGCGGTGGAAGGGCTCCATGACGTCGCCGTCCAGCACCGAGATGTGGTGGTCGCCGTGCTCCACCACCAGGGTGACGTTGGTCGGATCGGCCTTGAACACCGGCCTGGCGGGCAGGTCCACGTTCTCGGCGTTGACGATGTGGGAGGCGCGGATGTCGTCGCCATCCCACTTGGGCGGAATCTTGTTGGGGGTGTAGATCCAGGCGGCCAGGGCCTGGATTTCGTCGGCCTTGAGGATGTCCTTGAAGGGCGGCATCTGGGTGGCCGGCAGGCCCTCGGCGATGGCTTTCACCGCCTCCGGCTTCTTCAGCCGGGCCAGGGATTCCGGCAACAGGGTGGGGCCCATGCCCCCCAGGCGGTTGGGGGCGTGGCAGGACAGGCAGTGGGTTTCGTAGAGCTTTTCCGGGTCGGGTGCTGCCTGGGCGGTGGCGGCGAACAGGAGGCCGGCCGCCAGGGCCAGGGTGGTCCGGCCAATCAGCCCGGCCATCCGACTTCCCCCTTTTTTAAAGGGGGATCGAGGGGGATTTTTCTTCAGGTTGTCTGTGCCGGCCGGGTCGAAATCCCCCCTGGCCCCCCTTTGAGAAAGGGGGGAAAGCCGCGTTGGGCTGGGGTGGAGGTGGGCGAACAGTCTCATGATGCGGTTTCCATGCAGGACGATTGGGTGAGACCGATTTCCTCGTCGGTCAGATAGCAACCCGGGTCCTCCGCCCAGAAGTCGCCCGTGGTGTGCCAGGCGCGTACCCGGCTGTTGCCGTTGCAGAGCTCGCGGCTGGCGCAGGCGGCGCAGCGGCCCTTGACCGGCCGGGGCGACTGCTTGAGGCCAGCCATGAGCGGGTCGGCGGTGTCCATCCAGATTTCGGAAAAAGGCCGCTGGCGCGCGTTGCCCAGGGGGTAGTCCCACCACATGGTGTCGGGGTGGACCGTGCCCAGGTTGTCGATGTTGGCCACGTTGACGCCGGAGGCGTTGCCGCCCCACTGGGCGAGCCTGGCGCGGATGCGCTCGACCTTCCCCGGGAAGCGGGCTTCCACCCAGCGCAGCAGCCAGACGCCGTCGGCGTCGTTGTTGCCGGTGACGTATTCGCGCGGCTGGCCGGCCTGGACCTGTTGCCAGCAGCGCTCGAAGAGCAGGTCCATGGCGTCCCGGGTGGTGCGGAAGTGGGCGTCATCCTTCCTGTTCTTGTTGCCTCGTCCCGCGTAGTTGAGGTGGGAGAGATAGAACTTGGCGATGTTCTCCGTTTCCATCAGGTCCAGCAGGGCGGGGAAGTCGTGGGCGTTGTCCTGGGTCAGGGTGAAGCGCATGCCCACCTTGGCGCCCGCGTCCCGGCACAGGCGGATGCCGTTCAGGGCCGCCTCGAAGGCGCCCTCCTTGCGGCGGAAGCGGTCGTGGGTGTCTTTCAGGCCGTCCAGGCTGATGCCCACGTAGTCGAAACCCACGTCGGCGATGGCCTTCACGTTGGCCTCGTTCACCAGTGTGCCGTTGGAGGACAGGCCCACGTAGAAGCCCATGGCCTTGGCGCGCCGGGCGAGGTCGAAGATATCCGGGCGCAGCAGGGGTTCGCCGCCGGACAGGATGAGCACCGGCACCCGGAAGGCCTTGAGGTCGTCCATGACCCGGAAGGCTTCCTCGGTGGACAGTTCGCCCTTGAAGTCCTTGTCGGCGGAAATCGAGTAGCAGTGCTTGCAGGTCAGGTTGCAGCGCCGCACCAGGTTCCAGATCACCACCGGCCCGGGGGGATTGCGCTTCGGACCTGGAGAAGTGGGATGGACGAGTTCCTGCATGAACTGGGTGACGCGGAACATGGGTCGGTCTCCTATTGGACGTAGGGCGCAATAACCGCGGGGCATTGCGCCAGGTTTATCCGGTGGTGCAATGCGCTTCGCTTATTGCACCCTACGAGCCCAATCACGGATGTCCCTCGCTGATCCGCAGCCCGGTCTTCTTCAGGATGCGGCTGCTGTAGAGGATGTCGGACTTGCGGCAGGCGTCGCCCAGCAGGGCGGTGATCTGGTCCGCGTAGGCTTGCGCCTGTTCCCGGCTCTTCGCGTGCACCATGGCGAACAGGTTGTAGGGCCACAGGGGCAGCCGGCGCGGGCGCCGGTAGCAGTGGCTGACGAAGGGCAGGCGGCCCACCGCCTCGCCCAGTTCGTCCACCCGGTCGTCGGCCACGTCCCACACCGTCATGCCGTTTGCGGTATAGCCCAGGGCATAGTGGTTGGGTACCACGCCGATGCGGCGGATCACGCCGTTCTCCAGCATGGCGGCCATGCGCGCCATGACGAGCTCCGCCGTCAGCCCGAGCCGCTCCGCCACGGCGTGGTAGGGGCGCGGCGTCAGCGGCAGTCCGGCCTGGGTGGCCTGGACGATGCGCCGGTCGATCTCGTCGAGGGCCGGCTCGGGCAGGGCGTCACGGGCTGACACGGCGGCTCAGGCTTCCAGCATGAGTTGCACGAAAAATTCCCGCTCCTTGGGGAAGCGGAATATCTGGTAGCCCGTCACCGATTCGATGTAGGTGAAGGCCGCCTCCACCTTCTCCGGGGTTTCGGCGGCGCCGACGAACCACAGGTTGAGGGCGTGCTCGCGCCGGTAGTTGTGGGCGATTTCCGGCTGCAGGTTGACGAATTCGGCAATACGCTCGAATTCCTTGCGCGGCACGGACATGGCGGCCAAAACGTTGGCGCCGCCCATGCGGTCGGCGTTGAACAGGGGGCCGAACCGGGTCAGCACGTTGGCGCGCAGCAGGCGCTCGATGCGTTCGATGAGGCTTGCTTCGTCCAGGCCCAGATCCTGTGCCGCGGCCTTGAAAGGTTCGGCGCAGATGGGGAAGCCGCCCTGCAGGGCATTGATGATGGCGCGGTCCATCTCGTCCATTTCCGGCCTGGGTGCCTGGACGTGTTCACGCGGGTACCTGCCACGCCGCTGCATGAGGGTGGACTCGGGCACGGTGCCGTTCATCACGCCGCCTTTTCCAGGCCGGAGTAGCGCGCGCCGCGTTGCTTGAAGCGGCGCTTGGAGAACAGGGGCTGGCAGGGGATGCCGGTGAGCAGCGGGTCGGCGCGCAGGCGCGCGATCTCCGCCAGTACCGCGTCCCGATCGCGGCCGTGCACCATGGAGAACAGGTTGTAGTGCCAGTCGGGTAGCCGGCGCGGGCGCTGGTAGCAGAGGGTGACGGAGGACTGGGCGCCGAGCAGCTGGCCGACGGCGTCCACGCGGCCGTCCGGCACGTCCCACACCACCATGGCGTTGGCGTTGTAGCCCAGTTCGTGATGGCGCACCACCACGCCCAGGCGGCGCATCACGCCAAGATCCACCATGCGTCTGACGCGCGCCAGACAGGCCTCCTCGGCCAGGCCGCAGGCGGCCGCCAGCTCCGCGTAAGGTCGGGCGGTGAGGGCCAGGCCCGGTTCCAGGGCGCCGGCCAGGCAATAGTCGGTGCTGTCCAGTTCGGCGCGCAGGGAAGCGGCCTGGCGCGTTCCCCCGCTACCGGACAGGCGCGGTCGGGAGGCGGGCTGGCCGATGTGGCCTTCGCCCAGGTCGAAGCCCAGGTCGATGTGGTAGTCCGCCAGCATGGGCAGGTCCAGGGGTTTGAGGCCCGTCTGGCGCTGGATATGGGTCAGCACATCGGCCACCTGGCCGGCGCTCGACGCGGTGACCACGAACCAGAGGTTGTAGCGATGTTCCCGCTCGTAGTTGTGGTTGACCTCGGGGCAGGCGTCGATCACCCGCGCCACGGCATCCATGCGTTCGGGTGGCGCGGCCACGGCGGCCAGGGTGCTCCAGCCCAGCACGTGGGGCCGAAACACGGCGCCGACCCTGGAAACGTGGCCGCGTGCCTTCAGATCGCGCAACCGGGTGATCACGCTTTCTTCGCTGATGCCCAGGGCGTGGGCCATCTCCGCGTAGGGGCGGCGCACCAGGGGGAAGGCCCGCTGCCACTCGTTGAGCAGGCGGAAGTCGATGGGGTCGAGATGGTCGCTCATAGCCCGAACCTGTGGGCGCGAGAAGAGAAGAAGATGCCGCTGGGGGCATCCGCCGGGATTTCGCCCAGTTTCGCGAAGCTGGCCGTGTCGTGGATCTGGATGCGGTTCTCGTCCCGCACCGAGATCCAGACGTGCTCGCCGCGCGGGGTGAATTCCATGTGCAGCACCGCCTTGCCGGGCTTCATGGTATGCACGATCTCGCGGCTTTCCACGTCGATGACCTGGACGGTGTCGTAGTGGGGGAAGGCGAAGTTGACCCAGAGCCTGCGGCCGGTCGGTTCGGCCATCACGAACACGGGCTGGCCGGCCACCGGGATGGTGCCCACCTTGGACCAGGTGTTGATATCCACCAGCACGACCTCGTGCCGGCCCACGCCCGGGATGAAGGCCAGGTTGCCGGACACCGCCCAGGTTTCCAGGTGCGGCATCTTGTACACGGGCAACTTCTGCTCGCCACGACCGTAGGCCGGCAGTGCCCGCCTCACGCCGCGTTCCGGATGCCACAGGTCGAGCACGGCGATGCCGTCCTCGCCGAACAGGCCGGCCACGTACCAGCGGCCATCGCCGGTCACCAGGGCGTCATAGGGCTCCTTGCCGATGCCGGTGTGGCGGGTGACTTTCGGGTTCTTCGGGTCTTGCGAGAGGTCGGCCTGCCAGATCTCCCCGGCCTCGAACAGGCTGAAGGTGAAGCGGTTGCCGGCCGCCTCTTCCAGGCCCACCACCTTGGAGAGCTGGCCGGTGACCTCGGAACGGGCGGGAATCTCGCTGATCAGTTCCAGAGTCTCGCTGTCGAAGAACTTGACGCCGCCCGGGGTGTAGTTGGCGGCGGCGATGATGCCGCCATCCTGGGAGATGGCGCCGCCGATGGAATTGCCGGACTGGATCACGCGCTTGACGATGGCGCCGGTGAGCAGGTCCACCTTGGACAGTCCGCCATCGCGGCCGAACACATAGGCGTAGCGGGCATCACGGGAGAACACCACGGAGGCGTGGGACAGGTCGCCCAGGCCTTGTACCCGTCCCAGGGCGACCTTTTTCGTGGTGTCGAGCAACTGGATCGAGCCCTTGGCCCGTTCGATCACCAGGCCCAGATCGCCGGTGCCACGCGGGTCCCGGGCGAAGGCGGGGAGGATGAGGGCCACGCAGGCCGCCAGCGTGAGCAGGACGCGGAATGCGCGGAAATATTTTCCTTCCCCTCTCTCCCGGGAAAAGGCAACGAGATTCGTGGTTCCACCTTGCGCCGATGGCATCGTCATTCCGGAAATCCTTTCAGCAACTCGGCCACGATCCAGCGGGCATCGCTTTCCGAGAGATGGGGCGTCCAGCCGGGCATGGCGGTGCCGGTGCGGCCATAAAGTATGGTGTCTTCCAGGGCCTCGCGGGGTTTGTCCGCCAGGGCGGCGGCGGTGAGCGGCGCGCCCAGGCCCCCGGTAAGCTTGAGGCCGTGGCAGAAGCCGCATTCCTGGCGCACGAAGCGAGTCAGTTCACGCTGGCGTTCGGCGGAAGGGGGGGTATGGGTGGAAGTGTCGATGGAAGCATCGGCCATGGCCAGGTTCATCACCGTGGTCAGGGCCATGACGGCGCCAGTCAGGAAAACGATCATGCCCATGCCGAGCCGCAGTACCGGTTTCCAGTCGGGAGATGTCTCCCGTGGTGGGGAATCCGCGTTGACGGATTCGCACCTTCCGCATTGATGGTGGCGCATTGCCTGTTGCCTCTCGGGTTGGCGGGGCACCCCCGGTGGGAGGCGCCCCGCGAACCCGCCCGGCCGGAGCCGGGCGGCTATTGCCTCACATCAATACACGTCGTACTGGGTGTTGTAGACGTTGAACTTGCCGGTGGGCGTAACCAGGCGCTTGTCCTTGATCACTGCCTTCAGCTTGCGGGTCTTGTCATCCATGACCACCAGGGCCGACTCGCCGTTCTTCGGGCCCCAGACCGAGAACCACACTTCGTCGCCGGCCTTGTTGTACTCCGGATGGGTGACGCGGCCCTCGGTGATGCCGGCCAGCTTGGCGAGGTTGATCACTTCGGCGGGCTTGTCCAGGTTCTTCAGATCCCATACCGATACGGATTGGCGCACCTCGGCGTCCGGGTTCAACGCGGCGTCCGCCCACAGGTTCTTGGACTTGGGATGGGTCTTCACGAACAGGGAGCCGGAGCCATGGTTCTTCAGGGAACGCACCACTTTCCAGGCGCCTTCCTTGTGCTTGGCCGGGTCGGTGCCGATGACCGCGATGGTGTCGTCGCCCAGGTGGCCGGTGGCCCAGACCGGACCGAACTTGGTGTCGGGCCAGTTGGCGCCGCGGCCGGGGTGGGGCTTGGTGCCCACCTTGACGTTGGCGGCCAGCTTGCCTTCCTTGGTATCGACCACCGACACGGTATTGCGCATGTTCGCCGCGACCATGAAGTAGCGCTTGGAGGAATCCCAGCCGCCGTCGTGCAGGAAGCGTTCGGCTTCCACTTCGGTGGTCTTCAGGTTCTTGATGTCGCTGTAGTCGACCAGCAGGATCTTGCCGGTTTCCTTCACGTTGACCACGAACTCGGGCTTGATGTGGGAGGCGACGATGGAGGCGACGCGCGGCTCGGCGTGGTATTCCTGCTCGTCGTAGGTATAGCCGCGGGTGGACATGATCTTGAGCGGCTTCAGCGTCGGACCGTCCATCAGCACGTAGGCGGGCGGCCAGTAGGTGCCGGCGATGGCCAGCTTGTCATCAAAACCCTTGTACTTTGAAGTTTCGATGGAGCGGGCGTCGGAACCGGTGCGGATGGTGGCGACCGTGGCGGGGGTTTCCATCCACAGGTCGATCAGGTTGATCAGACCGTCGCGACCGGTGGTGTAGAGATAGCGGCCGGACTTGGAGATGCGCGAAATGTGCACCGCGAAGCCAGTCTTGAGGACCACGACGATCTTCTTGCTGTCGCCGTCGATCAGCGCCAGTTCGCCGGAGTCACGCAGGGTGACGGCGAACAGGTTGTCGAGCTTGAGCTTGTTCATCTGCTTCTTGGGCCGATCCTCCGGCTTGACCAGCAGTTTCCAGCTCGCGGCCATCTCCTTCATGCCCCATTCCGGCGGGGTGGGGGGCGTGTTCTGGATGTAGCGCGCCATCAGGTCGACCTCTTTCTCGGTCAACTCGTTGGAAGTGCCGAAGCCGGGCATGCCGCCGGGGGTGCCGTAATGCACGAATACCTTGAGCGTTTCGGTGCCCAGTTTCTGCATGTCCTGGGGCAGCAGCGGCTTGCCGGTGGCGCCCTTGCGCAACACGCCGTGGCAGCCGGCGCAGCGGTCGAAATAGATCTGGCGGCTGGCGTCGAATTCCGCCTTGGTCATGGGCGGGGCCTTGGGGTCGTTGGACTGGTACATCTCCACGCCCGCCAGCAACGAGCCACCACCCTGCAGATAAGTGGTGGTCGCCGTGTTGGTTTCACTGGTGCGCTCCGCCGCCCAAGTCATGGAAACAGCGAGCGGCAAGGCGGCCATCATCAAACCGCTGAGTACTTTCTTCATCGAACTACCCTCCGGAAAAAGCCAAGTGGCTGGGGAAAAACCAGAATCGCATGGGGGGTAACGATACGTTGGGGGTGAGGGGGGATGACCTTGATCTTTATCAAGTGTTTTCGAAATAGAAAGGGGGTCTTGATGAAGATCAAGCCCTTTACTCGGTCATGCCGCCTACCATGCGCCGTCCTGAAAGCAGAGGAGATCGACATGCTCGAGCCCGTAAAACTCGCGGATTTTTTCACCGTGTTCTTCAGCGCCGCCTCGGTCATCCTCTTCGGCGCCAGTTATGCCCTGGTGTTCGCCTGGTCGCGAGTCAGGAACCGCCCGCGCCTCATGCCGCTGGCCTATGCCGCCTATGTCGGCCTCTTTGTTTCGGTCATCGTGCTGGCCTTTGCCGCCAACCTGTTCAACAACACTTTCTGGACCGTCATCGTGATGCTCATGCTGATCGGTTATCTGCTCGCGCCCCACGCCATCTGGTACCTCTGCGTGGGAACCCATGCCGACGAGCTTGAAGATGGTCACGCCGATACATCCGCGGCGGGCGCGGCACCGGCAAAGATTTTTCAACAGCGGTAACAGGAGGACATGACCATGTCACAGACGCAGGCGTTGTGGTGGGCATCCGAATCCTTTTGGCGGAAGACCGCCATTTGGGTGACGGCGGGCTCGTTCGTAGTACTCATCTTTCTCACCTTCGACACGGTGAAGCAGATCACGGCCGGCGGCAAGCGCGTGCCGGCGTATTCGGTGATCAACAACCGCATCGATTACGTGTTCGATGAGAAGCGCAACTTCCAGGTGCCGGTCATCGGCCCCGAGGAGCCCCTGTTCGGCAAGAAACTGACCGAAGAGGAAGCCGCGGCGCTGGTTAGCCACGGCAAGCTGACCACCCAGGCGAAGAACTGCATGAACTGCCACACCCTGCTGGGCAATGGTTCCTACTATGCGCCCGATCTCACCAAGTCCTGGCTGGATCAGTCCTGGGGCTCCAAGGAGGTGCGCGAGCAACAGATGGTGGAGTTCCTGATGAATCCCCAGGACCGACTGCACAACGCTCTCGGTCGCAAGATGCCCAACCTGGGCATCACCGAGGCTGAGGCGCGCGCCACCGTGGCCTTCCTGAAGTGGATGTCGTCCATCGACACCAACGGCTTCCCGTACAACTTCAAGCCCATCGACCAGGCCGATGCCGCGCCCGCCGTCGAGGCCGCGCCTGCCTCCGATCCCGCCGCCGCCGCCCCGGTTCAACAGTAAGGAGATTCAAACATGGCAGCCTTAGGCACTCTCAGCACCGCCAATCTCAATGGCGGACAAAAACTGGCGGTGAAGTATTTCACCGTCGCCGTCGCCCTGTTCGGCGCGCAAGTCCTGTTCGGCCTGCTGGCCGGCATCCAGTACCTGAATCCGGACTTCCTGTTCGGCATTCTGGATTTCTCCGTCAACCGCATGCTCCACATCAACGCGATGGTGGTCTGGCTGTTGTTCGGCTTCATCGGTTCGGTCTACTGGATGCTGGAGGACGAGGCCGGCGTGCCGGTGGTCGGCCTGGGCCTGGGTAATCTGATCTTCTGGATCTTCACCCTGGCCGTGGTCGTCGTCGTGCTGGTCTATCTGCTGGTGCAGGTCGGCCCGGGCGAACTGAAGTCGATCTGGCTGATCAACGAGGGTCGCGAGTACATCGAGGCGCCGCGCTGGGCCGATATCGGCATCGTGGTGTGCGTGCTGGTGTTCTTCTACAACGTGGCCTCCACCTTCATGAAGGGCAAGTTCTCCGGCATCGCCGGTGTCCTGGTCATGGACCTGGTGGCGCTGGCCGGCATCTATCTGGCCGGCATGTACTACACCCCCAACATCTCCATGGACCAACACTGGTGGTGGTGGGTGATCCACCTCTGGGTCGAGGCCACCTGGGAAGTGCTGGTTGGCTGTCTGATGGCCTACGGCCTGATCAAGACCATGGGCGTGCGCCGCAAGATCGTGGAAACCTGGCTGTACATCGAAGTCGCGCTGATGTTCGGTTCCGGCATCCTGGGTCTGGGCCACCACTACTTCTGGATCGGTACTCCCGAGTACTGGTTCACCATCGGCGGCTTCTTCTCCGCCCTGGAGCCCATCCCCCTGGTGGCCATGGTGGTGCACGCCGTGTTCGACGCCGGTCATCACAAGCTGAAGAGCACCAACAACCCCGCCCTGGCCTGGATCATCGCCCAAGCCTTCGGCAACTTCTTCGGCGCCGGCGTCTGGGGCTTCATGCACACCCTGCCCCAGATCAACCTCTATACCCACGGCACCCAGTGGACCGCCTCCCACGGCCACCTGGCCTTCTTCGGCGCCTACGCCACCATGGTCATCGCCTTCTTCTACATGGCGCTGCAGAAATGGCGTGGCGGCGTGTACATGAGCGGCAATCTGGTTGGCGCCTGGAAGTGGAAATGGGCGATCTTCCTGCTCCACGCCGGCATGATCGCCATGGTGATGGGCCTGTTGGTGGCGGGCTACGAGCAGTCCCAGATCGAGCGTGCCATCGGCGGCTCCGACTGGGTGGCCTACTTCGCCGGTCAATCGCACCGCTGGTTCATGCAGGGCATGTTCTGGCGCATGGTGGGCGGCTGGACGTTCGCCGCCGGCTTCGTGCTGCTGGCCTGGGACCTGATGACCATCGGCAAGCGGGAGACCCGCCCGGCCCTGGCCGTGCAGGCCGAAGCCGCCGCCGCCTGACATGGCATTCTGAGATTTCTCCTCGCAAGACTTGCGCCCGCCGGGTTACCCGGCGGGCGTTTTTTTTTCAATGCCTCGCGATCACGCTCATCCAACCAATACCGCGGCGTCAGCCACCGCGACGGCGCCGCGGAGCGCCGTCACAAGCGGGAAGGCGGTAAATGGCCGGGTAGCGAGGTGGGCTTGGGAACGTGGCGCGAACGGGTATCATGGACCGTTTCCGACCCGCTCTACCGTGGAGTACGCGCATGAACCTGTTTCCCTCTCTGCTTGTTTTTTCCATCTCCGCCGCCGCCTTCGCCGCTGCCCAGGTCGCGACGGCGAGCCCCGATGCCGGCATGAAGCAGCCCGCCGCGGTGTCCCGAGACGCCAAACTGACCCAGACCGCCAAGGTGCTCGGCACCATCAAGGCGCCCCCCTACAACTACATCGAGGCGGCCCAGGGCAAGAACACGATCTGGCTGGCCACCACCACGATCGCGGTTCAGAAGGGTGACGTGATCCGCTTCGACGAGGGCATGGTCATGAACGATTTCTACAGCAAGACCCTGAAGCGCACCTTCCCCAGCATCCTGTTCGTGAACACCCTGGTGGTCGGCAACGGCAAGTAGGCGCCGCCACGCCCGGTCGGGATCATCAGTCCGCATCGCATCGGCGGCCGGTGAGGGGCACGAAGGACACGCCCAGCACCTCCCGCGCGTCGATACCGCCATCGGCGCGTTTTTCCAGCACCATGAGTTCCTGGAACCCGCCCGGCCGGCCGACCGGCATGACCAGGCGGGTACCCGGCCTGAGTTGTGCCGCCAGGGCGGGTGGCACAACCGGCGCGGCGGCGGTGACGATGATGCCGTCGTAGGGGGCGTGGGCCGGCCATCCGTCATGGCCGTCGGCGCAATGCACCGCCACGTTGCGGTACCCCAGGGATTCCAGGCGGCCCGTGGCCGCGGCGGCCAGTTCCGGAATGATCTCCAGGCTGTGGACCTGTTTCACCAGGCGGCTCAGCACCGCCGCCTGATAGCCGGAGCCGCAACCGATTTCCAGGATGGTGTCGCCGGCCTCGGGTTCCAGCAGGTCGGTCATCAGGGCGACGATGTAAGGTTGCGAGATGGTCTGGCCGTGGCCGATGGGCAGCGGACCGTTGTCGAAGGCTCGGTGGCGCAGTTGCTCGGGCACGAAGGCATCCCTGGGCACGGTCCCCATGGCCGCCATGACCCGCTCATCCAGCGCGTCCTTGCGCAGGTATTGCCGGGTCATTTCCACCTCCTGGCGGATGTCCCACAGCATCTGTTCCCGGGTATTCATGGCCGTCGCCTCCTCGGTTCGGGTTCGTCGGGGTATGTCGCCTGGGAAAAGTTACGCCGAAGGCCTGGTCGGCGCCATGGTCTTGCATAGAATCACGGCTTTCCCACCCGATCCCGCCGCGAGGGCCGCGATGCCAATCAAGAAGTATCCGGTCATGGCGCGCCTGGCGCTGCTGTCCGTCCTGTCGGGTCCGCCGGTCACCGCCGCCGCGACGCCCCAGGGCAACGACGGCAACTTCGTCCTGCGCATGTGCAAGGGGGCGGACAAGGTGAAGGCCTTGTCGGTCATGTGTCACGCTTACCTGAGCGGCCACATGGACGCGGCGCGCCACTATGGCAAATCAGGGTTCTGCCTCGGGGAAGGCGACAAGGAGAAGGCGCCGGCGGCACTTGTGGCGTGGATCACCGCCCATCCGGAGTCCCTGTCCCAGCCGGCGGGATCGGTGCTGCACAAGGCCCTCGCCGAGCATTTCCCCTGCAAGGGCGGGAAGTAGGGTGCTCGCCGATGGGCGCGAGATCCTGCCGGTTCTCTACCGGGATGAATGGCTGATCGCCGTCCACAAGCCCGCAGGCTTGCTGGTGCACCGCAGCGCCCTGGATCGCCACGAAACCCGCTTCGCCCTGCAGATCCTGCGCGACCAGATCGGCCAGACGGTGTATCCGGCCCATCGGCTGGATAAAGGCACGTCCGGGGTGCTCCTGTTTGCCCTGGACCGGGAGGTGGGGCGGGCGCTGGCGGACCGCTTCGAGGGCGGCGAGGTGGAGAAGCGATACCTGGCCGTGGTGCGCGGTCACCCGCCCGAGGCCGGGGTGGTGGACCATGCCCTGGTGCCTCTGGCCGACCACCACGCGGGTCTGGCGCCAGGGCGCCGGCCCCAGCCCGCCGTGACCCGTTATCGCCGCCTGGCGCGGGTGGAATTGCCCCACCGGGTCGACCGCTATCCCACCAGCCGCTACGCCCTGGTGGAACTGCTGCCGTTGACCGGCCGCCGGCATCAGTTGCGCCGCCACATGAAGCACATCGCCCACCCCATCATCGGCGACGCCACCCATGGCAAGGGCAGGCACAACCGCCTGTTCCAGGAACTGTTCGGCTGCCGGCGGTTGTTGCTGGCGGCCATGGAATTGCGCTTGCGGCATCCCGTGGGCGATGCGCCCTTGATCCTGCGGGCGCCCCTGGCGGCGGATTTCGCCGATGTGCTGGCCCGCCTGGGTTGGAGCGGCCAGCCGGGCTAGGCAAGGTCGTCGGGATTCGCACTGTTCGGTCGAACAATCGGCGTTTCCAATCCTGGGGCCCGGCAACAAGAATACGTAAGCTATTGACGCGTAACATATCAACTGTCGGCACACATGTTGCTCTCTCTCCTTGTCAAGGCAGGTTCCGGTAAAACGACGACTGAACAGTGCAGATCCGATGAGGCAAAGAAAGACGCTCTTTTCCTGGTTGGGAAGAATGGCTCGCTTGCTCAGGTCAAGCGGCAGGTCCGAGCTCGTCTATGACTCGACAAGGCTGTATTACCCATCCCCCAGGTCCGAGGACGAGCTGAGCGGCTTCCCCGATCAGCCGGGCTCCGGGGAAATCCTGGTGGTGGAGATCGAGCAGGTGGAATTCGTGCGGGAATGGAGCCGAACCATGGCCGAGGAGGCCACGGCCCACGCCAATCCCAGTTCGGTTCCGGAGATCGACCGGCGGCTGCCTCATTTCGACCGGCGCCATGCCGGCCACGACCGGCGCGCGAGCGATGGCCAGGGCAGCCGGAAAAAACCCGTCTGACCCGCAGCCACGCGCCACCCGGAAGCCGGCCCGCCCGCCTCAGCCGGACCCGGCGGGGCTAGAATCCCGCACCTTTCTCACCCCCGCATCCCTCCATGACCGAAGCCGAAGACCTCCTGCGCGCCAGGCTCAACGCCGAAACCGGAAAACTGGCCTGGAAGGAGCTCGAGCGCCATTTCGCCCGGGGGGTCGTGGTCAGGGTGGCCGGCGACCTGGACCTGGTGGAGGTGGCCCTGGCCCTGGCGCGGGACGACAAGACGGCCGTGCAAGGCTGGCTGGCCCAGGGCCGGATCGCCCGCGCTTCCACCGAGGACGCGCAAACCTGGCATGCCGAACAAAGCCTGTTCTGGGCCGTGGTGGCCGCGCCCTGGGTGCTGGTCCAGGAGGTGGCGTCGCGGCTGGACGGATAGACCTGGCGTGGAAAAGGCGGTAAATGGTGAAGGGTGAAGGGTGAAGGGTGAAGGGTGAAGGGTGAAGGGTGAAGGGTGAAGGGTGAAGGGTGAAGGGTGAAGGGTGATCAGAAGCTAAGCTGTGGCATCCCAGCCGATCACCGATCACCGATCACCATTCCCCATCCCCCATTCCCCATCCCCCATTCCCCATCCCCCATCCCCCATCCCCCATCCCCCATCCCCCGCCCCCC
>WBZL01001728.1_pt1 | contig 22256 bp, 15 predicted proteins | sample 5204291 | NCBI WGS metagenome assembly WBZL01 (sample SAMN12344345, study PRJNA552823) | activated sludge metagenome | biome: Activated sludge suspended growth; feature: Nitrification reactor; material: Wastewater; isolation source: activated sludge from nitrification reactor of wastewater...
AGGATTGGGTGCGTCAATTGATATAGGTGGGTTAGAATCGGTAATCGGTTATGTCGTTTTACGACTGCTTTGCATACAGGTATCGGTAATCGGTAGTCGGTAATCGGTAATCAGTGGCACTCGTTAACTGATTACTGTTTACTGATTACCGATTACTGGAAGAAGGGTGTTTTATGCAGGAGAATAGCGTCAAATTTCTAGATCGAAACCAGCCGGAGTTTACCGTGGCGGCGGCGGCGGGGATGGCTGAGGCGGTTTTTGGGCTGCGCGGCGAGTTGAAGCCATTGCCTAGCGAACGGGATCAAAATTTTCGGCTGCGGACGGCGACGGGGGCGGGGTATGTGCTGAAAATTGCCAACGTAGATGAAGACCCCGGCGTGGTGGGGTTTCAAACGGCGGCACTGCGCCACATGGCGCAGGAAGCCCCGGCACTGCCGCTGCCCCGCGTGGTGCCAACGTCGGCCGGGGAGCCGTGGCAAATGGTGGCGGGGGCAGACGGGGCGGCGCATTTGGTGCGGGTGGTGAGCTATTTGCCGGGGATGCTGATGCGGGAAACGGCGCAGACCCCGGCGATGTGGCGCAATTTGGGGCGCTTTTTGGCGCAAACCGATGTGGCCTTGCGCGGCTTTTTTCATCCGCACGGACGGCATGAGCTGCTGTGGGATGTAACCCAATCGGCGCGGCTGCGGCCACACATTGTCCACATTACGGATCCGACGGTGCGGGAGCAGGTGGACGGGATTTTGGAACGGATGGAAACGGCCGTTTTGCCCCAACTGCGTCGCCTCCGCCACCAGGTCATCCACAACGATGCCCACGAATCCAACGTCCTGGTGGACCCCGCCAACCCCGACCAAATCGCCGGGCTGCTGGACTTTGGCGACATGATTTATGCCCCACTGATTCAGGAGGTGGCGATTGCCGCCAACGTGCGCGGGATGCCGCTGGCGCAGTCGCTGGACAAAATTGCCGCGATTGCCGCCGGGTATGACAGCGTGCTGCCGCTGGAAGCGGAGGAGATTGACCTGATTTATGACCTGGTGCTGGCGCGGCTGGCGATTACGGCGACGATTATTGCCTGGCGGCGGGAGGAAACGCCGGAGCGCCCCGCCTTTTTACCGGAGCTGGAGCAGGGGTGCTGGCAGAGTATGGCGGATTTGCTGGCGGTGGGGAAAACGGCCGTTTGTGACCACATTCGGCGGGCGTGTCGCTTTCCGGTGTATAGTGTGGTGCCGGGAACAGACGACGGACGACGGACGACGGACGACGGAGCGGAGATAGAGAGGTTGCTTGAGCGGCGGCAGCAGGTGCTGGGGAAGCATTTGGCGCATTTTTACCGCAACCCGGTGCATTTGGAGCGGGGGCGGGGGGCGTGGCTCTATGGGCCGGACGGCACGCCGTATCTGGATGCGTATAACAATGTGCCGACGGTGGGGCATTGTCATCCCCAGGTGGTGAAGGCGATTGCGCGACAAACGGCCGTTCTCAACACCAACACCCGCTACATCTACCGCAACATCCTCGACTACGCCGAGCGGCTGGTCAGCACCCTGCCCGACCACATCACCGTTTGCGCCTTTGTCAACTCCGGCAGCGAGGCCAACGACATCGCCTGGCGCATTGCCCGCCACATCAGCGGCAACGACGGGGCGATCATTGTGGAAAATGCGTATCACGGCATCACCGAGGCGATTAAGGCGTTGTCGCCGCGTGGCGTGCCGCTGGAACCCCACGTGCGGACGCTGCTGACTCCCAACCCGTACCGGGGGCGTTACCGCGCCGGCGAGCCGGATTTGGCGGAAAAGTATGCGGCCGATGCCGACCGGGCGATTGCCGATTTGGCGGCGGCGGGGCGGCAACCGGCGGCGTTTATGATTGATTCGGCCTTTGTGAGCAACGGGTCGCCGGATGTGCCGGAGGGGTATTTAACGGCCGTTGCGGCCAAAGTGCGGGCGGTCGGCGGGCTGATTATTGCTGATGAGGTACAGGCTGGTTTCGGCCGTTCGGGGTCTCATTTATGGGGCCACGCCGCCCATGGGCTGCATCCCGACATTGTGACAATGGGCAAGCCGGTGGGCAATGGCTTCCCGCTGGGGGTGGTTGCCACCACGGCCGACATTTTGAACAGCTTTGTGGGCAAGGTGGGGCTGTTTAGCACCTTTGGCGGCAATCCGGTGGCGTGTGCGGCGGGGATGGCGGTGCTGGATGTGATTGAGGATGAGGCGTTGATTGCCAACGCCGGTGAGACGGGCAGCTATCTACGCGCCGGGATTCGCGGGCTGATGGATCGCTACCCGATTATCGGCAATGTGTCGGGGCGGGGGCTGCTGGCGGGGGTGGATCTGGTGCGTGACCGGGTGACGCTGGAACCGGCGGTGCCGGAGACGGTGGCGTTGATTAACCGGATGCGTGAAGCCAGGGTGCTGATTGGCAAGGGGGGCGACCACGGCAATGTGCTAAAAATTCGCCCGCCGCTGGCCTTCCGCCGCGAACACGCCGACATTTTGCTGGAGGCGTTGGAGGGGGCGTTGATGGGGTTGTAGGCGTATTGAGACCTCTGAGGTCGCCCAACCTGCGGTTGGCAAGTGATAAGGAACGAGGATTAAATAAGTTACGCAAGAAGTTCAACTTCTCTCAGAAGTTGAACTTCTAAATCGCCAAGTTAATGACGAACGCTTACTTATGCTTGATATTTTGGGGAAATAATGTGCTTGAGTTATTGTTGCTGCTCTGCAAACTTTAAAGTGCCTAATTGCTAATGACCACCTGGCCGCGCAGACAGGTGATGAAGGTGTCGCGTTCGTGGTGGGCGAGAAAGGCCGTGATCTGGTCGTCGCCCTGGAGTTGGGTGTCGCCGTGGGGGATGAGCAAACGGCCGTTTCGGCGCACCGACACCAGCACACAATCATGGGGCAAACAGCGAGCCAACGCTTGAATCGTTTGCCCGCAGGCAATGTCGCCCGGCCTGATCGTCAGGTCAATAAACTCGGTGCCGTCCAGGTTCTGCACCTGCTTTTGCTGGATGCGCTGCTGCACGATGGCGCGGCGCGTTAGCCCTACATTGTAGGCATTAACAATGTCAGCGCGTCGAATGATGCCGACGATTTTGTCTGGCTCCTGGCGGCTGACAACGGGAATGCGCCCTAGTCCAATGCCCCCCATTTGCCGCAGTGCCTCGCCAATGGTTTGGTCGGGGTGGGCAATGATAAGGTTGTGGCGGGGGGTACAAACGGCCGTTACTGCCGTCTCCGGCGGCCAATTGTCTGCAATCGCTTCCTCCATATCACTCAGCGTCACAATTCCCACCAGCCGCTCGGCCTTATTTAAAACGGGAAAGCCATGATGGTGCGAATGGCTAAAACGGTACGAAAGCTCTGCCAGCGTCATCGTGTCGGTGACGCTTTCAAACGCCTCATTCATCACCTCGCGCACCAGCAACCCGCCTAAAATATCTTCATCCCGCCCATTTTGTAGTTGAATCCCCTTGAGTTTGAGCTTGAGGGTGTAGATGGATTCCTCAAACAGCTTTTCGGCAATGAGCGTGGAGACAACGGTTGCCATCATCAGCGGTAATATGAGCTTGTAATCGCCTGACATTTCAAAGACGATAAGAACGGCCGTTATCGGCGCCCGCGCTGCGCCAGAAAAAGTAGCCGCCATCCCCACAATCGCATAAGCACCGGGGTGAATCACCACCTCAGGCCACAGCATTTGCCCAATCGTCCCCACAATACCACCCAGCGTTGCCCCCATAAACAGGCTGGGAGCAAACACCCCCCCGGAATTACCCGTACCCAGCGTGGCAACCGTTGCCAACAGCTTTAACCCCAGCAGGGCAAACATCAGCCCCAGCGGCAGATCAAACTCATTGCTAATGGTTTCACCAATCAGGTGCAGCCCTGGCCCCAAAATCTCGCGCTCTGGCAGCAGCAGTGCCAGGGTACCCGTGGTCGCCATACCCAGTGCCGCCTTGATTGTTAGCGAGATACGCCACTCGTCAAAAATCCCTTCGGCGGCATAGAGCAACCGAATGATGATGACGGCTAAGATGGATGACAAAACAGCCAGGACAAAATAGACAAATAGTTCCCCCAGATTGTTGAGCGGGTAGGCCGGTACGGTAAAGGCTGGCTGGTCGCTGAGAAAGATGCGGCTGACGACGCTACCGGAAACAGAAGCCAACACAACCAGGCCAAAATGGCGGATGGTGAAACGCCCCAGAATGACTTCTAGGGCAAAGATGGAGCCAGCAATGGGGGCATTGAATGTGGCGGCAATGCCGGCCGCCGCCCCACACGCCACCAACGTTTGCACATGCTCACCGGGCAGCCGCAGCCACTGTGCCACCGACGAACCGATGGTTGACCCCACTTGCACAATTGGCCCTTCACGGCCGGCCGACCCCCCTGCACCAATGGTAATTGAAGAAGCCAGCACCTTGATTGCCGCCACACGGGGGCGAATCCGGCCGCCACGCACCGCTACCGCCTCCATAACCTCAGGCACGCCGTGGCCTTTGGCTTCCACAGCCCACCGTTCCACCATAAAACCAACAATCAGCCCGGCCAGTGCCATGCCCACCAGCAGGCCAGCCGTAGACCCCAGCGCGGTTTGCAGGGAAAGGGACAAGCTGTTGATTTGTGCGAGGAGTTTGATAAAGAGGACAGCACCCAGACCGGTGCTGACGCCAACGCCAACGGCAAGCGTGACTAGAAGGATTTCGGCAGGAATGATTCGCTGGGGGATAAAGCGGCTAATACGGAGGTTAAATTGTTGCATCAACTACCCACTATTCATATTCATGTACAAAAGCGACGAGTATCTACTGTCGCCTCTCTTTGATTTGGTAGTGGTAGTTTACTGGTTTCGTTTTAAACCGCAAACGGTTTAAAATGCAAAGCCATTTGCGTTTCAATGTAAAGCGGTCTTAGGGGTTTCGGGGAAGCAGCAAATGGGTGCGGATTTGGGCAATGGCCTGGTTGAGGGAATTTTCGATGCCTTGTATTTGAACGGCCGTTTCTTCCGTCAATTCCGGGTGACTTTCTTTTAGCGAGGTAATCAACGTACCAGCAGCAAACAACATTTGAATGGCATCATCACTCAAGACACGGCTTGTGTGGGCATCCTGCTGCGCCTGCGCCAAAATCTGTGCTTGCAGGTCACTTGTTTCCCGCTCTTCCAGCCAGCGCTCTAAAAAGTTGAGCAGAAAAAATGACAAAAGCGGCCCAATGGTGCCAAACACCACAATCTCAACCATAATATGCGCATCAATGCCATATGATTCATAAATCCAAAACGCCGGGCCTATTTCATATATGATGACCAACAGGGCTAATCCCAACGGAATGAGCCAGCGCAGCCGGGGCAGAAACCGGCGAACGTGATCAGTAGAGGGAAGGGTATCAAGGTTCAAGGGCTATCTCCATCTAGCTTAAAGTGCGTTTAAGTATAGAGGAGACAGCCAAACACCCAAAACTGACAAATGACATCCCGTTTGGGTGACATTTGTCACTGAATTGGATAGTTTGTAGGGCAATTTTGCAAAATTGCCCTACAGTAAAAAACACTTACTTAAGCCAGTGCTGCGTGCGCCGCCGCCAGCCGCGCAATGGGGATGCGGAACGGCGAGCAGGAGACATAGTTGAGGCCAAGTTTGTGGCACAGGGCAATGCTTTTCGGGTCGCCGCCGTGTTCACCACAGATGCCAATCTCCAGATCCGGCCGGGTTTGCCGCCCCAGTTCGGTGGCAATGCCCATCAGCTTGCCCACGCCCTTCGCGTCAATGGTGGCAAATGGGTTCTCGGTCAGAATGCCCCGCTGCTGGTACTCAACCAGGAAGCCGGATTCTGCGTCATCGCGGGAGATGCCAAAGGTGGTTTGCGTCAGGTCGTTGGTGCCAAAGGAGAAGAACTGGGCGACCTCGGCAATTTCGTCGGCGGTGAGCGCGGCGCGTGGAATTTCGATCATGGTGCCAAATTTGTACGGCACGGTCATGTTTTGCTCTTCCATCACCAGCTTGGCTTCCGCTTCCAGCGTCGTTTGCTGGACGTGCAGCTCATTAACGTGGGCGGTGAGCGGAATCATGATTTCGGGCTTGACGATGACCCCTTCCCGCGTCACTTCAATGGCGGCTTCAAAGATGGCGCGAACCTGCATTCGCGTTAGCTCTGAGAGCAGGATGCCGAGGCGCACGCCGCGTGTACCGAGCATGGGGTTGGCTTCGCGCAGGGCAACCACCCGCTCCAGATAATCTTGCTTCTGACGAATTTCTGCCAGTGCTACGTCAATTTCCTTGATGGTGTGGAAATGCTGTAGCTGCACTTTCAGGTCGTCGAGTTCGCGCACCAGGTCGTCGTGGCTGGGGAGGAATTCGTGCAGCGGTGGGTCAATGAGGCGGATGATGACAGAACGGCCGTTCATGACCCGGAACAGAGCCGCAAAATCGCCCCGCTGCATCGGCAGCAGGTCGTTGATCGCCTGCGTCCGCTCATTGGGGTACTTCGCCATAATCATCTTCTGCACAATCGGCAGCCGGTGTGTTTCAAAGAACATATGCTCCGTGCGGCACAGGCCAATCCCTTCCGCGCCATATTCACGGGCGCGGGCGGCATCTTGCGGGTAGTCAGCGTTAGCCCACACCCCCAGCGTGCGAAACTCATCGGCCCAGCCCAGCAGCTTTAGCATGTAGGGGTTGTTGAAGTCGGGGACGACGGTGGCAATCTGTCCCATATAGACGGTGCCATGCGTGCCATCCAGTGAAAGGTAATCCCCTTCCTTGATAACCATATCACCCACCGTCATGAGACGGCTTTCCAAATCAATCTCCAGCTCGCCCACGCCCACAACGGCCGGTTTGCCAAACTGCCGCGCAACAAGGGCGGCGTGGCTGGTGCGGCCACCGCGACTGGTGAGGATGCCTTCGGCGGCCAACATGCCGTGAACGTCGTCGGGCTTGGTTTCGGGGCGCACCATAATGACCTTGCGCCCCTGCTCTTTGGCCCACATCTCGGCGGTGTCGGCATCAAAGGCGACCTGGCCGACGGCGGCGCCGGGGGAGACGTTGAGACCTTTAGCAATGCGCTGGGCGGATTTAACGGCCATTACATCCAACTGCGGGTGCAGGAAAAAGTCAACCTGTTCCGGCTTCACCCGTTTCACCGCCTCCGCTTTCGTAATCATGCCCTCTTCCACCATGTCCACCGCAATCCGCACCTCGGCCTGCGCCGTTCGCTTGCCGTCGCGGGTTTGCAGCAGCCACAGCTTGCCCTGCTCAATGGTAAACTCCATATCCTGCATGTTGCGGTAATGGACTTCCAGCTTGTGGGCAATCTCTTCAAACTCGGCATACACATCGGGCATAGATTGCTGCAAATCTTCCACCGGCTGCGTCAGCCGGATGCCAGCCACCACGTCTTCGCCCTGGGCGTTAAACAGGAAGTCGCCTTCAATTTCGGGTTCGCCGGTGGAGGCGTTGCGCGACATGGCAACGCCGGTGGCGGAGTTGTCGCCCATGTTGCCAAAGACCATGGTTTGAATGTTAACGGCCGTTCCCAAATCATGGCGAATCCCTGCCGCATTACGATAATCCCGCGCCCGACGGCCGTTCCACGACTTAAACACCGCTTCGGTTGCCAATTTAAGCTGTTCATACGGCGTGGTAGGAAATTCATGCCCGGTAAAAGTACGGTAAATATCCTTAAACTTCTGCGTCACCATTTGCCAATCGCTGGCCGACAGTTCCGCATCCGTTGCCACCCCTGCCTGCTTGCGCTGCGTCGTGATCACGGCCTCAAACACCTCATCCGGCACATTCATCACCACGCTGCCAAACATCTGAACCAAACGGCGATACAGATCATAGACAAAGCGGGCATCGCCCGTGCGCTCAATCATTCCCACCACCACCTCATCATTGAGACCGATGTTGAGAATGGTGTCCATCATGCCGGGCATGGAGAATTTGGCTCCGGAACGGCAGGAAACAAGCAGCGGATTGCTGGGGTCGGCAAATTTTTTGCCGGTTTGGGCTTCAATCTCCCCCACTGCATCCAATAGTTGCTCAAATAGCCCGGCGGGGAACGTTTCGCCAGCAGCCAGATAGGCGTTGCACGCTTCGGTGGTAACGGTAAAACCGGGCGGCACTGGCACACCCAGCCGGGTCATGTCCCCCAGGTTGGCTCCCTTGCCCCCCAACAGCCCGCGCACGCTGTCCCAACTACCGTTCACAAGTTCTTCTGCCTGTTCCACTTCGCTAAAAAGATAGACGTATTTGGGGGCATTTGCTGGTTGCCCGTGTCCGTTGTGTTTGGTCTCGCGTACCGCTTCGGCCAGCTCTTGTAAAACGGCCGTATTGCTTAAAGTTGACATAATACCTCCTAAAGGTAAGAAATTCATATCTGTTGATACGTCAATCATACGGTTGGAGGTATTCCTGGTTACAGTGACATTTGTCATACGATTGCATGATAAAGGTTGTGTGCATAGATTGGCTCATACAGTGTGAAGTCAGACAAAAGGATTGATAATGGTCAGTTGCTTTTCAACAATTAGACCGCTGTGCATGTCTTCTGAGTATAGTTGGGCGGCTCCAGCCTCAAAGGCAGTCGCAATAATCAGGCTATCCCAATGGGACAAAGAATACCGCTCACGCAATTGGGAGGCTAACAGTTGAACTGGCTCAACAATGGTTTGGACTTGATAGCGGGCATAAAACCGGCGGATGAATTCACGTACTTCCGACTGCTCATAACAGCATGCCGGATGATTCCATTAACCACTTCGTTTATCACTTGTGTGCTGATCACGATGTTTGCTCTTTGACGGGAAACAAGCTCTTTTGCGAGGATTGATTTGTCAACATCTTGCCCAGGTAAAAGGATATATAACCAGACGTTGCTGTCTACAAAACAAAGGTCAGCAGTTGCTTCAACGCTCATGTAATTCTTCCCGCGTATAGCGAACAGGGTTTGGCACGTCAAACGGATGATCCATTAAATACTCAAAAGAATCATCATAGCCTTTTGTTTTTGCGTCCTGTAGCAGGTTTTTTTGCTTTTGTGGTTTTGGATAAGACGATGTCAGGACAATCACACGAACAGTTTCATCCTCAGTGTGTGTGGACAACTCGCTTCGTATTCCTTGTGGCACAACAGAAATTAATTTCTTTATTGTTGTTTGAAATTCAATGGCTTGCATCCATGTTCCTCCGGGTCAAATTTGAATGAGATTATACCATAGTAGAGACGCAAAATTTTGCGTTTCATATGTATCAAGCTAAGGACTGGGAATTACTTGCCCATAAAATCTCACGCTATCTGTTGACCAGGGTGAAATTAAATTCACCCACGCGATTGGAGGTGTAGGAACCAACCCCGTTTTCCGCCACCACCACGTAAAAGCCATTGGCACTATCCGCCAGGGCGTCGGCAAGCAAGAAATGATCACTTGGCGCATCCAGCGTTGACAGCGCGGTGGTTGTACCCGCTTCAAAGTAAGGATCAGTAGCATGGTACCAAACGCGATAACGATTGTTCTGGGCGCGGTGGAGCCAGGACAAATCCAGATCGTTTGGGTTGAGGCGATTGAGGGTAAGCTCAACATAGGGTGCCAGGCTGCCGTGAGGCCCCGCTGCCAACGGTTGGCTGGTGTGGCAGACAGTACAGGTGTCCAGAGTGCCGTTATGCCCTTGCAAGGCCACAAATTTTATGCTGTCGTTGGGCTGGCTGGTGGGGGCAATGGCGTGGGGGCTGTCGTGGCAGGCAGAACAGTAGAGGCCACCATGTTCTGTGGAAAAACGATAGAGTGCCTGATCTTGCTGATAAGCGGCACCATGACAGCTATCGCAGCGCGGCTCGTTAAGCCAGGGCTGTGGGTTGTTGGCAACCGTTTCCAGATTGCCGTGGCAATCAAGGCAGTCCATGTTGTGGTCTGTCGCCATAACGTCCCGCAAGCATTGGGTTTCAGGACCAGGATGGCACTGATAACAGCCGTCCTTGGTTGCCGGTATGACGCCGCTGTGTTTGTCGTGCATCGCCTTGGAAAGGCTGGGAATCCCGGCCACGCCAACGGCCCCCAGGGCATTGGAGGCGTGGCATTCGGCACACAAAATGGGTCGCCGATTCATCAGTGCCCCTTCGTGCCCCTGTGGATAGCTGCCCATGCTGGCACGATCATGCAGCGTGAGAATGTTGGTCTCAACCCGCCCGGTCGTTATCTCCTCAACACCGCCATCGTCGTGGCAGTTGTCGCAGTGCATTTCCGTGGAGACGGGAGCAACCGTTGTGATCCGTGCCAGTTCTTCATTGGTCGTGGCATTGTAGGCGATTACCGTTGCCAATTGATACGGGTAGGGGTTGCTCACATCACTGTCGCGGAACTCAGTAAGGGGGATACCTGCGGCCTCAAAATGATCGCTGCCAATTAAATCCATTTCCCCAGCCAATCCTTTACCCGCCAGCCCGACATTCGGGGGCAAATCAACACCGAAAAGCTGGACATCGTAATCCCAAAAGTTGGATTTGCCAACGGAGTAGGTGTTATCGGGAAATTCGTAGGTAACGCGGATATTTTCGGTTAGCAGTTGGGGAGGGTTGCCCGTTTTGATCACTTGTGCCCACAGGGTATTAAAGGGAGGCAAAACCGCCAGGTCTTGAAAGTCGCGGTTGTAGCAGTGCATCCCCAAATCGTTCCAGGCGACAACGACATAAGCGGGGGTGGCACTGGTGCTGGCTGCTGATGCGACTGTGTTGGACGGGGTTAGGGTGGGATCGTAGCGCACAACGGCCGTTCCGCCTACGCTCACCCAAATGAATAAAATAAGCCACTTTCTCCATCTGACTACCATGACAAACTCCTGTGATGGAATACCCCATTGACCTGCGGTTTTCCTAGCTGAAGAATTGTTCTGCAATGTTGTTCAATTGTCTATGACTATAACACATACTCCGGGCATGGTGCTAACCTTGCGGTATCTCAACCAAGCTCAATCTGTTTCCAGCGGCCGGCGCGGAAACGAAACAGATATAGCAGTGCCAGAGTGGTCAGATAGACCAACGCACTAAACCATGCCCCCCACACGCCTCCATCCAGCCGAAACAAAATGAACCAGGTGAGGGGAATAAACAGCCCCCAGGCCAGAATGATCCGCCCCCACATCGTGTAGCGAGTATCCCCTGCGCCATTAAGCGCCCCGGCCAAGACAATGCCAATCGCGTCAAATATCTGGTACAGTGCCACCAGCCGCAAAATCGTTACCCCCGCTTCAATGACCTGTAGGTCATCGCTAAAGATACCCATCAGCAGTTCCGGGGCAATGAGATAGCTGAGGCCGATTAGCCCCATGCCAATCATGGCAACGACGACGGCGCGGTACGCTACCCGTTCGGCTTGCTCCGGCTGTTTGGCACCCAAATATTGCGCCACCAGACTGGAGCAGGCCATGTTGATGGCGATGCCGAAGGTGAAGGAGAGGCTCATGAATTGCAGGGCGATCTGGTTGGCGGCCAGCACTTGGGTTCCCAGCCGCGCCAGCAGGGCGAAAAAGAGGCTGAAGGAGGCGATTTCGATGAAGTCGCCAAAGCCCATGGGCAGACCGACCCACAGCAGTTGGCGCAGTTCCGGCCAGCGAGCGAGTTGCGGAACGGCCGTTCCATACACCACCCTGTTTCTCCGGCTCCACAAAATGGCCGCACTTAGCAACGCATTCACCCCGTTTGCCATCACCGTGGCATATGCCGCCCCCGCCACCCCCAGTGCCGGGAACCCCAGCTTGCCCAGCACCAGCAGCCAATCCAGCCCAATGTTAAGCAGCACCGTGATCCAGGCCAAAAGCATCGGCGTGCGCGAATCGCCGCGCCCGACAAGGAAGCCCCAGACGACGGCACTAAACATGATAAACGGAATTTCTACGGCGCGGATTTGCAAATAGGTGGTGCCAAGTGCCGCCACCTGCGAGCCGTCGTTGGGGTCAAACAGGATCATAACCTGGGCAAAGAGCCACGGCAGGGCGAAAAGGGCCAGCGAAAGCCAGGCGATCATGTTCAGGCTGCGCCAAACGGCCGTTCCCACCTTCGCCTCATCCCCCTCCCCATGCGCCCGGCCTACAAACACCACCGTGCTGTTGGCCGCGCTGCGAAACAGCATCAACACCGCAAAATACAGCACCGCCGCCAACCCCACCGCCCCCACCGCCTCCGTGCCAAGCTGCGACACAAAAAACGTGTCCACCACCCCCAGCAGCGTTTGCGATAAATTTTGCAGCACCAGCGGCACCGCCAGCAGCAAAACCTGCCGCGTCAGCCCCGTTTTTTTCATCTTCTCAAATGGTTGTTCCATAAATAAATCACCCAATCTTGTGTTCGGCAGGCTAAGGATTAAGAAATGGTTGCGCGGATGACGCGGATCATGGCGGATTTTCGCGGATCAAGAAAAAAATCCGCGTTCATCTGCTTCAACCCGCGTCATCCGCGCATCTATTCCAACTTGCCACTCGCTTGCCTGCCCCGTAGAAAGGGCATCCTGTCATTCTACCCCACTTTGGCAATGATGAAAGGTGGCGCAGGTGCGGCTGCCAAAGTACACTAATCCCTATGGCACAAGCAACCGTTAAACCGCAAACCGACCGCCAAATTCTCTGGCGCTGCTTCCGCTATCTGGGCGCATTCCGTCCCTACGTTGTCGGCATTTATCTGCTGATGGTGATCATTAACCTGATTAACGTTTCCCTGCCGCAAATCATTCGCTGGATGATTGACCAGGGAATTTACGGCGGCAATTTGTCGCTGCTGGGATGGGGGGTGCTGGGGCTGCTGGGCATCACGGCCTTGAAGGGCGTTGCCATTTATTACCAGGGCATTTGGGGCGAAATTTCGTCGCAGGGGGTGGCCTACACCCTGCGTAACGCCATTGTCCACAAGCTGACGACGCTCTCATTTGCCTTTCATGACCGCACCGAGGCGGGGCAAATTCTGTCGCGGACGCTGCAAGATGTGGAGCGGATCCGCTTTTTGACGGGGCGTGCCGGCCTGCGATTGATTGAGGGGTCGGTGCAGTTGCTGTTAACGGCCGTTATTCTCATCATCATGAACCGCAACCTCGGCCTGCTCGTCATCCTCACCCTGCCCCTCCTCTTCCACCGCGCCTACCACTTTGGCCGCTACTTTCGCCCCCTTTCCATTGACATTCAGGATCAGCTGGGGGTGTTGACAACGCGGCTGGAGCAGAATTTGCGGGGCATAACGGCCGTTAAAGCGTTCGCCCAGGAAACCGCCGAAACCGACCGCTTCATCGTCGAAAACGAAAAATGGTTCCAGCTTTCCGCCAAAGCCGCCCGCATCGAAGCCATCAACAGCCCCATGCTCGACCTCATCGCCAACGGCGGCACCCTGCTCATTCTGGGCTACGGTGGCTGGCTTGTCATCCAGGGGCAGCTTACCCTCGGCGAACTCGTCGCCTTCACCACCTACCTCGCCCAGCTCATCCGCCCCATCCAGCTCATGGGGCGCATCATCCCCATCCTCGCCATCGCCGCCTCCGCCGGGGAGCGCATCTTCCAGATTTTGGATGCTCCCTCCGATGTCACCGACAGTGCCGACGCGCAGGCAGTAGCCGCCAGTACCGGGCTGGTGCGTTTTGACCACGTCTCCTTTGCCTATCAGGACGGCCGTGAGGTGCTGCACGACATTGATTTTGTCGCCCAGCCGGGGCAGATAGTCGCCCTGCTTGGCCCCACCGGGTCGGGCAAATCCACCATCATTAATTTGCTCTCCCGCTTTTATGAGCCAACAAACGGCCGTATTACCCTCGACCACCGCGACACCCGCGACCTCACCCTGGCCTCGCTGCGCCAGCAAATCGGGCTGGTGATGCAGGACAGCACCCTATTTGCCGCCACCATCCGCGAAAACATCGCCTTTGGCTGCCCCAACGCCAGCGAGTCCGACATTGTGCAGGCGGCCAAGGAAGCCCAGGCCCACGACTTCATCACCGCCATGCCCGACGGCTACAACACCCGCGTGGGTGAACGGGGTGTCACCCTTTCCGGCGGGCAAAAGCAGCGGCTGGCAATTGCCCGCGCCCTGCTCACCAACCCGCGCATCCTCATTCTGGACGATGCCACCGCCAGCGTAGACACCGGCACCGAGCAGCTCATCCAGCAGGCATTGGATCGCCTCATGGAAGGGCGCACCACCTTTGTCATCGCCCACCGCCTCAGCACCGTCCGCCGCGCCGACCTCATTCTGGTGCTGGAAAACGGCCGTATTGTCGCCAGCGGCACCCACGAATCCCTGCTGCACTCGTCCCCTCGCTATCAACAGGTGTATGAGCTGCAGTTGCGTCCGCAGGAATTGGCGGGGGAGCAGGGGGGCAGGGGAGCAGGGGAGATTGTCCCCCCTGCTCCCCTGCTCCCCCGCTCCCCCGCTCCAAAGGCTCCCTCATGAGTTTCAACCTCTCCCCCGGGCTTGGCCCCAACACCGCCCTCCGCAGCTTTGGCACGGCGGGCAAAGACGGCCGTTTTTTCAACAAAAGCGTCGTCTCCGGCATGTTGACCTTCGTCCGTCCCTACTGGCGGCGCATGGCGGTGGCAACCTTGCTGATGCTGGCAACCACCGGCCTGACGCTGCTGATTCCGTATCTGATCAAAAACGCCATTGACGACTACATTACTCCCGGCAACACCAGTGGCTTGATGCGGTTGGTGGCGGGGTTGGCGGCGGCGTTTGTGGGGTTGTATGCAACAACGGCCGTTCAGCAATACCTCCTCGCCTGGGTCGGTCAGCGCGTCCTCACCAACATCCGCGAAACCATGTTCCGCCACTTGCAGCGGCTCCCCCTCAGCTATCACGACCAAACCATCGTTGGTGTCACCGTCTCCCGCGTCATCAACGACGTTGCCGCCATCAACGACCTGCTCACCCAAGGGCTGCTCTCCCTCATCGGCGACCTGCTGGTGCTGGTTGGCATCATCATCATCATGCTCTCCATGAGCCCCCGCCTGGCGCTGCTTACCTTCATCGTTTTGCCGCTGATGGTGGCCGCCACCACCATTTTTTCCCGCCGCGCCAAATCCGCCTTCCGCCAAACCCGCCAAAGCGTCGCCGCCGTCGTTGGGCGATTGGCCGAAAGCATTGACGGGATGCGCGTCATCCAGGCGTTTGTACAGGAAGAGGTAGCGCGGGAGCGGTTTGAGACGGTCAACCGGGAAAACTGGTCTACCCACAACCGAGCCATGTCCCTTTCCTTCATCTTCCTGCCCACCATCGAATTTTTGGGCGTGCTGGCGATGGCAATTGTCCTCTGGTTTGGCGGCCGCTACGTCGCCGCTGGCGAGGTAACGCTGGGGGTGATGGTCGCCTTCCTTTCTTATGTCACCCGTTTCTTCCAGCCCATTCAGGAGCTGAGCCGCATCTACACCACCATGCAGTCGGCCATGGCCGGGGGCGAACAGGTGCTGCGGCTGCTCAACACCGACATAGCGATTGCCGATGCGCCTGATGCTGTGCCGATGCCCCCCATCACCGGCCACATCCAACTGCAAGATGTCTCCTTCCGCTACGGCGATGATCTTCCCTGGGTGCTGCGCCACGTCAACCTCGACATTGCCCCCGGCCAAACGATTGCCCTGGTTGGCCCCACCGGGGCGGGCAAAACCACCATTGCCAACCTGATCCCCCGCTTTTATGAGGTGACGGAGGGGGCGGTGACGATTGACGGGATTGATATTCGTACGGTGGCGCAGCGGTCGCTGCGGCAGCAGTTTGGCATGGTGCCGCAAGACCCATTTTTGTTCGCGGGGACGATTGCCGACAATATTCGCTTTGGCAAGGGGGAGGCGGAATTAACGGCCGTTATTGCCGCCGCCAAACTCGCCAACGCCCACGACTTCATCACCGCCATGCCCGACGGCTATGACAGCAAAATTCTGGAGGGGGCGGTGAACCTGTCGGTGGGGCAGCGGCAACTGCTTTGCATCGCCCGCGCCGCCCTCGCCGAACCCCGCATCCTCATTCTGGACGAAGCGACCGCCAGTGTGGATACCGTTACGGAACTGCTGATTCAGGAGGCACTGGATCGGTTGATGGTGGGGCGCAACGCCATCGTCATTGCCCACCGCCTCAGCACCATTCGCAACGCCGGCCGTATTTGCGTGGTGGTTGACGGCCAAATTGTGGAACAGGGAACACACGAAGAACTGCTGGGGCAGGGGGGCGTGTACAAACATCTCTATGAACGGCAGTTTGTGGCGGCAGGGGAGTAGGGCGTGGAAATTATATTACCTGTAGCCCTCAGGCACTGATCGGCTACAGGGGGAGACATAATGAACACAATGAAGAGGTCTGGAACGGAAACGGCCGTTTCCACAGAAAGCGAAGTTGCCGCACGAGTCGAGACACTTTTGGGGCAAATGAGCCTTGTCGAAAAGATTGGGCAGCTTAACCAAGTTGGCGGGGTGGCCTTTGCCCCTGGACCAAAAGCAGAAGATCAAATCCGCGTTGGCGGTGCTGGCTCAGTGCTGTGGGTCAATGACACCAAACGCTTCAACGAACTGCAAAAGATCGCCGTCGAGGAAAGCCCATCAGGCATCCCCTTGCTGTTCGCGCTGGATGTCATTCACGGCTACCGCACCATCTTTCCCGTGCCGTTGGCGATGGCCTCCTCCTGGGATCCGGCCGTGCCGGAGAAATCTCAGGCGGTGGCAGCCCAGGAAGCCCGCGCCGCTGGTATCCACTGGACGTTTGCCCCCATGATTGACATCGCCCGCGATGCCCGCTGGGGTCGTATTGTCGAGGGCGCAGGTGAAGACCCTTACCTGGGTTCGGCAATGGCTGTTGCCCAGGTACGCGGCTTTCAGGGCAGCGACATTGCTGACCCGGAGCGGGTGCTGGCCTGTGCCAAGCACTTTGCCGGTTACGGCTACTCCGATGGTGGCCGCGATTACGATCCTGTTTACTTGTCTGAAACGCAACTGCGAAATATCGTCCTGCCGCCCTTTGCCGCTACGGTCAAGGCTGGCGTCGCCACCTTTATGAGTGCCTACATGGACCTCAACGATGTCCCGGCCAGCGGCAACCGCTTCCTCATGCGTCAGGTCTTGCGTGAGGAGTGGGGCTTTGAGGGCTTTGTGGTTTCAGATGCCTTTGCTGTTGGTAACATGCTTATTCAGGGTCACGCCCGCGACCGGCGTGATGCGGCCTTGCGCGGCATCAAAGCTGGTCTCAATATGGATATGTCCAGCTATGCTTACGCCGAGAACCTAGCCGAACTGGTGGCCGATGGGGTCTTGTCCGTCGCCGAGATTGAGGAACTGGTGCGCCCTATCCTGGCTATCAAGGTCAAGATGGGGCTGTTTGAACGGCCGTATGTGGATGAAAATCGGCTGGCGGAAGTTTTAGCGCAGCCTGAAAATCGCCAGACCGCACGGTGGGCGGCACAACGCTCAATGGTGCTGCTCAAAAATGAGGGCGGGCTGTTACCACTTAAAACCAATCTCCAGAAAGTAGCCGTGATTGGCCCCCTGGCTGACTCGATGGAAGCCACTGAGGGGTCGTGGATGGTCTTTGGTCACACGCCGGCCGCTGTGACCGTGCTGGCAGGTATCCGCGCCAAGCTGCCGCAGGCCGAGGTCAGCTATGCGCCCGGCCCCGAAATTCGGCGCGACATCCCTTCCTGGTTCGAGAGTTTGATGGCCGGGGAAACCCTCAAACCACCGCAAACTGCCGCAGAGGCAGAGGCTGCTTTCCAGGCTGCTGTCGAGACGGCACGTGCTGCCGACCTGGTGGTCATGGTGCTGGGCGAGACGGCTCTGATGGCGGGTGAAGCTGCTTCACGCGCCTCACTGGATTTGCCCGGCCGGCAGGAGGAATTGCTAAAGGCTGTGGCGGATTTGGGTAAGCCGGTGGTGTTGGTGTTGCTAAACGGCCGTCCGCTCAGCATCAACTGGGCTGCCGAACACATTCCCGCCATCCTCGAAGCGTGGGAACCCGGCACGGAAGGTGGTCATGCCGTGGCCGACATCCTCTTTGGCGAGGTGAACCCTGGCGGTAAACTACCCGTCAGCTTCCCGCGCAAAGGCAGCCACGCGCCGCTTTACTACGCCCGTAACCTGACCCATTCGCCTGAGGGCAGCCAGATGTACAACCCACGTTACTGGGACGGGCTGCCGGTGCCGCTCTATCCCTTCGGCTTTGGCCTCAGCTATACAACCTTTAAGTTTTCTAATTTGAAGGTTTCAGCTCCGCAAATGAAAGTGGGCGAGCGTGTCACGGTTAGCGTAGATGTGGCTAATACAGGTGAAGTGGCTGGGGAGGAAGTGGCGCAGCTTTACATCCACCAGAAATGGGGCAGCGATTCACGGCCGCTGCGTGAGTTGAAGGGCTTCGAGCGCATTGCTCTCCAGCCGGGCGAGACGAAAACAGTGACCTTCTCCCTCGGCTCTGACGAGCTAAGCTACTGGAGTACAAATGCCAACGGATGGATTCAAGAAACCACGACGTTTGACATTTGGGTAGGTGGAGATTCCTTGGCAACGCTTCACGCAGATTTAGAAGTGGTGGAATAAGTAGTGCGTTTTGTTAGATTGGGTAGGGGTAGGTTGAAACCTGCCCCTATTTTGACAATGTCACATTAGATATGCAAAAAGAAAAAATGTGACAAAATAAACCGAATGACTTACTGAACAAAGAAGCAGAACAAAGGGGATTACCCCTCGAAGAGATTTCACAGTTAGGGACGAGACTGCAAGAATTCGTTACCGAGTACAGGCGGTGTTTCAAAACAAAAACATGAGATAGCAGTGAATATAGCTACCATTATCTAAGTGGACAGCTGCGATTGCTCACAGGACGAACGATGGCAGAGATTGGTCGGGTCACAGGCGTATCCAAGCAAAATATACACCATTTTATCAGCAATTCGCCGTGGTCGGGGGAAGCTGTGGTGAGTGTTTGGGAGGCGTTGGGTTCTCTGTTTGAAGGAGATGCCCTCATACTTGAACTTAGACCTGAATAGATACGAAACCTAAGGAATAAAAACGGGGCGCAGATTTTCCTGATATACCTGATGAACCAGATAATCAGGAAAATCAGGTGAATCTGCGTCCCATTTCTCACCAACTATGCTTACAGAAACCGAACGCAACCAGGCCGCCGAGGCCATCTTACAAGTCTACCAAACCAAAATTCAAACCACCCGTCCCTCCGCCCTCTATCCCCACATCGAGTTTGATGATGCCTACGCCATTTCCGCCGAAGTTGCCCGCCGCCAGCAGGCTGCTGGAGCCAGGCTAATCGGCTACAAAGTTGGCCTCACCTCCATCGCCATGCGCCGCTCCTCCAAAATTGATGAACCCGACTATGGCTACCTCTACGACCATTTTTTGATTGCTGATGGAGCCAGGATACCTCATCGCAACTTCTGCGTGCCTCGTGTCGAGATTGAGCTGGCTTTTGTGCTGGGGCAGCCGCTGCAAGGCCCCGGCGTGGGGCTGCTGGATGTGATGCGGGCGACGGAATACGTCGTTCCGGCCATTGAAATTATTGACACCCGCGTAGATGAGCCGCGTCAAATTTATGACACCATTGCTGACAATGGGGCAGGGGCTGGGCTGGTGCTGGGTGGGCGGCCTTTACGGCCGTTTGATATAGATTTGCGCATGGTTCCCGGCATTCTTTACCGCAACACCGACATCGAAGAAACGGGCGTGGCCTGTGGCGTGATGGGGCATCCGGCCAACGGCGTGGCGTGGTTGGCAAACAAGCTGTCGTCGCTGGGGGTGTCGCTGGAGCCAGGGCAAATTTTGCTGGCTGGCTCCTTCATCCGCCCCGTGTGGGCGCAAGTGGGCGACACGCTCCGCGCTGACTTTGGCGATTTGGGTTCCCTGGCGGTTCAGTTTGTGTAGGATGTTGGTTGTAGATGACACCGCTGCAAAAGGGTTGCCGCACTCCTTACTCCCCACGTCTTCAAGACGAACGCATCAGCCGCCGCACTTCTCGCCAAATCACCCCGCCATCCACCGACGGTAGCGGCAGCAGCCCGCCGAGGCCGAAGAACAGGTTGATGAAGACAAACCGTTCGGCAAAGGTGGGGTTGAGGATGGGGGCAAGGACATAGGCAAGGGCGGCGGCGAGGAGGTTGAGCAGGGGGCCACCGGCGGCGCGGGCGATGTGGGTGCGGCTGGGGACAGTGGTTTGATCCCCTTCGTAGATGTTGACATAGCGGGTGGCGGTGATGAGCAGGGCGTTCATTGCGCTGCCTGCCAGCTTGCCGCTGATGATGTGGCCGAGGGCGTGGATGATGGAGGCCAGCTCGACGACGACGGTGAACAGCAGCGATTGCGCCAGCCGTTCGTTCAGTGTGAGCCGGGTGTTGAGCAGATTGAGCAGGAAGTGGAGGCCAAAAAAGACGGCCGGGCTGAGCCAGGCAACGGGGGTTGCCAGCAGGTCTACACCCCAAAGCTGCCCCAGCCGGATGCGCCGCACCTGGCTGAGGTTTTCCAAAACACCGTGACGAAGATATTTGTGCATGGATACAGAGATGGGACGCAGATTTGCCTGATAAACCTGATTCTGATCAGGAAGATCAGGCAAATCTGCGTCCTGTTTTTTATGATAATGCTGGCCGCCAACGGCCGTTTGCCAACGCCAACCCAACATAACCAACAACGCCAAACAGCAGCAAACTGAGCCACAGGGCCGGACTGGCCCAGTTTACCTGGTCGGCAAAGCGGCTCATTTGCAGCAGCTGTATGGGGAGAATGAGGATGAGCATGGGCGTAGCAAGGCGGACGCGGGTGAGGCTGTTTTCATGAGAGATGGATAACATAAGCGTGCCGACGGCGATGAGCCAGCCGGATAGGGAGCGAGCGGTGAGCGGGGTGAGCTGCCAGGGGAAGTAGGGAATAAGCAGGGTGGGGACAAGAAAGACAAGGGTGGCAAAAAGGGTTAGTCCGCCGCCGCCGATTCGTAGGGGGCGGTGGAGCTGCTGGGGAATGGGGTCGTTGGGTGGGGCGACGGGGTGGGCGGCGGCTTGACGCTGCTGCCAGATGTAAAGGGCAAGGAAGATGGGGGGGGGCAGCAGGTAGCTGGCAAACCAGACGTAAAAAGGGAAGGTGCCGACGGAGAATTTGTCCCAGTGGATGAAGGTGGCGAGAAGCTGGATGGTGCAGAAGAGGGCGGCAGGGAGGATCATGACGCGGATCATTTCCCACCGTTTGGCGAGCATGGGGAGGAGGAAGAGGGGAGCCGAGGTGATGTAGAAGGCACCCAACACGGCGGCCATGACGACGGGTTGGATGGGCCAAGCAAAATTATTTTGTGTGTCGGCGGGGTTTAGGCCAATGGCGAGGACGGAGGCCACGCCAAACAGGACTTCAACGGCGAGCCAGCCGCGCAGCGGCCAGGAGATGGGGGTTCCTTGTCTTTTCATTATGTTTTCTCGTGGGGCAATTTTGCAAAATTGCCCCACAGTAAATTGGCTCCAAAAGCCAGCAGCCCTAGCCCACCTAGCAAAAAATGGAAGGGATGGTCAAAGGGTTGCAGGCCAAAGAGGGTAGGCTGGTGGGTGAGGGTGCCGAAGGTGGCAAGCCCGGTGTAAAAGAGGCCGAAGCCGAGGGCAAACCAGTTTGCGCCCTGTTGGCCGCCCCAGCGCAGTACGGCCAGCGCCAGCAGCCCGGTGAGGATGTGGAGGATGGAGTGGGGGGGAACCATCATGGTGGTGGCGAGCAGAGGGGGAAAGGCGCGATCCAGGGCCGGGACAAGGCGAAAGGCGAGGGTGCTGCTGCCCTGAAGGAGGAGGAAGATGCCGCTGATGGCTGTGTAGAGGCGGGTAGACATGGGAATTATGAATTATGAATTATGAATTATGAAACCCCTTCATAATTCATAATTCATAATTCATCCTTTTTTCTGTGCCTGGATGGTGAGCCAGCCGAGGGTGAGGGTGGCGATGGTGAAGCCGCCGAACCAGAGCCAGGTGGCTAGGCGGGTTGGGTCGAACAGTTGGCGGTGGATGATGGAGGCGAGGAGGACGCCGAGGGCGAAGACGAAGGTGGCGGTGATGACGACTTTGGCTTCGCGCCATGTTTTTTGGCGGCTGGTGGTGAGGCCGTTGACGGCGTAGGCGAGGAAGGGGGCGGCGTAGATTTGGGCGAGGAGGGGGTTGATGGGCCAGGGCCAGTGGCTGACCATGTAGGGGGTGGCGAGGAGGAGGAGGAGGGAGAGGAGAAGAACGGCCGTTCCTTGCCCCAACAAATACTGTTTCGC
>WBZL01001729.1_pt1 | contig 22238 bp, 20 predicted proteins | sample 5204291 | NCBI WGS metagenome assembly WBZL01 (sample SAMN12344345, study PRJNA552823) | activated sludge metagenome | biome: Activated sludge suspended growth; feature: Nitrification reactor; material: Wastewater; isolation source: activated sludge from nitrification reactor of wastewater...
AACCTCGGCAAACCAGGCACCGGCTGCGGTCGATTGGGCGGACATCAGGAAGGCTACAGCCGGCCCGCATATCCAGGCCAACGTCCACCGGTCAATGTCGACGAAGTTGCCGTGAAAGGTGGCGCCTCAAAAGTCTTCTGGGTGGCCGGCTGCAACCCCGTGGGCGGAACCTTGAATGCGCAACAATTCCGTACCGCCCTGGCTCAACGCACCGCGCTTGTGAACCAGGCGCTGGATGCCACGAGCAGCGGCACCCTAGATGACAAGGTTGCGGCCGTCATGTCCGCCCTCGACAAGGGCGGATTGTTTCTTATCGTGCAGGACATTTACCCGACCGAGACCGCCCAGTATGCCCACCTCGTGTTGCCCGCCGCACAATGGGGTGAGATGAATCTGACGTCCATCAACGGCGAACGGCGACTCCGGCTCTATCAGAAATTCATGGATGCGCCGGGAATAGCCGAGCCGGATTGGAAAATCATGGCGCGCATGGCACAACGGTTGGAGTCCGCTTACCGTGCCGAAGGCAAGGCGGAGATGGCTGCTCGTTTTTCAGGATTCACCTGGACCAGCGATGAAGAGGTCTTTCGTGCCGCCGCTGCCGGGGTGAAGGGCGCGCAGGAAGACTATGGGGACACGACCTACGCCATGCTGAAAGCCCTCGGCACGAACGGGGTGCAGACACCCGTGCAAGAGATACAGAACGGCATGCCGGTCGGCACCACCCGCCTCTACATGGATGAGAAGCGATTCACGTTCATTCCTTCTGCCTGGCCGGGCTTCCCCTCGCAGATTCAGGCGCTCATGAATGACAGCCGATACCCGTTCTGGGTGAACAATGGTCGAGCCAATCACGGCTGGCAAACCCTCTACGACGATGCCCGAAAACCCTACGTAATGGGTCGTGCGCCGTTCCCGCACGTGGAAATTCATCCGCAGGATGCCCGAAGCCTCGAGATCGCTAACGGGGATTTGATCGAGTTGTTTAATCCCTACGGATCAGTCTCAGCGATGGCCGTCGTGACCGACTCGAATGCCCCCGGACATGTCTTTATGTTGTTCGAACACCCGAAAGGCTGGCTGAACAGTCTCACGACCGACTACGTCGACCCGACAACCACGATTCCCTACTACAAGGGAACCAAAGCGGGCATTCGGAAGATCGGCCCCATGCCCGGGCTGAATGAAGATCTGACGTTTGTTCCGACACATCAGGCTTGAAGTGTCGCCCTCGGGATGGTTTCATACCCACATGTCGACCAGTCGCGCCGTGCACATCGCCTGCGTGATCCTTTTCGCAGCCTTCATCGGCGGCTGTGCGACGACGCCTTCTCCACCGAGAGTCATCCACGATGCACACGAACTGCTCGTTCGTGTGGAACCGGCGCAAACATGTACGGAAGTCCTTCAAGGAATGCGGTTCTCCCACCCGCTCCAGCTTAGTGGCCGGCAGATACGAATGCTGCTGGCTTCATTGCTCGCCCGCGAAAAGATCGGGCTATTAAGCTCGTTTGTTCAGGCTCCCGGAACGCCGCGACTCTTTAACGACGCCGACCTCGACCGGCTCACTCCGCCTATTCAGAAGGCATTGGCACAGGCCAGGCCCGAAGAAGCCGTGGTGTTTCTGCTCACCACCCCCGTGTCCGGCGCGCGAAGCACGGTCACATCCGGCGCATTGTCCATTCGAGACGAGATGTTATCGATTACCCTCTTCAATTTTAAACATCCTGTGCACACGACCCTCTCCGATATCGGTGCCACCGATCGCCTAAGCGACGTCAGAGAAACCTTACAGTACGTGCGACAATTCCCCTGCGTGTCCATCGGCGAGCAAGATTTCGCGTTATTTTTCGAGGAGCCCTCCTATCAAGCGCAGACTCGATCGGGAAGTCTAGTCCGATACCCGGAGCGAACCCTGTCGATCGCCTATTCATCTTTTCTGACCGCGCATTCCCGAGCGATACCACACCCTGCCGACAACGAGAACCGTCTTCCCCGCTCTTCACGTGACAGCACGGAACACCAGACTATTGAGAACCTTACGCGCAGGATCACGGAGCTTGAACAGGCGAACCAGGCCCTTGCCGCACCATCGGCAGAGACGTCTGTGCCGGCCTTGTCGGCCGATCTTCCCAAACAAGCGATCGACAAGCGCTCCGACCTGGATGGTGAGACCCAACAACGACTCCTGGATCTGATCAAGAAACTGGAGATGCGGATTTCTGAACTGGAACGGCTCCAGCAGGGGTCTCCACCGCGCTGAAGGCACGACCGACCTTCATCCTCCTCCCGCCGCACATCTTAAGTATTGCTCACACGTCTGCACTTTGTTAAGGTGACCCGTTGGCATCTGTGCCACTCCTGCAGAAATGAGCAATCATTATGGTCTGGGACCCCAAAGACCCTTGGAGTAAAAAGGGCGACGATTTGGATCAGGCCTTCAAGCAGGCCCAGGGCCAGCTACGCAATCTGCTCCCCACCGGTGGATTTCGCAATCTGCTCCTCGTCGCCTTCACCGTCTTCCTCATTTGGCAAAGCGCGTTTATCGTAGCTCCCGATGAGGAGGGGGTCGTCAAACGATTCGGTATTCCCGTTCGCGTGGTGGAACCGGGGCCACATATGAAAATTCCTGTGGTCGAGAGTGTCCTCCAGCCCAAGGTGGCAAAGTTGCACCGGGTGGAAATCGGGTTTCGCACCGACCGGCAGGGTCGTCAACAGATGATTCCACAGGAAGCCTTGATGCTGACCGGCGACATGAACATCCTGGCCATCGAATTCATCGTGCAATACAAGATCAAGAGCTCACGCGAATACCTGTTCAACGTTGCGGATATCGACGATACGATCGGAAAATCGGCGGAAGCCTCCATGCGGGAGGTCATTGGAAAGAGCAAAATCGATGAAGCGCTCACCACGGGCAAGGCGCAAATCCAGCAGGACACTCAGGAGCTCCTCCAACGCATTCTGGATGAGTACAAAACCGGCGTACAGGTAGCCGCAGTCCAACTACAGGACGTGGATCCTCCGGAAGCCGTGGCAGCGGCATTCAAAGACGTGACCAACGCCAAAGAAGATCGTGAAAAACTAATCAACCAGGCCCAGGGATATCGAAACGACATCACGCCCAAAGCCAAGGGAGAGGCGGCGCAATTGGTCAATCAAGCCAAGGGTTATGCGCAAGCGCGGGTGAATCGGGCCCAGGGAGAAGCCAATCGCTTCCTCGCCACCCTCAAAGAATACAACCAGTCGAAAGACATCATCAGCAAGCGGATCTACATCGAAACGCTTGAAGACGTGCTTCCCCACATCGACAAATTCGTGATGGACGGCAAAGGCGGAGAGCGGGCACTGCCGTATCTCCCGTTGGATCGTCTCGGCAAACCGGCCCCAGCCGGTGCGACGCAGGAGCGTACGCCATGAGCAAGCAGGGATTCGCGGTCGCCTTTATCGGCATCGTCATCGCCTTGCTGGTGTTAGGCGCGTCGCCGTTCTACATTGTCGACGTCACTCAAAATGCCATTGTGGTGCAACTCGGCAAACCGGTTAGAAATGTGACCGAGGGCGGCTTGTATCTGAAAGTGCCCTTCATCGAGGAAGTCACCTATTTCGATAAGCGGCTGCTGGACTATGATTCCAACGCCCAGGATGTCATCACGCAGGACAAAAAGACTCTGCTGCTCGACAACTTTGCCAAATGGCGGATCACGGATCCTCTCAAGGTCTACCAAGCGTTCCAAAGTCAACGTGGTGCGCTGCAACGCTTGCATGACATCATTTATTCGGAATTGCGCGTCGAGCTAGGCCGGCATGACTTGGCGGAAATTGTCTCGTCGGCCCGCGCACAACTCATGGCTGTGGTGACCCAACGCGCCAATGAGAAGGCGTCGGCGTACGGCATTGAAATTCAAGATGTGCGGATCAAGCGGGCAGACCTCCCCGAACAGAACGAGAAAGCCGTCTTTTCACGCATGCAGGCAGAGCGGGAACGGCAAGCCAAGCAATATCGCGCGGAAGGCGCGGAAGAGGCGCAAAAGATCAAGTCTGAAGCCGAAAAGGACCGGGAGATTATCCTTGCCGAGGCCTATCGCGAGTCAGAAGAGCTTCGTGGCGGCGGCGATGCCAAAGCCTTTAAAATCTATGCAGATGCGTACCGTCAAGACCCACATTTCTTTGAGTTCACGCGCACGATGGAAGCGTATCGCAAAACCCTCAAAGACAAAACCACGATCCTGGTCAGCCCTGACTCCGAATACTTCCGCTTCCTCAAGCAACGCTAAGTTACATCACGCCAGCCCGACGATCTCGCCGGATCGGGGATCCATGTCAATACGCTCACCTGCCGGCTTTTTCGGTAAACCCGGCATGAGTTGAATGCCCGAACAGACAGCGGTGAGAAAACCCGCACCAGACAGGATTCGCACCTCTTGTATAGGCACGGTGAACCCGGATGGTCGCCCTTTGAGTGCCGGATCGTGGGAAAGCGACAACGGCGTCTTCGCCATGCAGACGGGTAACTGCTCGAATCCCAATTGCACTGCCGATTCTATATCCTTTTCCGCCTGAGGCGAATAGGACACCCCGGCTGCGCCATACACCGTCGTGGCTATGGTCTCGATCTTCTTCTTGATGGGCCAGGTCGCATCGTAGAGGTGCGTAAACTGCGACCCCTGCGCCGCAACCTTCACGACTGCACCCGCCAGTTCTTCCGCGCCCTTTCCACCATCAGCGTAGTGCGTCGACACCGCCGCCGCCGAAGCCCCGGCAGCCACCGCTCGCTCGCAGACCCAATTCAATTCAGCGGGAGAATCATCCTTGAACGCATTCACGGCCACCACCACAGGCACACCGTGGGCTCGTACATTCGCGATGTGCTGCTCGAGATTGGCGAAACCCCGCTCCAGGGCTTGCTGATTAGGCCCCGTCAACCCTGTCGGCAAAGGAACCCCTGGCTTGACCGTTCCTCCCCCGCCATGCAACTTGAGCGCGCGTAAGGTTGCCACGACCACGCCTGCATCCGGACGAAGTCCTGACATACGGCACTTGATATTGAAGAACTTTTCGGCGCCAAGGTCGCTGCCGAACCCCGCTTCGGTGATGACATACTCTGCACAACGCAAGGCCAGTCGGTCCGAGACGACAGAACAATTGCCATGAGCAATGTTACCGAAGGGTCCCGCATGAACGAAGGCGGGCGTACCTTCCAGGGTTTGGACGAGGTTCGGCAGGAGCGCGTCCTTCAGCAGCACGGCCATCGAACCGGCACAGCCGAACGCTTCGGCCGTGGTCATGGCGCCGCTCTCGGTCAGGCCGACAAGGATTCTGCCGAGTCGCTGACGAAGATCGGCATGATCAGTGGCCAGCGCCAAGACCGCCATGACTTCCGACGCCTCGGTAATGACAAATTGCCCCTGCCGAGGTGCCCCTGCCGCACTCAGCACGATGTCACGAAGCGCTCGATCGCTCACACCCAGCGTGCGAGGCCATCTGATTCGTTGTGGATTGAGCTTCAGCCCATTGCCGTGAAACAGGTGGTTATCCACGAACGCCGAGAGCAGATTGTGGCTGGCAGAGACCGCATGGGCATCACCCGTGAAATGCAGATTGATATCCTCCATGGGCCAAACCTGAGCACGGCCTCCACCCGTCCCTCCTCCCTTGATACCAAAGACCGGTCCCAGTGATGGCTGCCTCAAGGTGACGGCCGCGCGATAGCCCAACCGGCACAACGCCATGCTCAATCCCACCGATGTCGTCGTTTTGCCCTCACCGAGCGGCGTGGGATTAATTGCAGTGACCAGGATGTACCGACCACAAGATCTATTTTGGATCCGCTCAGCAAAGTTGAGAGAAATTTTGGCTTTATACCGCCCGTATGGAATGAGATCGTCGGAATGAATGCCCAGTGCCTGCGCGACTTCGAATATGTGCTTGTGATCAACGGAACGGGCTATCTCGAGATCCGTCATGCCTAGTCCCCCACCTCAACAGCAATTATGAGAAAAGATGTGAACTATAGCACGGACCGATCCCATTCATGCAGCAAGAATGGCCCGCTAGGAGGAAGAGTCGGAAAGGACAGCGAATTGGAGTGGCAGATGCAAGAGAAGGGAATTACAACCAGAGGAGACACGAGCTCTCAGCCTTGGTGCAGGCTGAGCAAATGTTACGGTTAATCAAGAATGAACTTGGTCGGATCAAGGGACTGACCGTTCTTCTTCACCATGTAATGCAGGTGAGGACCCGTCGACAGGCCGGTGCTCCCGACCAGGGCGACCACATCGCCACGTTTGACCCGCTGACCTTCCTTCACCAGAGATTTCGCCAAGTGGCCGTACACGGTCTCAATACCGTAGCCGTGGTCCAGCTTGACCATATTCCCCATTTTGGAGTCAAACGCCACCGTGACCACGCGTCCAAGTGCCGGAGCCTGAACGGGAGAGTTTGCCTGAGCCCCGATGTCCAGACCATCATGCCAGGCCGGCTTCTCAGTGAACGGAGAAACGCGTGGACCGAAACCCGAGGTAACCCACCCACGCACAGGCCAAATTGACGGGGTTGATGCCCACTGAGCCGAACGTTGTTCCGCAACTTGAGTCAAATTTTCCAGCGCCTCTTCCTGCTGGGCCGCTTCCTTCGTCAGGGCTTCTAAACTTTCACGAACTTGCTGGGTGACCTCTTCGATGCTTTCCGTAGAAAAGTCGAGGCCGGATTGATTAGTGTCCCGCAGCTCGGAAACTTGCTGGTGGCTCTCTCCACCCGTACCATTCACCCCGACTCCCTGAATGCCGGTCTTACCGTCCGGGAGAGGACCGTCTTCACCACCCCGTCCATTGGCAAGATCACCGGCCGGCTTGCTCGCATCAATGCCGAGCATGACGCGGAGACGCTGATTCACTTCGCCCATTGCCGAGAGACGTTTCTTTAAATCATCAATGGCGGCGGAAAAGGCAGCCGTTTGTTCCCTGGCACCCATAGCTTCGGCTCGAAATGCCGACAATTGCCAGACTTCCCCGGTTCGAATGACGTAGTGGGAGACGACCAAAAGGTCCGCCACGATCAACACCGCAGCCAAAATCAGAAGCTTACGTACGAACTTTCGTGGAAAACTAAACCGCAGCGGCTTCGAGGATGACCCTCGGAACACCACGACGGTATAAGCATCACTTGTTTCGGCCGTTTGCTGGCTCATAGGACGCTCTCCCCTTGACGGATTCAGCTATGAATTCGGATCGCTGACTTTTTGCAGTGTACTCATGTCAGCTACGATGGTCAACCTTTGTTTTCAGAATGCTGCCCAGTAAATTCAACTACTTATCAGTTTCACTCCTGACCCAATTCAGATAGGTCTCCGATCCCGCAACTACCGGGAGGGCCACAATTTCCGGGACCGAATAACTGTGCTGCTGCCGCACCGCCGCTTCAAGTTCTGCAAACCGCTGCCGTGTTGTTTTGATGAGCATCAAGCATTCGTTTTCGACGCTGATGTTGTTGTCCCATCGAAATATTGAACGGATCCCGCTGACAACGTTCGCGCAGGCTGCAAGTTTGGCTTCAATGAGCATCCGTCCGATTTTTTCTGCCTCTTCCTGCGTCGAGGTCGTCACCAACACGATGATCGCTGAACGTTCCGCGTCCAAGTCCCCTCCCCCATAGCCAAAGCAAATTGCGTGCCTCCAGACATGCCACAACCAAACAGTGTGTCGGCAAATCAATGAGTTACGGTTGATCTCTACGTCATTTCACGCCCGAATCGACAGCTCGATCAGACAAGATTTGCACACTTCGTCAAAAAACGGGCTGTGTCTGGGGCATGATCTGCCGACCTTCGGTCGAATAATACCCAGCCCCCGCCCCATACCAACTCCTTCGGTTCAAGAGGCGACCGGCTTGAGCGCGGCGAGGACGATCAGCACATCCAAGGGTTGACACCGCCTTTTCCTGCTCCTTAAGATCCCACCACAGCATATAGATGGAGGTGCCTTCAATGAGCTTCACAATTACGCCAACAGAACTCAAGTCGAGACTGGATAAAGGTGACAAACTCGTTCTGGTCGATGTTCGTGAGCCGTGGGAATACGCGATTTGCAAACTAGAGGGTTCCGTCTTGGTCCCCTTGGCAACCCTTCAGCAATCGCTGGGGAAACTGGATCGTGAAGCCGAGATCATCGCCGTCTGCCACCATGGCATGCGCAGTGCGGACGCCACGGGATTCCTGCTGCAGCAGGGATTCACAAAGGTGAAAAATCTGATCGGAGGAATGGATGCCTGGTCAACCCAAGTAGATCCGTCGGTCCCGCGCTATTAGCCCGGCACACTACCCAAGTCCGTCACGGAAGTACTCGACGGTTCGCCGCAATCCCTCGCGCAACTCCACCTTTGGTTCCCACCCCAGAGTCCGGTGGAGTTTGGTGGAGTCAATCACGCTTCGGGCTTGCTCGCCACGCTTGGCCGGTCCGTGCACTTCTCGAAACTCCACTTTGGTCAGGTCGACGACCGTTCGAAAGAGGTCGTTGACCGAGGTTTCCATTCCGGTCCCCACGTTGTAGACGCCTTCGACATCCGGTCCCATCGCCATGAGATTCGACTCGACCACATCCTCGACATACACGAAGTCGCGCGTCTGTCGGCCGTTGCCGTTCACCACCGCTTGCTCACCCCGCAACATCTTCTGAATAAAGATGGCCACAACGCCCGCCTCGCCTTCCGGATCCTGCCGGGGCCCATACACATTCGCATAACGCAAGCTGACTACTTGGATACCGCTCATTCGCTGGTAATAGAACAGATAATGTTCGCCGCACAATTTGCTGATTCCATAGGGAGAGAGTGGTTGGGTGACGTGGGTTTCCGGGGCAGGAAATGTCACCTGTTCCCCATAAATCGCGCCGCCTGAGGATGAAAAGATGACCTTGCGTGCACCGTGCTTGGAAGCCTGCTCCAGCACATTCAGGGTACCCAGCACATTGACCTGAGCATCGAACATCGGGTCTTCAACGGAACGCCGGACGTTCATCTGCGCGGCCAGGTGGAAGACCACCGCTGGGCGTTCATTGCGGAACACCCGTTCCAACTTTGGATTTTCGATGTCCAGTTTGTAGAACTGCGCCGCTTTCGGTACGTTTTTCCGCTTACCCGTCACAAGATTATCGACCACGACCACCTCGTGACCTTCTTGCAGCAGCCGATCGACGACGTGTGATCCGATAAACCCCGCTCCTCCGGTGACCAAGACTTTCATGCGTCTCCCCCGCTCCCCTTCATGAACCAAGAAATCAGCACCCAACCCGGCAGATCGAAGTTCAGCCTACACCTTCCGTCGACTTCCGCAAAGTATTTTCGTCCGCCCCGGAAACGACCATTTCTCGCATATTCTCCTCCGGTTGTGCTTTGTGACGGAACCACGCGAGAATCTCCCGATTCCCTTTTCGGCCTTCAATGGGGGATTCCATACGACCTGCCGGCTCCAAGCCCAAGGACAGGGCACAAGCAAAGACCTTTTCCGCCGCCCCTTCGCGCAATCCATCATCCCGCACAATCCCTCCCCGTCCGACAAGCCCCTTTCCCACTTCAAATTGTGGCTTGATCAGCGTGATGATGGAGCCTGAGGCCGTAAGATATGGCACAACACAGGGGAGCACCAGCGTCAGTGAAATGAACGACACGTCAATCACAATCAGGTCGATCGGCTCAGGAATCGCGTCCGGGGGTAAATGCCGGACGTTGGTCCGTTCCATGAGAACAACCCGAGCATCCTGACGAAGTCGCCACTCAAACTGCCCATAGCCCACATCCACTGCATACACTCGACTCGCTCCCCGCTGCAGCAGACAATCGGTAAAGCCTCCCGTTGAACAACCCACGTCAAAACAGGTCATCCCCTTCGGATCGACCTGAAATTGATTCAGCGCGCCCGCCAACTTCTCCCCGCCGCGTCCCACATAGGGAGAACCGCGTCCCGTCACCTCTACGGACGCATCCGGCAAGGTAAGTTTCGCCGCCTTATCGACGACCGCTCCGTCCACCCGGACCAGACCGGCCAGAATCAGGCGGGCCGCATCCTCTCGACTCGCGACAAGTCCTCGATTCACCAGCACGCGATCGAGCCGTTCTCGCTCTGGGCGGATTTTCTGAACCATAGGCTGCAATGGAATTTCAGCGACGGCGGACGCAGGCCGTTGTCGACCCACGCATTGATCAGACTGCTACTGCGAATTCTCTGTCTCATCCTCGCCGGGGGAAAAGGCCTGAATTCGTTTCTTTCCGTCCTTTTCCTGCACGAGGATCTCAACCTTGCGTTCCGCGTCTTCCAACATCTTGAGACAGGTTTTCGACAAGCGGATCCCTTCCTCGAAAATTTTCAGCGAATCGTCGAGTGGCAGATCACCTTTTTCAAGCTCGGCGACGATCGTCTCCAATCTCGCCATGGCATATTCGAATTTTACTGCAGCCACAACCACTCCCTTTGCTCAGTCATCGATCGCGCATTATTGCCCGCGCGTCTAGTGGGGTCAAGACGCCGGCTGTCGGATCACGTCGCTGACCACACACACCAACTGCCCCTCCGCAAGTCTGGCCTGAACCGTCTGCCCAACCGTCACGTCGGAAGACTTGCGCACCATCTTCCCCTCAGGAACGGTTCGTATGACGCTAAATCCTCGGCTCAAGATGGCCAGTGGACTCAGGGCGTCCAGCGCGGCGACACGCGCGGCGACCGATTGCCTTCGCGAAACGATCCCGCGACGAGCTTCTTGCTCCAACCGCCGAGACAGTTGGGGGAGCAAGACGAGTGAGGCTCGAATCCGATTGTGAGGCCCCAGCGACAGTACGGCATGCCGGTGCTCCACCACAGCACGGTGCAGCGCTGTGAGCCGCTCGACCAAGGTACGGGTCACTCGATCGTGCAGATCATCCAGATGCTGCGCTTGCGCCTGCACTCGAAACCGCATCTCCCCGAGTCCGCCGATCAACCGATCCAGACGATGCCGCTGCATCTGGATCCCGGTGTCCACGAGACGACGGAGGCGACCATCCAATTCACCCAATCGCGCCAAGATCTCGTCGAGCACCGGCACCACCGCCTCTGCCGCCGCGGAAGGGGTCGGGGCTCGATAATCAGCCGCAAAGTCTGCCAGTGTGACGTCGATTTCATGTCCGACAGCGGAGACCACCGGTACCCTCGAGCGGGCAATGGCACGCACCACCGCTTCGTCGTTGAACGCCCAGAGGTCTTCCGAGGCCCCCCCGCCGCGCCCGACAATCAACACGTCTACCTGCGGCATCTCGTTCAACGCATGAATCGCCGCCGCGATGTGCTCGCCGGCCCCCTCGCCCTGCACCGGAACCGGGGCGAGAAGAATATCGGCGACCGGACACCGACGGCGGAGCACCGCCACAATATCGCGGATGGCAGCCCCCGTGGGCGAAGTCACCACACCGACGGTCCTGGGGAAGGCCGGCAACGGCCGCTTCCTTGCCTCTTCGAACAACCCTTCGGCCGACAACCGTTCCTTGAGCTGCTCGAACGCGACCTGCAAAGCCCCGAGCCCTTTCGGTTCGAGCGCGTCGACGATCAGCTGGTATTCACCCCGAGGCTCGTACACAGAAATGCGCCCGCGGGCAACGACGGACAAACCCTCCTGCAGGACAAACCGAAGCCGCGCGGCCCCGGATCGGAAGAGCACGCCGCGGATCTGACTCTGCGCATCTTTGAGCGTGAAATAGAGGTGCCCCGACGTGGGGGCGCGAAGATTGGAAATTTCGCCTTCGACCCAGACCTCCCGGAATTGGCCTTCCAGCGATTCTCGAATGAGCCGTGTCACATCGGACACGGACAGCAGCAGAGGCAGCGAAAGATTGTGCCCGGTCATACGGTGCCGCGCCGACAGCAAATGACGCGAGGAAAGATCAATCCATCATTCGGATGCGTTCTATGGACACAACCTTGCCCAGCATCGCATCGAGCTCGACAAGGAGCGCGCAGAAGACCGTGGGTCCCGACGCTACCTCAAACCGTCGGGGCATTCCGGTCAAAAACTTTTCAATCGCCAATTCTTTCTTGATCCCGATCACCGAATGCAGCGGCCCCGTCATACCGATGTCCGTGATGTAGGCCGTCCCCTTCGGAAGGATTTGCTCGTCAGCCGTCTGCACGTGCGTATGGGTCCCGGCCACGACCGTCACGAGTCCATCGAGATAATGGCCCATAGCCATCTTTTCCGAGCTCGCCTCGGCATGCATATCCACCACAATGGCCGACACCTGCGTTTTGAGCCGCTCAACCTCGCGCTTTGCGACTTGAAACGGGCAATCGATGGTCGGCATAAAGGCCCGCCCCATTAAATGGAGAATACCCAACGACTCGCCGCCCGGCGTCGTAAAGACATAACTGCCTCGCCCCGGCACCCCGGGCGGATAGTTGGCCGGGCGCAACAGACGCGGTTCGCGGGGAAACACGTCCAGGATTTCCTTCTTATCCCACGCATGGTTGCCGGTGGTAATGACGGACACCCCTAGATCGAACAGGTCATCTACCAGATCGGGCGTGATTCCAAATCCGCCGGCGACGTTTTCGCCATTGCCGACCACGACATCGATTGCGTGATCGGCAATGAGTTTCGGCAGGAGGCGAGCCACGGACCGTCGTCCCGGCTCGCCCATGATGTCTCCGATCATCAAGACTTTCATGCCCAATTACTCACTTCGCAAAATCGACAAACCGGCTTTCGCGGATGACCGTCACCTTGATCTGCCCCGGATAGGTCAGCTCCTGCTCGATCTTCTTGGCCAAATCTCGAGAAAGCTGGAAACACTCGGGATCCGTGAGATCCTCCTGCTTCACGATCACGCGAATCTCTCGCCCGGCCTGAATCGCGTAGGCCTTTTGGACCCCCTTGTGAACGGTCGCCAGAGACTCCAGTTTCTCCAATCGTTTCACATAGGATTCCAATGCCTCGCGACGAGCCCCAGGCCGCGCAGCCGACAGCGCTTCCGCCGCCGCAACCAGCACCGTCTCCGGGCAAATAGGCTCGACCTGCTCATGATGCGCCGCAATGGCGTTCACGACCTTGGCATGTTCACCGTATTTTTTCGCGATCTCCGCCCCCAGCATGGCATGTGGGCCTTCTTCTTCGTGGCTGACGGCTTTGCCGATATCGTGCAACAGTGCCCCGCGCTTCGCGAGTTTGACGTCGAGTTTCAATTCCGACGCCATGATTCCGCAAATGTAGGCTGCTTCACGGGCATGGTACAGGTTGTTCTGTCCGTAGCTCGTTCGATATTTGAGTCGCCCCAGCACCTTGACCAACTCGGGATGAAAATCCGACAGACCGACCTCGAAGATGACCTTTTCCGCCTCTTCGATCATCAGCTTCTCGATATCGACCTTCACCTTTTCAACGATTTCTTCGATGCGGGTCGGATGGATCCGGCCATCATGCATGAGCCGCTCAAGTGAAACCTTGGCAATCTCACGACGCAGAGGGTCAAATCCTGAAATAATCACTGCTTCGGGCGTCTCATCGATGATCAGGTCGATTCCGGTGGCGGCCTCGATCGCGCGAATATTCCGGCCTTCGCGGCCGATGATCCGCCCCTTCATGGCGTCATTGGCGATAGGGACGACGGAGATCGTCGCTTCGTTCACATAGTCGCGCGTCACCCGCTGAATGGAGCAGGCGATAATCTCCCGCGCCTCACGTTCGGCATTCTCTTTTGCCTCTTCGAGCAACCGCTTCGCCAGACCAGACGCTTCCAACCGCGCCTGGCTCTCCATCTCCTGAATCAGTTGCCGTTTGGCCTCTTCAGCCGTCAGACCGGCCACCCGCTCGAGCGCATCCCGGTGCTGCTTCAGTGCCTGCGCACACGCGGTGTCCTTCTGCACCAAAGCCTCTTCACGCTTGAGGAGTTCCTGCTCCCGCTTCAGCGCATCCTGATCACGCTTGTCGAGCAGACTCAGTTTCCTATCAAGACCCTCCTCCCGCTGGGCAACCCGCCGTTCGGTGTTGGCCACTTCAGCGAGTTTGGCTTTCTGCTCCTTCTCCAGTTCGATTCGCGACTGAAAAACGAGGTCCTTGGCCTCCAACTTCGCTTCTTTGAGGAGGTTCTCCGCTTCACGCTGGGCTGATTGAATCACCTGCGCCGATTGGTCCTCTGCCTCTGCCCGGCGGGCAAGCGCGGACCGACGGCGCAGCACTTCAAACAGACCGGCACCGAGCGCCGCACCCAACAATCCGACAATAATGTACGCAACAACGCTGAGAGAAATGGGAACCACCTCCCTTACGGCAGCGGGACAGCACGCTGTCACCCTGCAAATAATCGCAGCCAGTGTGATGAGGGGGGAACGGAGAGCCCAGAAGGGATGCCGACGAGAGAAGGAAAATGCCTGACTACCTGAGCCGGTTCAAACCGCAGTGTGGAATCGCTCTCGCTAATTCAAGTGGAGGAGTGGTCGGCCTCGACCCGAATTCTTTGGCCGGTCCGCGCGCGCGCGCAGCAACCTAAGCCGTTTGGCATGAATACTCGACTGTTCGGCGTCCCTGGTACGCCACGAGGTGTTGATGAACTGCTGCCTGCGAACCGCCAACACCGAATGATGTCGCACCCGACGCATGCACACACGGGGCTGAGTGACCTGCCCCATCCACGCCACGAAGACCACAGTGAGAAACAAAACAAAAACCAGCGATTCCATATGTTTAGTGCTCAGAGACCGTCGTCAGAATTTCCGTCCTTGTCCGAAGCGTCCTTTCCTCTCCTACTCTTGCTGCCCCTCAGGTCAAGACAACCGAGAAACGATAACAAAGCAACGCAATGAAAGCAAGGCGAAACTCACCGCGACAGGATAGACGGCATCTGCTGATCGATGGATTCCATGAGGGATGCGACACGACGGTCGGCATCGGCTTCATCCTGGCGGAACCTCCGCTCCGACTCCAGCAGCTCGTGGGCAAGATTGAATGCGGCAAGAACGGCCAACTTGGCCGGGGTGGCCGACCGCATACCGGCCGCCACCTGCTTCATCTGTTTGTCGACCATCTCGGCCAATTTCTTCACGTAGGACTCGTCGGCCTCACCATTGATGCTGTACCGTTGGCCGTAGATCTCCACGTCGATGGTTTTAGTCAAACGCCACCTCCTTGGGTTCATCCAAGCATTCCAGCAGATCAATTTCCCCGAGCACTTTTTCGATCCGTGCCCGGATATCCAGCCGTTCCTGTTCCCAACGGCGGTTTTCGTCGTCGCGCACCGCAACCCGTTCGCGCGCCAGACGAAGTTCATCTTCGAGCGACGCGTTCTTCCGCTTCAGGTCCTGCACCAGTTTCACGAGATCACGAATGCGAAGTTCAAGGGCGTCGAGACGATCTAAAGTCATGATAATGTCCTCATCACAAAGTGGTGGTCCTACGCTGGCTGAATGGGGGCGAAATATAGAAAGTTCATCTCCCCTTGTCAAGAAAACGGCCGAGGTTACGAGGTTCCGTTGTGCAGCCGGCGATACTCCCCGTAACTGCGCAAGACGCGTTTCACATAGAGCCGCGTCTCCTGGTAGGGGATCAGCTCCACGAATTCATCTTGCTCCCGTCCCCGATGGACGGCGATCCAACTATTCACCGCGATAGGCCCGGCATTATAGGCCGCCACGGCATGGGCCATGTTTCCCCCGTACTGTTCGAGTAGCTGCCCCAGGTAGCGCACCCCCAGACGGATATTTGTTTCCTGATCGAACAACTCTTCCCGCCCGACGGTGGGAAACCCGTACCGCTGCGCCACCGCATTCGCCGTCACAGGCATCAACTGCATCAACCCCACCGCCCCGACCACTGAGACCGCCTTCTCGTCATACTGACTTTCTTCGCGGATGATGGCGGCAGCCAGGTAGGGATCCACCGTGGCGACCCCTTGGGCCGCAATGGTCGGCACCAGTCCCGTTGGATAGGCCACAGTCCAGAGCGCCGGTGCTGTCGGGAGACCGCTCCGCTCCAACTTCTCTTTGAAATGCACTTTGGCGACCCGCAGAGCCGGATGATAGGCGCCCACTTCACTGAGCATGGTGGAGAACGCCAGCAAGACATCCTGATCCCGGCTGTATTGCTCCGTGAGCGCCCCTAACTCGCGAGCAGCATCCTGGCCGAAACCAAGCAGCTTCAGCTCCATGCCACGCTGATAGAAGCGGTGTTGTTCGATTTCCGGACGACGATTCTGGGGTAACCGCTCGGCGTCATCGTCCACCGGACGGTCAGGCGCCGCAATCGCGGTCGATGCCGATGGCAGCGACGCACGGCGCGAGGCGAGCTGACAATAGTAACTATAGGCATGCAGCTGGCAGATCCGGGCATATTGTTCCGCGACGGTGACAGGTTTTCCATGCTCTTCGGCCCGCGCCGCCCAATACAAGGCCTGCGGCTCAAACCCATTGACATGGAGCTCGACCACCGCACGAAACGTCTCCGCTGCGTCTCGATATCGAGCCGTTCGATAGTGCGCCCAGCCGGCACGCCACAACCCCTCCGCCCGCTGACTCGCCGAGTCACCCAGTTTCGCCACCTGCCTGAACATGCCGATGGCGTCGTCGAACTTGCCCTGATCCTCCAACCACACCCCGGCAAAGAGGTGCACCATCGCACGTTGGTCGCCTGCTAACGAGCTCTGGGCGACCGATCGAGCCAACTCAATCAGTTTGTCGCCCTGCCCCTGCCGCAGATACACCCGGGCCAGCCAGACCGATGCCTCTGCGGACTCCTGCACCCGATCGGCAACCAATCCTTTGAATGTTTCGCGGGCCTGGTCATACTGTTTGAGCCGCACATAGGCCACGCCGAGTTTCAAGCGAGCATCGAACCGGCGAGGATGGCCGGGGGCCATCGACAGAAATCGACGGAGCTCCTCCACCGCCTCCGCCTGCATCGAGAGCCCGAGAAAGGCTTGCGCGCGAATCGCATGGTCATCGGCAGTCGGAACCCAGGGCTCCCCACCCAACGCCGAATCCAACCGCACTTTCGCGTCCTTCGCCTCGGGGGATTGGGGATAACGCAGCCAGAGCTGTTTGAGGGCCGTACGCGCCTCAGGCAGTCGGTTCTCCCGGATATGGCAGTCGGCCTGATGCCACAAAGCCACCGGGGCACCCGCATCTTTATCCGCAAGCGTCACCGCCCGCGCTAACCATTCGACCGCGCGCGCACAATTATTCCCGCCGTACCATGCCTCGCCCGCGCGATAGGCCGCCCTAGCAATCAGATTGGAATCCGGCACGACCGTGGGAATCGTCTCCAATAATTCGGCGGCCTGAATGGACTCGTTCTGCTTCAACAACGACTCTGCGATCCAGAGCCGGAGATAGTCGTCGAGAACCGGCAGGTCCGGTTGCGCGGCACGAAGAAGTTTTGCAGATTCGACCGGATCGCGCTCCGTCAACAGCACCCCTAAGGCGACAGCCGCCCGCGTCGCCCAGATGGTCGAGGGGAAGAGGTCCACCACCGCCCGCAGTTGATCGATCTTCAGCAGGAGCGCGTGGTCGCGCTGGGGAGCGGTACCGGAACGCTCATTGATGGCAATGGCCGAACGGAAGCAGTCTTCAGCGGATACGCAGAGCGGGGGGGCGACAGGAAGAGGACGCGGCGACTCCGCCGTGGCCGTCCAGAAGCGGCTCGACACAAGGAGACACGCGGCAAGGCCCGCCAAACTGGTCCGCCAAGGAAGTGCGGTCACAATCCCGTCCTGAGCAGCAGGTGAACCGCTTCATTATAGCCTACTGCCGCACAAACGCGACCAAGTTCGCCTTGCTTGTCACAAGTTTTTTCCCTGTGCTAGGCTCCGGCATGACTCAGCACAGTTCCGCTCGCACCGATCTGCTCGCCCTCACAGAGTCTGGCATGGCGGCTTACGTCGCCTCGCTCGGGTGGCCGGCCTATCGAGCCTCACAGATTCTGCGCTGGCTTTATCAGGATCGCATCCGCACCTTCGCCGCGATGAGTAATCTTCCGCAGAAGGATCGCGAGTACCTCACCGCCAATTGCAGTATCGAGCGCACCTCGAACATCCAGATATTTTCCTCGCAGGACGGCACGAAAAAATTCGTCCTGACACTCGCCGACGGCAATCAAGTCGAATGTGTGCTCATCCCCGACGAAGACCGGCTCACGCTCTGCCTCTCTACGCAGGTCGGCTGTACCCTGGATTGCGGATTTTGCCTGACCGGGACGCTGGGGCTCCGACGCAATCTCCGCGCCCATGAGATCGTCGACCAGGTCCTGCTCGCTCAGGACCATTTGCACACCAGGGAACGGTTGACGAACCTCGTATTCATGGGCATGGGTGAGCCACTGGCCAATCTCGATGCCGTGGCCGATGCCGTCACACGCCTCACCGATCGAACCTGGGGCCTGGGGTTTTCCGGTCGCCGCATCACGATTTCGACGGCGGGACTCGCCTCACGTATCAAAGACGTGGCTCCGCTACACGTGAATCTTGCGATCTCCCTCAACGCCACCACCGATGAACTCCGTCGACAGATCATGCCTGCCGCCAACCGGCTCCATTCACTGCAGGCCCTACTCGCCGCATGCCGGGCCTATCCACTGGCCGATCGCGACCGCCTGACCTTCGAGTATGTCCTGCTTGCCGACGTCAATGACCGGGCTGAAGATGCCGTCCGGCTCGTCAAGCTGCTGCGTGGCCTTCGTTGCAAGGTCAACCTGATCGCCTTCAACCCCTTTCCAGGCAGTCCATACCGACGCCCGTCCGATACCGCGATCGAGAGCTTTCAGAACATCCTCCGTCGGGGCCATCTCGATGTCTACCTCCGTCGCAGTCGCGGCCGCGACGTACTCGGTGCCTGCGGCCAACTCGGTCGCCTTGAGACCGGCGAGGACCCCGTTGCCTTGACACAGATCAAGCCCGTTGCTAGCATGAAATCCGTACATGGCTAAACAGACCTCTTTCGCCAATTCAGCCCACACTCGCTGTTCCGTGCTCGCCTGTTCGCTGCTTGGTTTCATCTTCACGACCGCTCAGCCTTCAGTCACCCATGCCGTCGAGCCCAAGGAATACACCTTATCGAACGACATGAAGGTGATCCTCGTGGAGGTCCCGAAGGCCCCCGTCGCGACGGTACAGGTCTGGTACAAGGTGGGATCGCGCAATGAAGTCATGGGCCGTGCCGGACTCTCGCACATGCTTGAGCACATGATGTTCAAGGGCACGGCGAAGTACCCCAAGGGCACCTTCTCCCGCCTGGTTCGCAAGAACGGCGGCATGGACAACGCGTTCACCAGCCAGGACTTCACCGCCTACTTTGAAAACCTCGCTGCCGATCGCGTGACATTGGCCCTCGAACTGGAAGCGGACCGCATGCAGGGGCTCATTCTCGACGCCAACGAATTCAAGACCGAGCGGGAAGTGGTGAAGGAAGAGCGACGCCTCCGGAACGAAGACGACCCGCAAGGCGCGCTGGTCGAAGCCCTCTTTGCCCAAGCCTTCATGAGCCACCCCTACCATTGGCCCGTAATCGGCTGGTTTTCCGACCTCGATGCCATGAACCTGGACGATCTCCAACGCCACTACGATACGTATTACTCGCCGAACAACGCCACACTGGTGGTCGTGGGCGACATTAAAGCCGACACGTTGCTCCCGGTCATCGCCCGACTCTTCGAGCCGATCCCGAAAGGGCCCTCGCCGAAAACGCTGACCGTCGCCGAGGGCCCGCAGCGAGGAGAGCGCCGCTTCCTTCTCAAGCGCGAAGCGCAAGTCCCCTTCGTCATGATGGGATACCGGGTGCCGAATTACACCAGCGACGATTCCTACGCCTTGAACGTGCTCGAATCCATTTTGTCCCACGGCAAGAGTGCCAGGCTCTATCAAAGCCTCGTCTATGAACAAAAAACAGCCTTGGCCGTGGGTGCCGATTACGGACTGATGCAGGCCGATCCCGGACTGTTTTATTTCTACGCCGTGGTGAAACCGGGAGAAAAAGTCGAAGCCGTCGAGGACGCTGTCGTGAAGGAGATCCACCGCCTCCAAGTTGAACCACCGAGCGACATTGAGCTCCAGCGGGCGAAAAACCAGATCGAGGCGGCCCACATTTTCGAGCAAGACTCCAACTTCCGGCAAGCCATGTTGTTGGGAGAAGCCGAGACGATCGGAGCCGGTTGGCGAAAAGTCAGCCAATTTGTCGAGCGAACCAGAGCCGTGACTGCCCAAGACGTGCAACGGGTGGCCGCCCAATACCTGACGCCCGACATGCGCACAACGGGCACCCTGATCCCGCTTCCTCCGCAAACCCAGTCGGCGTTACCGCCACCATCACACTAGTGAGCCGATGCAGATGACGCAACGACAAGGTACCGTACTGCCGTACAGTCAGCACAGGAGCCGATCCACCGGCTCGTTTCTGACCGGGCTGCTCTGCTTCGCGTTCTGTGTACCCGCTGCCTGGGTGCAGGCCGCCGACATCACACCGACACGTACCGTCACCGCCAATGGCATGACCGTGTTGTTCCTCGAGCAGCACTTTCTCCCGACCGTCGAGATCCACGCGCTGCTCAAAGTGGGATCGGCCCAGGACCCGCCGGACAAGGCCGGCTTGGCCAACCTCACCGCCAGCCTGCTGGACGAAGGGACGCTCACTCGAACCTCCCGACAAATCGCCGAGCACATCGACTTTGTGGGAGGATCGCTCGAAGCCCATGCTTCGGAAGACTACACCACCGCTTCGGCGCGCGTCCTCAAGAAGGATGCGGACCTCGGGTTTGCCCTCTTGGCCGATATGCTGCAACGTCCGGCCTTTCATAAGCAGGAATTCGAACGGGTGCGGACACAGATTCTCGGCGAAATCGTCAGCGATGACGACGATCCCGGCAACGTGGCCATGAAGGCCTTCCACCAATTGATTTTTCACGGGCACCCCTACAGTTGGCCGGCTCATGGCACCGAAGACACGCTGAACAAGATCACCGTGGCCGACGTGCAGCAATTTCACGCCCGCGAATATGTGCCCAACCAGACGATCCTCGTGGTGGTCGGGGACTTGACTCAGGAGCAGGCCGCGACGCTGGTGCAGACGCATTTCGGTCCATGGAAGAAGGGGTCTCCTTCGGCCGCGCAACTCAAGAAGCCGGCCCCCATCGACCGGAAAATGGTCCAGTTGATCGAGAAAGATCTGACGCAATCCACGATCGTACTGGGGCACACCGGCATCAGCCGGACCAACCCGGACTACTACGCGATCACGGTCATGAATTATATTTTGGGCGCCGGAGGGTTCTCTTCGCGCCTGATGGATTCGATTCGCGACAAACAGGGCCTTGCCTACGGCATTATGAGCCAGTTCGACTCCCGAGTCTTGCCCGGCGCCTTTTTCATCAGCCTGCAGACTCGAACCGACGTCACCAATCAGGCCATTACAAGCGTGCTGGCGGAGATCAAGGCCATCCGCGAGGCTCCGGTCACCGATCAGGAGCTCAGCGAAGCCAAGTCCTTCATCGTCGGCAGCTTCCCCTTACGGATCGATTCGAGCGCCAAATTGGCCAACGTTCTCGCCCAGGTCGAGTTGTATAATCTGGGCTTGGACTATTTCACAAGTTATCCCAAAGCCATCGAAAAGGTCACCAAAGACGATGTCCTGCGCGTGGCCAAACAATATCTCGACCCACAGCACTACGCGTTGGTGGTCGTCGGGTCGATCGCGAAGGCCAAGGTCAAACAGTAGGCCGCGGCTACCGACTCGCGCACATTCGTACTCCCCTGAACCCCCATGGTTTCCACCGACTCAGTGACCGACAAGGTTTTGCGAGCACGGCAGATTCTCCGAGAGATGGGCTCGGTCATCGTGGCGTTCTCCGGTGGAGTCGACAGTTCCCTCGTCCTCAAATTGGCCCATGATGAACTGGGGGCCAAGGCCGTCGGCGTCACCGCCGTCTCCCCCACCCTTCCTGCAGCCGAACTGGCGTTGACGCGCCAGCTCGCCACCGAAATCGGTGCACAGCATCGCGTCGTCGAGACGGACCAACTGGCGATCCCCGCGTTCGTTCAGAATGATGCCACCCGCTGCTACCACTGTAAGACGGACCTGTATTGCCTGCTTGGCTCGCTTCAGCAAGCCTGTGAGTCAGCCTGCATCGTCGATGGAACAAATGTTGATGATTTGGGGGATGACCGCCCCGGACTCAAGGCCGCACGCGAGCGAGGAGTCCGCAGCCCCTTACTGGAAGCCGGCTTCTCAAAGGCCGACATCCGTGAAG
>WBZL01001730.1_pt1 | contig 22230 bp, 25 predicted proteins | sample 5204291 | NCBI WGS metagenome assembly WBZL01 (sample SAMN12344345, study PRJNA552823) | activated sludge metagenome | biome: Activated sludge suspended growth; feature: Nitrification reactor; material: Wastewater; isolation source: activated sludge from nitrification reactor of wastewater...
AGCGGCAAGCCTTCGAACAACTCGCCGCTGGGTTCGCTCGGGTCGGATTCAGGTCGCATGGACCGTCAACGCACCATGCCCACGCTGGGCTGTCGGGGTTATCCCAAATATTCACAAGCTCTCAGGCATCGGAGGGCTTCAGCCGCGGGTCGATCACCGCGTAGAGCACGTCGACCACGAAGTTCACGCACACCACCATCGCCACCAGCAGCAGCACCACGTCGCGCACCACCACCAGGTCGCGGTTGGCGATCGCCTGGAACACCAGCCGGCCCAGCCCCGGCAGCACGAACACCTGTTCGACGACGATGGTGCCGCTGATGAGGAAGGCGAACTGCAGCCCCATGATCGTCAGCACCGGGATCATCGCGTTGCGCAGCACATGGCGCCACAAGGTCGCGCGCCGCGACAAACCCTTGGCGCGGGCCGTCCTGACGAAGTCCTCGCGCATCACGTCCAGCACCGCCGAGCGCGTCCAGCGCGCCAGCACCGAGGCCTGCACCACGGCCAAGGACACGGCCGGCAGCAGCAGCGCGACCAGGCCCGGCCACAGGCCGCCGCCGTCGTCCTCGCTCCAGCCGGGAAAACCGCCCGCGCCCACCCATTGCAGCTTCACCGCGAACAGCAGGATCAACAGGATCGCGAACCAGAAGTTCGGGATCGCGATGCCCAGCTGGCTGGCGAACATCACGCCGACGTCGCCCAGCCGGTTGTGGCGCGACGCGGCGTACACCCCCGCGCCCAGCGCCGCAACCACGGTGAACGCCATCGCCAGTGCCGCCAGCGGCAGCGTCACCTGCAGCCGCTCGGCGATCAGCGTGGCGGTGGGCGTGTCGTAGGAGATGCTGGTTGCGCTGTGGCCGCGCAGCCAGCCGCCGATCCATTCGAGGTAACGCTGCAGTTGCGGCTTGTCCAGGCCGAGCTTGGCTTGCAGCGCGGCCAGCGACTCGGGCGTGGCGCTGTCGCCAAGGATCACCTGCGCCGCGTTGCCCGGCAGCAGTTCGAGCACCGCGAACACCACCATCGACGCCACCACCAGCGTGGCGGCGAAGGTCAGCAAGCGCTTCAGCAGGAACACACCCATCGCGTTCTATGATGCCCTACGCCCATCGGGGCGCGGGAACGGCAGCCATGTCCAGCATCAGCTTCGACAGCCGCGGCGTGTTCATCGCCGGCCAGTGGTGCGAGTGTGCCGGCGCTCGCACGCTGCCATTGCTCAACCCCTCCGACGGCACGCCGCTGGCGCAGATCGCGCGCGGCACGGCCGCCGACATCGACGCCGCGGTGCAGGCTGCACGAGCCGCGCTGGACGGCGAGTGGGGCCGGCTTGGCGCGGCCGAGCGCGGCCGCGTGCTGATGCGCATGTCGGCGCTGGTGCTGGCACAGGCCGACGAACTGGCGCGGCTCGAGGCGCTGGACGTCGGCAAGCCGTTGCGCCAAGGCCGCGCCGACGCGCTGGCGCTGGCTCGCTATCTCGAGTTCTACGGCGGCGCCGCCGACAAGGTGCACGGGCAGACCATCCCCTTTGCCGCCGGCTACACCGCCTTCACGCTGCGCGAGCCGCACGGCGTCACCGGCCACATCGTGCCGTGGAACTACCCGATGCAGATCATCGGCCGCTCGGTGGGCGCGGCGCTGGCGATGGGCAACGCCTGCGTGCTCAAGCCCGCGGAAGAAGCCTGCCTGAGCGCGCTGGCCTTCGCGCGCATCGCGCACGACGCCGGGCTGCCGGCCGGTGCGCTCAACGTGGTGCCGGGGCTGGGCGAAGAAGCCGGTGCCGCACTGGCGGCGCACCCCGGGGTGCAGCACCTGTCGTTCACCGGCTCGGTGGCGGTGGGCCGGCTGATCCAGGCCGCGGCGGCCAGGCACACGATTCCGGTGACGCTGGAACTCGGCGGAAAAAGCCCGCAGATCGTCTTCGCCGACGCCGACCTGGACGCGGCGTTGCCCTTCCTGGTCAACGCCGGCATCCAGAACGCCGGCCAGACCTGCTCGGCGGCGTCGCGCATCCTGGTCGAGCGCAGCGTGTACGACACCGTGGTCGCGCGCATGGCCGAGCGCTACCGCGCACTGCGTGTCGGTCCGGCGCTGCGGGACCTGGACCTCGGCCCGCTGATCTCCGCGCGGCAACGCGATCAGGTGCTGGGTTATCTGGCGCTGGCGCACGAAGGCTCGCTCGAGATCGTCGCCCAGGGCGAGGTGGCAGGCGATGCGCCCAGCGGCGGCTACTACGTCAACCCGACGCTGGTCGCCGCGGTGCCGGCCGAGCACCGGCTGGCGCAGGAGGAGATCTTCGGCCCGGTGCAGGCGGTGATCGCCTTCGATGGCGAGGCGCAGGCGCTGCGCATCGCCAACGGCACCGACTTCGGCCTGGTGGCCGGCGTGTGGACGCGCGACGGCGGCCGTGCGCTGCGTCTGGCGCGTGCGCTGAAGTGCGGCCAGGTCTTCGTCAACAACTACGGTGCCGGCGGCGGCATCGAGCTGCCCTTCGGCGGCGTCAAGGCTTCAGGCCACGGCCGCGAGAAGGGCTTCGAGGCGCTGTACGGTTTTTCGACGCTGAAGACCGTGGCGATCCAGCACGGCTGAAGGACGCAGCATGAGACTGAAGGACAAGGTGGCGATCGTCACCGGCGGCGGGTCGGGCTTCGGCGCCGGCATCGTGTGCAAGTTCGTCGCCGAGGGTGCGCAGGTTCTGGTGGTCGACCGCGACGCGCAGGCGGCGCGCCATGTGGCCGAGCAGGCCGGCCCCTTCGCCGTAGCGCACGTGGCCGATGTCAGCAGCGCGGCGGATGCGCTGGCGATGGTCGACGCCGCCGAGCAGCGCTTCGGGGCGCTCGACATCCTGGTCAACAACGCCGGCGTGTCGCACCTGCCGGCGCCGGCCGAAGACGTCAGCGAAGCCGATTTCGACCGCATCGTTGCGGTCAACATGAAGGCGATCTATCTGGCGGCCCAGGTGGTGGTGCCGCGCTTCAAGGCCCGCGGGCGCGGCGTGATGCTGAACATGGCCAGCACCGCAGGCGTCAGCCCGAGGCCGCGCTTGAGTTGGTACAACGCCAGCAAGGGCTGGGTGATCACCGCGACGCGCGCGCTGGCGGTGGAGCTCGCGCCCTTTGGCATCCGCGTCGTCGCGCTCAACCCGGTGGCCGGCGAGACGCCGTTGCTCAAGACCTTCATGGGCGAGGACACGCCCGAGATGCGCGCGAAGTTCCTTGCCACCATCCCGATCGGGCGCTTTTCCACGCCCGAGGATCTGGGCAACGCCGCGTGCTACCTGTGCAGCGACGAAGCCTCGATGGTCACCGGCGTGGCGCTGGAGGTCGACGGCGGGCGCTGCATCTGAGCGCGCCCGAGTCCGAGCTGCCCGCCGCCGGGCTTGTCAGGCGCTCAGCCCTGGCCGTGCAGCAGCTCGTGGCGGTCGGCCGCGGCCAGCAGGTCGGCGGCAAAGGCCGGGTCCGACGCCTGGTGGCGCAGCGCCAGGTCGCGCACGCTTTGCACGTCGACCAGCTCGTCGCCCGAGCGCCAAGCGAGGCTGCGGACCAGGCCCGAGGCCAAGCGATACAGCGCAACGAACACGGCCGCGCCAGCGCGCGCGCCAAGCGGGTTTTCCGGCGCCACCGTGGGCGCGGCGTACAGGGTCAGGGTGGTCATCGTCAGTTCCTCTGGTGTTGATTCGAAGCCCTCAGGCACTCGGCGGCGGCCGCGTTCAGTTCGCGTGCCAGGGTCGGGGCGGTGCGGGCATGTTGCCCCGCCAGCGCGTACAGCCCGGCGGCGGCGCGGCGCTGGCCGATGCGCTGCAGCGTGCACCACAGGCCCGAAGCCCACGGCCGCGCTGTGCCGCTGTGAGCTGGCATCGATGCGTCGGCGACGCTTGGCATGGCAATCATTCCCGTGGGCGACTCACCCTTGCGGGTGCTTGCGGTGGTTCTATGGATGGCGTAAGTATCGGGTAAACCCTAAGTTATTGCCAATGAAGTTTGTCTAGGTAAGTTATGAACAGTGTGAATATTGATAGCGCATGCTGAACTTCAGAACACTCGATCTGAACCTGCTGCGTGTGTTCGACGCGCTGATGGCCGAGGGCAGCCTGACACGCGCAGCGCAGGTGTTAGCGATCACTCAGCCTGCGGCGAGCCATGCCTTGCGCCGGCTGCACTCCGCCGTCGGTGAAGCGTTGTTTGTTCGCCACGCGGCGGGCATGACGCCCACGCCCAAGGCCGAAGCGCTGTGGCCGCAGGTGCGCTCGGCGCTGGCGTCGCTGCAGCTTGCGCTGGCGCCGGGCGAGTTCGACGCGCAGTCGCAGCAGGTGACTTTCCGCCTGGCGATGGCCGACGGCATTGCTGCGCTGCTGGCGCCGGCGCTGGTGACCGGCATCGAGCACGAGCGCGCGCTGTGCAAGCTGCGCCTGCTGCCGCTGACCACCGCCGAGCCGCAGCGCCTGCTGCAACAGGGCGACGCCGATCTCGCGCTGGGTTACTTTCCCGACACCATCACCGCCTTGGTCGGCGCGGGCAGCATGGCCACGCTGCGCCACGCGCGGCTGTTCGACACCCGCTATGTCTGCGTGATGCGCCGCGGCCATCCGCTGGCCGAGCGCGCGCTGAGCCTGGATGCGTACTGCGCGGCCACCCACCTGCTGACCAGCAGCACCGGCCGCGGCCTGAGCCATGTCGACCAAGCGCTGACCGCGCTCGGCCGACAGCGCCGCGTGGCCATGAGCGTCAACCAGTTCTTCACCGCCGGGCGCGTGCTGACACGCTCGGACCTGCTGAGCGTGCTGCCGCAGGTGCTGCTGCCGGCCACCGGCCATGAGCACGAACTGGTGGCACGCGAGCTCCCGTTCGAGCTGGGCCCGATCCAGCTCAGCATGGTGTGGCACATGCGTCGCGACGCCGAGCCCGCGCAACGCTGGCTGCGCGAGCGCGTGCGGCGCGCTGCCGGTGCGTCGCCGGACCCGGCGGCCGCGGCCGATGGCAGCGAACCCCGGTCGCCCACGCCGCAGCCACCCGGGGGCTGACGCGCCGCGGGCCGCGCCGCCGATCGCCGATACTCGCGCCGGCTGCGCGCGGCAGCGCGCAGCCGGTCAGGAACCCCCTCATTGCGACGACGAAAGGATGCTTGCCGATGACTCGCTTCAGCTTCACCTTGCGCAGCCTGCTGGCCGCCTGCGGCCTGGGGCTGCTCACCCTCGGCAGCGTTGCCGCCGAAGTGCCGCCCGGCGACGCGCAACCGCTGTCGCGCATCCTCGAGGCGGTGGCCAAGGCCCACCCGGGGGTGATCGTCAGCGCCGAGTTCGACGAACGCCGCTGGGAGATCCTCAGCTGCGAACCCGACGGGCGCAGCTGCCGCGAGCTGCGCGTCGATCCGCGCAGCGCCAAGACGCTGCGCGACAAGCCCGAGTCGAACTTCGACCTGCGCCCGCCGGCCGCAGGCAAGAGCGCGGCGCAGATCGCCCAGGCCGTCGAGGCGCTGCAACTGGGTGCGATCACCGAGCTGGAGTTCGATGACCCGGTGTGGGAGGTCGAGGTGCATGGGCGCGGCGTGCGCGCCAAGCTCTACCTCGACCCGGCCAGCGGCGAGGTCCTGCGCTGCCGCGGCCGCGGCTGCCCGGCGCGCTGAGGCCGCGCGGCAGCCGCCGCCCAGCGCCGTTCAGCCGGCCATCACCTCGGCCATCGCCTGGGCCGCGCGTTCGACGTTGCCTTCGTTCAGGCCGGCCAGGCAGATGCGCCCCGAGCGCACCAGGTACACCGCGTACTGCTCGCGCAGCCGGTCGACCTGTGCCGCGCTCAATCCGGTGTAGCTGAACATGCCGCGCTGCGTCAGGAAGTAGCCGAAGTCGCGCCCCGGCACCTTGGCGCTGATGACGCGGTGCAGCGTCTTGCGCATCGCCAGGATGCGCTGGCGCATCGCTTCCAACTCGGCTTCCCACATCGGCCGCAGGTCGGCATCGGCCAGCACGTGCGCGACGATCTGGCCGCCGTGGATCGGCGGGCTGGAGTAGTTGCGGCGCACCGTGAACTTCAACTGGCCGAGCACGTTGTCGGCCTGCTGCGCGTCGGCGCAGACCACGCTCAACGCGCCGCAGCGCTCGCCGTACACGCTCATGCTCTTGCTGAACGAATTGGCGATGAAGAAGCTCGCACCCGATGCGGCCAGCGCGCGCACCGCGTAGGCGTCTTCGTCGATGCCGTCGCCGAAGCCCTGGTACGCCAGATCCAGGTAGGGGATCAGGCCGCGCTGGTTCAGCAGCGGAATCAGCTCGTCCCACTGCGCGCGGCTCAGGTCGACGCCGGTGGGGTTGTGGCAGCAGGCGTGCAACAGCACGATGCTGCGCTCGGGCACGCGCCGCAGCGCATCGAGCATCTCGGCAAAGCGAACGCCGCCGCCCTGGGCGTCGTAATAGGGATAGCTGTGCACCTCGAGGCCGGCGCCTTCGAACATCGAGCGGTGGTTGTCCCAGGTCGGGTCGCTGACCCAGGCCTGGCTTTGCGGCAGCCAGCGCTTGATGAAGTCGGCGCCCACCTTCAGCCCGCCCGATGAGCCCACCGACTGGATCGTGGCCACGCGCTTGCTGCGCAGCACCTCGTGGTCGGTGCCGAACAGCAGCCGCTGCACCGCCTCGCGGTAGTTGGCCGCGCCCTCGATCGGCAGGTAGGGCTTGGGCCCGCCTTGCGCGACCACGCGCGCCTCGGCCAGCTTGACCGACGGCAGCACCGGGATGTGGCCCTGGTCGTCGAAATAGATGCCGATCGACAAGTTGACCTTGTGCGGCCGCGGGTCGGCGTTGAACACCTCGACCAACGCGAGGATGGGGTCGCCCGCAAAGGGCTCGACGTGCTCGAACATGGCGGGGGGCTCCTCAGGCTTTGGCCGCCAGCGCGGCTTCGATGTCCTTCTTCAGCGACGCCGGGGTGTCGGTGGGCGCGTAGCGCTTGATCACCTGGCCATCGCGGCCGACCAAGAACTTGGTGAAGTTCCACTTGATGGCCTTGCTGCCCAGCAGCCCCGGCGCCTCGGTGCTCAGCCACTGCCATAGCGGGTGCGCCTGTTCGCCGTTGACCTCGACCTTGGCCATCATCGGAAAACTCACGCCGTAGTTGCGCTCGCAAAATGCGGCGATCTCGTCGTTGGCGCCGGGATCCTGGCCGCCGAACTGGTTGCTCGGAAAACCCACCACCACCAGGCCGCGATCGGCGTACTCCTTCCACAGCGCCTCCAGCCCGGCAAACTGCGGCGTGAAGCCGCACTTGCTTGCGGTATTGACGACCAGCAGCACCTTGCCGCGCTGGGTGCTCAGGTGTGCGGGCTTGCCCTCGATCGACAGGGCCTCGAAATCGTAGATCGTGCTCATCGGGTGGCCCTCGGGCGGGCGGTCGGCCAACGGGTGCTTTCGATAATATCCGTTGCACCGCGCCGGGCGCCGGCGCGATGCAAGGAGGGTCGATCATGAGCAGCCATGTCTACAAGTACGTCGAGCTGGTCGGCTCGTCCACCGTCGGCAGCGACGATGCCATCCGCAACGCGATCGAGACCGCAGCGCAGACGCTGCGCCACGTCGGCTGGTTCGAGGTCAAGGAGCTGCGCGGCCACATCGCCGACGGCAAGGTCGCGCACTGGCAGGTGACGGTGAAGGTGGCGTTCCGCCTCGAAGACTGACACGCGCGGCGGCATTACGCGCTCGAATCCCACGTTTGCATAGTGGTTCGCGCCGGGTTCGTCATCAGCCCGGTGGACGCGGCCCGGGTGCCGATGCGTTCAGCATCGGTGCCGGGCACGTGCCCCACGGAGGCGAATCATGAGCCGCAAAGCCGCTGTCGCTGCTGCCGCAGCACTGGCCGCGCTGGCGCTGTCGGCCAGCGCGCAGGTGCCGCCGCATGCGCCGGGCACCATCTGCTTCACGCCGCAGTTCTGGTGCTGGGCGCAGCCGCCGGGGCCGCCCGGCACCGCCTGCGGCTGCCCTACGCCATCGGGCTGGGTGCCCGGCATCCGCGGCTGAGGCTGCGATGCGTGCCGCGACACTGCCGCAACTGCTGGCCGACGCGACGCTGGTCGCCGAGGCCGGCGCGCGGCTGGGCTGGCTCGACCCTGGCGCCGACTTGCTGCCGGCCATCGCCGCCGCGCGCCGCACCGCCAGCGGCGACGACGCGGCTGCGCTGGAGCAGCGGCTGCACCAGGCGCTGAACGTCGCGGTCAAGGCGATCGCGCCGATCACGCTGGACGACCTGCGCCGCGGCTGGCGGCCCTACGAAACGACGCTGCCGCGGCGCATCGGCATCGCCTGCTTCTTCGTGTTCTCGGTTGCGCTGATGGTGTTTTGCGCCTATGCGTCGCAGGTCTACGAACGGGCGCGCTCGACGTACGCGACCACGCTCGAGCTGCAGGACGCGCGCGGCGCCGAGCAGGCGATGCGCCTGTTCGGCATGCTCAAGCGCAACCAGCAAGAGGTCGAGGAGTCGCTGAGCACCGGCAAGAAGGAGTTCCTGTACGAGGTCTTCGGCAAGGCGCTGTTCGACCTGAAAGCCATGCAGGTGAAGAACCTGGCCTACGCGCCGATCGCATCGAACACGCTGAACGATCTGGAGATGCTGGTCGACCCGGCGGTGGCGCTGCAGCGCTTGCGCGATCCGGCCAACCCGAGCGGCCTGCGCGAGGTGCAGGGCTGGCTGAAGGCGGCGGGCTATGGCCCGAATCCGCCCGCGCTGGCCGCCGAGGGCGGTGGTGCTGGTGCGCTGCCGGTGGCCGCAGCTCAGGCGCCGGCGCCGGCGCAAAGCGCCGAGACGCGCGCGCCCGACGTGCTGGTCTTGCTCGACAGTTACCTGAAGCAGCTGCGCCGCTTCAACCTGGGCATCGAACTGCACATCGACCCGTTGCAGCCGCAGGACTACTTCTCGAACCTGTTCAGGCTGCGCAACGGCATCGCCTTCGTCGGCCTGTGGGTGCTGCCCGCGCTGTACGGCATGCTCGGCGCGGTGGTGTTCCACCTGCGGCGCATCCTCGATCCGGCCACGCCGGAGCTGTCGTGGATGCGCATCACGTTTCGCGTGCTGCTCGGCGGCTTCGCCGGCATCATCGTCGTGTGGTTCTGGACGCCGTCGGCGTCCAAGCTGTCGCAAGCCGAGTTCGTCACGCTGAGCTCGTTCGGCCTGGCCTTCCTGGTGGGCTTCAGCACCGATGTCTTCTTCCGCGCGCTCGACCGCCTGGTCGACTACCTGACGCAGGCGCTCAGTCCGCCGTCTTCGCAGCGACGCGCGAACCCGCCGCCGCAGCGGGCACGCGGCGCGGCAGCACCAGCAGCGCCGCACCCACGATCAGCGCGCCGCCGGCCAGCAACGGCGCGCTGAGCTGCCCGGCACCCAGCCACAGCGCCGACACGCTGGCGAACAGCACCTCGCTGACCATCACCACCGCGGTGACGTTGGCCGGCAGCCGCGCGGCACCGTACTGCAGCGCCAGGTTGCTGGTCAGGAACAGCAGCCCGAGCAGGCCGACGCCGGCCAGCCACGGCGGCGCCGGCCGCGGCGGCGGCGCAATCAGGCCGGCCGCGCTGATTGCCGCCGCCAGCGTGGCGGCCACCAGCGCGCCGCCGACGAACATCGCCAGCGCGCGCGCCATCTCCGGCTGGTGTGCCTGGCGGCGCAGCAGCACGTTGTTCAGCGCGAAGGCAAAGCCGCCGAGCAGGCCCAGCAGCTCGGCGCCGCTGCGCGGCAGCGGCCAGCCGCCGCCGTCGGGCCACAGCACGATGGCCGCGCCGGCCAGCGCCAGCAGCACGCGCAGCGCGGCCAGCACGGTCAGCCGCTCGCCCAGCAGCAGCCGCGCCAGCAGCACCGCCCACAGCGGCATGGTGTAGAACAGCAGCACCACGCGCACCACGTCGCCGATGGTCACGCCCCAGTTGAACGCGGCGTTGGTGGTGCCCGACGCCAGCATCAGCAGCCACAGCGCCGGCGCGCGGCGCAGTTGCGCCCAGCTTGCCGGGCGCCACAGCGTGATGCAGGCCGCGGCCAGCAGGTAGCTGGCCGCGGTGGCCCACAGCGGGTGCAGCCCGCGCGCGTCGAGCCAGCGAAACGGCCACCACGAAATACCCCACGCCAGCGCGTTGAACAGCAACGCCAGCACCGCGCTGCCGGGTGCGTGGGGCGTGGCCATCAGTGCTTGTCGGTGCGCGCGATCGCCAGCAGCCGCTCGACCTCGTCGAAGTGCAGCGTGCAGTTGCGCGCGTGCCAGCTGCGGATCTGCCACATGATCAGCGCCACGCCCAGGCCGAGCACGGTGATCACGCCGAAGGGCGTGGCGCCGAAGCGCGTCATCAGCGCGTACAGCGCGCTCAAGCCCAGGATGCAGGCCTGCTCGTTGAAGTTCTGCACCGCGATCGAGCGTCCGGCGCCCATCAGGTTGTGGCCGCGGTGCTGCAGCAGCGCGTTCATCGGCACCACCAGGTAGCCGCTGACCGCGCCGAGCAGGATCAGGAACGGCACCGCCACCCAGACGTGGTTGACGAAGTTCAGCCCGGCAATCAGCAGGCCCATCGCGATGCCCATCGGGATCGTCCCGGTGGCCTTGTCCAGCTTGGTCACCAGCGCCGCCAGTACCGCGCCGCCGGCGGTGCCGATCGCCACCACCGCGCCCAGCGACGACGCCTGCGTCACGTTGTAGCCCAGCGCCACCGCGGCCCAGGGGAAGACGATGACGCGCATGTTGCCGCCGATGCCCCAGAACAGCGTGGTCGTGGCCAGCGAGATCTGGCCGAGCTTGTCGCTCCACAGCCGTGCGTTGCAGCTGGCGAAGTCGCGCACCAGGCTCGCCGGCTGGCGCGGCAGCGGCTGCAGCGGCGCCTCGGTGCGCGGGATGTACAGGTTGAACACCGCGGCGATCACGTACAGCACCATGATCGCGGTGATCGCGGCTTCGGCCGGGGTGTCGATGCCGCTGCTCAGCAGCGGCACCTCGACGCCCAGCAGCATGCGCGCCACGCGCTGGCCCACCAGTTGCCCGCCGAGCACGATGCCCAGGATCACCGACAGGATGGTCAGCCCCTCGATCCAGCCGTTGGCGCGCACCAGTTGCGACGGCGGCAGCAGTTCGGTCAGGATGCCGTACTTGGCCGGCGAATAGGCCGCGGCACCCAGGCCGACGATCGCGTACGACAGCAGCGGATGCGCGCCGAACGCCATCATCAGGCAGCCCACCACCTTGATCGCGTTGGCCACGAACATCACCTTGCCCTTGGGCACGGCGTCGGCGAAAGCGCCGACGAAGGGCGCGAGCAGCACGTAGAACAACGCGAACATCGACGGCAGCGCGGCGACGTGCCAGGTCGGCGCCTGCGAGGTGTTCAGCAGCTCGATGGCCGCCACCAGCAATGCGTTGTCGGCCAGCGAGCTGAAGAACTGCGCCGACATGATGGTGGAGAAGCCTTTTTTCATGCGCAGCGCATCGTGGTGGCGCAACGCCGGTGGCCGTGGGGCGCGCGCTTGTCTCCAGCAACAGTGGCGGCGGGTTATAGCACGCAGGTATGCGCCGGCCCGCGCTGGCAAAATCCCCCGCCAGTTCGCGTTGCCGGGCAGCTCAGCCCGGGCGCCGCGGGCAAGCAACCGCAGCAAGGAGCATGCCGTGCCGCGTCCGATCGAAGCGCTGATCCACACCAGCGCGCTGGCCCACAACCTGGCGCGCGCGCGCCGCGCCGCGCCCGATGCGCGCGTGTGGGCGGTGGTCAAGGCCAACGCCTACGGCCACGGCATCGAGCGTGCCTACGCCGGGTTGCGCGGCGCCGACGGCTTCGCGCTGCTCGACCTCGACGAAGCCGAGCGCGTGCGCGCGCTGGGCTGGCGCGGCCCGGTGCTGCTGCTCGAAGGCGTGTTCGAGCCGCGCGATCTGGAGATCTGCTCGCGGCTGCAGCTGTGGCACACGGTGCATAACGACGCGCAGATCGACTGGCTGGCCGCGCACAAGACGCACGCGCCGCAGCGCGTGTTCCTGAAGATGAACAGCGGCATGAACCGGCTGGGCTTCGACCCCGATGCGCTGCGCACCGCGTGGGCGCGGCTCAATGCGCTGCCGCAGGTGGGCGAGATCTCGCTGATGACGCACTTCGCCGACGCCGACGGTGATCGCGGCATCGCCCAGGCGCTGGCGCGCTTCGACGCCGCCACGCGCGACCTGCCGGGCGAGCGCAGCCTGTGCAACAGCGCCGCCACCTTGCGCCATGCCAGCGCGCCGGCGGTGGCCGGCGACTGGCTGCGCCCCGGCATCTTGCTGTACGGCAGCGCGCCCGACTACCCGCAGCACGACATCGCGCACTGGGATCTGCGCCCGACGATGAGCCTGTGCTCGCGGCTGATCTCGGTGCGCTCGCTCGAGCGCGGCGAGCACGTCGGCTACGGCGGCACCTTCGCTGCCGACGCGCCGATGCGCGTGGGCATCGTCGCCTGCGGTTATGCCGACGGCTACCCGCGCTGCTGCCCCACCGGCACACCGGTGCTGGTCGACGGCGTGCGCACGCGCACGATCGGGCGCGTGTCGATGGACATGTTGTGCGTCGACCTGCAAGGCGTGCCGCAGGCCGCGCTGGGCAGCGAAGTCACGCTGTGGGGCGACGGCCCGCGCGGCACGCGGCTGCCGATCGACGAGGTCGCGCGTGCGGCCGGCACGATCGGCTACGAGCTGATGTGCGCGCTGGCGCTGCGGGTGCCGGTGCGCGTGGTGGATTGACACTGGAAACCTTGAAACGCGAGGAACGCTGAATGGGATTGATCGGAACTCTCTTCGTCGGCCTGATCGTCGGCGCGATCGCCCGCTTCGTGGTGCCCGGCGAGCAGAGGATGGGCTGGTTCATGACCTGCCTGCTCGGCGTCGGCGGGTCGATGGCGGCCGGCTTCATCGGCCAGCAGCTGGGCTGGTACCAGGCCGGCCAGGGTGCCGGCTGGATCGCCTCGGTTGCCGGCGCGGTGCTGCTGCTGCTGATCGTGGGCAAGTTGCGCCGCTAGAGCATGGTGCCGCGGCGGCTGCGCGTCGACTCGGCCGAGGTCGAGTTCAGCGCGATCCGCGCCCAAGGCGCTGGCGGCCAGAACGTCAACAAGGTCGCCAACGCGGTGCACCTGCGCTTCGACGTGCGCGCGTCGTCGCTGCCCGACGAGGTCAAGCAGCGGCTGTTGCGCAGCGCCGATCGGCGCCTCAGCGGCGACGGTGTGATCGTCATCAAGGCGCAGCAGCACCGCAGCCTGGCGCTGAACCGCGCCGAGGCGCTGCAGCGGCTGCAGGCGATGGTGCAAGCGGCGGCCACGCTGCCGAGGACGCGCCGCGCCACCGTGCCCACGGCGGCTTCGCAGCTGCGCCGGCTGCACGGCAAGGCGCAGCGCGGCAAGCTCAAGGCGCTGCGTGGCCGGCCCGACAGCGACTGAAGGCTGAGCATCGCGGCCCGCCGATGGCGGCGGTGGCGGCGGCGACAATCGCCGCGATGGCCAGGGACAAGACCCGATTTCAATGCACCGACTGCGGCGGCAGCAGCCCGAAGTGGCTGGGCAGGTGCCCGCATTGCGAGGCCTGGAACACGCTGCACGAGGTGGCCGACGCAGGCGGCGCCGCATCGCACCGCTTCGCTGCGCTGGCCGGCACGCAGCCGGTGGCCACGCTCAGCGAGATCGTCGCCGCCGAAGTGCCGCGCACGCCCACCGGCCAGGACGAGCTGGATCGCGCACTCGGCGGCGGCATCGTGCCCGGCGGCGTGGTGCTGATCGGCGGCGATCCCGGCATCGGCAAGAGCACGCTGCTGCTGCAGGCCGCCGACAGCCTGTCGCGCCAGCTCAAGGTGCTGTACATCACCGGCGAGGAAAGCGGCGCGCAGGTGGCGCTGCGCGCGCGCCGGCTGGCGCTGCACGGCCAGCGCGTGCGCGTGCTGGCCGAGATCGCGCTCGAGAAGATCGTGCATGCGCTGCAGCAAGAGACGCCCGACTTCTGCGTGATCGACTCGATCCAGACGCTGTATTCGGCGGCGCTGACGTCGGCGCCGGGGTCGGTGGCGCAGGTGCGCGAGTGCGCGGCGCAGCTGACGCGCCACGCCAAGGCCGCCGGCACCAGCCTGGTGCTGGTCGGCCACGTCACCAAGGACGGCACGCTGGCCGGCCCGCGCGTGCTGGAACACATCGTCGACACGGTGCTGTACTTCGAAGGCGACACCCACAGCAGCTTTCGCCTGGTGCGCGCGATCAAGAACCGCTTCGGCGCGATCAATGAGATCGGCGTGTTCGCGATGACCGAAAAGGGCCTGAAGGGCGTGGCCAACCCGAGCGCGATCTTCCTGTCCACCCATGGCGCGCCGGTGCCCGGCAGTTGCGTGCTGGTCACGCTGGAAGGCACGCGCCCGCTGCTGGTCGAGGTGCAGGCGCTGGTGGATGCCGGCGGGCCCAGCCCGCGCCGGCTGTCGGTGGGGCTCGAGCGCGATCGGCTGGCGATGCTGCTGGCGGTGCTGCACCGCCATGCCGGGGTGTCGTGCATGGACCAGGACGTGTTCGTCAACGCGGTGGGTGGCGTGCGCATCAGCGAGCCGGCCGCCGACCTGGCGGTGCTGCTGGCGATTCACGGCAGCTTGCGCGGCAAGGCGCTGCCGCACGGCTTCGTCGCCTTCGGCGAAGTCGGGCTGGCCGGCGAGGTGCGCCCGGCGCCGCGCGGCCAGGAGCGGCTGCGCGAAGCGGCCAAGCTCGGCTTCAGCGTCGCCGTGGTGCCCAAGGCCAACGCGCCGAAGAAGGCCATCGAGGGCCTGACGATCCACGCGGTCGAGCGCGTCGACCAGGCGATCGGCGTGGCGCGTGAACTGGGCTGATCGGCAAGGACGCTGGTTCGACACGCATGGACAGTCTTCGCGCATGAACGCCACCGTGGGCTGGATTCTGGCGGTGCTGCTGATCGCCGCCGGCTACGTCGGCTGGGGCTGGCGCGGCGTGGTGCTGGGGGTCACGGTGGCTGTGTTCGGGCTGCTGCTGCAGTTCAACCGCTCGCTGCGCGTGCTGCGCAATGCCTCGGGCGCGCCGGTGGGCCAGGTCGACAGCGCGCTGATGCTGCACGGCAAGCTGCACTCGGACATGACGCTGCTTCAGGTGCTGACGCTCACGCGCAGCCTGGGCAGCAAGCTGGGCGACGCGCCCGAGCGCTGGGGCTGGGCCGATGCCGGCGGCGCGCGCGTCGTCCTGCTGTTCGAGCGCGGCAAGCTGCGCTCGTGGGAGTTGACGCGCGACGATGCCCCGGATGCGGCCGCTGCGGCGCCCGAGAACTAGAATCGCCGTCCCGGCGAGACGCCAAACAGGCACCAAGGAGACACACCATGTCGATGTCCGACCGCGATGGCAAGATTTGGATGGACGGCAAGCTGATCGACTGGCGCGACGCCAGGATCCACGTGCTATCGCACTCGCTGCACTACGGCTGCGGCGCCTTCGAAGGGGTGCGCGCCTACAACACCGCGGGCGGCACCGCGATCTTCCGCCTGCGCGAGCACACCGAGCGGCTGTTCAACAGCGCCAAGATCCTGCGCATGAAGATCCCGTTCAGCCTGGAGCAGGTCGAACAGGCGCAGCTCGAGGTGGTGCGCGCCAACAAGCTCGACAGCTGCTACCTGCGCCCGCTGGTGTGGATCGGCGACGAGAAGCTCGGCGTCAGCCCCAAGGGCAACAGCATCCACCTGATGGTGGCGGCCTGGGCCTGGGGTGCATACCTGGGCGAAGAAGGCATGAAGCGCGGCATCCGCGTCAAGACCAGCAGCTACACGCGCCACCACGTCAACATCACGATGACGCAGGCCAAGGCGGTGAGCAACTACAGCAACTCGATCCTGGCCAACATGGAAGCCACCGACGATGGCTACGACGAAGCGCTGCTGCTCGACTCGGCCGGCTTCGTCTCCGAGGGCGCCGGCGAGAACATCTTCATCATCAAGAAGGGCGTGGTCTACACGCCGGACCTGTCGGCCGGCGCGCTCAACGGCATCACGCGCGACACCATCTTCGCGATCTGCTCCGACCTGGGCCTGACGCTGAAGGAAAAGCGCATCACGCGCGACGAGGTCTACATCAGCGAAGAAGCCTTCTTCACCGGCACCGCAGCCGAGGTCACGCCGATCCGCGAGCTCGACCGCGTGCAGCTGGGCGCCGGCGTGCGCGGCCCGGTGACCGAGAAGATCCAGGCCGCGTTCTTCGACATCGTCAACGGGCGCAACCCCAAGTACGCCGAATGGCTGACCAAGGTCTGAGCCTGCGCCACACAAGGGAGTCCACGCCATGAGCAAACCGATCGACGTGGTCGAGGTCAGCGCCGCCGAACTGATCGGCCCCGGCGTGGTCTACTGCCCGAACCCGAAGATGCCGCTGTGGAGCAACCACCCGCGCGTCTACATCGACGTGGCCAGCAACGGCGAAGGCCGCTGCGCGTACTGCGGCACGCAGTACCGGCTCAAGGCGGGCGAGAAGCTGGCCCCGGCGCACTGAGCGCCGCGCGCGCCGCCGCCCGGCGGCGCGCGGCGGTCTGCGGCGGTCTGCGGCGGCCGGCCGCCGCGGCGAACGGCGCTGCGCGACGGCATCGGCCCGGGCTGGTGCGATGGCGCAGCCGCCGCCTGGCGGCGGCTTGGCCGAGCCGCCGATCCTCGCGTTGACACCCGCCTGCTGACGTCGCCGCGGCGCGCTGCCGATCAGACGCGGCGCAACACCCTGCCGGGGCGCCACGCCGGCCCCATGCCCGCTTCGGGAAGCCGCCGCGCTCGATTTGAAATTTGAATTTCAATTGGAGTATGATGCTTCCGAGCGCGTGACCTCACCCGCACGCAGCGCAGCGCATCGCGACGCCGCGGTGCCACTGCACACCAGGGAGCTTGCCGCGATGAACACTCCTGCTCCTGTCGCCGCACCGGCCGCCCGGCGCCGTGCCGTGATCGGCGTCGTGCTGGTGCTGCTGGCCGCGGCGCTGGCCTGGTTCTGGTGGCAGCGCGACGCCGCCGAAGAAGACCCCCGCACGCTGGTGCTGTTCGGCAACGTCGACCAGCGCCAGGTGTCGCTCGCCTTCAATACCTCGGAGCGCATCGCCGAGCTGGCGGTGCGCGAGGGCGACAAGGTCAGCGCCGGCCAGGTCCTCGGCCGGCTCGACATGCGCACACCGCGGCTGCGCGTGGCGCAGGCCGAAGCGCAGATCGGCGTCGCCGCACAGGTGCTGGCGCGGCTGAAGGCCGGCTCGCGTCCCGAGGAGATCGCGCGCTCGCGCGCCGCGCTCGCCGCCGCCGCGGCCGAAGCCGAGTTCGCCGCGCAGCAACTGGCGCGGCTGCAGGCGGCGCGTGACGAGACCGCCGGCCGCGGCGTGGCGCAGCAGGACCTGGACAGCGCCGCCGCCCGGCGCAAGGTGGCGCTGGCGCAGCGCGACAGCGCCGACAAGGCGCTGGCGCTGGCCATCGCCGGGCCGCGCGTCGAGGACATCCGCCAGGCGGAAGCGCAGCTCGCTGCGGCGCGCGCCGACAAGGCGCTGGCCGAGCGCCAGATCGAGGAGTCGGAACTCAAGGCGCCGATAAGTGCGGTGGTGCGTTCGCGCCTGCTGGAACCGGGCGACATCGCCTCGCCGCAGCGGCCGGTGTTCACGCTGGCGATCGTGCAGCCGAAGTGGGTGCGCGCCTATGTGAGCGAGCCGCGGCTGTCGCAGATCCGCCCCGGCATGGCGGCGCTGGTCAGTACCGACAGCGCGCCCGACAAGCCGCTGGCCGGGCGCATCGGCTTCATCGCGTCGGTCGCCGAGTTCACGCCGAAGACGGTGCAGACCGAGGAGCTGCGCACCAGCCTGGTCTACGAGGTGCGCATCGAGGTCGACGACCCGCAGGACACGCTGCGCCTGGGCATGCCGGCCACGGTGCGCATCGATCTGGCCAAGCCATGACCGCCGCCGCGATCGTCGCGCAGGGCCTGGGCAAGGACTTCGCCGCGCCCGGCTCGAAGGCGATGGCCGCGGCGCTGTCGGAGCTGTCGCTCACCGTGCCGGCGGGCTCGATCACCGCGCTGGTCGGCCCCGACGGTGCCGGCAAGACCACCTTCATCCGGCTGGCCGCCGGCCTGCTGCGCCCCGACCGGGGCAGCCTGCAGGTGCTGGGGGTGGACGTCGCGCGCCATCCGCAGGCGGTGCAGGACCGCATCAGCTACATGCCGCAGCGCTTCGGCCTGTACGAGGACCTGTCGGTGCAGGAGAACCTGGACCTGTACGCCGACCTGCACGGCGTGCCGCAGAACGTGCGCCAGGGCCGCTACGCGCGGTTGATGGAGATGACCGACTTAGGCGCCTTCCGCTCGCGGCTGGCCGGCAAGCTGTCGGGCGGCATGAAGCAAAAGCTCGGCCTGGCGTGCACGCTGGTGCGCTCGCCCGAGCTGCTGCTGCTGGACGAGCCCACCGTCGGCGTCGACCCGCTGTCGCGGCGCGAGCTGTGGCAGATCGTCGAGCAGTTGATCGAAGGCGAGAGGATCGCCGTGCTCGTCGCCACCGCCTACCTCGACGAGGCCGAGCGCTGCGCGCGGGTCTACCTGCTGCGCGAGGGCCGGCTGCTGGCCGGCGGCACGCCGGCCGAGCTGCGCGATCGCGCCCGCGGCCTGGTGCAGGTGGCCGAGCCGGCCGCCGGCGAAGCGGCGCGGCTGCTGCAGGCGCGGCTGCTCGACGACCGCGAGCGCGTCGTCGACGCCGTGCCCGAGGCCGGCGCGGTGCGCTTCATCCGCCGCCCCGGCGCCGAGCTGACGCTGCCGAGCGCGCGCGACGTCGATGCGCGGCTGGAAGACGGCTTCATGCTGCTGCTCGACGCCGCCGACATTGCCGACACCGCGCCGCGCGCCGCCGCTGCGCCCATGGCCGACGGGTCCACCACGGCGCCGGCCGCAGTGGCCGACAGCGCCCCGGTGATCGCCGTGCAGCACCTGACGCGGCGCTTCGGCGACTTCGTCGCCGTGGCCGACACCAGCTTCGAAGTGCGGCGCGGCGAGGTCTTCGGCCTGCTCGGCCCCAACGGCGCCGGCAAGACCACCACCTTTCGCATGCTGTGCGGGCTGCTGCCGTCCAGCGGCGGTCAGTTGCGCGTGGCCGGCGTCGACATGCGCCATGCGCGTGCGCAGGCACGCCGGCACATCGGCTACGTGTCGCAGAAGTTCGCGCTGTACGCCAACCTGTCGGTGCAGGACAACCTGCGCTTCTTCGCCGGTGCCTACGGCCTGACCGGCGCGGCGCTGCAGCGCCAACTCGATCGCGCCTATGTCGAGTTCGATCTGCACGCGGTCAAGCGCATGCCCAGCGGCCAGTTGCCCGGGGGTTTTCGCCAGCGGCTGGCGATGGCCGCGGCGCTGCTGCACGAGCCGCAGATCCTGTTCCTCGACGAGCCCACCAGTGGCGCCGACCCGCACGCGCGCCGCGCCTTCTGGCGCCGCATCACTGCGCTCGCTGCCGCCGGGACGACGGTGGTGGTGACCACGCATTTCATGGAAGAAGCCGAGTACTGCGACCGCATCGTCATCCAGGACGCCGGCCGCGTGCTGGCACTGGGCACGCCCGCCGAGGTGCGGGCGATGGCTGGCGGTGCCGGCGGCGCAGCGATCAACATGGAGCAGGCCTTCATCGGCGTCGTCGAAGCGGCGCGCCGTGAGACGAGGAAGGCAGCATGAACGCCTTGCGGCGCGTACTGGCATTGGTGCGCAAGGAGATGCGCCAGCTGCTGCGCGACCGCAGCAACCTGGCGCTGGGCATCGCGCTGCCGGGGCTGCTGACGCTGCTGTTCGGCTACGGGCTGTCGATGGACGTGCAGCACGCGCCGGTGGCGGTGGTGATGGAAGACCTGTCGCCCACGGCGCGCGAGGCCACGTCGGGGCTGGCGCTGTCACGCTACCTGGCACCACGCTTCGTCACCTCGATGCCCGAGGCCGAGGCGCTGATGCGCGACGGCCAGCTGATGGCCATCGTGCGCGTGCCCGGCGACTTCAGCGCGCGCCTGGCCGGCGGCGACGCGGTGGTGCAACTGCTGCTGCACGGCAGCGACGCAGCGACAGCGCGCACCGTGCAGTCCTACGTCGCCGGCGCCTTCGCCCAGGTGGCGGCGCGGCGCGCCGACGCGACGGCGCAGCCCGCGGTGCCGGCCGCGGCCGGCGCGGTGCAGTTGCAGCCGCGCATGTGGTTCAACAGCGCCAACACCAGCACCTGGTACCTGGTGCCGGGGCTGATCGTCATCATCATCACCTTGGTCGGCGCCTTCCTGACCTCGCTGGTGGTGGCGCGCGAATGGGAGCGCGGCACGCTGGAAGCGCTGTTCGTCACGCCGGCGCGGCCGGCGGAGATCCTGTTCGCCAAGCTGGTGCCGTACTTCTGCGTCGGCATGCTGGGCTTCCTGATGTGCCTGGCTGCCGCAAGGGGGTTGTTCGGCGTGCCCCTGCAGGGGTCGCTCGCGCTGCTGGTGGCGGTGTCGGTGCTGTACCTGCTGGTGGCGCTGGGCATCGGCCTGCTGATCTCGTCGGTCACGCGCAACCAGTTCGTCGCCAGCCAGGTGGCGCTGCTCACCAGCTTCCTGCCGGCGCTGCTGTTGTCGGGTTTCCTGTTCGACCTGCGCAACGTGCCTACGCCGGTTTACGTGATCGGCCAGCTGCTGCCGGCCACGCACTTCATGACCGTGGTGAAGACGCTGTTCCTGGCCGGTAACGTGCCGTCGCTGGTGCTGCCCGAAGCCGCGCTGCTGCTGGGCTATGCGCTGCTCTTCTTCGTCGCCGCGCTGGCGGTGACGAAGAAGCGGCTCGATTGAGATTGCCCATGCTCGCCGCCCTGCGCCGCATCGCCGCGCTGATCCGCAAGGAGCTGCTGGCCATCCTCAGCGACCGCGCGACGCGCATCATCCTGGTCGGCCCGGCGATCATGCAGACGCTGATCTTCGGCTACGCCGCCACCTTCGACCTCAACCGCGTGCCCTATGCGGTGCTCGATGCCAGCCGCAGCCAGCCTTCAGCCGCGCTGCTGGCGCGCATCGACAGCACGGGGCTGTTCCAGCGCGTGGCCAACCTCGATGCGGCACCGCAGATCGCGCCGCTGGTGGATGCCGGCAAGGTGCTGCTGGTGCTGCACATTCCGCAGCGGCTCGAAGCCGGCCTGGCCGCGGGCGAGACGGTGCCGCTGCAGCTGATCCTGGACGCGCGCAACTCCACCACCGCGGGCACCGCAGCCGGCTACCTGGGCGCGATCGTCGAGGCCTTCAACGCCGAGCAGCGCACACGCGCGGCCTCGAGCCCGGCGCCGCTGCGCATCGAGACGCGCGCTTGGTTCAACCCGCAGCTGCAGACGCGCTGGAACTTCGTGCCGGCGCTGATCGCCGCGTTGAGCATGCTGCAAACGCTGCTGCTGACCGCGCTGTCGGTGGCGCGCGAACGCGAGCAGGGCACCTTCGACCAGCTGCTGGTGACGCCGCTGTCGCCGCCCGAGATCATGGTCGGCAAGGCGCTGCCGCCGGTGCTGATCGGGCTGGCGCAGGCCACGCTGGTGCTGCTGGTCGCGCTGTGGTGGTTTCGTGTCCCGATGGCCGGCAGCCTCGGCACGCTGTACGTCGGGCTGGTCAGCTTCATGCTGGCCGGCGTCGGGCTGGGGCTGGCGATCAGCGCGCTGGCGGCGACGATGCAGCAGGCGATGTTCTCGGCTTTCGTGCTGCTGATGCCGATGATGCTGCTGTCGGGCCTGGCGACACCGGTGGCCAACATGCCGGGCTGGCTGCAGCTGGCCACCTATCTCAACCCGCTGCGCTTCGGCATCGACCACGTGCGCCGCGTCTACCTCGAAGGCGTGGGCCTGGCCACGCTGTGGCCCGGCCTGGTGCCGATGCTGGCGATGGCCGCGGTGACGCTGCCGCTGGCGGCGTGGCTGTTCCGCAACCGTCTCGTCTGACGACCCGCGAAGGGAGCGCCGATGAAGATTCACGCCAACCTCGCCGTGCTGGCCGCCGCCGCGCTGTGCGCCGCCTGCACCACCGTCGGCCCCGACTACACCCCGCCGCCACTGGCCAACGACGCGCCGCCGAGCTACGCCACACGCCATGCCGGCTCGCCGCTGCTGGCCGCGCCGCCCGCCGCCGATGCCGCGGCGCTGCCGGCCGACCCCTGGGGCGCGCTGGGTGGCGACGCGCTGAAGGCGCTGCAGCAGCGTGCGCGCGAACGCAACGCCGACATCGAAAGCGCGGCGCTGCAGCTGGCGCTGGCGCGCACGCAGCGC
>WBZL01001731.1_pt1 | contig 22227 bp, 22 predicted proteins | sample 5204291 | NCBI WGS metagenome assembly WBZL01 (sample SAMN12344345, study PRJNA552823) | activated sludge metagenome | biome: Activated sludge suspended growth; feature: Nitrification reactor; material: Wastewater; isolation source: activated sludge from nitrification reactor of wastewater...
GATCGGGCACGAGCACCTCGTCACCGGGCTCGGCGAGGGTGGTGATCGCCGCGAACAGCGCGTGCTGGGTGCCGGACGTGGCCGCCACGTTGCGGCGAGAGGTCGGCAGCCCCGAACGACGCTCGAGGTAGCGGGCCACCGCGTCGAGCGTGTGACCCTCGCCCTGTCCGGAGGCGTACTTGGTGCGGCCGGCCTGCAGCGAGTCGATGGCCTTCTCGACGACGGACGCGGGCGGTGGCAGGTCGGGCTCGCCGATCGAGAGGAAGATCAGGTCGGCGCCGCGAGCGGCCCGCTGCTTGCCGGCGATGTGGACGGCCCACTTCTCGGCACCCAGCCCGTCGAGCCGGTCGGAGATCGATGCGTACTTCATGGCCCGCCGAGCCTACGACCGCGGCCGACGCGCCCGCAGATCGCCCGCCGTCAACGGGTGACCACCCCGGGCACCACGCACAGGATCTCGAACGCCAGGTTGGCCGCGACCAGCGCGGTGTTGCCGCTGGCGTCGTAGGCGGGTGCCACCTCCACGACGTCGGCGCCGACGAGCCGCAGCCCTCGGCAGCCGCGGATGATCTCGAGGCCCTGAGCACCCGTGAGCCCCCCGATCTCCGGTGTGCCCGTGCCCGGCGCCACCGAGGGGTCGAGGCCGTCGACGTCGAAGCTCAGGTAGCACGGCCCGTCGCCGAGCTGTTCGCGCACCTCGTCCATCAACGGCGCGAGCGACCGGTGCCAGCACGCCTCGGCCTGCACCACCCGGCCCCCTTGGTCCCGCATCCAGTCGAAGTCCTCGGCCGTGTAGCCGGTGCCGCGCAGTCCGATCTGCACCGTGCGGCGCGGGTCGACGAACCCGTCGTCGATCGCGTGCCGCAACCAACTGCCGTGGGTGATCCGCTCGCCGAACATCGCCACGTTCACGTCGGCGTGCGCATCGACGTGCACCATGCCGAGCGGGCCGTGCACCGCCGCCAACGCACGGACGATCGGATAGGTGATCGTGTGATCGCCGCCGAGGGTGAGCGGCACGCTGCCCGCGGCCACCAGCCCGGCGTGGTGTGCGGTGACGATGTCGAGGCTGGCCGGCAGGTTGAACGTGTTGAGCGCGACGTCGCCGACGTCGCCGACCACCAGGCTGTCGAACGGCGCCGCGCGAGTGGCCATGTTGTACGGGCGCAGCAGGCAGCTCTCGGCCCGGATCTCGCGCGGCCCGAAGCGCGCGCCGGAGCGGTTCGAGGTGCCGATGTCGAGCGGCACACCGACGATCGCCACGTCGAGCGGGCCGTGCGTCGCGACGTCGACGGGTGGCAGCCGCATGAAGGTGGCCGGCCCGCCGAAACGGGGCATCTGGTTGCCGCCGAGCGGCTGGGGGAAGGCGCGATCGGACATGTCGCCAGCTTGTCACCTGGGCAGCGGTCGGGTGCCCGTGCGATCCTGTCGGCCATGAGCTCGCAGCTGCGCGTGGGGGAAGCCGTCGTCGACCTGCTCGTCCGGGAATACGGCGTCGACACCGTGTTCGGCATCCCCGGCGTGCACAACATCGAGCTGTATCGCGGCCTGCACCGCTCGGGCGTACGCGCGATCTCGCCGCGCCACGAGCAGGGTGCGGGGTTCATGGCCGACGGCTGGTCGGTGGTGACGGGCCGTCCGGGCGTGTGCACCCTGATCACCGGGCCCGGCCTCACCAACGCGCTCACCCCGATGGCGCAGGCGTTCCACGACTCCCGCCCGATGCTCGTGCTCGCGGCCACGACCGACACGGGTGCGCTCGGCAAGCGGTTCGGGCCGCTGCACGACCTCGACGACCAGGCGGCGGTCGCACGCACGGTCACGGCGTTCAGCGAGACCGTCACCGATCCCGCCGAGCTGCCCGGTCTGCTCGCCCGGGCGTGGGAGGTGTTCACGTCGAGCCGGCCGCGACCGGTGCACCTGGCGATCCCCACCGACGTGCTCGAGCGATGGGTCGATCCGTTCACCGCGGTGCCGAGCAGCGCCGCCCGCCCGGTCGCCGACGACGCGACGATCGCCGCGGCCGTCGGCGCGCTGGCCGGCGCCGGCGCGGGCGACCGGGTCGTGATCGCCGGTGGCGGCGCGATCGACGCCGGTGCCGAGGTGCTCGCGGTGGCCGAGGCGCTCGACGCAGCGGTGGTGCTCACCGGCAACGCCAAGGGCGTGGTCGCCTCGTCCCATCCGCGCTGCGCCGGCAACGTGCTCGGCAGCTCGGGCGTGCAGCGACGGCTCGAGGCCGCGGCAGCGGTGCTCGTGGTCGGCAGCGAGGTGAGCGACGCCGACCTGTACAACGGCGGGCGCGCCCTCGCGTTCACCGGGACGACCGTGCGCATCGATCTCGATGCCGACCAGTTGCACCGCCGCATGACGCCCACGGTGGCGGTGCACGGCGACGCCGCGGTCGCGCTGGCGGCGATCGCCGAGCGGCTGGCCGCTCGCGGCGGCCCGGGCGTCACCGCTCACTCGGCAGGCCAGGTGCTCGCGGCCGAACTGCACGCCACGGCACTCGGTGAGTTCCGACCCGACCTGTTGCCGTGGGTCGACGCGATCGCGGCCACGCTCGTCGCCGACACGGTGGTCGCGCTCGACTCCACCCAACTCGCGTACACGGCGCACGTGGCCCTGCCGTGTGAACGACCGCGTTCGTGGCTCGCGCCGTACGGCCTCGGCACGCTCGGCTGTGCGTTGCCGATGGCGATCGGCGCCGCGGTCGCCGACCGCGCCCGACCGGTGGTCGCGCTCGCCGGCGACGGCGGCTGGTTGTTCACCGTGGCCGAGATGGCGACCGCCGCCGACGAGCAGCTCGACCTGGTGCTCGTGCTGTGGGACAACCGCGGATACGCCCAGATCCGCCAGTCGTTCGACGACGTCGACGCGCCGCGCATGGGCGTCGACGTCAGCTCGACCGACCCGCTCGGCATCGCTCGCGGCTTCGGCTGGCAGGCCACCTCGGTCGCCTCGCCCGGCGCGCTCACCGTCGCCATCCGCGAGGCACAGCAGGCGGGCGGACCGCACCTGGTGCGCGTCGAGGTGCCCGGCGCCTACGCGTCGCCGAAGTAGGCGGCCTTGGTGTAGCCGCGGTTGCGGGCCACGAGGTTCGACGGGAACGCGTCGATCCGCTCGTTGTGGCCCACCACCCGGGTGTTGTAGAAGCGCCGCGCCGCGGCGATCCGGTCCTCGATCATCGACAGTTGGCCCTGCAACGCGACGAAGTTCGCGTTGCTGTTCAAGGCCGGCGACGACTCGCGCAGCGCGATCAGCTGCGCCACGGCCAGGCGCACCTGCTCGTCGGCCGACGCGAGCGCGGTCGGATCGGCCCGCACGGCATGGGCACGGGCCTCGGCCTCGGCCAGGTGCACCAGCACCGCCCGCTCGTGTGCGGCGGCGCCCTGCACCGAGGCCACCAACTGCGGCACCAGCTGGTGCCGGCGCTCGAGCTCGGCGTCGATCGTGCCCCACGCCGAGGCGATCTCCTGGCGCTGCGCGACGAACCGGTTGTACGACACGATCGGCACGGCCACGATCAGCACTGCGACGGCGCCGATCACCGCCAGGGCGCCGCTCATCGGTACCCCGAGTACAGCTCGTGCACCACCTTCGGGATCCGCGCCACGAACTGGTGGACGTGGTCGAGCAGCTCGGGCATCTGCTCCACGTCGCGCCGCCGCGTCGTCGCCAGGCCACGGTCGCCCAGCAACTCGATCTCGATCTCGCCGGCACCGCCCGCCGACATGAGCCAACCCATCATCGGCGGATCGAGCACGGTGACCGCGAACCGCTCGTCGTCGCACGACACGTGCCACGTGTCGTTGAACTGCGGCGACTCGAGCTGGATGTCGCGCATGCCGAGCTTGCCGAGCAGATCGCGGATGAAGCCCTGCCGGTCGAGCACCAGGTGCGGGGCGCGCAGTCCGGTGCGGAACAGCGCACACGTGCAGACGTGCGTCTGGCTGTCCTTGCCGCTGCCGGTCGTGTACTGGTACAGGAACACCGTGGCCTCGAGCGAGTCGCCCGCCCGCCAGAACGTGTGGCGCACCTTGCGGGAGCGACCGACCGAGAACAGGCGGAACGGCACGTCGGGCGGCGAAGTGGGGCCGGGCAGGTACTGCAACCCCTGCGCCACGGCCACGGCGGCCGCCCGCATGCGCTTGGCGCGCTCGACGAGCCAGCTGATCAGGACCGCCGCACCGGCGACCACCAGGAACAGGACGACGAACCCCGGCACGACGCCGAGGTTAGGCGGCCCGATCGGGTGGCTCGACCCGAGCCGCCGCCGAGAGGACGTTCGACCCATTGACACAGCCTGTTAGGGCGCCTTACCATCCCTGCCATGGCGTTGATCTGCCACTGCGAAGGTGTGCGCGACCGCACGATCGTCAAAGCCGTCCAGCGCGGCGCGTGCACGCTCGCCGACGTCCAGGCCGCCACCGGTGCCGCCACACGCTGTGGCGGCTGCGAGCCGGCCGTGCGCGCCATCCTGGAACGTTCCCTCGACCAGGCGCCGGTGCGGGTCCGGGCGGCCTACGGCCTCACCGCGTAGGATCGACCACATGCGCGGCGATGCCAAGGTGATCGAGATCCTCAACGACGTCCTGACCGCCGAGCTCACGGCGATCAACCAGTACTTCATCCACGCCAAGATGTGCCACAACTGGGGCTACGAGCGGCTGGCCGACTACGTCCGTCACGAGTCGATCGACGAGATGAAGCACGCCGAGGTGCTGATCGACCGGATCCTCTTCCTCGAGGGCATCCCCAACATGCAGCGGATGAACCCGGTGACGGTGGGCGAGACCGTGCCCGAGCAGTTCGAGCTCGATCTCGCGCTCGAGTACACCGCGGTGAAGCGGCTCAACGACGGCATCGCCGCGTGCGTGGCCGTCGGCGACAACGCGTCGCGGCACCTGCTCGAGGAGATCCTCGTCAGCGAGGAGGAACACGCCGACTGGCTCGAGGCGCAGCTCGAACTGATCCGCCAGATCGGCGAACAGCTCTACCTCGCCCAGCAGATCCGCGACTGATCGCGCCCGCCGACGGGGCGCGCCCCGTCAGCGACGGGACGCGCCTGCGGCGCTCGTCTCCGCGTCGGGGGGTCGGCCGGCGTAGAGACGCTCGATCTCGGCGGCGTGCCGCTGCTCGACGACGGCGCGGCGCACCTTCAACGTGGGGGTCAGCTCGCCCGACTCGATCGACAGGTCGGTCGGCAGGATCGTGAACGCACGGATCGACTCGGCCCGCGACACCGAGCGGTTGGCGTCGTCGATCGCCGCCTGCACCTCCCCCCGCAGCTCGGCACACGTGCGCACCGACTCGAACGGCTCGTCGGCACAGCCGTGCTCGCGCGCCCAGTCGGCGAACGCGCTCGGGTCGATCGACACCAGCGCGGCCACGAACGGCCGCCCGTCACCGATGACCACCGCCTGGCTGATCAGCTCGTGCGACCGGATCCGGTCCTCGAGCGGCGCCGGCGCCACGTTCTTGCCCGCCGCCGTGACGATGAGGTCCTTCTTCCGGCCCGTGATGCGCAGGTAGCCCTGCTCGTCGAGGACGCCGATGTCGCCGGTGTGGAACCAGCCGTCGGCGTCGAAGACCGCCGCTGTCGCCGCGTCGTCGCCCCAGTAGCCGTGGAACACCTGCGGTCCCTTGGCGAGGATCTCGCCGTCGTCGGCGATCGCGATCGTCGTGCCGGCGAGCGGCCGGCCGACGGTCCCCGGCCGCCAGGCATCCGGCCGGTTGACCGTGAGCGTCGGGCTCGTCTCGGTGAGGCCGTAGCCCTCGTAGATCCGCACGCCGACACCGTGGAAGTAGTGGGTGAGCCGCTCGCCGAGCGGACCGCCGCCGCTGAACGCCATGCGCAACCGCTCGCCGAACGCTGCGCGCACCTTGCGGTAGACGAGCTGGTCGAACACCGCGTGCTCGATGCGCAGCAGCGGTCCGACCCGCCCACCGGTCGTCGCACGCGACCACGCGATCGCCGCGGCCGTCGACCGCTCGAAGATCGCGGCCTTCCCGTCGTGCACCGCGTGGTGCTGCGCCGTGTTGAAGACCTTCTCGAAGATGCGGGGCACGGCGACGACGGTCGTCGGGCGGGCGAGCTTCAGCTCGAGCGGCAGCTTCGAGATCTCGGTCGCGAAGGCCAGGCGGATACCGGCCGACAGCGCGAAGAGCGCGTTGCCCTTCGTCATCGCGTGCGCCAGCGGCAAGAAGAGCAGACCGCTCTCGCCGGGCCGCACCTCCGAACCGAGCGCGTCGGTCGTCTGCGCCACGTTCGAGCACAGGTTGCCGTGGCTGAGGATGCAGCCCTTCGGCATGCCCGTCGTGCCGGAGGTGTAGATGATCGTGGCGATCGACTCGACCGACAGCGCGGCGATCCGTGCGTCGACCTCGATGTCCGGCACCGTGGCGCCACGACGGGTGAGCTCGTCGAGCGCGCCGTCGTCGATCACGAGCACCTCACGGCAATCCGGCGCGGCGTCGCGCACGGTCTCGGCCTCGGCCGCCATGCCGGGCGTCTCGGCGATCATCAGCACGGCGCCGCTGTTCGACAGGATCCACCGGATCTGCTCGATGGACGACGTGTCGTACACCGGGACGGTCACCGCGCCGGCGGCGAGGATGCCGTGGTCGAGCAGCAACCACTCCAGACGGGTGTGCGACATCAGCGCCACGCGATCGCCGGGTCGGACCCCCGACGCGATCAGGCCGCGTGCGACGGCGCGGATCCGGGCCAGCACCTCGCGGACCGACAGGTCGACGAAGCGCTCGCCCTCGCGGTACGAGGCGAGCTTGGCCTCGGGCTCGACCTCGGCGCGGTCGAGCAGCGCCTGCAGCAGATGGCTCTCGTGGGGCAGGGGTGCCATCACCGGGCCGGACACGGTCTTCATCGCTCCACCTCTTCCCAGGATCGGTCGTGGGTGCACGAAGTCGTCACGACGAGCGTGCGCCGCCGAGCGGGTCCGGGCCAGGGCACAACGGCCCCGTGCGCCAGTGAGCGTCAGTGGCCGTCAGTGGCCGTCGGCGTACCGGATCACCGCGTCGAACTCCGCCTCGGTCAGCGGGAGCACCGACAGGCGGTTGCCGCGCGCGAGCAGTCGCGACCCGGCCATCTCGGGGATCGAGCGCAGTTCGTCGAGGGTGACGTAGCGCAGGCGTCGCACCGGCGCGACGGTGACCCAGTCCCATCGCGGGTTCTCGGGCGTGCTCTTCGGGTCGTAGTACTTCGTCGCCGGGTCGAACTGGGTGGGGTCGGGCTCGGCGGTCTTCACGATCTTCGCGATGCCGGCCACGCCGGGCGGGGTCGTGCTCGAGTGGTAGAAGAGCACGAGGTCGCCCTTCGCCATCTGCCGCAGGAAGTTGCGGGCCTGGAAGTTTCGCACGCCGTCCCAGCCGCCCCGCTTCGCCTTCACGAGGTGGTCGTACCCGAACTCGTCGGGCTCGTTCTTCATCAGCCAGTGGGCCATCACTGCCTCCGGTCGGCCAGCGCCCGCGTCCGAGCGCACATCTCGTCGAACATCGCCAGCAGCTCGGGGGTCCGCTCGGCCACCGCCGCTCGCTGCCGCTGCACGGTCGCCTCGTCGCCGCGGGCGATCGGCCCGGTGAGCGCCGCCGGGCCGCCGTGCGCCGCCCAGTGCTCGAGCGCCGCACGCACGAGTGGCACCAGCAGCTGCCGATCGGCGCCGGTGGTGGCGAGCAGTGTCGCTGCGGCGTCCTCGAGCGTCACCAGGAAGTTCGAGGCGATGGAGGCCGAGGCGTGGTAGGCGGCGCGGTCGGCGTCGGCGATCTCGAACGGTTCCATCCCGAGCAGGCGTGCCATCTCGAACGCGAGCGCGCACGCCCGAGGTGTCGAACCGGCGACCGCGGCACCGGCACCGCGCAGATCGGCGCCGGTGCGGGGCACGGCCATCAGCGGGTGCACCGCGAAGCGCTCGTGCGGTACCAGCACGTCGAGGCCGAGCGCCCCCGCCGTGTGCCCGACCAGCGGTCCGGGCTGGATCGCGGCCGCGGCTCGTGCGATCTCGCCGTCGGGGACGGCCAGGACGACGACGTCGGCGATCGCACCGTCGGGCAGTGCGCCGTCGAAGCCGCGACCGAACGGGCCGAGCCATCCCGGCACGGCCGCGACCAGGGCGTGTCCCATGCGCCCTGCGCCGACGACCGCGACGCGCGAGCCCCGCAGCACACCCGCGGGTGGCGCCGACGACGTCACCTGCGACGGCGCTCGTGGTCGGGCGCCGGTCGGCCCTTGGTGTAGGTCAGCACGTCGCCGGTCGTCCGGTCGAGGTTGCCGGCCTTCGTGCCGCTCGGCACGTCGATCAGCCCGCGTCGGATGCGACCGGCGAGGCTGGTCTGCTGGTGCGCGAACACGGTCTGGGCCACCTGCCAACCCGTCCCGGGCTCGCCCAGCATGTCGGCCGCCCCGGCGGTCGCGCCGCGGCACACCACCACCGAACCGCCGCTCGCCAGGCGCTGGGCGCTGATCGTCGGTTGGTCGAGCGACAGCAGGAAGCACGTGAGCCCGTCGCGTCCGACGCTGTCGGGATCGGTGCGCGCGAGCATCAGGCCGCGGTCGGCGAGGTCGGCGTCGGTCGACAGCTTGATGCCGTCGATCGTCCAGCCGGTGGCGGCCCGCGCGGCCTCCGCGTCGACCTCGAGCGTGTCGTCGCCGTCGCTCGGTTCGTGGAACAGCAGGCACCAGTTCGCCGTGCCGTCGAGGATGCCGGGCAACAGCAGCCGCCGCTGTTCGTCGGTGCCGTGCTGCCGCAGCGCCGGGCCGACCAGGTGGACGCCGACGCCCGCGAGCGGCGGTGCGATCGTGGCGATCCGGCCGAGCTCCTGCTCGACGATCTGCTGCACCGTGGTGGTCGCGCCGATGCCGCCGAGCGCCGTCGACCACGTCGGCACCGTGAGCCCGGCGTCGGCGAGGCGGCGCCACCAGTCGCGGACCGTGATCCCGGTCGCCCAGTTCGCGGTGATCCAGTGGCGGACGGCGTTGCGGAAGGCGGTGGGATCGAGCACCGGCCAGGCGTCGCGGTCGATCGAGGGGGTGTTCGGCATCACGCCGACGGTACCAAACCACCTCCGCGGCGCCCGTCTAGGGTGCGCCTCGTGGGACCGCTCACCGACGCCGAACGCTACCGATTCGACCTGCAGGGCTACCTCGTGCGACGGGGCGCGCTCGCCCGCGATGTGGTCGAGCTGCTCGTCGAGGTGTGCGGCCGGCTCGACCGGCCGGTCCCCGGCACCACGATCCAGTCGCAGCGTTTCACGGGGTTCCTCGGTGCGGCCCCCGAGCTGCGCTGGCTGATCGACCACGCCGCCGCGTTCGACGTGGTGAAGGAGCTCTGCGGGCCGAACGTGCGGCTCGACCACGCGTACGGCATCCAGATGCTGCCCGGCACGACCGGCCTCGGGCTGCACGGTGGCGGGACGCCCTTCGACCCGTCGCAGTACTACGTGCACCGCGGCAACCGCACCCACCACGGCCTGGTCGCGGTGATGTGGGCGCTGGTCGACCATCCCGAGGGCGCCGGCTTCTGCTGCATCCCCGGGTCGCACAAGGCGGCCTTCGGTCATCCGCACGGTGTGGACGACATGGTGGTGGGCGTGCCGCTCCGAGCGGGCGACATGGTGGTGTTCACCGAAGCGCTCACGCACGGCACCCTGCCGTGGCGAGCCGAACACCAGCGCCTCGCACTGCTCTACAAGTACGCACCGGGGCACCTGTGCTGGAGCGAGTACACCGGCTGGGGTCCCGACGTCCTCGACCGCTGCAGCCCTCGGCAGCGGCTCATGCTGCAACCGCCTTCGGTGGGACGTCACCAGCCCGTCGTCTGAGATGCTGTCGCGATGAGCGACGCATCGGCGCACGACTTCCAGGTCCTCTTCGATCGGGCGGGCACCCGCACGCCCGACCACCCGACCCGCAGCGAGATCCAGTTGCTGTCCGAGGACTTCTACGCGAACTTCGACGAGCTCACCACCTGGATGCGGGCCGAGGCGCCGATGTACTGGGACGACTCGACCGGCATCTGGGGCGCGGCCGCCCACGCCGACATCTCGCGGCTCAGCCGCGACTGGCGCACGTTCTGCTCCGGCAAGGGCTCGCGGCCCGAGAGCTCGGTGCCGTCGATGATCAACTTCGACGCACCCGAGCACACGCGCCGCCGACGCCTGATCAGCGCCGGGTTCACCCGGCGCCGCGTCGAGGACCACGAGCCGTTCATCCGGGCCAAGGTGAACGAGCTCCTCGACGCCGTCGCCGACCGCGGTGAGTGCGACGTCGTGCGCGACCTCGCCACCCCGTTGCCGATGTACATGATCGGCGAGTTGATGGGCCTGCCCGACGACGATCACGACCAGCTGCTCCACTGGAGCGATCTATTCGCGACCGGTGGGTCCGAGATCCGCGACGAGGTGATCGAGGCCGTGCAGCAGTGGTGGCAGTACATCACCGTCAAGATCGGCGAGCGGCGGGGGAGCGGCGGGTCCGACCTGATCAGCCTCGTGGTCGACCCGAGCGACGGTGAGGAGCCGCTGTCGGACGTCGACCTCGTCTTCGAGACGATGCTCGTGCTGGTCGGCGGTGACGAGACCACCCGTCACGTCATCTCGGCCGGCATGGCTGCGCTGTTGCAGCACCCCGACCAACTCGCGCTGCTGCGCTCGCGGCCCGAGCTGATGCCGACCGCGATCGAGGAGATGTTGCGCTGGGCCACCCCGGTGCGCAACATGAACCGCACCGCCACGTGCGACGCCGAGGTGCACGGCCAGCAGGTGCGCGAGGGCGATCGGATCCTGCTGCTCTACCCGAGCGGCAATCGTGACGAGTCGGTGTTCGCCGATCCGTTCCGGTTCGACATCACCCGCTCACCGAACGACCACGTGGCCTTCGGTGCCTACGGTCGCCACCACTGCCTCGGCGCGCCGCTCGCCCGGCTCGAGCTGCGCGTGCTGTTCGAGGAGGTGCTGCGCCGCTTCGACGACCTCGAGCTCGCCACCGACGACCCGCTGCCGATGCGGCGTGGCAACTTCGTGCTCGGCCTCAACTCGGTGCCGGTGCGGTTCCGAGCGGTGGCCTGAACGCAGCGACGGCGAGCACCTCGGCCAGTAGGTCGAGCGGCAGTGGTTCGTCGAGGCCGAGTGCCTGCACCGGGGGCAGCTCGGGGCGATCGATCAGCCCGACGAGCTCGAGGTGGTGCGGCCGCGCCGTGCGCACACGCCGTTGGTGATCGGCGAGCGCGACCAGTGCGTCGACGTCACGGCGGGCGAGCGCGGCGGTGACCGGATCGTCGTCGTGCCGGGCGGCGAGCAACTCGCCCGGCAACTCGCGGTCGACGGTGCCCTCGCACCACGCCGCCACCTCGTCGACGGTCCAGCCGAACGCGGCCAGCCGGGACGCCGCCGTGGCACCGGCGGCGGCGTCGGCCTTCGACGGCAGGGGACCGAGGTGCACAGCGGCGGCGACCGTCGATGGACGACGGCGGGCCACCGCCTTCCACCCGCCGCGCGACGGTTCGAGGCACACGTACGACGCCTGTTCGCCGAGCACCTCACGACGCTGCAGGCGCGGCCGGTGCGCGTGCAGCAGCCGAAGGCGGACGACCTCGCGGGCGAGCGGGTCGTCGACCTCGGTCACCTGCCACCGCTCGGTGTCGCGGAGCACCGACGCGTGCACCGCGCCGCCGGACCGGTCGAAGAGCCCGCGGACCTCGCAGCGCAGGTCGTCCACGGCCACACCGACCCACACCACGCTGCCGTCGCGGTCGACGGCCGTGTACACCCCCGGCACGCGTGGCAGGCGTGCCGTGTGCCGCAACTTGGCCGCCCACCGATGCCCGGCCAGCGCGGGCAACGCCTGCAGGTCGTCGAGCGTGGTGGCCCCGAACGCCCACGCCCGCTCGATGAGGAGGTGGAGCAGCTCGACCGTGGCCGCCGCGTCCTCGAACGCCCGGTGGCAGGGCACATTCGTGAACCCGAACCGGGCGGCGAGCGTGCCGAGCCGACAGTCGTCGGCCTCGTCGCGCAGCAGGGCGCGGGCGAGGTACATCGTGTCGACGACGGCCGTCGGATCGAGCAGCGGCCGGTCGGACCGGGCGAGCGCGGCGTTGAGGAAACGTACGTCGAACGAGATGTTGTGACCCGTGATCACCGCGTCGCCCGCGAACTCGACCAGCGACGGCAGCACGGCGTCGATCGTGGGCAGCCCGACCCCGGCGGCGGGACCGACCAGGGTGTGCAGGGTGCCGAGCTGCTCGCCGCCGCGCACCAACAGCGCGCCCACCTCGGTGATCTCGTCCCAGCCGGGATCGGTGCCGGTGGTCTCGAGGTCGAGCACGCAGAAGGTGACCTCGTGGAGCGCCTGCACGAGCCCCAGCACAGCACGAACTGACGTTCGATGTCAACGCATCCCGTGCCCACCCCCGTTCGTGCGGCGCCAGCGGCCAGACTGGCGGGGTGCACGTACGCGAACTGGACCACGTGGTGTTGCGGGTGACCGACATGGAGCGATCCGTCGCCTGGTACCGCGACCTCCTCGGCCTCGAGGTGGTGCGACTCGACGAGTGGCGTGCCGGACGTGCGCCGTTCGTGTCGGTGCGGATCACCGACGACACGATCATCGACCTGCAGATCGGCGTGATCGACGGCACCAACGTCGACCACCTCGCGCTCGTGGTCGAGGACGCCGATCTCGCCGAGCTCGCGTCGTCGGGCCGGTTCGGCGAGGTCGCCCCGCCCCGCTCGTTGTTCGGTGCGCGCGGCCAGGGCCAGGGAATCTACGTGCGCGACCCCGATGGCCATGGCATCGAGCTGCGCACCTACCCGACCGACGAGACGGGCGTGGCCTGAGTGGACGCCCTCGGATACCTGGCGGCGACCGGCGCCGCGTTCACCGGCGGACTCATGAATGCGATCGTCGGCGGCGGCACGCTCGTCACCTTCCCGGCCCTGCTCGGCCTCGGGGTACCGGCGGTGGCCGCCAACGTCACCAACACCGTCGCGCTCGCCCCTGGCTACTTCAGCGGTGCACTCGCCCAGCGGGCCCAACTCGTCGGCCAGCGCGCCCGGCTGCAGCGCCTCGTCCTGCTCGCGGCGTTCGGCGGCCTCGTCGGTGGCGGCCTGCTGCTCGTCACCAGCGACGACGCGCTCCGCAAGCTGGTGCCGGTCCTGTTGGCACTCGCGACCGTGCTGCTCGGTGCGTCGAACCGGATCAAGCGGGCGCTCGGTCGGTCCGGCGTCGCCGAGCACGACGAGCTCGCCGACGCGCCGTGGCTGCCCGTCGTGCTCGGCCTGGTCGCCGTGTACGGCGGGTTCTTCGGCGCCGGGGTCGGCGTGATGCTGCTCGCCGTGCTCGGCATCGGTGTGCACCAGCCGCTGCCGAAGTCCAACGCGCTCAAGCAGGTGCTGTCGTTCGTGATCAACGTCACCGCAGCCGTCTTCTTCGTGGTGTCGAGCCTCGTGGGCGACGGCAAGGTTCGATGGGGTCTGGCTGCGGTGATGTCGGTCGGCAGCATCCTCGGCGGTCTCGCCGGCGGCAAGTTCGTCGGTCGGCTCGATCCCGACCGGTTCCGCTGGATCGTCGTCGCGGTCGGAGCGGTGCTCAGCCTCGTGTACGCCTACCGGGTGTACCTCTGAGGCGGACCGGCGACGTGTCCCGCGAGCCCGCCGTCGGCAGGGATCGTCACGCCGCGGGCGCCCGCTGGGGTGCGCGCAGCGCGGTGGGAGCGGGCTTCGCGCTGCTGGCGGCCGCACTCGCTGGCGCCCCGCTCTACGTGTCGGCTGCCGGTTCCGAGGCCGTGCAGCTCGCGCTCGCGTCGACGTGCGGTGCCGACGCCGGCGTGCGCCTGCCGCTCGTGGCCGATCCGGCGACCGGTACGCCGGACACGGCCGGTGTTGCGGCGCTCACCGACGAACTCGAGCACACGCAGGCGGGCGTGCTCGACGAGTCCATCCGGCTCACCTACACCGTGGTCCCCGACGACGGCGTGGTGCGCCGGCTGGTGCTGGTGAGCCGTACCGGCTGGGCGGACGAGCTCGGCGTGGCGGCCCTGCCGGTCGGCGACACCACGCACGTGGTGATCCAGGCGTCGATGCGCGACATCAACGGGGTCGACGCCGGCGACACCATCGTGTTCGACGATCCCGGCTCGGGCGCCGGCGCCGAGGGGCTCGAGGTCACCGTCGCCGACGTCGTGCCGAACATCCCGGTGCTGCCCGAACCACCGTTCTGGTGCGGTCTGCGCGACCTGCTGCGACCCAACGGGTTCGGCGACCCGCCGCCGCCGGTGATCTTCGCCGACCCGGCGTTGCTCGCCCGCTTCCCCGGGGCCGGTCACGAGTGGGAGGTGCGTCCCGACGGCGTTCGCACGCTGCACGACGCGACGGTGCTCCGCGATCGCTTCGTCGACGTGCTCGATCGACACGAGGTCGCCACCGAGGACGCGTACCGGGCGCTCGGTGTCGATCCCGACACGGTCTTCGGTCTCGATCTGCGTGGCACCGAGGGCATGTCGACCGTCGTCGCACGGGGTGACGCGCTGGCGCACACGATCGGTCGGGCGGTGGCGCCGGTGCGATTGGCGGGGGTGATCGCCGCCACCGCCGTCCTGCTGGCAGCGGCGACGATGCTCGCCCGCGAACGACGGCGTGAGCTGCGCCTCGCCGCGCTGCGCGGCGTCGGCCCCACCGTCACCGCGCGTCGACTGCTGCTCGCGACGGTGGCCCCCGCGTTGATCGGAACGGGCGTCGGTGCGGGGCTCGCCGTGCTCGCCGTGCGCCACCTCGGACCGACTCCCGAGCTCGAACCTGGCGCGGTGACGACGGCTGCGGTCGCCTGCGTGGTCGGGGCGTTCGTCGGGCTCGTCCTCGTCGCGGGCACCGCCGCGCTGGTCGGCGACCGATTCGTCGATCGCGCCGCCCGCGCCGGGCGCTGGCGGTGGGTGCCGCTGGAGGTGCCCGTGGTGGTACTCGCATGGTGGTCGTACCGGAGGCTCGACCAGGGCGGAGGACTGCGGCTCACCGGCGTCGAGTCACGCGGCGGCGAACTGCTCGCGCAGGCGTTCCCGCTGCTCGCGCTCGCCGCAGTGGTGGCGGTCGCGGCCCGGCCGCTGCGATGGGCGATCGCTCGCGCCCGACGCCTCGGCGGTTCGCTGCCGCTGCCGTGGCGCCTCGGTTGGCGTCGGGCGACCGCCGAGCCGGCCCTCGCCACCGTCCTGGTGTCGGCGATCGTGCTGGCCGTCGGGGCCGTCGTGCTGTCGGGCATCCTGTCGGCGAGCGCGTCGGCGGAGCTGCGCGACAAGGCGGCCGTCTTCGTCGGATCCGACCTCGCGGTGGCGTTGGCCGATCCGGCGGTGGTGCCCGACGACCTGCGTGCGTCGGCGACGGTCGTCGCGCGGGCCGAGGCCCGCGTGGTGGACGACGAACGCACCACCGCACTCGACCGACGCACCGTCGAGACCGGGGTCGACGTGATCGGAGTCGACCGCGCGACGTTCGCGGCGATCGCCACCACGCCGCGGTCGATCGACGGCCTCGACGCGATCGTCGATCTCGTCGACCCGTCGGCGGCCCCGCCCGGCCCGACGACCGAGGGGTTGCCCGCACTCGTGGTGCAGGGTGGGGCGCTCGGCGACCTCCCGGTCCTGCCGCTCGACGTCCGAGGTGTCGCGGTCGACGTCCGACCGGTCGCCGCCCCGTCGGTCTTCCCGGGGGTGCGCAGCGGCACGGCGTTGGTCGTCGTCGATGCCGACGCGCTGCGCGCCGCCGGGGTCGATGCCACCGACGTGGTGTGGATGCTCGACCCACCGGCCGATGCGGTCGACCGGCTCGTCGCCGCCGGCAACCGGGTCCGCACGGTGGTGTCGCCCGACGACGTGTTCGACGTGGTGAGCTTCCGCGCCCAGCGCTGGACCTACGACGTCCTCGCCGCCTTCGGCGTGCTGGTCGGCGTGGTGGTGCTCGTGCTGCAGTTGCTGGTCGTCGAGGCGCGGGCGTCGACTCGTCGGCTGAGCCAGGTGGTGCTCGGTCGCGCCGGCCTCGGCGGCCGGGGGCGGTGGACCGCTGCCGTGCTCGAGAGCGCCGTCCCGCTGGCGATCGGCGGGGTGCTCGGTGCGCTCACCGCCCGCCTGGTGGCGGGTCGAGCCGTGCCGAGGCTCGATCCGCTCCCGACGCTCGCGCCACCCGGCGCGGTCGTGGTGCCGTCGGCGACCCTCGCGGGAGCAGCGCTCGTCGTCGCCCTGGTCGTGCTGCTCGTCGCGGTGGTGGCGGCGACGTCCGACGTGCGTGGCGACACGATGGAGGTGGTCCGTGGAACTGCGTGACTCGCTCGTCACGATCGATCCCGTCGTCGAGTGCCGCGAGGTCACCCGACGCTTCCGCACGGCCCGAACCGAGACGGTGGCGCTCGACGAGGTGACCGTGTCGTGCCTGCCGGCCTCGATCACCGTCGTGGCCGGTGCGAGCGGTTCCGGCAAGTCGACGTTGCTGGCGATGATCGCTGCGCTCGACCGGCCCGACGCCGGGCTGGTGCTGGTCGACGGTCACGACGTGGCTGCACTGTCACGACGGCGACGGCGTGCGCTGCGGGCCGAGCGGGTCACGACCGTGCTCCCGCAACCGAGCGACAACCTCTTCGACCATCTCGACGCCGTCGGCAACCTGCGCTGGTCCGATGCCACCGCTCGTCGACGGCGCGGTGCGACCCGACCGGAGGCCGAGCTCGACACGGTCGCCGCGCTGGCACAGGTCGGCCTCGCCGAACGCTCGCGCCACGGGGTCCGACAGCTGAGCGGCGGCGAGCAGCAGCGGCTGGCGATCGCGTGCGCGCTCGCGTCGGGTACCCCGGTGCTCGCCGCCGACGAGCCGACGGCGTCGCTCGACCGTCGCAACGCCGACTCGGTGATCGCCGCGCTGCTGCACGCCGCGGGCACCGGGCGCTGCGTGGTCGTCGCCACCCACGACCCCGACGTGGTGGCGGTCGCCGACCAGGTGGTGTGGCTCGACCACGGACGGAGGGTGGCGTGAGCGCGGACACGAGCGGCCTCGGCCGCGAGCCGTTCGACCCGGTGATCCGCCTGCGTGTCGACTCGGTCGGCAAGCGGTGGTCGGCCGGCAGCGCGTTGCGGCCGGTCTCGTTCGACGTGTCGGCCGGCGAGCTCGTGGTGGTGCGCGGTCGCTCGGGGAGCGGCAAGTCCACCCTGCTCGCGATCCTGGCCGGCTGGTGCGCGGCCGACACCGGCCAGGTGTTCGTCGACGGCGAGGTCCGTCCGCTCGAACGTCAACCGTGGTCGGTGATCGCGGTGGTGCCCCAGGTGCTCGCGCTCGTCCCCGAGCTGACGTTGCAGGAGAACGTGGCCTCGGTGCTCGACGCACCCGAGCGACGCTCGATCCGTCGCCCGGGCGCGGCCCGGGTCGACGAGCTGTTCGCGGCGCTCGACCTGACCGAGCTCGCTCGGCGTTTCCCGGCCGAGGTGTCGATGGGACAGCAGCAACGCACGGCGGTGGCGCGGGCCGTGGTCGGCGACGCGGCGGTGGTGCTCGCCGACGAGCCGACCAGCCACCAGGACCGTGACCACGCCGACTCGGTGGTGGCAGCGCTGCGCGCCGCCGCCGAGCGGAGGAGCGCCGTGGTGGTCGCCAGCCACGACGCAGCGGTCGTCGCCGCGGCGCACACGGTGGTCGACCTCGACGTGTGACCGAACCCCTCAGCCGGGGAACACCACCGGCACCTGCCGAGGGCCGCGCACCTGGCCGCCTGCCCACCGCACCTCGGCGCCGTCGGCGAGGCGGAACTCGGGGATCGCCCGCAGCCACTCCTCGATCGCGACGCGCACCTCCATACGGGCCAGGTTCGAGCCTGCGCACCGGTGGATGCCCGCCCCGAACGCGAGGTGCCGGTTCAGCTGGCGATCGATGACGACCTCGTCGGCCCGGTCGAACACGGCCGGGTCGCGGTTGGCGGCGGGGAAGTTGAGCAGCACCTTGTCGCCCGCGTGCATCGGGCAGCCGTTGACCACGGTGTCCTGCGCGACGACGCGTCCCATCGTCACCGGTGAGTACGCGCGCAGCAGCTCCTCGGTCGCGGTCGGCATCAGATCGGGTTCGGCGACGAGTCGGCGGCGGTCGTCGGGATGGGTCGCGAGGTGCCACAGCGACGAACCGATCGCCGACCAGGTGGTGTCGACGCCGGCGACGAGGGTGAGCGCGGCGATGCCGAGCACGACCTCGTCGGTGATCTGCTCACCCTCGACCTCGGTGTGCAGCAGCTCGCTGATCAGGTCGTCGCCGGGCTCGGTCTTACGGCGCTGCACCTGCTCGTAGAGGTACAGGCCGACAGCTTCGGCCCCCGCCTCACGCCGGCGGACGTCGTGGGCGAACTCGAGCACGTCGCGGACCCAGCCGGTGAACGAGTCGCTCATCTCCTCGGGCACCCCGAGCACGAGCGAGATGATCCGCACCGGGATCTGCTGTGCGTAGTCCTGAGCCGCGTCGGCGCGGCCCTCGTCGACGAACTTCGCGATCAGCGATCGGCAAAGGTCGCGGGTGATGACCTCCATCTCCTCGACCCGGCGGTGCGAGAACCACGGCAGCATGAGCCGCCGGGTCCACGTGTGCATCGGCGGGTCGACCGAGATCGGCGGCAGCACGGGGATGCCGCCGGCCCCGATCGGCTTCTCCTCGGCATCGGGGTCCTGGTCGTTGAGCACGCCGACGTCGATCGAACTGAAGTGGGCGATGTCGTGCGCGATCGCGTCGACGTCCGCGTAGGTGGTGGGCATCCACGTGCCGCCCCACCGCTCGCTGCGGGCGATCGGGCAGCTCCGGCGCAGGTCGTCCCACACGATGTACGGGTCGACGACGTAGTCCGGGTCGAAGATGTCGTAGTCGCGAGCCCAGTCGGTGACGGGTGGTGTGCCGGTCATGTCGCCCCCCAGCGAGAAGTCAGCCTGGCGTCGGATGCCCCCGCAGCCGACGTGGTGCCGACGGTACAACAGGGCCTCCGTCGGTGCGCCATGGCAGCCGTCACACGCGGCCACAATGGGTGGCATGGACGACCCGCCGGACGACGCCGCGGATGACGCCGCGGGCGAGCCCGCGGCACCCGATCCGCACGACGAGTTCCCCGTCGGGTTCTTCCGGCGGGCGGACGAGGCCGACGACGCGGAGTTCTACGAGCCGGACCGGTTCGTCGCACACATCGACGACCGGGCGATCGAGGCGGTCGGCCGCCTGTACCGGCGACTCGGCATCGATGGTGGCGGATCGGCCCGACGGGTGCTCGACCTCATGGCGTCGTGGATCTCGCACTTCCTGATCGCCCCACCCGAGTTGGTGGTGCTCGGCATGAACGAGCGAGAGCTCCGCTCGAACCGGCAGGCCAGCTCGTACGTGGTGCACGACCTGAACGCGAGCGCCCGCCTGCCGTTCCCCGACGGACACTTCGACGCCGCCACGTGCTGCGTGTCGATCGACTACCTCGTCCGGCCGATCGACGTGCTGCGCGAGGTGGCGCGTGTGGTGACGCCCGGCGGACCGGTGGTGTGCACGTTCTCGAACCGATGCTTCCCCACCAAGGTGATCCGCGGCTGGCTCGCGATCACCGAACAACAGCGGTGCCACACCGTGGGGCAGTACTTCCGCCTCGCGGGCGGCTACACCGAGCCGCAGGCGATGCTGTGCACGCCACCGAACACCGCCGGCGACCCGCTCTACGCGGTGTGGGCCAACGTGGTCGACGACGCGGCGGACGGCGGCTGATCGCCTCTCAGGCCGTGGCGAGCAGCCAGTCCGTCGGTCCGATCGCGAACAGCGCGTCGCTCGGCAGGTCGACGAGCACTGCGGTCAGATCGGCCTGCGCGAGCGACACGCACCCGGACGTCGGTTTCGTGGTGCCGCTCGAACCCCCGTTCACGTACACGTGCCGGTGCAGGAAGATCGCGGCCGCGTACGGCGTCTCGCCGGGTTCGTCGCCCGACACGTCGGGTTCGGCGTTGGCCCCGATCAGCGCCGCGTGCGTGTAGGCCTGCACGAAGCGGGGCAGGTACTCGTCGTCGGGTCCCGGGCACGACGTGTCGACCCGCAGGTGCCCGTAGCCCGGGGTGTTCGGCGTGGCACCGAAGCAGTCGCCGACCTGCACCCGTCGATACGCGCCGCCGCGCACGCCCGGGTCGGCCGCGTTGCCGAAGAACGAGAAGCGTTGCCCGTCCGGCGCGGTCATCGTGGCGAGCGGGAACACGCCGGCCGGCGTGGTGCCGTCGCCGCTGCGACGCTCGAGCAGCGGTCGGGTACCCGAGCGTCCGACGCGCGCCGTCATCGACGCGCCGCACACCCACCCGCCGGCCGTGCGGGTCGCCACCTCGAGCGTGGCCAGCGTGTCGGTCCACGTGCCGGTGCGCACCACCACCACCGACGACGGCGCCGGCTCCGCGCTGCGCCGGTCGACGACGGCCGTCGCGATCCGCTCGCACTCGGAGCGCGGCACGGCGGTGGTGGCGGGTTCGAGTCGTGTCGCGACGGTGGTGGCGAGCGCCGACGTCGCGATCGTGTCGGGTGCGGCAGCCTCGGCCGGCGTGGTGGACGGCGCGACGGCGACACGGTCGCCACACGCGCCGATCGCCGTGGCGCACAGCGTCACGGCGATCGTGGTTCGGAGCACACCGGCTCGCAGGACGGGGGATCGGCGCTCGATCCCCCGAGCCTACGAGGACGGCCCCTCGGGCGTCCCGCGGGTCAGCCCGCAGCCGCCTCGGCCTCGACGCACGGGATGATCACGAGCGGGCACTCGACCCGCTTCGCTGCCGCCTCGCTCGTCGAGCCCACGAGCAGCTTCGCGATCCGACCGTGGTGATGGCGTCCGAGCACCACGAGTTCGGCACCCTCGCTCTGCTCGGTGATGGCCTGCACGGCGCCGCCCTCGGCGACGATCGTCTCGACCATCAGGTCCGGATGCGTCGCGATCACCGCGGCGGCCGTGTGATGCACCTCGTCGAGGGCGGCAGTGCGGCACGCCTCGATGTCGGGCCAGATCGGGTAGCCGTACATCGACGCCGCGCCGACCGGGATGTGCCACGTGTGCACGACCTGCAGCACCGCGTGCCGTCGGGCCGCCTCGTCGGCCGCCCAGTCGACCGCGCACTTCGAGGCCTCGTAGGTGTCGACCCCCACGACGACCCGCTTGCGGAGGTCGGTGAGGTGGCCGCTGGTCGCGACCAGCTCCTCGGTCTCGGCGTCGCGTGGGTGGAGCATCAGCACGGGGGCGTCGATGTGGCGCAGCACGCGCATCGCCGTGCTCGGCACCGACAGGCGGGCCCCGGCGGGGATGCCACGGGTGGCCATGGCCAGCATCGCGACGTCGTCGCTGCGTGCCACGTAGCCGACGAGCTCGTCGCCCGGTTCGCCGTAGAGCGTGTCGTAGTCGGCGTGCTCGGGGTGCGGCAGGTGGTGCGACAGTCCGGCGAGGTAGTTCGTGTCCGCGGCGTCCGGCGGCACGTGGGCCAGGCCCACCTGCAACAGGCGCAGTCGCAGGCCGAGCTCGTTCGCGACGGCGACGGCCGCCGGGAGGATCGACTCGGAGCTGGTCGTGCCGTCGAGTGCGACGGCGAGGACGTCGGCGTCACCACGGACCTTCGCGTGCGGGCCGACCACCACGATCGGCACCTCGGCGTCACGGACCAGGTCGGCGCTCACGCTGCCGAAGAGCAGCTCTCCGAGCGCCGTGCGGCCGTGGCTACCGACGCACCAGAGGGTGTCGGTGCTGGCGAGCACCGTCTCGACGAGCTTGCCCTCGATGTCCTCGTTCTCGCACTCGAGGACTCGATAGGCGGCATCGAGCTGCTGCTCGGATGCGAGGGACGAGAGCGCGGCAGCTGTCACCTTGGCATAGCGGGGCGTGGTGACGGCGACGAGCTCGAGGGTGGACGTCGATCGGTCGGCGAGCCAGCGCCCGTGGTCGACGGCTGCGATCGAGACTTCCGAGAAGTCGACGGGGATGATCACATGCTTGATCGTCATGACCACAGTGTGCGCCGACCACCGGCCGCACATAGGGCAGAACGTCCCCGCTTCCAGGGACGACGCGCCACCCGTTCGGGTCGTGGCGACCGGTGAGCGGGCGCGGTCAGTCGACGAGGGCCTGGTGCACGAGCAGCTTCAGCTCGCTGCGGATCGGGTGCGTGCTCGACGGGAGCAACTGGGTCATGAACGTGACGGTCAGGTCCTCGACGGGGTCGACCC
>WBZL01001734.1_pt1 | contig 22194 bp, 18 predicted proteins | sample 5204291 | NCBI WGS metagenome assembly WBZL01 (sample SAMN12344345, study PRJNA552823) | activated sludge metagenome | biome: Activated sludge suspended growth; feature: Nitrification reactor; material: Wastewater; isolation source: activated sludge from nitrification reactor of wastewater...
GCTGAAGGCCGTCGGCACCCGCTGTCCTGGGTGACCGCCGACCTGGGGCGGTTTCGATACGCGCTGCGCGCTACTCAACCCGCAGGCCCCTGGACCACCGAGCCGGGGCGGGGGTGGGGTCGACTCCGGCGGCGTCAAGCGGAACAAGCGTGCGCAGCCGAGCGCCAGCGAGGCGCAGCACTGATCAACATCGCGCCGCCCGCAGGGCGGCGACATCCACTCCAAGAGCCGCCGGATCGATCCCCATCTCCGCCCCGGCGCAGCGAGAGCAACCGGAGGGCCAGCATCGACGACCCGGTGGGCTTCGATGCGCCGCCTCCGGCGGCACTCACCCCGCAGAGTGGCGCACAGCCGACCTGAGTGGGCTTCGATACACCGCCTCCGGCGGCACTCACCCCGCAGAGTGCGGCATTCACCCCGCAGAGTGCGGCACTCACCGCGCAGAGTGCGGCACTCACCGCGCAGCAGCGCGGACTACTGGACGCCCAGCTGGCGGGCGATCAGCATCCGCTGCACCTCGCTGGTGCCCTCGCCCACCTCGAGCACCTTGCTGTCCCGCCAGAACCGGGCCACCGGGTACTCGTTCATGAATCCGTAACCACCGAAGATCTGGGTCGCTTCTCGGGCATTGGTGACGGCGTCCTCCGTCGCCACCAGTTTGGCGATGGCCGCTTGGTGCTTGAACGGCTCACCCGCGAGCAACCGGGCGCCGGCCTCGTAGTACGCCAGTCGACCTACGTGGGTCCGGGCCTCCATGTCGGCGATCTTGAAGGCGATCGACTGGTTGCGGCCGATGGAGCGACCGAAGGCCTGTCGACTGTTGGCGTAGTCGACGCTCTCGTCGACGCAGCCCTGGGATAGACCCACCGCCAGGGCCGCAATGGCGATCCGTCCCTCGTCCAGGATGCGCAGGAACTGGGCGTACCCTCGACCCCGCTCCCCCACCAGGTTCGTCACGGGCACCCGCACGTCGTCGAAGAACAACTCGTGGGTGTCCGAGGCGTTCCATCCGACCTTCGAGTACCCGGGGGCGACGGTGAAGCCGGCCGTCCCGCTCGGCACGATGATCGCGGAGATCTCCGGGCGCCCGGCATCGTCAATGCCTGTGCGGGCGGTCACCGTCACCAACCCGGTGATGTCGGTACCCGAGTTGGTAATGAACACCTTCGAACCGTTGATGACCCACTCGTCGCCGTCCAGGACTGCGGTCGTGGCGATGTCGCCGGCGTCCGACCCACTACTGGCTTCGGTGAGCCCGAACGCCCCCAGCATGCGTCCCGCGGTGAGCTCCGGCAGCCACTGCCGCTTCTGCTCCTCCGTGCCGAACCGGTAGATCGGCATCGCCCCCAAGGACACCCCGGCTTCCAGCGTGATTGCCACTGATGAGTCCACCCGCGCCAGTTCCTCGATCGCCAGGCAGAGTGCGAAGTAGTCGCCCCCCATGCCGCCGTAATCCTCGGGGAATGGCAGGCCGAACAGCCCCATCTCGCCCATCTGCCGAACGATGTCGTAGGGGAAGGCGTGGCGTTCGTAGTAGTCACCGATGACCGGGGCGACGACGTCGTGGGCGAACGCCTCGACGGTCTTGCGCAGATCCTCATGTTCAGATGACAGACGGAAATCGGGCACTGGCACTCCTCGGTTCGGGTGGCTCAGTCCACGATCCCACGACCCGTGTTCAACCGATGCGCTGGCCCGCGGTGTGTGGCCGGACGCGACGGATCAGGCGGTGATGCCCACCGGCTGATTGCCGCGTCCCGCCGCGACGGCGCTTCGGGCGGCTCCCCAGCTCTGCCACAGACCGCGGCGCACGACCAGTAGCAGCACCACCACGGTGACGATGGTCCACAGTGCCATCGCGACCCCCGACACCTCGAAACCGAAGATGCCACCGGTCAACCACTCGGGACCCTGCACCTGCCATTTGACGGCGCCGATCGTCTCGTTGCCGGACACGGGCAGGCCCAGCAGCGACTGTCCCAGGTTCCAGACGAAGTGGACCGCGATGACGGCCCACAGCGTTCGCGCCAGCATGTAGATCGCCGCGAGCATGATCCCGCCCTCGAGGGCGACGGCGAGCGTCGACGTCACCGTCGCACTGGGGTTGTCGGCGTGCTGCACCCCGAAGATCACCGCAGTGATGACGAGGGCGATCAGTGAGCCGACGTGCTGCTCGCTGATCCGGAACAAGGTCCCGCGCGCGAACAGTTCCTCAGCGACCCCCGCGAACAGCGAGATCCCCAACGCACTGGCAATCCCGGGGAGCAGCAGGCCATGGGGCAGCACCGCGATCTCACCACCACCTATCGCAACCGCAGCAAGGGTGCACAGGATCACCGCCACGGAAAGCAGCGCCCCGAAGACGATCCAACGCTTGGCCGCAGAGTTCAGTGCCAGTTCCGGTATGTCGGTTCGCCCTTCGCACCACGAGACGATCACCTGCCGGTACACCCATACCGCGATCGGGACCACTATCAAGGCGGCCACCAACTGGCCGTAGCCGTAGGCCGCCAGCGCCGCAGCGTCGGTGGGCAGCCCCGTGGCGTCGGGTGGCGGAAGCGGCGCCCCGACGATGACCATGAACAATCGGGTCAGGTTGCCGAACGCCAAGGCCTGCAGTAGGAACATGAAAAGGATGAACCCGATCAGGATCGTGACCAAGGGGTAGCCGGCGATGCGACCTGTCAACGAACGTTGTGGGGTGCCGTCGATCACCCCGGATCGGGTCTGGGACATTGCACTGCCTTCCGTCCTGTCACTCTAGTGAACTCAAGTCCCGCGATGCGTGGCGGCGACTATCGCAACCAGGCGTGCGATGGTGTGACCATGCCCCGGATCGGTCTTGTCCTCGGCGGTGGCGGCATCACCGGCACTGCCTTCCACGCCGGGGTGATCACCGCCCTCGCCGAGGCGGGCTGGGACGCCAGGGATGCGGACATCATCGTGGGCACGTCGGCTGGTTCCACCGCAGCGGCGCTGATGAGGGCGGGACTGCCGCCCAAGGACTACCTACCGCGTGTGGTGGGCGAGCCGGTTTCTGCTGAGGGCGCCCGGGTACTGAACCGGATCGGCCGGATCCCGCAGCCTCCCCCCCGACGGCGCGGAAGCCTGCGGCCCGCCTCCCCCGAGCTGCTGCGTGCCATCGCCCGCCGGCCCTGGCAGTACCCGTTCGGAGTGCGACTTGCGGCGACGCTGCCCGTGGGAACCGTCGCCATCGAAGAGGTGAATCCCGGTTTCGGCCCGCTGTTCGACTCGTGGCCCCTCAACCCCATGTGGATCACCGCCGTCGACCTGGGTACCGGCCGCCGGGCAGTGTTCGGGCGGGAGGACACGGCTTCGGTCCCCGACGCTGTCAGCGCCTCGTGCGCCATCCCCGGCTACTTCGCGCCCGTCGAGATCTCGGGGCGACGCTACGTGGACGGCGGCGCGCACTCGGTCAACAACCTGGATCTGGTGATCGGCGAGCCACTCGACCTCGTGATCGTCTCGGCCCCGTTGAGCACCCTCGACGCCTTCGCGCTCGAGACCGGCAACGTCCCCCGCGCCGCGATCCGCCGGCAACTGGACCGCGAGGTGCGGGCCGTGCGTCGGGCGGGGATTCCGGTGGAGGTGTTCGCCCCCGACGCCCGGCTGCGCAGCATCATGGGCATCAACTCCATGGACCTGCGCAAGCGCCCAGCTGTCGCGCGGGCCGCGCGGGAGTACACCATTCGCCGGGTCAGGAGCGGCTTCCCGCCCCTACAGTGACGCTCATGCTGGTGCGACACCTGACCGTGGGTGGCCTGCGCTCCTTCGGCCCGGAGCCGTTGCAGGTCGACCTGGCACGGCTGACCCTGGTGTTCGGTCCCAACTCCGCGGGGAAGTCGTCGCTGTTGTCGGTGCTGCCCATGCTGCAGCAGACCGCCGCCCGGCCCGAGATACTGACGATGTCGGGCGACCTCGTCGAGGGTGGCACGTTCCGGATGGCGATCCATCAGCACGACGAGACCCTGCCCATGACTCTGGGCTTCGGCTGGACGGCCCCTGACGGGACGACCCACAGCGGGTCCGGCGAGTTCCGCTGGGACCCCGAGCAGAAGGTGGCGGTCCGCACCCGGATGACGATGCACGACGGCACGGTGGCTGGCGTGGTCGACGGGCCCCGCCCGTGGGGTGGCCAGCCGGGCGCGGCCATGGCCCGCGAACTCGGTCCCGAGTTCTTCGAGGTGTTGTCGCGCATCTACTTCCTGGGGCCGATGCGCGCGCGACCGGAGCGCACGACCCTGGCCGGGCAGGGCCTGCTCGACTACGTGGGACCGGCGGGGGAACGCATGGCCGCGCTGCTGAGCGACCGGCCTGACACGCTCGCCGACGTCAACGACTGGTGCGACCGGATGGGGCTGGGTTACCACGTCCGGATGCTGGCGCCGGTGTCGACCGAGATCATCAAATCCGCTGGGGACTTTTCCGTCCTGGCGCTCGAGGACGTGCGATTCAACCCGCCGGTGCTGGTCTCGCCGCGTGCCGTCGGATACGGCGTGGGTCAGTTGCTCCCCGTCATCACGCAGTGCCTGCTGGGCACGGGAGGGATGGTGATCGTCGAACAGCCGGAGGTGCACCTGCATCCGCGGCTGCAGTCCGCTGTCGCCGACCTGTTCATCGACACGGTCAACCAGTCGCGGGCGCAGTTGCTCATCGAGACCCACTCCGAACACCTGGTGCTCCGGGCCCTCCGCCGGGTGCGCGAGGGCACCTTGGCCGCCGAGGATCTGGCCATCCTGTACGTCGATCTGCACGAAGACGGTGCCGGCTTCATGCGCCGCCTCGAGGTGGATCAACGAGGGAACCTGGTGGACGGATGGCCGGGAACCTTCTTCGATGAGCGGCTGGCCGAGGTCCTCCCCGGACTGGCCGAACGATGACCCGGCGGCGCTCTGTCTTCGGTGTCGGGATCACCGAGACCGCACTGCAGGACCGTTCCGACGACCCCGCAGTGCACCGCGCGCTGCATGAGGACCTGCTCGAAGATCTGGCCGTCCATGGCAACATCGTGTTCAGTTCCGAGGCGGAACTCGCCCGCTTCGTCACAGCCGTCTCCACACTTCCCACGCCATTGGCCAAAGCCTGGGAGACGGTCCTGTCGTCGCGCCGGGTGTCCGTCTCGGTGTCGGACCCCGAATCCGACCCGGGTCTGGGCGAACTGCTCGACCCTGCCGCCGTCGACGCGCTGGCACCAGAGGTGGAACTGGTCCTGGTCGAAGCCGATCAAGCGGAATTGTTGGGTGTGCCGCGCGGCGAATTCTCCGCCCCGAGTCCTGGCGGCCTGGTCGAGATCGGTCGACTGACGACCGCCACCCGGACCGCCACCGTCCTGGCCGCTCACCAGGTGATGGATGCCCCCATGCGCGAGGGCGGCAACCGGGAAGAGGAATGGCAGGAACGACTGGGGCCGTTGGCTGCCGCGGCCACTCCCATCGTGATCTACGACAAGTACGTCGGCGTGCAAGTGGCCCGTCGCTACGTCTATGGGCGCAAGTTTGGCGACGGGCTGACCTGGCTGATGAGTCGCATCGGGCTGCACCCCGGCCGCAAGGTCCGCATCATCACCGCGGTCCCACAAGACGACAAGGGACCCGACCCGGTCGACGAGCGCGTGATGGCGGCGGCATTCCTGGCGCTCAAAGAGGCCATGGGTCACCAGGTGGGACTCGACATCGCCCTGGTGCCCGATCGGGTCCGCGGCGAACGCCGGATCGAGCGGTTCGGGCACGACCGTCACATCCGATTCGGCGACCGTGCTGTCCTGGCGCTCGGCATGGGGGTGCAGTCGTTCAGCGAGCCCAAATTCCGGGAGACAATAACCGTGGCCCGCCTTCCGGTCGCCGACGCCAAAGGTCGCGAGGAACGGGCCATGAAGGCGGCGCTGCGACCTCCGCCGGAAGGTTGGTTGGGATGGGCCCGCTCATTGGCGTCGCCGCCGCAATGACTCTGCTGGCGACCGGATCACCGGTCGCTGCCGCACCGGCGACCCCCCACCCGCGCGCTCAGGTGCTCGCTGCCGATGTCCTGTTCGGATGCGCGGACATGACGGACACCGCGAGCCAGCGAGCCATGGCCCGGCGCGGAGTCGCCGGCATCGTGTTGCTGGGAAGCCGGGCACCTCGGGGCCTCAAAGCGGACCTCACCGCGGTGCGACGGGTCGCACCCCCAGGCCGAGCGCCGGTGGTCGCCTCCGACGAAGAGGGCGGCTCGGTCCAGCGCCTCGGCGCACTTCTGGGCGACCTTCCGTCGGCCGCCACGATGGGAGGCTGGTCCCCCGCGCGATTGCAGCGCACCGCCGATAGGTATGCCCGAGGGATGGCCCGTCTGGGGGTGCGGATGAGTCTGGCCCCCGTCGCCGATCTACGTGTTCCCGGCTCGTTCCTGGCGCGGTACGGCCGCGCATTCGCGGCCTCCCCGGCGGCGGTCGGCCGCGCTGCGGTTGCCTGGTCGACAGGCACCCAGGCGGCCGGAGTCACGCCGGTCGTCAAGCACTGGCCCGGACATGGCCATGCGCGGGACACTCACACCGCCACGGCCCGCGTGCCGTCGCTGCGGCATCTGCGCCGCGCCGATCTGCTCCCGTTCCAGCGAGCCTTCGACGCCGGAGTCGAAGCCGTCCTCGTCGCTCACGTCCGGGTCCGCGGGCTGACCCGTGGCAATGCGCCCGCATCCCAATCGCCCCGGGCGCTGCGCTTCCTGCGCCAGCAGGCCGGCCCCGACGCCGTCATCATCACCGACTCGTTGTCCATGGCCGCGGCATCATCGGCCCGAGGTCTGTCACCGACACAAGCCACCGTGGCCGCGCTGCGCGCCGGGGCGGACTGGGCCATGGTGTGCACACCCAGGATGGGTCGGGTCATCGATGGCGTCGCACGGAGGATCCGGTCCGGTGCCCTGGATCGAGCCCGACTGGAACGGTCCGCACTGCGGATCCGTGATCTCACCCGCTGACTCAGGCATGGCGCTTCTGCGCCGCACCCGTCATGCTGGGACGACCTGAGGAGGCAGCATGACTGAGAACACCAACGGCAGTGCACATGGCGACTGGAACCAGGTGGGGGCCGCGATCACGGCCCTCGGGGAACGGATCCAAGCGCACTTCTCCGGTCTTGCCGGTCAGACCACCGAGTCGGGGTCGGCGGCTTTCGAACAATTGGGCAAGTCCTTCGACGACGCACTGACACGATTCCGGGCGGCCGTCGACGACCCGGGGATCGCCGACGCCGCCAAGAGTGCCGCCGACGAGTTCCTGGCAGCGCTGAACATCGAGGTCAACTCGGCGGGGACGACGGTTTCGGAGACGATGGGTCAGGTTACCGACACCGTGTCGCAGGTGGCGGAGTCCGCCAAGCAGGCCATCAAGGATGCCCCGGACAAGATCACCGGTGGCTCCGACGGTTCGTGACCGTCAGGCGGTGACCGGCGCCTCTTCGTCTTCCACCTTCCACGTCGGTTTGCGGAAGATCCAGAAAAGAAAGGGCAGCCCGGCGAAGAGCAGCGTCCCGATCATCACCACTGCGATGTAGACGCCGGAGGACATCCCCTGCGCTTCTTCGGTGGGCGATGCGGACACCAGCAGTGCCGCGAAGCACGTGATGATGCCGATCCCCGCGACGGCCCAGACTCCCGCCCAGCCACCGGGAATCCGGTAGGGCCGCGGGTCCTTGGGTCGCTTGTAGCGCAGCCGGACCACCGCCGCGAGCATCAGGATGTACATCATGAGCGTCATGTTCGTCTGGATGATCGCGAAGACGAACCAAGCATTCTGCACCGACCCCAGCAGGCCGTAGCCCAGCGCCAGCACCGAGCTGACCGCCGCCTGGGCGAGGATGATCGCCACCGGCATGCGAGCCGCGTTCTCCCGCTGGAGCAGAGGCGGTAGATTCCCACCGACCTTGCCGGCCACCAGCAGGCCGCGCGATGGACCACCCAGGATCTGGATGAGCGACGCCATCAGACCGGTCACCAGCAGGAAGGTGAGGACGTAGGTCAGCCAGTCCGCCCCGAGTTGGTCGAACATGGCTTCGCCGGACTGCACCAGGCCGGCCACGATGTTGATGTCACCCGCCGGGATGACCGTCGCGATCGCCAGCGTGAGCGGCGCGAAGACCGCGAAACACAAGATCACCGCGATGAGGTTCGCCCGCGGAATCGTACGGCCGGGGTCGCGCACATCACCCGCGTGGATCGCCGCGATCTCGATCCCGGAGAACATCAACAGCGCGCCGGAGATGAAGGCCACGTTCTGGGAGTTGATGGGTGGCACGAATGCCTCCGCACTCACCTCCATCGCAGGCGGGTTTCCCGATGCCAGGAAGACGAGGGCGAACCCGATCAACAACACCGCCGGGATGATCGTGCCCGCCAGCACCGAGTACCAGGCGAAGCCCTGCGCCACCCGCAACCCCCGCAACGCCATGACGGCTGCCAACCAGGTCACGAGGATCGCGACTGCCGCGACGAACACCGGGCTGTTGGCCAATGAGGGATCCACCAGATAGGCACTCTGAACCGTGAGAGTTCCCATGATCCCGGGCCAGGCGACGACGAAGTTGGCGAACTCGAGCCAGATGACCAGGAAGGCCACGCCCTCACCGAAGGCCAGCCGGGTCCAGATGTAGATGCCGCCGGTGCGGGGATAGGCGGCACCCATCTCGGCCGAGGACATTGCTGTCGGTCCGAGGAACAGGAAGATCGCGGCGACGAAAAGCGCCACGGATCCCAGGCCGAAGGTCGCCAACTGCGGTGACTCGTTGGCGTTGGCCAGGAAGGAGAAGGTGAACACGGCGAGGCCCACCACGCCGAACACCTTCGGCTTCGCGGAACCGACGGCGTCCGACACCCTGCCGACGCTAACCATTCGCCGGTCAGCGCGCAGGAGCTTCACTCAGGCGATGACAGAGCGCGCACCACCCGACTGGGGCTCGGCCGCCCCAACTGTGTGGCCAGCCAGGCGCTGGTGGCGACCAGCTGGTCAAGATCCACACCGGTGTCGATGCCCAGTCCCGTCAACAGCCACACCAGATCCTCGGTGGCCAGATTCCCGGTGGCCGATTTCGCGTAGGGACAGCCGCCCAGTCCGCCGGCACTGGAGTCGACCGTGCTGACCCCCGCCTGCAGCGCGGCGAGGGTGTTGGCCAGCGCCTGGCCGTAGGTGTCATGGAAGTGCACCCCGATCTCCGTGACCGGGACCCCGGACCCGACCAGACGGGAAAGGAGGCGGGTCACCTGACCCGGAGTCGCCACACCGATGGTGTCGCCGAGGCTGAGTGAGTCACACCCCACCTCACGCAACTGCCCGCACACGTCCACGACCTGTTCGACGGGAACCTGACCCTCCCACGGATCCCCGAAACACATCGACACGTAGCCCCGCACCCGGACTCCTGCAGCGACGGCCGCTTCGATCACCGGGGTGAACATCTGCATCTGCGTGGCCAGCGAGCGGTTGAGATTGCGTTGAGCGAACGTGTCGGTCGCGCTGGCGAACACGGCGATGTCAGTGACCCCGGACGCCAGCGCTCGATCAAGCCCGCGCCGGTTGGGGACCAGGACGGGGTAGCGGACTCCGGGTCGATGTTGGATGCCCGTCACCACTTCGCCGGCGTCGGCCAGCTGCGGCACCCATTCAGGCCTGACGAAAGACGTCACCTCGACGACCGGCAAGCCCGCATCCGCCAGCCGTTCGATGAACTGGATCTTGACGTCGGCCGGAATGATCGCCGACTCGTTCTGCAGGCCGTCCCGCGCCCCGACCTCCCAGATCGTGACGCGGTCGGGCAAGCCGGCCATCGGCACCACATCGGGAAGCTCACGCATCGACCGCCTCCAATCGGACCAGCAGTTCGTCCATCGCCACCTGCTGGCCTGCCCGGGTGGCGATCTCGGTGACGCGGGCGGCGCCGGGGGCGACCAGGGTGTGTTCCATCTTCATGGCTTCCACCGTGACCAAGGCAGCCCCTGCGGGGATCTCGTCGCCGACGGCGACCGATACATCGATCACCGTGCCGGGCATCGGGCTGCGGATCGCGCCCACCCCGGCGGCATCGGCGGCGCCACCCTCCGCCGCGAGTCGTTCCACCTCGGTGAAGCGATCGATGGCCCCTTCGGCGGCCAGCCAGACATCATTGCCGGCGCGCGCCACCGTGTAGCGGCGCGTGTCACCGGCCAGGGTGACCACCAGCACCTCCTGCTGCCACACCGCCGCCGCGGCCAGCGGGGGGCCGCCGTTGACGACCACCCGGGCGGACTCCGGTAGTCCCGTGATACTGACGGTCTGAGAATCACCGATCGTGCGCAGTGTGACTTCCGAGGCCGCCGCAGCACCCAGCCGCCAGCCATCCGGAGTCGTCCACGCATCAGCTGTCAGTGGCATCCGCCGGTCGAGCCACTCCAGCGCGGCAGCCACCACAGCGTGCTCACCGGGCACCTCGGCGACGGCGAGTTCACCATGGTCGGCGATCAGGCCGGTGTGCAGATCTCCTGCCCGCACCTCGGGCAGAGCCAGCAAGCGGCGTAGGTAGCCGGCGTTGGTCGGAACCCCCAGGTACACGGTCTCGGCCAAGGCCTGCCCGAGCTTCTCGAGGGCTTGGTCGCGCGTCGCACCGGCGGCGATCACCTTGGCGATCATGGGGTCGTAGTTGGTGCTGATCGTCTGGCCGGCGACGACACCGGAGTCGACGCGCACCCGGCGCGGTTCCCGCACCTCGAGCACTGTTCCGCTGGACGGTAGGAAGTCACGGGCTGGGTCCTCGGCGTAGATCCGGGCCTCCACCGCCCACCCGCACAGGGACACCTCGTCCGCAGGCAGGCGGTCGCCTGCTGCGATCCGAAGCTGCCACTCGACCAGGTCCCACCCGGTCACCAACTCGGTGACCGGGTGCTCCACCTGCAGCCGGGTGTTCATCTCGAGGAACCAGAACTGGTTCGGATCGGCACCCGAGACGATGAACTCCACGGTCCCGGCTCCGACATAGCCGCAGGAGCGGGCCGTGTCGATGGCGGCCGCACCCAGGCGTTCGCGCAGCTCCGGGGTGACGAACGGCGATGGGGCCTCTTCGATGACCTTCTGGTGGCGTCGCTGCAGGCTGCATTCACGTTCGCCCAGGTGGATCACGGTCCCGTGCTGGTCAGCCAGGACTTGGACCTCGATGTGGCGCGGTCGTTCGATGTAGCGCTCGACGAGCAGCCGGTCGTCGCCGAAGGACTTCACGGCCTCGCGCCGGGCGGTGGTGATCTCCGCCGCGACGTCCGACCCCGCCTGCACGATCCGCATGCCTTTGCCGCCACCGCCGGCGGAGGGCTTGAGGAGAGCGGGGTAACCCACCTCGGCGACCGCCGCCGCGACATCGGAATCGCTCATGTCGTCGTCGTGGCGACCCGGTACGACCGGGACCCCGGCGGCGGCGACCCGCCGTTTGGCGGCGATCTTGTCACCCATGCTCCGGATCGCAGCGACCGGCGGTCCGATGAAGGTGATCCCTTCGGCGTCACACGCAGCCGCAAGGTCGGGGTTCTCACTCAGGAATCCGTAGCCGGGATGGATGGCCGAGGCACCGGTGCGACGCGCCGCGGCCATGATCGCGGGGATACTCAGGTAGGACTCGGCTGCGGATGCGGGACCGATCCGGACCGCCTCGTCGGCATCGCGCACATGTCGCGCGTCGCGGTCGGCGTCGCTGTAGACGGCGACGGATCTGATCCCCAGGTCCCGCAGGGTGCGGATGACCCGGACGGCGATCTCGCCGCGATTCGCAACCAGGACTGTGTCGAACAAGGCCGGTCTCCTCACATCCGGAACACACCGCGGGAGATCGGTTCCAGCGGTGAGAGGGCACAGACGCCCAACGCCAGGCCGACGACCCGCCGCGTGTCCGCGGGATCGATCACGCCGTCGTCCCACAGTCGGGCAGTGGCGTAGTAGGGGCTGCCCTTGGCTTCGTAGGACTCACGGATGGGGTTCTTGAACTCGTCCTCCGCCTCGACGGACCAGTCCTCGCCGCGGGCCTCGTACTGTTCGCGGCGCACGGTCGCCAGCACCGAGGCGGCCTGTTCGCCGCCCATGACCGAGATCCGCGCGTTGGGCCACATCCACAGGAACCGGGGCGAGTAGGCCCGGCCGCACATCGAGTAGTTGCCGGCACCGAACGAACCACCGATGACGACGGTCAGTTTCGGCACCCTCGCGCAGGCGACAGCAGTCACCATCTTCGCGCCGTTCTTCGCGATCCCGCCGGCCTCGTAGTCGCGGCCCACCATGAATCCGCTGATGTTCTGTAGGAAGAGCAACGGGATCCGGCGCTGGTCGCAGAGTTCGATGAAGTGTGCCCCCTTCAGTGCGGATTCCGAGAACAACACCCCGTTGTTGGCGACGATGCCGACCGGCTGACCCATGATGTGGGCGAAGCCGGTCACCAGGGTGGTGCCGTACTCCGCCTTGAACTCGGTGAACTCGCTGCCGTCGACGATGCGCGCGATGACCTCGCGCACGTCGTAGGGCGTGCGGGTGTCGGGCGGGATCACCGCGTACAGGGTCTCCGGATCGACCGCCGGTGACACCGGGTCGCGGGTCTGCCAGGGGGTTGGTGCGGTTTCCGGGAACGTGGCGGCGATGTCCCGCACGATCTGCAACGCGTGTGGATCATTGTCGGCGAGGTGGTCGGTGACCCCGGAGGTGCGCGAGTGCAGTTCGCCGCCGCCGAGTTCCTCGGCCGTCACCACTTCACCGGTGGCGGCCCGGACCAGCGGCGGGCCGCCCAGGAAGATGGTGCCCTGATTGCGCACGATGACCGCTTCGTCGCTCATCGCGGGGACGTAGGCCCCGCCGGCGGTACAGGAACCCATGACCGCGGCCACCTGGGGAACCTCTAGGGCCGACAGCCGGGCCTGGTTGTAGAAGATCCGACCGAAGTGGTCCCGGTCGGGGAACACGTCGTCCTGCATGGGCAGGAAGGCTCCACCGGAGTCCACCAAGGCGATGCACGGCAGGCGGTTCGCGGCGGCGATCTCCTGCGCCCGCAGATGTTTCTTGACCGTCATGGGGTAGTAGGTGCCGCCTTTGACCGTGGCGTCGTTGGCGATGATCATGCACAGTTGGCCGCTGACGCGGCCGATCCCGGTGATGATGCCGGCGGCCGGGGCCTCGTCGTCGTACATGCCGGTCGCGGCCAGAGGAGACAACTCCAGGAACGGCGATCCGGGGTCGAGGAGGTGATCCACCCGCTGGCGGGGCAAGAGCTTGCCGCGAGCGGCGTGACGTTCGCGAGACCGTTCGGGACCACCCAGGGCCGACTGCGCCAGCCGCTCACGCAGATCGGCGGCCAGTGCGCTGTTGTGGTCGACGGCGGCGCGTGCCGCCGCTGAGGTGACGTCGATACGCGTCCCGAGCACGGTCATCGCGCCACTCCTTCCGGCCCTTCACCGTAGCCGACACCGGATGCGACCATGGAGCCATGGCAGCGCTCCTCGGACTTGCGGTCGCCGTGGCGGCCGCTGTGGCTGTCCCGACCACTGCTCATCCGGTGGCACCCGGCGATTCCCGACCGAGCACCTCGGCCGTGGTGCGGCCGCGAATCGTCAGCGAACCCATCGGCTTCGGTCCGCGCCGCAGGCACCAGATGGCCCGGTACTCGACGATTCACTACGGCCGGGCGGAGTGGCGACTGCGCCCGCGCGGCATCGTCGAACACTTCACCGCCACCCGATCCCTCGCATCGGTCTTCGCCACGTTCCGCTCCAACGCGCCGGATCCGGAACTGGGCCAGCGCCCGGGCACGTGCGCCCACTTCGTGATCGACCGCGACGGAACGATCTACCAGCTGGTCAGCACCCACATCCGCTGCCGCCACACGGTCGGCCTGAATCACCGCACGATCGGGATCGAACATGTGGCCATGTCGGATGGCGAAGTGATGGGCAACGCCCGGCAGCGGCGCGCGTCCCTGCGCCTGACCGCCTGGCTGCTCGACCGGTTCGACCTGTCCGCAGGCGATGTGATCGGCCATGCCGAGAGCCTCGCCAGCCGACTGCACCACGAGAAGTACGGACCCTGGCGCTGCCAGACCCACGGCGACTTCGCCCGCTCGACCATGAACCGATATCGAGCCCGACTGCGAACCCGCCTCCACCGGGCCGGATTGCCCGCGGCCGGGCCTCAGTGGGTCGCGAGCCACTGCTGATGACCCTCGACACCGACGTGCTGGTGATCGGCTCCGGATTCGGAGGCGGTGTGGCGGCCTTGCGGGCCGCCCAGGCCGGGCGTCGCGTGATCGTGGCCGAGATGGGCCGAAACGTGTCCCCTGCCGACATGGCCGCGGGAGCCCGCAGCGCGCTTCGCCTGTTGTGGGAGCCGGCCGTCGGCCTGCGCGGTTACTTCCGCCAGACGGTCCTCCGTCACGTCACCGTGGTCGGCGGGGTCGGTGTCGGCGGTGGATCGTTGGTGTATGCCGCTGTGTTGCTGCGGCCTGACGATGCCACCCTGTCAGCTCCGGGCTGGGGGGCCGTCGATGTGGACTGGTCGGCCCAATTGGACCCGCACTATGCGACCGCCGCGACAATGCTCCGCCGTTCCACCAACCCGCACCGCGGGCGCCAGGACGAATGGCTGGAACAAGCAGCGGCCGAGATGGGGGTGTCCGACACCTTCGGTCCGACTCCACAGGGCATCGACTTCACCGCCTGCGTCCAGTGTGGTCAGTGCATCACCGGCTGCCCCTATGGCGCCAAGGCCACCACGGCCGACACCTACCTGAGCGAGGCGCAGCGTCTCGGCGCGGAGATCCGGCCCCAATTGAAAGCCCAGTTCCTGTTACCTCTCGGCGCCGCCGGCAAGCACGGCTGGAAGGTGGCCTTCGTCGATCCGTTGCACCCCAGTCGGGTGTCGGCGATCACCGCCCGTGAAGTGGTGGTCGCCGCGGGCGTACTGGGGACCACCGAGTTGTTGCTGGCGTCACGCGACCGGTGGCGCACGATGCCAGCCCTGTCGCAGCGGGTCGGCGATCATGTCCGCACCAACAGCGAGGCGTTCGCCGCCATCCTGCACCCGCCCGGGACGGACGTCACCGAGGGCGCCACGATCAGCAGCCACTTCTACCCCGACGCGACGACCCACGTCACGAACAACCGGTTCCCGCGCAGCTACGGCTTCATGAAGTGGTACCTGTCGCCGGCGACCGGTGGGGCCGACGGCACGGCCCGGCGCCGCCGGACTCTTCGCTCCTTGCTGCGCCATCCGATGAGTGCCACCGCGAACGCCCGGGCGACCGACTGGCATCGACGAACCACGATCCTCACGGTCATGCAGCACGCCGAGAACGAGATGGCGCTGCGGCTGACCCGGACCCTCGGCCGGTGGCGGCTGCGTTCGGAGTTGCCGCCGGACGCTGCTCCGATCCCTGCCTTCCTGCCGCAGGCCGATGCGGCGGGAGTGGCTGTGGCTGCCGCCAGTGGCGGCCGCGCGTACTCCACCGTCCTGGAATCACTCTTGGGTGTGGGCGCCACGGCCCACATCCTGGGCGGTGCGGTGATCGCTGCCGATGCCGAATCAGGCGTGGTGGACAGTGATCACCGGGTGTTCGGCTACGACAACCTGCGGATCATGGACGGGTCGGTGGTGCCGGAGAACATCGGCGTCAACCCTTCGTGGACGATCACCGCCATGGCCGAGCGGGCGTGCGCCCGATGGCTGACCACCTGACCACTCGTGCGTCAGCGCCCGGGCAGACCGGACCGGTCACGCCACGGGGTGCGACCGCCCGCGCTGTCGCTCGCTGCCACGAAGTCCCGAAGCTGGTCGATCGCGGTGGCACCGGACACCGACGACACGAAGCCACCCGCCTCCCGGGCGAGCCCGCCACGCAGGCCACCCGGACGGAGCGCCCGCTTGGCCGCCCGGACCGAGGCCGGATTCCACCGCGTCGTCGCGTGTGCCAGTTCCATGGCTCGGGACATCGTCTGGTCGTCGGACGTGACCTCGTCCACCAAGCCCGCTGCGAGCGCCTCGCGCGGCGCAAGGGTGTGGGCCGTCAGGATCATCGCCCGGGCGCGAGCCGCGCCGACCGCGGCCATGAGCCGCTGCGTACCCCCGGCGCCCGGGGGGATCCCGGCCGACAGTTCCGGCAGCCCGATCAGATACGGACCATCGGACATCACGCGGACATCACAAGCGAGGGCGAGTTCACAGCCGCCGCCCTGGGCATCGCCATCGATGGCGGCCACGACGACCTGAGGGAGCCGAGTCAGCCGACCCAGCGCCTCGTGCGTGTCGGCCAGCTGCAGGAGTCCAGCCGCCGGGGTCCGGACCAACGCCTGTCGGCCCCCCGGCACCCGACGAACGAGCGACACGGCGGCCAGCGCCGTCCGGGCAGCGACATACGGTGTCGGCATCCCCAAAGCCTCAGTCCCGGCAAGGATTTCGTCGATCAGGAAGTGGGGGACGAATACGCCGGGTCGGGGTCCGGTGATCACCACGGCGCGGACGGTGGCGTCGGTGCTCAGTCGGCGTCCCAACTGCAGCAGGTCGGCCACGACGGCTGCGTCCATCAGGTCGGTCGGTGGATTGTCGATCCGCACCGTCAGGACCGGGCCGCCCAGTTCCGTCCGCAGAGTCTGGAACGTCACGAGCGCGTGTGCCGGATGGCCGACAGGACAGCCTCGTTCCACAGGTCGAGGCTGGTGTCGGGCAGGTAGACGTCGATGACGCGCTGTCGCGCGGCCCGCCCGATCCGCTCGGCGGTGGTCGGATCGCGCAGCAGTGCCACCAGATCGCGCCCGAACGCCTCCAGGTCCCGCGGATCACCCACCAGAACCCCGGACACGTGATCGTCGATCTGGTCCGAGATGCCCCCGACGGCCGATGCCACCACCGGCCGGGCCTTGAACATGGCCTCGGTCACGGTGAGCCCGAAACCTTCGGCGAGGCTCTTCTGCGTCACGATCGCCGCATGCCGCTGCAGGGCGTTGACCAGCGCGCCGTTCTCCTCGGGATCGTCCATCGGCAGGCTGATGAGGTGGACCCGGGCGCGGATGTCGTCCGGCAGCCCGCGCCACTCCTCGATGATCTGGTCGAGGACCACCTGGCCCTCCGGATCATCGGACACCGAGGCAGTGGACGGACCCACCAGAGCCAGGTGCGCCTCGGTGTGGGGGGCCACGAACTGGACGAACCCGCGCATCACCCCGGCCATGTCCTTCAAGGGATCCCAGCGCGACACCTGGATCACCAGCGGCACGTCGGCCGAAGGCGGCGGGCCCTCTCGCACGATCTCCGCCTTCATCCGGAACGGTGAGCGAGTCCCGTCGGCGCGAAGGAACGATGCACCATAAAATCCCTCCCCGGCCAGGATGCCGGAACCCGAGAGGGCGCCGGCCACATCGCCATCGGTCAGGTCCTCGTTCTTCGGCGCGAGCGGGTCGATCGACGGTTTGATGATCCGCAGTCGGTCCGGGGCAACCCAGGCGGGCGCATAGCTGGGGCGGGTGAACACGTACTCGCCCACATTGCCGTAAAGGAACGGGCGCAGGAACTCCCACGCTTCGTCGGTGTACAGGTTGTCGTGATCGACGCCCACGTGACAGCGCCACACGACCGGGATACCCCGAGCGGTCAACATGGCAGCGAGCGGGACCGTCTGAGGATCGTGCAGGATCACCACATCCCCGGGTGTCACGGCCTCGAGCAGGGTGTCCAGGTTCGCTTCGGCGACCCGCTGCATGACCTGTCGCTCATGCTCGCCCAAATATCCGTCGTCGCCCTGGTTGCCATGCAACCGGTGGTGCAGCCGTTTGGTGATGGCGAAGAACTCCGGTTCCCCATCGAGGACGAACCAGCGGGTCGGGATGCCGACTCCAAGGGTGAGGGGAAGCAGCACGTGCAACATCTCGGCCACACCGCCGCCGTTGGCCGTGGAGTTGACGTTGATGATCTGGTGACCATCCAGTTGGGCCTGCATCCGAGGGACGACATCGTCTTGCAGCCGCTCGATCCGGTCCCTGGGAATCACCGCCGCAAGGTCGGCCAACCGCCTCGGCTTGAGTTCTACCTCGAACACGCTCGCCCCTTTCCAGGCCCCATGGAATCACCATTCCGGCGACTCGTCCTGCGGAACTCGCCGCACCGGCGCTTCTGCGCTGCCATGATCACCTGCGACAGGAGGTCCCATGATCGGTCCGATCCTCGAGGCCACCGTGGGGGACGGTGTCCTGCTGGACATGAAGCCGGTGGACTACGCCCTGCTGCTCATCTACTTCACGTTCGTGCTCGGAATCGGCTGGATGGTGCGCCGGTCGGTGCGCTCCAGCGAGGATTTCTTCCAGGCCGGTCGTTCGATACCGGCATGGATCGCCGGACTGGCCTTCATCAGCGCCAACCTAGGCGCGATCGAGATCCTGGGGTTCGCAGCCAACGGTGCCGAGTACGGCTGGGCCAGCGTCCACTATTACTGGATCGGCGCGATCCCAGCCATGGTCTTCCTGGGCGTCGTGATGATGCCCTTTTACTACGGCTCGAAGATCAAGAGCGTCCCTGAGTACCTTCGTCGCCGCTACAACGACCAGACGCACTTGGTGAATGCGGTGTCCTTCGCCTTGTCGGCCGTGCTGATCGCCGGGGTCAATCTGTACTCCCTGGCGATCGTCCTGCGAGCCCTGCTCGGCTGGTCGCTGCCACTGGCGGTGTGCGTCTCCGCCGTTCTGGTGCTCGCCTACATCCTGGCCGGCGGGCTCACCGGGGCCATCTACAACGAGGTGCTGCAGTTCTTCGTGATCATCGCCGGCATGATCCCCCTGACCATCGTGGCCATTGCCGCTGTCGGCGGCCCGGGAGTGGCAATCGAACGGCTGTCGCAGTATCCGGAGTACTGGTTCCATCCCTGGTCGGGAACAGGTATCGACGCAGCCGCGGTGGACCCACAGACCGCCAACCCGATCGGTGATTGGGTGGGCATCATCCTGGGCCAGGCGTTCGTGTTGTCCTTCGGTTACTGGACGACGAACTTCGCCGAAGTGCAACGGGCAATGTCGGCCCGCAACATGAACAGCGCCCGGCGCGCACCCATCATCGGCGCCTTCCCGAAGATCTTCATCCCGTTCATCGTGATCTTGCCCGGCATCCTGGCGGCAATGCTCATCCCCGAACTCGGCAGTGGCGACGACCCCAGCACCACCTACACGAACGCCATCCCCCTGCTCATGGGCGACCTCCTGCCATCCGGCGTCCTGGGCGTGGCGGTGACCGGACTCGTGGCGGCGTTCATGGCGGGCATGGCAGCGAACGTCAGCAGCTTCAACACCGTCATGACGTACGACATCTGGCAGACCTACGTGGCCAGACAGAGGCCGGATCGCTACTACCTGAGCTTCGGCCGGATCGTCACGATCCTGGGGGTCGTGGCGGGCATCGGCACGGCGTTCATCGCGGCCAGCTACAACAATGTCAACGAGTACCTGCAGACCCTGTTCTCGTTCTTCCAGGCGCCGGTGTTCATCACGTTCATCCTGGGGATGTTCTGGAAACGCACCACGCCGTGGGGAGGCTTCTACGGACTGATCGCGGGAATCCTGGCGGCCGGTTCGGTCTGGGCCTACGCCGTGATCGACGACGACTTCTTCCGGTCCCCGTTCCAGCAGGCCATGTGGATGGGGATCGTCGCCGGCGCGGTCGACCTTGTCGTGACCGTCGCAGTCTCCCGACGCACCGAACCGCTCCCCGACCACGCCCTCGTCGGCCTCGTCAAAGGGATGGAGGTCCGCGACCAGTCCGACACTGAGGAGACCTCGTGGTTCCGCCGTCCGGGCACCCTCGGCCTGACCGCCATCGTCGTCGCCCTCGGTATGTACTCCATCTTCCTGTTCATCTGATCGGAGAACCATGACCCCACCCGACAAGCAGCCCCTCCCGCGCACCGCACGATTGCTGGACCTGCGGTTCGTGATCGCCGTCATGTTCGCGATCTTCGGGGTTCTGGTGACGGCCAGCGGGTTCACCGCCTCGAACGAGGAGATCCAGCAGGCCGCCGGGATCAACATCAGCCTGTGGACGGGTCTGGGCCTTCTGGCGCTGTCGGCGTTCTTCGGGATCTGGGTGCTGCGCGTACCGCCCGATGTGCCCCAGCCCCACGACGCGCCCCCGGAGACCCCCGAGCCATAGACTGGCTGGGTGACGACGCTGCTGTATCTGCACGGCGTCGGCGACGACGGAACCCGCCGCGACTGGTGGGATCGCATGTCCGCGGTGAGCGGCCTCGACCTGAGCGGGATCTCCGTCGTGGCACCGGATTACGCGGATCTATTGACCGCGCCCAGTGTCTCGCTGCGCCAGACACCACCCCCGCGGGTGACATCCGGGACTCCGCTGGCCGGTGACCGGCGCGCCTACCGGGCGCGCCAGTCCGAACGGCACACCGCGATGGTGGCGGCGGGGTCGGACTCCCACTGGCCCCATCGCCGACGGGGGTTCGCCCGCGTCCCCGGAATGATCGACGCGTTGGGTGAGCGCATCGTCATCGGCATGCTGTACGAAGAAGTCGGTCGCTACATCGATGAGGAACGACGTCGCCGGGCCGTCCTGCAGCGAGCGCTCGACGTGCTGCCCTCCGGTCCGGTCGTGATCATCGGGCACAGCCTGGGTGCCTTGGTCGCCCTGGAACTCATCCGTCACCTGCCCGACGACACCACCGTCCCGCTACTGGTGACCGCAGCGTCCGCCCTGGCGCGGCGCCGACTGCCCGAGGATTTGATCCATCTCAATGACAACTTCCCCTACCACCGTGTGGGTGGCTGGGTGAACGTCTACAACCCGGCCGATCCGGTCACCCGCGGATTGCCGATCGGCATGCGTTTCCCCCAGACGATCGATGTCAGCGTGCGGGCCGGCTTCGCCGACCACGCGCTGGCCACCTGCCTCGCCGACCCCGGGATGGCCGGGGTCGTGGGAGACGCGCTGCTGGCCGAAGAGCCCAGCCGGCTGTCCCCGTCCGCCGAGTTGCCGCTGGCTGACTCCCTGGCGGTGGCTCGACTGCAGTTGACCTGGCACATGGAGCAACTGCTTGCCGCCGATCCCGCCACAACGGTGGAGTCACTGACGTCGTTCATGATGGCGCGCCGCGTCATCGGCGAACGCCTGGCGCTGGGCGGATCCCCGGACCAACTGGACTGGGACCGGGACCACACGGACCTCCTGCGCCACGGCGTCGCGGAGGCGGACATCCCGGCGCTCCTGGTCCGTCTGTGTGATCCGGACCCCTTCGCGCCCTTGTCGGTTTCGGTATCGCCGCGCGTCATGGCCGAAGCACAGAAGCGGGTGGTCGCCGACCTGGGCGTTCCCCCGGCCTGGCTCGAGGTGGCCCAGCGCAGCACCGCCGAGGCCGCCGCCGTCTTTCGACCCCTGCGGCGCCGACGCCGGGCACCCGAGCCCGAACCCGCTGACGATGACGAGGAGATCGCCGCCACGATCACCGCCTCGGTCCGTGCGTCGCTGCGCCCCCACGCCGTCACCGACGTACCCCCGTCGCACCGCTTCGCTGCCGGGGTCGGTGACCTGCGGCCCGCCTGCACCGAACTGGTCGCCCGAGCGTTGACCGCCCACCGGGTGGGCACCCCCGGTGCCGGAGCTCCGGAACGGACCGCCCTGTCGCGACTCATGGTCGTCCTGGGGGAACACCGACTGCGCGTGAGTGGAGAGCCCGGCGCGCATGAACGGCTGCTGGCCGAACTGCGCCGCCGCGCGGAGACAGTGGCCTCGAGTCTGTCCTGGCTCGCCCGCCAGGGCGTGGGCCTGCGCCCGGTCTGAGCCGGTAATCACCGCCTCCCTGCTGGAGAGCGCGGTCACTCTGCGGGGTGAGTGCCGCCGCAGGCGGTGTATCGAAGCCCGCTCAGATCGGCCCTCGCCTAGGTACGGGCCGCAGTCGGCCTTGGCTTCGATACGCGGGCTGCGCCCGCTACTCACCCCGCGGCCGAGGGCGGAGTCGCACGTCTCCTCACCCCGCGGCCCGCGCTTTGCGGGGTGCCGCAGGCGGTGTATCGAAGCCCGCTCAGGTCGGCCCTCGCCTAGGTACGGGCCGCGGGTCCGCTACTCACCCCGCGGCCGAGGGCGGAGTCGCACGTCTCCTCACCCCGCGGCCCGCGCTCTGCGGGGTGAGTGCCGCCGCAGGCGGTGTATCGAAGCCCGCTCAGATCGGC
>WBZL01001735.1_pt1 | contig 22194 bp, 23 predicted proteins | sample 5204291 | NCBI WGS metagenome assembly WBZL01 (sample SAMN12344345, study PRJNA552823) | activated sludge metagenome | biome: Activated sludge suspended growth; feature: Nitrification reactor; material: Wastewater; isolation source: activated sludge from nitrification reactor of wastewater...
GTGCTGCAGGAGTTGCAGATGCAGCGTGCCGAGCGCCTCGGCATCAAAGTCCCGGACGAGGCCGTGAACCAGGCGCTGACCGAGGTCGCCGAGCGCAACGGCATCAAGTTCAGCGAACTGCCGGCCGCGCTCGAGCAACAGGGCCTCGACTACCGCGACTATCGCGACGAGGTCCGCCGCGAGATCACGATGCAGACGCTGCGCCAGCGCGACGTGCTCGCACGCGTCTATGTTTCGCCGCGCGAAGTCGACCAGTGCATCGCCAGGCGCAAGGCCTCGCCCGGTGCGGACAACGAATACAACCTCGGCCACATCCTCATTGCCATCCCGGGCACGGCGGATGAAAGGCAGATCGCCGAGCGCACGGCGCGGGCGCAGGGCGTCTACGAGCGCGCGAAGAACAACGAGGACTTCGGCCAGCTGGCCATTTCCTACTCCGACTCCGGCACGGCACTCGAAGGCGGCGCCCTCGGCTGGCGCAAGGCCGGCCAGCTGCCGTCGTTCGTGGCCGACGTCATCCCCACGATGAAGCCGGGCGACGTCACGGAGCCGATTCGCACGCCGACGGGCCTGCACATCTTCAAGGTGCTCGACGTCCGCGGCGGCGAGGCGCCCGCGCTGATCTCTCAGGTGCACGCGCGGCACGTCCTCATGAAGCCGAACGAGGTGGAAGACGACGAGACGGTGCGGCAGAAGCTCGCGGCGATCCGCGCGCGCGTCCTCAAGGGCGAGAGCTTCGAGGCAATCGCCTCGGTCACCTCGGAAGACCCGGGTTCGGCGGCGACTGGCGGCGACCTCGGCTGGGTCGGCCCAGGGACATTCGTGCCGGAATTCGAGCGTCAGCTCGATGCACTCGACATCGACCAGATCAGCGAACCGTTCCGGACGCAGTTCGGCTGGCACATCGTGCAATTGCTCGGCCGGCGCACCTACGACGCCAGCGAGGACCTGACGCGCAACCGCTGCGTCGCCCAGCTCCGCGAGGCGCGCGCGGAGGAAGAAACGGAAATCTGGCTGCGTCGGCTCCGCGACGAGGCTTTCGTCGAATACCGCATGTGAGCACCCGGGCCAGCAGGCGCCGCCCGTCGACGGTGCTGCGGACGATTGCCGTCACGGCCGGCGAGCCGGCGGGCATCGGCCCGGACATCTGCTCGACGCTCATCGAACATCCGCCGCCGGGGTGCCGCATCGTCCTGATCGGTGACGCGTCGCTGTTCGGGCGCTCGCGCCTCAAGCGCGCGCCGAAGCTCCGCCTGCCGCTCTTCGACGCGACCGCGGAGCCGCAGCCGGGCCTGCAACTGCTGCACGTGCCGCTCGCGGCTCCCTGCATCCCCGGCAAGCTCGATCCGGCGAATGCCCGCTACGTGCTGGCGACGCTCGATGCGGCACTCGGCGGCTGCGCCGCCGGCGCGTTCCACGCGATCGTCACGGCACCGGTGCAGAAATCGATCATCAACGAGGCCGGCATCCCGTTCACCGGCCACACCGAGTACCTCGGGCAACGCACCGACGTGAGCCTGCCCGTCATGATGCTCGTCGGCGCCGGCATGCGCGTGGCGCTCGCCACGACGCACCTGCCGCTGAAGGACGTCAGCGCGGCGATCACGCCGGCACGTCTCGAGGCCGTGCTGCGCATCGTGCATGCCGACCTGCGCAACAGGTTCGGGCTCGACGCGCCACGGCTGCTGGTGCTCGGGCTCAACCCGCACGCCGGTGAAGGCGGCCACCTCGGCCGCGAGGAAATCGAGATCATGCAGCCGGTGCTCGACGCACTGCGCACCGAGGGGTTCGACCTCGTGGGCCCGGTGCCGGCCGACACGGCGTTCGTGCCGCATCACCTCGCATCCTGCGACGCCGTGCTGGCGATGTTCCACGATCAGGGGCTGCCGGTGCTCAAGCATGCGAGCTTCGGCCACGCGGTCAACGTCACGCTGGGCCTGCCGATCGTGCGCACGTCGGTCGATCATGGCACGGCGCTCGATCTCGCGGGCACGCGCCAGGCCGACACCGGCAGTCTGCGTGCGGCCTTCGACCTTGCGCTCGACCTGAGCCGGCACGTGCACCCGGGCGTCTCGCACTGGTGAAGTCGCGCCACGCCAAGAAGCGGTACGGCCAGCACTTCCTGCACGATCCGGGCACGATCGACCGCATCGTGGAGGCCATCGCGCCGCAGCCCGGCGAGCGCATCGTCGAGATCGGCCCGGGCCGCGGGGCCATCACGGCGCCGATCCTCGAACGCACCGGCGTCATCGACGTCGTCGAGATCGACGCCGACGTCGTGCCGGAGCTGCAGGCGCGCTGCGCGGGCCGGGGCGAACTGCGCACCCACCTCGCCGACGCGCTCGAGTTCGACCTGCGCACACTGCGTGGCGACGGGCCGAGGCTGCGGCTGATCGGCAACCTGCCGTACAATGTCTCCACGCCGCTGCTGTTTCATTTCGTCGAGCAGCTCGATGCGATCGCGGACATGCATTTCATGCTGCAGCGCGAAGTCGTCGCGCGCATGGCGGCGCGGCCCGACACCGACGACTACGGCCGCCTCACCGTCACGCTGGCGCCCCACGTCGCCGTACAGCCGCTGTTCGACATCCGTCCGGGCGCGTTCCAGCCGCCACCGCAGGTCGTCTCGACGTTCTTCGCGCTGCGGCCGCACGGACAGGCACCGTTCGACACCGGCGCGCCCGGCGCCTTTGCCCGCGTCGTCGCGGCAGCGTTCGGCAAGCGACGCAAGACGCTGCGCAATGCGCTCCGGGGACTGCTCGAGCCGGAGCAGATCGCGGCCGCCGGCGTCGACCCTGGCGCGCGGGCGGAGACACTGACGCCGGCCCAGTTCGGCGCCCTCGCCCGTCAGCTCGAATGACCGGCCGGGGAGGCCACGCGCATCGGGGCGGACGACGCCGGATTGTCGGCCACGGGAGGCCGCCTATAATCACCACCGGGACCGGTGTCCGTCCGGGACGCCGGAACATGGCCGACGGGAGCAGAGCATGCGCGAGTACACGAAGATCCTGGCCTGCGTCGACCTGACCGAGGGCAGCGAAGCCATCGCCGCGCGCGCGAAGGACATGGCCACGCGTTACAGCTCGCAGGTGACACTGCTGCACGTCGTCGAGTACGTGCCGGTCGAGCCAATGGGCGAGGCGCTGCTGCCGGCCGTCCAGATCGAGGGCGAACTCGTCGAGCGCGCCACCAGACGCATCGCCGAACTCGCGGCGCGTACCGGGCTCGAAAGCGCCCAGCGCATCGTGCGTGCGGGCAACATCAAGAGCGAGGTCGTGCGCGTGGCGCAGGAGGGCGGCATCGACCTGATCGTGATCGGCAGCCGCGAACGCCACGGCGTTTCGATCCTGTTCAACCAGACCGAGGACACCGTGCTGCACGCGGCGCCCTGCGACGTGCTGGCGGTGCGCTGGGCCCGAAAATGACCGCAGCGGCCGGTTCGCACCGGATCTGTGTCGACGTCACGACGGACTACGTGGAAGACCAGTCGAACCCGGGCGAAGGGCGCTTCGTCTTTTCGTACACGATCACCATCCGCAACGAAGGCGCGAAGCCCGCGCGGCTCATGGCCCGGCACTGGCTGATCACCGACGCGAACGGCAAGGTCCAGGAAGTCGTCGGCGAGGGTGTGGTCGGCGAGCAGCCGCACCTGCGGCCCGGCGAGGGCTTTCGTTATTCCAGCGGCGCCATTCTCGAAACCCCTGTCGGCTCGATGCAGGGCCGCTACCGCATGCTCGCGGACGACGGCGAGCAGTTCGACGCACCGATCGCGCCGTTCCGGCTCGCCATGCCCGGCGTGCTGCACTGACGGACCGTGGCCACCTACGCGATCGGCGACGTCCAGGGCTGCGCCGACGAACTGCATGAACTGCTGACGCGGCTGGACTGCGATCTCGCGCAGGACCGGCTTTGGTTCGTCGGCGACCTCGTCAATCGCGGCCCACGCTCGCTCGAGACGCTGCGGTTTGTGAAGTCATTGGGCGACGCCGCGATCGTCGTGCTCGGCAATCACGACCTGCACCTGCTCGCGCTCGCACGCGGTGGCGCGCCATGGAAGAAAGGCGACGACAGCCTGCAAGCCATCCTGTCCGCGCCGGACCGCGAGGCGTTGCTCGACTGGCTGCAGTCGCGACAGCTGATGCATCACGACCTCGCGCTGTGCACCAGCCTGCTGCACGCAGGCCTGCCGCCACAGTGGACGCTGACCACGGCGCTGGCTTGTGCACGCAACGTCGAAGCCATGCTTGGTGGCGAGCGTGTCGGCGAGCTGTTCACCCACATGTACGGCAACGAGCCGGCGGTCTGGCGCGACGATCTCGACGGCTGGGATCGGCTGCGCTTCACGATCAATGCCTTCACGCGGCTGCGGGTCTGCGCCGCGGACGATGGCCGCATGCTGCTGCAGTACAAGGGCGCGCCCGACGCGGCCCCGGCCGGCGCCGTGCCGTGGTTCGACGTGCCCTGGCGTCGCTGCCGCGACGGCCGACTGGTGTTCGGCCACTGGTCCGCGCTGGGCTATGTCAGCACTCAGGAAGTGCTCGGTCTCGACACGGGCTGCGTCTGGGGCGGCACGCTGACCGCGCAGCGCATCGACGTGCTGCAGGCCGCACCGGTACAGGTGCCCAGCCACGGCGGGGGCATCCCGCTGGAGAAGGATTGAAGCCGACGCGCCGCGCACCGGCGTCGCCCTACTGCGGCTTCCGCGCCGGTGCCGCGTCGGGCTCCGGGGCCTTCTGCAGCGTCGCGAGCCTGAGCCGCACAGAGCCCATCGGCACCTGGCGGTGCATGCACGACAGGCGCGAGCCCTCCGCCACCGTGATGCCCATCGGCTCGAACACGCGCTCGACCATCTGTTCGAGCAGTTCGCAGTCGCCCGCCTCGACCCGCTCGTCGCGCGGGTCCGCGAACTCCACGACCTCGCGGACGGCGGCGAACTGCGCCGTTGGCGCATCTGCCTCGCCCTTGCCGCGCACCTTCGCGACCAGTTGCCGTTTGGGATCGCTGGCGAGTCTCTCCAGCCGCTCCGGCGTGGCGACTGTGGCGATCGCCGCGTGCACCTGCACGCGCGGCATGCTCTCGACATCGCCGTTGAACGCCGAGCAGCTCACGCGCACCTCGAGGTCCGCGGGCCGCGCGCCGACCCGCTTCATCAGGTAGCGCACCTTGTCGCGCAGACCGTCGCACGAGTAGTACGTCGTCTGGCCGAAGTACACGAAGCTGGCGTCGTGCTCCAGCCAGACGGCGGCGATGGGCGCGGCCGCGAATGCCGCCTGCGCCGGTGGTGTCACGACCGGATCGGCCAGGGCGGAGCCGGCAGCGAACGCCGCCAGCGCGGCGACCTCCGGCAGGTACTCGTTCCATGCAGGCATGGGCATCGCTCGACCTCCATTGCCGGATCGACGCGCATCGCACCGGGCGGCGAGCGTCCGTTGCGCAAGGGACCGCCTGAACGCGCGGGAGTTCAGCATGCACGGCCGGCACTGGGGTCTGCCATCTGGGTGCGACGAGCGCCCGCCATGCTCCGCATCGAACTCGACGCCGCGACCGGCAGCGCCGGCAAGACCTGATCAGATCGCCAGCGTCGCCCCGGTCTCGCGGCGCGCCTCGCCGGCCAGCCCACGGGCCCGGCTCGCCTCCAGCCGCTGGTTCAGGACGGCGATGAGCTGCCCCGCGTGCCAGGGCTTCGCGACATGCGCCTGGAAGCCCGCCTGCAGCGCACGGCTGCGATCCTCGTCACGCGCGTAGGCCGTCAGTGCCACGGCGAAAAGTCGTTCGGGCCCGAGTCCGAGCTCGCTGCGCACGCGACGGATCAGGTCGTAGCCATCCATGCCGGGCATGCCGAGGTCGCTCATCAGCACGTCGAAGCACTCCGCTCGCTCGCGCAACAGTTCACAGGCTGCCGCGCCCGAGGTCAGCGGTGTCACTTCGGCGCCATGCTCTCCGAGGACGGTGCGCAGCGACTCCAGCATGTCCACCTGATCCTCGACGGCGAGAATGCGCAGCCCGTCGAGACGCTGGTTCAGCAGCCGGTCCGGGTCGAGCCGTCGCCAGGTGCCCGTGGAACGGGTGCCGACACTCGCCAGGGCGGATTCGTGCAGGGGCAGCGTGACGGTGAACGTGGCACCCTTGCCGAGGCCTTCGCTCGTCGCTGTCACCGTGCCACCCTGCAGCTCGACCAGTTGCTTCACGATCGCGAGCCCGAGCCCCAGGCCACCGTGGCGCCGCGCGCTGGTGCCGTCGGCCTGTTTGAAGCGACTGAAGACCTGCGTGAGAAACTCCGGCGCGATGCCCTCGCCGTCGTCACTGACGGTGATCTCGAGGTTCTCGCCGCTGTGCCGCGCGGTCACCCGGACGTGGCCGTTCGGCGGCGTGAATTTCAGTGCGTTGGCAAGCAGGTTCCACAACACCTGCTGCAGGCGCGTGGGATCGGCGAGCACGAATTTCGGCTGCGGCCCCACGTCGAGCGAGACCGTGACATGTCGCGCGTCGGCGGCCGGGCGATGCGAGGCGACCGCCTGCGCGACGAGTTCGGCCGCATCGATGGGGTGCATGTCCAGCGTGACGCGGCCCGACACGATGCGACTCATGTCGAGCAGGTCGCCGATCAACTGTGACAGCGCCATGCCGTTGTCGATGATCAGCGCGAGGCCCTTGCCGAGGTCCTCGCCCGTGGACTCGTACTTGCGCGCGAGGATACGGCTCCACAGCACGATGACCGACAGCGGCGTGCGCAGCTCGTGCGACAGCGTCGCGAGGAATTCATCCTTGGCGCGGGTGGCGAGTTCGGCATCGGTGCGCGCCGCGCGTTCGCTTTCCAGCAGTACCTTGCGCTCGGCCTCGAGTGCTTCCTGCTCGGTGATGTCGTAGCTCGTCCCGGCGTACGCGAGCAATTCCCCATGCTCACCCAGGCGGGGGACGCCATGCGTCTGCAGGATGCGCCAGGAACCGTCGGCGCGGCGCACCCGTACCTTCGCCACGAACGGCTGTTTGCGACGCAGGCAGTCGAGGAACGCCGCGGTGTGCGCGGCCCGGTCCTCGTCGAGCAACAGGTCCCCCCAGGCACCTCTGCACGCCTCCGCCAGCGACAGGCCGGTGAACTGCTCCCAGGCCTTGTTGACGAAGAGAAGCCGGCCATCGACATCGTGCACCCAGACCAGCAGCGGCAGGTTGTCCGCCATGACGCTGAAGCGACGCTCGCGCTCCCGCGCCTGTGCCGCCGCCGCCTCGGCCCGGAAGCGCGCGCGCCGGCCCGCGTTGACGAACGCGACGATGATCGCGTTCAGAAGCAGAAACATCGCGAGACCGGTGCCAATGGCCAGGTCGATCGGGCCACCGGTCAGCGGCACGATGAGCACGACGGACAACAGCGTGGCAAGTGTCGCGTAGCGCCAGCCCGCGACGACCGCGCAGACCGCGATTGCCGCGTGGAACGGCAGGAACCGGAACTCATCGGGCCACACGCGGTCGAGCAGGACGCGCATGAGCGTCGCGCAGCCGACGGCGACCATCGTGAGCAGCACGGGCGGCCAGTGCGCAAACCACGTCCGCAGTGCAACGAACGGGTCGCGTGAGTCCCCGGCGTCGGTCACGGTGGAACTTCCCATGGCAAGGCTGTCGGCAGGTTCGTCGTCCTCGTTGCCGCTGGGCCGACACGAATTCTAGCAGGCCCCTGCCGGGTCCTCGCCGACGCGCGACGTAGGACGGTTCCGACGGGAGTGCACGCCGACGCCAACGCGTCGCGACGCGGGGTATTCGGTACGGGGATTCACGACGGGGCTTCCGCCCGGGTCCCTATACAGCCGACAGGTCGCCGGCCGGAAACCCCGTCGTGAATCCCCCGCGCCGCAACTCCACGAAGCTGTACGCGTACGCATGCCGCTCATCGGCCGGGTGCTCCTCGCGCGCGACCTCCTCCCATTGCGCCGGCAGGATCGCGGGGAAAAACGTGTCGGCAGCGATCGTCGCATGCACGCGCGTGACGTGCAGGACGCTGGCCAGCGGCAGCGCCAACCGGTAGATCTCCGCGCCGCCGATGACGCACACCTCCGGCACGTCGCCCGCGGCCGCGAGCGCCTGCTCGAGCGACGCAACGACCGTGGCGCCCGCGAGCTCCAGCTCGCGGCTGCGGGTCACGACGACGTTGTGCCGCCCGGGCAATGGCCGGCCGATCGAGTCCCAGGTCCGGCGACCCATCACGATCGGCTTGCCCAGGGTCAAGGCCTTGAAGCGTCGCAGGTCTTCCGGCAGACGCCACGGCAGGCCGCCGTTCCGGCCGATCGCATTGCGCTCGTCCATCGCAACGACGATCGAGACGAACGGCCTGCCCATGGGCCGTTTCAGGCGGGGCGGCGTGACTTGCGCCCGGCTCCGGCTGCGCCGCTGCCCCGCTTGCGCCGTGGGGCCGTCGTCGCGGAACCCTTTCCGGAGGTCTTCCGGGCCCGCTTGCGGGCACGTTCGCGGCGGCGCTTCACGTCGAGCGGCTCGCGGTCGAGCATCGTGCCGCGGCAGCCGGAGGCACCGCAGCCACAGGCATAGAGCTTCAGTTCCTCGGGATCGTCCGTCGATTCCCAGGTGAGCTGGTAGTCGTAGCCCAGTTCCTCGCCCGGCTGGATGGTGCGCAGCGCCTCGATGAAGACGCGCCGGTTCTCAATGATCGTTTCGCAGTTCGCATCGCACCTGTGATTGATGAAGCGCGCGGCGTTGCCGCCGATGCCGGCGTCGATGCAGGTCTCGTCGTCGACCACGAACAGGAACGTGTGCCCGTCGTCCGCGGGCTTCGCGTCGTAGCGCGCGTCCGCAACCTCGTGCGTAATGCGCTCGCCCACGTACTCGATGATGCGCGTGCCCTTGCGGATGCGTCGCGCCGCGTAGACGCCGCGGCCGTGGATGCCCGACCTGCGCACGACCACATAGGGGTTGTCTTCGGCAGAAGCGCGGCACGCCGTCCTGGCGCGGCGCATGTGCGCGTGGTGCGGGGCGGATCGTGACGGTGGCGTCGGGGTTTTGTTCATACGGCGATGGGGGCCTTGATGGCTGGGTGTGCCTGGTAGTCGACAAACTCGAAGTCGTCGAAACGGTAGTCGAAAAGGCTCGCAGGCCGACGGCGCAGCACGAGCCGCGGCAGCGGGAACGGCTCGCGCGCGAGTTGCGTGCGCGCCTGCTCGACGTGGTTGACGTAGAGATGCGTGTCGCCGCCGGTCCAGATGAACTCGCCCAGCGCCAGCTCGACCTGCTGGGCGATCATGTGCGTGAGCAGCGCGTAGGAGGCGATGTTGAACGGCACGCCGAGAAACACGTCCGCGCTGCGCTGGTACAGCTGGCAGGAAAGCCGATCGTTCGCGACGTAGAACTGGAACAGTGCGTGGCAGGGCGTGAGCGCCATTTTCTCGAGCTCGCCCACGTTCCACGCGTTGACGATGATACGGCGCGAATCCGGGTCGCGACGCAGCAGTTCCACGGCGCGCGCGATCTGGTCGATCCGTCGCCCGTCGGCGGCCTGCCACGCGCGCCACTGCGCACCGTAGACCGGACCGAGCTCGCCGTGCTCGTCCGCCCATTCGTCCCAGATCGTCACGCCGTTGTCGCGCAGGTAGCGCACGTTGGTATCGCCGCTCAGGAACCAGAGCAGTTCGTGCACGATCGACTTCAGGTGCAGCTTCTTGGTCGTGACGAGCGGGAAGCCCGCCGCGAGGTCGAAACGCATCTGCCAGCCGAACACCGAGCGCGTCCCCGTCCCCGTGCGGTCTGGCTTGAGGGCGCCGTGGTCGAGCAGATGACGCAGGAGGTCGTGGTATTGCCGCATGCGATCGGGCGCGGATCAGGCGCGAGCGTGGTTGCCGGAGGGTTCGCGCCGGCGGTACGCGACGGCGAGCATCGCCATGCCCGCGACGATCATCGGCGTCGAGAGGATCTGGCCCATGGTCACCCAGTCGAGCAGCAGGTAGCCCCGATTCGCGTCGGGCACGCGCACGAACTCCACGATGAAACGAAATGCCCCGTAGCAGAGCAGGAACAGGCCCGATGGCGCCCAGCGGAACCGCGGGCGCGCAGTGAACCACCAGAGGATCGCGAACAGCACGAGCCCTTCGAGCGTGGCTTCGTAGAGCTGTGATGGATGCAAGGGCGTGCCATCGACGACGACCGCCCATGGCAGGTCGGTCGGCTTGCCCCAGAGCTCACCGTTGATGAAGTTGCCGATGCGGCCGGCGCCGAAGCCGATCGCCGGCAGCGGCGCCGTGAAGTCGCAGACGTCGGCGACCGCGCGGCCGCGCTTCTGCGCAAACAGCATCAGCGCCGTGATGACGCCGATGAGCCCGCCATGGAATGACATGCCGCCTTCCCACAGACGCACGATGGACAGCGGGTCCGACAGCAGATGCTCGGTGCCGTAGAACAGCATCCAGCCCAGGCGCCCGCCGAAGATGACGCCCACGGCACAGTAGAAGATCAGGTCGTCGACGTCGGCCGGCGCCCAGGTCGAGCCGGGCCGGGCGGCGCGCCGTCGGGCGAGCCACCAGCCGGCGAGGAACCCGACGAGATACATGAGCCCGTACCAGTGCACGCGCAGCGGGCCGAGCGAAAAGGCGATCGGGTCGGGGTGGGAGTAGACGAACATCGGCGCCGTATCTTACCTGTCGACAAACTCAGCCGCCTGCCTTGATCGGGAATTCCCCGGCACCCGCGGTACGCTTCTGGTCCATCGTCTCCATCAGAGCCCCGATGCTCGCCTCGTTCACGGGCGTGCAGAACCTGATGACGACGGTGCCGGTCATGACGACTCCGCGGTTCAATCGTGCACGACGCGGCAGAACAGCGCCTTGAGGTAGCGCGTCTCGGGGATCGCCGGATGGAGCGGATGGTCGGGGGCGTGTCCGCCCGCTTCGACCACCTGCGCGAACCGGTCGAGGTGCCGCGCCGACTGCTGGATGGCGAGCATCAGGTCGTCCTGCGCGAGGTGGTGCGAGCACGAACAGGACACCAGGATCGCGTCGCGGGCCATCACCTGCATCGCGAGCTGGTTGAGCTTGCGGTAGGCGGCCTGCCCCTTCGGCACGTCCTTGCGCCGCTTGATGAACGCCGGCGGGTCGATGATCACGACGTCGAACCTCTCGCCGGCCGCGCGCAACGACGCCAGCACGTCGAAGGCATCGCCACGCCGCGTCTGCACGTTGCCGAGAGCGTTCGCCGTGGCCGATCGCTGCAGGATCTCGAGTGCCGGCGCGGACGAATCGACGCAGAGCACCTCGCTCGCGCCCGCCTTGGCGGCGGCGAGACCCCACGCCCCCAGATAGCAGAAGACGTCGAGAACGCGCCGGCCGGCGACGTAGCGGAGCAGCGCGCGGCGATTGGCGGACTGGTCGTAGAACCAGCCGGTCTTCTGGCCGCGTCCCATCGGCACGAAATGACGCACACCGTTCTCGACGACCACGGATTCCTCTACCTCGGGACCCAGGGCCGTCTCGACATAGCCCGGCAGCCCTTCGAGCTCTCGTGCGCCCGAATCGTTTTTCCAGATGAAGGTGCGCGGCGCGACGACCTTCTGCAGCGCCGCGACGACGTCGTCCTTCAGCGCCTCCATGCCCGCCGTGCCCGCCTGGCCGACGACCACGTCGCCGTAGCGGTCGAGGACCAGCCCCGGCAGGCCATCGGATTCGCCGTAGACCAGACGGTAGTACGGCTGGTCGTACAGCCGCTGCCGCAGCGCCAGCGCCACCTGCAGGCGATGGACGAGCAGCGATCTGCCGGGCGGATAGCCCGGACTGCGGCCGAGCAGGCGCGCGCAGATCAGCGCGTGCGGATTGACGTAAGCGTAGCCGAGGAACCGGTCGTTGCTCGCCACGACCCGGCACAGCGCGCCTGGCTGGAAGGCCACGAGCGGCGTGCGCGCGTTGTCGACCTCGTTGCTGAAGATCCACAGGTGCCCGGCCGTGAGCCTGCGCTCTTCGCGCGGCTTGAGCCGCAGTTCGGGCAGCGAGGTCGCGGGTGATTCCTGCGCCGCAGGCGTCGTCGACATGGTCGTTTCCGCCGGCGAGCGGCAGCCTTCCGTTACACTGCCGCCATTCTAGCCGACCCCACCAGCAAGGTTCGTTCATGCCGCCCGTCGCCCCCGCCGCGCCCCGCAACGCACTCGCCGGCGAGACGAGCCCGTACCTTCGCCAGCACGCCGGCAACCCCGTGCAGTGGCATCCATGGGGCGCCGAGGCGCTGGAACTCGCGCGCCAGCTCGACAGGCCGATCCTGCTGTCCATCGGCTATTCAGCCTGTCACTGGTGCCATGTGATGGCGCACGAATCGTTCGAGGACGAGGCGACCGCGCGACTCATGAACGAGCTGTTCGTCAACATCAAGGTGGACCGCGAGGAACGGCCGGACCTCGACCGCATCTACCAGACGGCCCATCAGGTGATGAACCAGACGGGCGGCGGCTGGCCACTCACGGTGTTCCTCGCGCCCGGGTCGCATCGGCCGTTCTTCTCGGGCACGTACTTTCCGCCCGAGCAGCGTCATGGCATGCCGGCCTTTCGCACGGTGCTGCAGAAGGTGTCCGGGTTCTACGCCGGACGCCGGGACGAACTGCAGCAGTACGGCGACAAGCTCGTCGAAGTGCTCGGCCAGTTGCAGCCGCCGCCGGACCGCGGCCCGGAGCCACTGACGCGCGAGCCGCTCGCCGTGGCGCGGGCGACGCTGCAACGCGAATTCGACCCCCGCTTCGGTGGCTTCGGCGATGCGCCCAAGTTCCCGCACCCGGCCAATCTCGAGTTCCTTCTGCGCACGTGGCGCGCCTCGGCGCCGGGCGACGAGCCGGACCTGCAGGCGCTCTACATGTCCACGCTCACGCTCACCCGCATGGCCGAAGGCGGGCTGTACGACCAGCTCGGTGGGGGCTTCTGCCGCTACTCGGTCGACGCGCAGTGGATGATCCCGCACTTCGAGAAGATGCTCTACGACAACGGGCAACTGCTCGGCGTCTATGCACAGGCAGCGGTCGCGACGGCCGAACCGCTCTTCTTCCGCGTGGCCACGGAAACGGCGGATTGGCTGCTGCGCGACCTGCGCGCGCCGGGGGGCGCGTTTCATTCGACACTCGACGCGGACAGCGAAGGCCACGAAGGCCGATTCTACGTCTGGACGCCCGAGGAGGTGCATGCGCTGCTCGAGCCGGCGCAATACGAAGCCCTGGCGCGTCGTTACGGTCTCGACGTCGAGGCGAACTTCGAGGGCCGCTGGCACCTGTACGTGCGCCGCTCATCCGCCGACGTCGCCGCCGACCTGGCGCTCGACGAAGGTGTCGTCGAGACGCATCTCGAGGAGGCACGCGCGCGCCTGCTCGCGGTGCGAAATGCGCGCACCTGGCCGGGTCGCGACGAGAAGATCCTGGTCGCCTGGAACGGGCTGGCCATCGGCGGTCTCGCGCGTGCGAGCCGTGCGCTGGCGCGTGACGACTATGCCGACGCCGCGGTGCAGGCCATGGAATTCCTGCGCGAGCGCTGCTGGCAGGACGGCCGCCTGCTCGCCGTGCACACCGGCGGCCAGTCGCGTTTCGCGGCCTACCTCGACGACTACGCCTCGCTCGCCTTCGGACTGCTCGAACTGCTCGAGGCACGCTGGAACCCGACGGCGCTCCGCTGGACGATCGAACTGGCCGAGGCCATGCTCGCACACTTCACGGATGACGACGCCGGTGGCTTCTACTTCACGGCCGACGACACCGAGACGCTGATCGTACGCCCGAAGACATTTTCCGACGACGCGCTGCCGGCCGGCAATGGGCTCGCTGCGCGTACGCTGATCCGGCTCGGTCATCTGCTCGGCGAGACGCGATACCTGGACGCCGCGGAGGCCACACTGCGTGCGGCCCGGGCCGCCATCGAGCGCTACCCCCACGGCCACGGCAGCCTGCTGATGGCGCTCGACGAGTTCACGGAACCACCAGCGATCGTCGTGCTGCGCGGTCACGCCGATGCACTCGCGACCTGGTCGGCCGAACTCGACAAACTGTTCGACCCGCGTCGCATGGTCATCGCGGTGCCGACCGACGCGCGCGACCTGCCGGCCGCACTCACCGCGAAAGCGCCCGTCGCAGGCGGCATCGTCGCCTACGTCTGTCGCGGCATGACCTGCTCGGCTCCGCTGCGAACGCTCGGCGAACTGGTCCGCCACCTGAAACCGGCCTGAAGCCGACCTGACCCGCACCGCCGGGAACGTGATTCCTGGCCGATTTCACGAGCTAATCGACTTCAGACGGCGGGGGGCCGCTGCGCTAGGCTCCGTCCATGTCCGCCCGTCATGCGTCGTTCCCGCCCCTGCATCGCTGCCTGTCGGTCGCCGTGCTGGCCGGGTGCCTGGTTACGCCAGGCGCGCCCGCGGCCGCCTACCGCTACAAGGACAACAACGGTCAATGGGTCTACACGGACCGGCTGCCGGCCACGCCGCGGACCACCGCGAGCATCGCGCTCGGCGGTCTCGGCGATGCGTCGCCACAGATGGTCGTTGTGCCACGCCCGACCGATCGCGGCATTGCATTGGTGGCCGTCAATGCCTGTCAGTGCACGGTGGAGTTCGCCGTCCAGACCGCGACGGCGCAGGGACTGCGGACGGGCCGGGCGGTCGTCGGTCCGCAGTCGGAGGTGTCGCTGCTCGATGTACCCGCCGTGACGGCACCGTCCCCAGTGCGCTACGAATATGGCTACGTAGTCGGCGAGCCGAACGTCGAGCACCGGCCGGCTTCGCCCTACCGCGCGCCGTTCGCCCTGGGACGGCAATACACCGTGACGCAGGCCGCGCCGGATGAGCTGACGCACCGCGACGCGTCGAGCCGCCACGCGGTCGACATCGCCATGCCGGTCGGCACAGCCGTGCACGCGGCGCGCGCCGGGCTCGTGGTCAACGTGGCGCGCAGCCACTTCCGCGGTGGGCTCGACGTCGCGGCGCTGAGCGAGGCCAATTTCGTGCAGATGCTGCACGACGACGGCACCTACGCGATCTATGCCCACCTGCAGATGGACACCGTGCGCGTTCGGCCCGGGCAGCACGTCGCCCGCGGCGAGTATGTCGCGAACTCGGGCAACACCGGTTTCACGAGCGGGCCGCACCTGCACTTCGCCGTGTTGCGCAACGCAGGGCTGCGCAGCGAATCGCTGCCCGTGAGCTTCGCGGGTCCAGGCGGCGTCGGCGTGACGCCGCAGCGGGGTCGCCCGCTGGTGGCCTATTGACGCTCAGTCCGCGCGCAGCGCCCGGCGGATGCGCTCGATCAGTTCCGCGGCGCGCGCGGCTTCGAACCGCTCGGCCGCCTCCCAGTCATGCGCCCACGGATGCGCTTTCGCGCGGTGCGCGGGCTCGTCCGCGTGCCGCGGGAACACGTGCGCGTGCAGCGCGGGCTCGACGTTGCCGAAGATCGCGTAGTTGATGCGCACGGCGCCGGTCAGGGCGAGCAGCGCATCGCCGAGCCGCGCGACGTCCGCCAGGAACGCGTGCTGGGCCGCCGACGGCAGGGCATTGAGATGCGGCACGACCGGATCGCGCAGCAGCAGGCAATAGCCGGGCAGCACCTGCGGGTCGCCGAGCACGACCCAGCCGGAGCCGAGTCGCGCGATGGCGGTCGGATCCGTGCCTGCGCGGCAGGCAGCGACGCGCCGGTGGATGGCCGTTTCGGTCGCGTCTTGCATGGGCGTCACCGGCGGAACATGAAATACACGGCGCCCAGCATGCAAAGCGACGCCCAGAGGTAGTCGAGCTTGAGCGGTTGGCGCATGTAGAGCAGCACGAAGGGCACGAACACCGTGAGCGAGATCGCTTCCTGCAGGATCTTGAGCTGCGGCAGCGTGAGCACGCCATGACCGATCCGGTTTGCCGGCACCTGCAGCAGGTACTCGAACAGCGCGATGCCCCAGCTCACGAGCGCCGCCACGTACCAGGCGCGGCCCGCAAGGTTCTTGAGGTGGGCGTACCACGCGATCGTCATGAACACGTTCGAGAGCGTGAGCAGCGCGATCGTGGTGGGAATAGGCGACAGCGTGGCCGACATCACCGGCCCCTAGGGTTGCGGGACGATCGACGCGGGCAGCCGTACGCCCAGCGCCTCGAGCTGCGCGCGAGTCGCCGCGGGAGACCGGTGGTGGATCGCGTGCCAGCCGCAGCGGTGTGCACCGCTGACGTTCTGCGGCAGATCATCGATGAACACCGTCGCGCCCGGCTGCAGCCCGAACATGGCTTCGGCCTTGCGGTAGATGTCCGCTTCCGGCTTGATCGCCCGCACGCGGAACGAGGCGCAGGCGCCATGCACAAGCGAATCGAGCCCATACAGGCGGTCGAAGTGACGCCAGTGCAGGTCGCCTGCGTTCGACAGCAGGTAGACACGGTACTCGGCCATCAGGCCCCGCGCGAGACTGAACATCTCCTCCGAGCGATCGAACATGTCGAGCCAGCGCTCGCGCATGATCCGCGGATCGATCGGCCGACGCGCCATCGCCGCGATCCGCGCGAGCAGTTCCTCCCCGGTGTGGTCGCCGCGCTCGTGGCCGGCGAGGTCCACCTTCGCCAGCCAGCCCGGCAGGTCCCGCATGTCGATACCCGCCTCGGCGAGATAGCGGATGAACGGCTCGTAGCGCAGGTCGAGCAGCACGCCGCCCACGTCGAACACCACGTTGCAAATCATCGCGCAACATCCTCCTGCGGGGCCGACGCGGTCGCCGCGCCGGATGGCGGGTCGTGCGGCTGCCAACCCAGGACGAGCAGCAACGCGACGAACCCTGCGACGTACGCCAGCGCGACGTGCCAGGCGGCCCGGAGCCAGGCACCGACCGACCGCGCCTGCGGATGGAGCCCGGTGATGGCGACACCCGCCGACGATCCGAACCAGAGCATCGAGCCGCCGAACCCGACGGCGTAGGCGAGCACGCCCCAGTCATAGCCGCCCTGCTCCAGGGCGAGCTTGGTGAGCGGAATGTTGTCGAACACGGCACTGACGAAGCCGAGCCCGAGCGCAGTTTGCCACGATGCGGCCGGCAGGCGCTCGACCGGCATCATCGATGCCGTGAGCACGAGGCTCAGCAGGAAGATCGAGCCGCGCAGCGTCGAGGGCATCACCGACCAGTCGGGGCGACGCCATCCGGCCGTCACCACCAGCAGCACCCACACCGCGACGCCCAGGAATGGAAACGCGTCCGTGACGCCGGGGAACGCGACGTTGGTGACGACGTTGGTGACGATGGCCGCAACGAGCGTCAGCGCGACGATGCCGAGGCGCGCGCCGTCGACCGGCGCCGGGGCACGGTCGTTCGCGACGATCGGCGCGTGACGGTGCTGCTGCAGCGAGGCCGGCACGCCGCAGACGACGAGGGCCACGCCCGCCGCGAGGTACGCGTGCAGCACGTCGGCCGGATCGACGCCGTCGATCCACATCATCGTCGTCGTGGTGTCGCCGATCACGCTGCCCGCGCCGCCCGCGTTCGCGGCCGCCACGATCGCCGCGACGTAGCCCACGTGGACCTTGCCGCGGAACACGCTGACGGCCACGGTGCCGCCGATCAGCGCGGCCGCGATGTTGTCGAGGAAGCCCGACAGCACGAAGACCATGACGAGCAGCACGAAGCCGCCTCTCCAGTCGTCCGGCAGGTGTGCTGGCAGATGCTGTGGGACGCCGCTGGCCTCGAAGTGGCGCGACAGCAGCGCGAACCCCGTGAGCAGGCCTAGCAGGTTGGCCACGACGACCCATTCGCCGCGCAGGTGGGCCAGCCACCCGCCGATGCCACCCCCCCCGGGAAACCCCGTGACGACGAGCTTGTAGGCCGTGACGGCGGCCAGACCCGCGAGCGCCGCCTCGAGCGTGCGACGATGGCACAGCGCGACGCCAAGGAGCGTCAGCGCGAACAGCACGAACTCGAATGGAATGCCGAGCGGCTGCCATCCCGCCGCCACGGCCGCGGTCCCGTTCACGGACAGGCCGGCACGTCGATGCGCACGAGCTCACGCAGCCCGTCGCCGGCACGCACGAGGCGCAGCACGAAGTCGAAGCGGTCGACCTCCGTACAGTAGTCGAAATCCGCGCGCGGCGCGTAATCGCACGCCGGGTCGAAGAACTTGCGGGCCGCCGGTGCCTCACGCAGCCTGTCGCGCACGGCCTGCGTCGACGGCGGCGCCTGTCCCTCGAACAGTGCGACCAGCGTCTCGGCGCAGAGGTCATCCTCGACGCAGCGCTCGCGGGCTTCATGGCCCATGCGCACGATCGTGACCTGCGCCGGATGGCGCGAACGGACGTAGCGTGCGAGCGCCGAGACATTGACCAGACTCGCCGTCAGCACCTCGTCCGCCAGCTTCGCGCCGACCAGCCCCTGCGTACCTGCATGCGTCGTGTGCACGAACGGCCGGCCAGCGACGCCGTACGCCACGACCTCGGCCGGTGAGTTGCCGAGATCGAAGCCGGGCAGCCTGCGCGCATGACGCTCGCCGGCCAGCACGGCGCCGGGCAGGCTCGCGCGCAGGGCGAGCGCCTCCTCGACCGCACCCACCGGCAGCACGCGGCTCGCACCGGCGGCCACGGCATGCGGCGCGACTGTGAAGGCCCGAAAGACGTCGATGACCAGGGCGGTGCCGCGGGCTCGCGCCGCGCCGGCAACGTGGTCGACGACCTCGACGTTCACCCGCGGACCTGTCGCGCGTGCGCGTGCAGCGGCAAGACCTTCGCGCGGGGAATGAAGTTGAAGTCCGTCGACGTCGCCCAGGTGTAGGCGCCCATCATCCGGCCGACGACCAGGTCGCCGATGTGCAGCTCCGGCAGCGGCACGTCCTCGCGCACGACGTCGATGCTGTCGCAGGTCGGCCCGGCGAGCACGCTCGGATGCCCAGGGCCTGCGCGGTCCGGCACCTCGATCGGGTAGGTCGCGTGGTCGTAGAGCTGACCGCTGTACGAGCCGTACATGCCGTCGTCGAGGTAATACCACCACCGTCCTTCGCGCTGCGCGCGCCCGACGACGCGCGCCACGGCCGTACCGGCCGGCCCGGCGATGAACCTGCCTGGTTCCGCGATGACGCTGACGTCGCGCGGCAGCCTTTTCAGCGCGCGCCGAATCGGCCGGCAGAACGGATCGATCGGGATCGGCTCGCGCCGGTAGCCGATCGGGAAGCCGCCGCCGATGTCGAGCAGATCGAGCTGGCCGAGGCCGTGCGACCTCGCATGCTCGATCAGCTCCTGGCACGCGCCGATGGCCTCGACGTACTTGGCGGGGTCCGCCACCTGCGAGCCCACGTGGAATGACAGCCCGCGCACGCACACGCCGAGTTCCTGCGCCAGTTCGAGCAGGTGCGGCACGGCCGCCGGTTCGCAGCCGAACTTGCGCGACAGGTCGACCACGGCCGTCGGGTCCCGGAACGACAGCCGCAGCAGCAGCTCGGCGCGTCGGCGATGACGACGGAACTTGCGGACCTCATCCGGATTGTCGGCGACGAACCTGCGGATGCCGAACCGCAGCGCCGCGCGGATGTCCGCGTCCGTCTTGATCGGGTGCGTATGAATGCAGCGCTCCGCCTCGACACCGGCCGCCTTCACGAGCCGCAGCTCGCCAGTGGTCGCCACGTCGAATGCCGCCCCCAGGTCGCGCAACTCCGCCACGACCACGGGATGCGGCAACGGCTTCAACGCGTAGTGGAGCGTCACATCGGGCAGCGCCCGCCGCAGCGCGCGATACTGGCGGCGCAGGATGTCGCAATCGACGAGCAACAGCGGCGTGCCGTGCCGCGTCACGAGCGCGCGTAACTCCTGGGCCTGCAAGCTCAGACGTCCTGGCCGAGATCGGCGCGCAGGGCCGCGATGTCCGGATCGCCAGAGACGACGTTCTCGGCCGAGGCGGCGCGACGCAGTCGGTCGCGCACCGCATCCCACGGCTCGCCGGCAGGCACTTCCTCGACGAGGATCTCCTTCGCGCCCGCCTTGTCGAGCGCACGGAGATTGACGTACAGCTCGCGGGCGTAAACGTCGGCGCGGCGCCCGGCGTTGATCCACGTCATGTACTTGTTGGCGACGCGCGGCGGGCGCATGGCGAGCACCGCCACCTTGTCGCGCGTCTCGGTGAGCTGACGCACGACTTCCTCCAGCGTGCGGCTCGGGACGATGCTGAGCGGCGTGCGCGGTGCGTAGTGCTTCGCGTCGGTTCCGGGAACGCGCGGCGCCATGGCGTCGGGGCCGCCCTGCGTGTCGGGCACCACGGCGCGCAACTGCGACAGCGTGATGGCACCCGGCCGCAGGACGCGCGGCACTGCATCGACGCAGGAGACGATCGTCGATTCGAGCCCGATCTTGCAGTCGCCACCGTCGAGCACGATCAGTTGTGCGCCGAATTCGTCGCGCACGTGCTCGGGACGGGTCGGGCTGATGCGACCGTAGCGGTTCGCCGACGGCGCGACGATGCCGCTGCCGAACGCGCGCAGAAGTTGCTGGGCGACCGGGTGCGCCGGCATGCGGACCGCGACCGCGTCCTGGCCCCCGGTGATGGCGAGGTCGACCGCCGGGGCGCGCCGCAGCACGAGAGTCAGCGGACCGGGCCAGAAGCGCTCGGCGAACGCCGCCGCCGCGGGCGGCACGTCGAGCGCCCAGCGTTCGAGCGCCCGCGGATGGTCGATGTGGACGATCAGCGGGTGCGTCGCCGGCCGCCCCTTCATCTCGTAGATCTTGCGGACCGCGTCCGGGTTCTGCGCGTCGGCGCCGAGGCCGTAGACGGTCTCGGTCGGGAACGCGACGATCTCGCCGTCGCGCAGGGCCTCCACGGCCCGGTCGATCTCGTCCTGCGGCAGTCGCGCGGTCACCATAGATCGCGCATGATAGCGACAAACCCACGCGCTCGCGCTGGCGCGCTCACGGAATGCGGCGGCGTTCCCATCCCGCGGAGGTGCGGCGCAATTCGTAGGTCGGCCAGTAGTTCTGATCGAGCTTGAGCGTGGTCACGCCGGTCGAGCCGTTCCACGTGACGGTCTTGAGCCGCACGGACGAGCGGTCCGGTCGCCCCTGGACCGCCCCGATGAACGCGTCGAGGTCCGGGGTCGGCTTGCCGTCCACTTCGACGATGCGCCGGCCCGCGTACAGGCCGTACCGCGTCGCCGGCGAGCCGTAGGAGAAGTAGGCGACGAACACGCCCTGCGGTGGGATCGCGCGCTGCATGGTCATCGCGCGGTGGGGCGCGTGCAGCACGGCACCGGACCAGAGCAGAAGCCGGTCGATGTCCTCGCCACGCAGCGCCGCCGTCGCGACTTCGAACGTCTGCTCCACGCCATCGCGCAGCACCGTGACGGCCACCTGCGGTGACTGCGTCGCCTCCTCGACCTCCCGGAACCGGTTCAGCGTGACACCGTCGACGGCGAGCAGCAGGTCGCCCTCGCGCAGGAACTGCGCCGCGCCCGAGCCCGCGGCGACACGGGCCACCGCCAGAACCTGCCGGTGCTCCTGATCGCGCGCCTCGAATCTCGTCACCCATTGCGGTGGCAGGCCGAGCCGGCGTGCAGCAGCGATCGGGATGGCCTCGAACTCCGTCTCCAGCGAATAGAGCGGGCGACCCGAACGCGCCGCTTCTACCGCCTCCAGTACGACCGCGGCCGGCATGCCGCGGCTCACCTGCACCGTGTCGCGCGCACCCTCGGTCGCAAATGTCGACCAGAGCGCGCGCACCTTGCCATCGCGCCCGACGATCACGCCGTCGAAATCTGTCGGGGCGTTGACGAGCGTCGCGACCTCGAGATTGGCGTCGCGGAACTGCAGCGTGCGCGACAACGGGAGCGTCACGCCGTCGACGGTCGCCACGTACGTGGCGAGCGAGCGCAGACGCGAGTCGGCGCTCAGCCCGACGACCGTGACGGGTTCGCCGGGCTCGATCTCCCGCGGGTCGAACCGCGCCGCGCGGACACCGGAGCCGGCGAGCAGCGCCGGGTCGAACGAGACGACCGACAGGTTGTGCAGCGGATGGACGTATTCGACGCGTCCCGGCACCTCGATCGAACCGCCGAAGGTCAGCCGCACGTCACCGGGCGCCACGGGGACGGTGTTGCGGTCGACCACGACCAGCCCCCGCTCGGCGTCGACCACCACACCCGTGCCATGGTAGTTGCGCTCCGTGATGCCGGCCACCGAGAAGGGCATGTCGAAGCTGACCAGCGCCAGCGAGTTCGCGAGCCCGTTCGCGACCTTGTCGCCGCTCGTGGGGAACGTCGTGC
>WBZL01001737.1_pt1 | contig 22178 bp, 13 predicted proteins | sample 5204291 | NCBI WGS metagenome assembly WBZL01 (sample SAMN12344345, study PRJNA552823) | activated sludge metagenome | biome: Activated sludge suspended growth; feature: Nitrification reactor; material: Wastewater; isolation source: activated sludge from nitrification reactor of wastewater...
ACTTGGCTGCTGATGAGCCGAATGTGGTTGCGGTGAAAATGGCCGCCCAGGTTAAGCGTCGCTTGCTTTTGCCCATACCACGAGCCAACAACCACCCGCCCGCTGTAGCCCGCCGCCGCAATCGCCTGATCCAGTGCCGCCGGGTTGCCCGATAGCTCATATACCAAATCAGCCCCGGCAAACGGCCGTTTTCCTTGTAATTGTCCCCGCAGTTCTGCCACCACATTCGGCTGCATGGGGTCCAGGCTGGCGTGTGCGCCCCGCTTTTGCGACCACTCCCGCCGCAGCGGGTGGGCATCGAGGGTGATGAGGCTGGCAAGAGGCAGTTGCGCCAGCAGCGAGGTGGTGAGCAACCCCACAATGCCTTGCCCAAAGACGGCCACCTGTTCACCAAGCATGGGTTGGCCGTCCATGAGAAAGGAAACGGCCGTTTCCATGTTGGGCAAAAACGCCGCCATTTCCGCCGTCACCCCATCCGGCACGGGCAGGCATTCTTCCAGCCGCGCCGTAAAGTGGGTTTGGTGGGGTTGGAAGGAGAAGAGCAAACGGCCGTTCCAGCTTTCATCCACCCCTGCCCCCGTTTCCACCACCCGCCCCACCGCTGCATACCCATATTTCAGCGGATACGCCATTTCCCCGGCCAGCGACGCAATCGTTTCGTCGGCGACAATGCCGCCAGGCATCTGGCCGCGATAGAGCAACATTTCCGTGCCAGCACTGATAGCCGACACAACGGTTTGCAGCAGCAACTCCCCTGGTGCCGGGCGCGGCAATGGCTCGTCGCGCAGTTCAACATGATAGGGGGCGGTGAAAAAAAGGGCTTGGCGGGACATGGAATGGGGGAAGATCGGAGATTGGAGATTGTTGGGGTTCAAAATCGCCAATCTCCAATCTCCAATCGCTCAATCTCCTCATCTCTCATTCACAACATCAGCAACAACCACCAAATCCTTGCCGACCTGGTGGTATTGGTGATTGGTGAGCTGGGGGAAGAAACGGCCGTTTCCCGCCGTAATTTGCGACTCAACGGCCGTTAATCCACCCAAATACAGCGGGGCAACCGTCACCATGACCCGGTCTGGTAGTCCAGCAGTCAGAAAGCTGCTGATGACCTGTGACCCACCTTCGACCATCACGCTGTCCAAACCGGCTGCCTTGAGCCGTACCAGCAATGGCAGAAGGGCAACACGGCCGGCGGCGTTAGCAGGCAACCGCCACACCTCAGCTCCGGCTGCTTCCAGCGTTACCTGCCGTTCAGTCGGGGCGGTTGGCAGGGCGGCAATGACGGGATGACGAGCCATGAATTTGACGTCAGGCGGGCAGCGCAACTGACTGTCGAGAATGACAGGGCGAGGATCTTGCCCAGCGACCAGCCGAACCGTCAGGCTGGGGTTATCGGCCAGCACCGTGCCAATGCCAACCAGGATGGCATCGTGGCTGGCACGAAGATGGTGGGTAAGCTGCATGGATTCGATGCCGCTGATGGCGGTTGGCTGCCCACGCTGCACGGTGATGGAGCCATCGAGGCTTTGGGCATAGCTGAGGGTGACAAAGGCGCGGTCGGGGTGGTGGCCGGGTTGGAGATGGGAAAGGAGAGAGTGACGGGGAAAACGGCCGTTTTTTCCCGCCACCACCCTTTCCAAATCCAACAAATGGCGCATCCGCTTCACCTTCGTCTCCAGATAAGCCGCATTTTCATCGTGGCTTGCTACCTGCAACGGAACCCGATCCGTCACCCGCAGCCCCGCTGCCACAAGTCCTTCAATTTTGGCCGGGTTGTTGGTCAGCAGCCGTAGCGACTGCACCCCCAAATCATCCAGCATCAAAGCCGCCACCGAATAATCCCGTTCATCTGCCTGATGCCCCAGCAGCAAATTGGCATCTACGGTGTCATACCCCTCATCCTGCAAATTGTAGGCACGGAGCTTGTTCTGCAGGCCAATGCCACGGCCTTCCTGCCGCAGATACAAAATAACGCCCACCCCTTCGCTGGCGATGAGCTTCATGGCCTGGTTTAATTGGGGGCCGCAATCGCAGCGCAGCGATCCCAGCACATCGCCGGTGAAGCATTCAGAGTGAATACGAACTAGAACGTTTTCGTGCTGGGCAACATTGCCTACCACCAGTGCCAAATGCTCCTTATCGTCAACATGTGTCTGATAAAGTGACAGGGTAAATGCGCCATCGGCCGTGGGGATGCGGGCGGAGGTTTTGGAGATAATTGGCTGCATCATGCGCTCAATGTTACTGGGTTTAGGGTAGTTTTGGCAAAATCCCTCATCATTTATGAAGGGTGGCATGGATGATGGTGTGGCACAATGGGGTTAGCGAATTTTACGGCCGTTTTCCCGCAAAACCACGCGCTTGCCAGGCAGCGTAGAGAAGGATGGAGCCGGCGACAGCAGCGTTGAGGGAGTCTACATGGCCGCGCATGGGCAGTTGCAGCAAGTAATCGCAACTTTTGCCCACCAGGCGGCGCAGCCCGCTACCCTCATGGCCTACCACAATGGCAATGGGGATATCGAGGTCAACCTCTTCCAACGAGCGGGCATCTTCGGCCAGATCCATGCCTACAACCCAAATACCGGCCGCCTGTAGCTGGCGAATGGTGCTGACGAGGTTGGTCACCTGAGCAATGTGCAAATGCTCGGCCGCGCCGGAAGAGTATTGCACAACGGCAGGGGTCATTTCAGGGGCGCGGCGGTCTTGCACCACCACGCCGTGGACACCACAGATTTCAGCGGTACGCAGCAGGCTGCCGATGTTTTGTGGCCCGTGGAGAAGATCGAGGAGGAGGAGAAACGGCCGTTCTTCCCGCCTCTCCGCCACCCCCAAAATCTCATCCACGCTGCTATAGGGATACGGCCCCACTTCCAAAGCCACCCCCTGGTGCTTTCCATCCTGCGCCAGTTGCCCCAGCTTTTGTTTATCGGCCGTTTGCACCGGCACCCGCCGCGCCCGTGCCGCCTGCACAAACGCATTATGAGTTTTCTTATCCAACCCCTCTTGCAGCCAAAGCAGCCGCAGCTCCCGGCGGCTGCCGCGTAGAGCTTCAAGGACAGTATTACGGCGGGTGAGAATTTCAGACATAGGGGATTGGGGATTAGAGATTGGAGATTGTCACGAGCAAAGCGTCAATCTCCAATCTCCAATCTCTATTTATTCCGCCTTCCAAATCGTCCCATCCACCCGATCTTCCAGCGCAATACCCAGTTCTTTCAGTTGGTTGCGGATTTGATCGGCGGTGGCCCAATCGCGGTTGGCGCGGGCCTGGGCACGCAGGTTGATGAGCAGCCGCACAAGCCCGTCTTCACGCTCGGCGTTGGCACCCGCATCGGCCTGATCTGGCACAATGCCCAGCACCTCGCCACCCAGCTCACGGTAAAGCTGGTCAATGGCGCGGAGCGTTTCCTGGCTGTGTGGCCCTTGCTCATTGAGCAGGGTGTTGACCTTGCGCGTTAGCTCTTGCAGCACGGCCAACGCCGCCGGGGCATTGAAGTCATCGTTCATCTTTTCAATGAAATCAGCTTTCACGCCATCGAGCATCGCCAAAACGGCCGGGTTGGCTTCGCCGGGGGCGGCCTGTCGCAACTGTTCCCGCGTCAGCGAAACCGCGCCCCAAATACGCTGCCACCCTTTGAACGCAGCCTCAATCGCGTCGTCGGAGAAGTCAATCGGGTTGTTGTAATGGCTGGACAAAATAAAGGTACGAATCGCTTCCGGTCGCCACCGCGCCAGCGCATCCTTGATGGTAAGCGTATTGCCCAGGCTCTTGCTCATCTTGATACCCTCAAGCGTTAACGAGCCGGTGAGCATCCAGTAGCGGGCAAAGGTTTCGCCGTGCGCCGCCTCGCTTTGGGCAATCTCGCACTCGTTGTGGGGGAAGATATTGTCAATGCCACCGCCGTGAATGTCAAACGTTTGGCCGAGGTATTTGTTTGCCATCGCCGAGCATTCGATGTGCCAGCCAGGGAACCCTTCACCCCAGGGGCTGTCCCAGCGGAGAATGTGTTCGGGTTCGGCTTTTTTCCAGAGGGCGAAGTCGGCCGGATGTTTTTTCTCTTCGCGCACGGCAATCCGGGCCCCTTCTTCCAACTCCTCGACGATACGGCCGCTGAGTTTGCCATATTCGGGAAAGGAAATAACGTCAAAGTAGACAGAGCCGTCTACTTCATAGGCGTGGCCTTTGGCAATGAGATCCTGGGTCATGGCGATTTGTTCAGGAACGTGGGCACTGGCGCGGGGGCTTATGTCGGGGCGGCGCACGCCCAGCGCATCCATATCGGCAAAATATTCGCGGGTGTAGGTTTCAACAACCTGCATCGGCTTAGCCGACATTTGCCGGGCTTTGCGCAGGATGCGGTCTTCGCCGGTGTCGAGCATGTGGCCGACGTCGGTGATGTTTTGCACGTAAAGGACATCGTAGCCGAGGTAGCGCAGGTAGCGCACAACGACATCAAAGCCAACGTAGGTTTTGGCGTGACCGATGTGGGAGTAGTCGTAGACGGTGGGGCCGCAGACGTACATGTTGACTTTGCCTTCGGTTAGCGGCGTGAACGCTTCTTTCTGTCGGGTTAGGACGTTGTAGATTTTGAGAGGCATTTCTTCTCCAGAGTTGGAGATTAGGAGATTGGAGATTGGAGATTAACCGTCGCTAGATGACAATCTCCAATTTCCAATCTCCAATCTCTGTAAATGTCTAATTATGGCAGCTAACCAGCTTAAGGTTTGCCGCTTGCCTATGATACCCAAATTTTTGGGGATGGGTGAATATTTGACGGAGCCGTTGCGGGCTGGTTTGATGAAAAGCTAATGACGGGCAAAGACCATGCGGCCGGCCGTTGTTTGCAACACTTTGGTGACGGTGACTTCGAGAGTACGGTCAATGTAAGAACGGCCGTCTTCCACTACCACCATTGTGCCATCTTCCAGGTAGCCAACCCCTTGCCCGATTTCTTTGCCTTCCTGGATGATTTCCACGCGGAGCGTCTCGCCCGGTAGATAAGCAGCTTTCACCGCATTTGCCAGGTCGTTGATGTTCAACACACTCACACCTTGCAGGTCAGCTACCCGGTTGAGGTTATAGTCGTTGGTCATAATGGGACATTTGAGGTGCCGTGCCAGTGCTACCAGTTTGCTATCAGCATCTTTGACCTCAGTTACATCCATGTCAGTAATTTTAATTGGCACAGGGGCTTCATTGCGCAAAATGCCCAGCACATCCAGCCCCCGCCGCCCCCGGTTGCGGCGCAGCGTGTCGGAACTGTCGGCAATATGCTGTAGCTCCAGCAGAATGAAGTTGGGAACAAGCAGGGTGGCGCGAATAAAGCCCGTTTTGCTGATGTCGGTAATACGGCCGTCAATAATGACGCTAGTGTCTAATAAAACGGCATCGGCGACCGGGTCCTGATTGTTGCTATTAGACGCCGGCGTGGTGGGGGTTGCCGTGCGCATGGAAGGCAAAATGCCGCGCAAATCGTTTTGGCGCATGGTAAAAAGAACGACGCTCACGTAGCAGAAGAAAAAGGCGGTGAGAATGGGCAGTATTTGCCGGAAGGGTGGCGGCAGCAGGGAGAGGGGCAGGGCGAAGAGCGCGGCGGCAATCAGCCCTAAGAAAATGCCCACGATGATTGCCAGCAGCCTTTCGGCCGGCATGACAGCAATGTTTTGCCGCAGTCGCCGCACAGGGCGCACCGTGAAATATGGGGTAAGGATGAGGCCGCCTAAGACCCCAAGTAAGGAAAAAATAGAGGTATAGGCGACTGTGGGTGCCTGGAGCAATTTGGCGACAGTGCTGCCCACAAAACCAAAAATGATAGCTCCAACAAATGCGCCAACCAACCGCAGGAAAAACTCGATGCTTAAGTTCATGATCTATTCCAAAATAAAAATGGTGAACACCTTGATAAAGCGTTCACCATATCGCCTGACTTTGTTCTGGTGGCAATGCTAACGTGGTTCAAGCGGTTGCAATCACAAGCTGCTGGTTTTGGATAGTAGCTAACCAATCTGCCGCACTGAATCGGTAATAGTTGGTGTGTTGTTCGGTAACGTTTAGTTGCATCACTGCCAAAAATTAGTTCAAGATGATAAACGCCAATAATAATAAAATCTTAGCACACGCAAGGGGGGTGGGCAAGAAGGAGAGGGGGGGAACCAACAAGTGGTCGCGTCTTGTTGGTTCCCCAATTGGGAGGGGTAGGGAAGAAGTGAAGGGAAGAGGATCGTATGTCTGAAAAGAATAATAGCACACTTGTTCTATTTGTCAAAGGGGAAAATGGGGTGTTGGTAGGAGGGAAAACGAAATCAGGCTGTATGCTGCGGTGCAGGAGGGAAAAACGGCCGTTTTCCCCCATATATTCCGGGGTGTGGCGAACCTTAAAAAAACGGCCGTTTGTTCTCCCACTACACAATAAAAAAGGGCGACATTGCTGCCGCCCTTTGCGAATTATCAGGTGAGACGCTGTTTTTAGTAAGCGCCTTCCTGCTTGAAAACACTGGCTACCGTCCAGAACAGGATTTTGATGTCAAGCATCAGGCTTTGATTTTCGATGTACTCAACATCCAGAGCGATGCGGTCGTCGAAGTCAACATCGCTGCGCCCCTTCACCTGCCACAAACCGGTGATGCCGGGGGTCACTTCCAACCGTTCGGTGTGCCACAGCGAGTAGGTGCTGACATCGAAGGAAGTTGGGCGCGGGCCAACCAGGCTCATTTCCCCTTTGACAACGTTAAAGATTTGGGGAATCTCATCCAGGCTGGTCTTGCGCAGGATGTTGCCAATCTTGGTGACGCGAGGGTCGTTGGTGATTTTGAAATCGGGCCAGGTCAGCTCGTTCAGGTGCATGTACTTGACCTTCAGTTCCTCGGCGTTAGTGACCATGGTGCGGAACTTGTAAATACCAAACCGCTTCCCGCCTTTACCCGTGCGCTGTTGTTTAAACAAAACCGGACCGGGATCATCCATGTAGATGAGCAAGGCAATGACACCCATGAGCAAGAGCAGGGGCGGCAATGCAATCATGCAAATGGCTAAATCAAAGGCCCGTTTGATCAGTTGATATTCTTTTTTGTAAAGACGTACTTGTGGTGTTTCAATGTAACGCAGTTCCATGATGGCTATACCCCTATCTAAATATAATTGTCGAATAAATAACTGGTTACAGGAGAGTTTGATGATTCCGTTACAGCTCGTGATTGCTTTTTTCCTGTAAGTTGTTAACTAATTGTTATTATTCCGGGGCAACCTTACAGCAATCCTTACAGATTTCTGGCGAGATAGTGGGAATAGATGCGAATAATCCTTGAATTATTCGCATCTACACCCTGCTTTAATTGTTTTGCATAAGGGTATATACGCCCAGGTTTGTTATAACGGCCGTTAATTGCTGATGCCCCTCATCCAACGTAGAGGGTACCTTTTCCCATTGCCCTGTTTGGGCATTCCACCAATAGACCGCCAGGTTAGCGATTTCATCGGGCATGATGTCTTGATAAGCCATGGTGAGTATGACGGGTTGGGCAAATTGGGTAAGCCCCCCGGAGGCGGTGATATCGTAAGCGTATCCGTGAACCGTTGCGCCGCCAGTGGGCAAACCGGGTAGCGTGGGGGAAGAGAGGATGAGGAGGTTGGTTTCGCTGGTAAGAGCGTTGTCGCTGAGTGCCAAATGTAACCGGCCGTCGCTGGAAAAAGCATCGCTTACTGTGTTGGCTTCAAGCCGTTGGAGCCGATAGGTGGCGTGGAATATTTGCCTTTGGCTAACGTCGGCAGCTTTTAGCTGCCCGACCCCTTGTTCAGTTTTGGGCAAGGTGACGTGGCCGCTGTGGGACATGGTGTTGGGGCTGTAGGCGAGGCCAATTTCGACGGCGTTGCCATTGGTGGCGGTGGGGGGGCGCAGGAGAACAATGGGTTGGAGGGGGGTGTTGCTAAAGTTGTAGAGGTCAAGGTTTAGGGTAATTTCCTCCTGGTTGGGGGTGGTGCTGGGCCAAAGGCGGAGGTGGGGCAGGGAAGTAGAGGGGGATAAACGGCCGTTTGTCCCCAGAGTTAACGTGAGGGCTGTAGCCGTTGTTACCTCAATGGCCTCGCTGGTATTCAGCCCTGTGCTAACGCGCAGAATGTTTCCCGGAGCAGCCCCATAGATCTCAATTTTTCCAGCATTGTTGGTGAACCCCTGGGTAAATGTTTTTGTTCCCCTTTCTAAATTTACCTGTAGGCCAGCGATGCTGTCCGGGGTTGGGCCAACCACGGTTAGATATCGCGTAGGTTCTCCCGAATTAGGGTTGTGGATGGTGGTGACAGGAAAATCGGGCAGGGCTTCGGCCGGCCAACTTGGCCCAGATAATACAGTGCCGCGATCTTGTGGGGTGGTGAATTGCCAACGGCCGGCCGGATCTGCATAAACTTCGACGATGGTTTCCCAATCAGATTGTCCATGAACGATAAATTGCCGCGTTTGCTCGCAAAAATCATCCCACAACCCGCTTACCCCCCGCATCCCAAACTCACTGCTCAAATAATGGTAGGACATAATGCTGGCCGCTACATGGTCATTAGCCTCATTCATGTCCCACCAAGGTTGGGTGCAATAGGTATCAGGCTGCCCATTAAAGGTGCCGTATTCGTCATAGAGCGCAAGGGCATAATGCCCAAATTCGTGGATGATTGTGCGAAAGCCGGAAGGATTGGCCCACGATCCCTGATCACTATTAGTGCCGTCCCAGGCGCGGCCAAGATGGATCATATAGCCTGGTTCGTTGGTATGAATGGCATTGATGTAGGCATGGGGGATGACGGCATTGCTCACGGCTACTTGCAGATCGGCCTCTAGCCAACAAGTTCCTTCATCGAAAAGCGTGACGGAGGCTAAAGCCATCTGCCCGTCGGTGGCATCATAGAGGTAATGGGAGGCGTGGCTCATGGCTGTTGCCAGTTCGCTCAGATATTGTTCGTCGGCATCCCATTCCACGGAGACAACAAGATTGAACAGGACGAGGGGGTTATGATCCCGGACGACCACATGCTGTTGGCCGCTGTTGTGGGTCGTGAACAAAGTGGCACTGTTGTCATTGTTCCAGGCGATGTTGGTGAGGTGGGTGCGGTAGGGTGGTGCGGTGCGGCAGGGGGATGAGGGTAGATTGGGCGGTGGCTGGGGAGCCAGAGCGGTGAGGATGGTTCCGCTGGGCAATGAGCCAGGGTTGAGTAGCCCGGCGTTGTTGGTGTGGGGCTGATGGTTGAGGGTGCTGGTGATGGTTTGGCCGTTGGCATAAACTGGGATATTGGGAATGGGACGGCCGTTTTCATCTGTTACCCGAATATAAAAAGGCGCTTCAACCCGAAACGGGGCCGATTGGGAGCCTACAGCACCCCACAAAACAGGCGTGGGGTGTGGGGCGGGTTGGGGGCGTAGGCGAAAGCGCACGTTGTCATTTTGGATAAGATCGGCGGCAACATGCCAACTGAATTGATGGGTGCGGCCAAGGGGCCAAGGGGCGGTGGGGAGGTTGAGCAATTGGGTGGGGGTAACGGCCGTTGCTGGCTGCCAATGCCCGCCGCCGTTGGCTGAATATTCGGCCAGAAGGCGCGGCACGCTGTCGCTTTCGTCATCGTACAGGGTGTAGGTGATGGTGATTACATTGCCCTGGATTTGTTCGCTGGCGCTAAAAAAGTCGGCTTCGGCTGTTTGGCCGAGGGGTTCGAGGACGGCAAACGGGGGGTCGTTGAGGGGGGAACGATTGCTGTGGCGGGGGTTGATATAGAGGCGCAGGGGGTTGCCGTCGTTGGCGGCAATCAGATCCAGGTCGCCGTCGTTGTCCACGTCTCCCCAGGCGACGCTGGTGGTGGCATCTGCTTCTGTGGAAGACCAAACGGCCGTTTCCCCCAGCTCCCCGCCTTCATTACGATAGAGCCGGTTGACGTGTAAGCGGTTGCCGGCCGCCAGATCTAAATCACCGTCTCCGTCATAATCTCCGAGAGCAATGCTGTGGGTTGCGTCAGATTCGTGTGAAGACCAACTGGCCGCTGGTTGCAAACGGCCGTTGACATTGGCATATACCCGGTTAGGGCCACTATCGTTGCCAACCGCCAAATCTAAATAGCCATCCTGGTTTATGTCGCCCCAAGCCAACGAGTACGTCACATCCTGTTCCGCACTTTGCCAGATTTCAACCAGTTGCAAAACGCCGTCAACACCCATCCCCAAATTTTGATAAAGGCGAACAGGTTCGTTAATAGAGCGACTGCCAACAGCCAAATCTACGTAGCCATCGCCATCTGCATCACCAAAGGCAATCGTCCAGATGTTGTGGACAGTTGGTGCTTGCCAGGCTGGGGTGGTGGACAAGGTTCCGTTTTGGTTGAGGTAGAGGGCAAGGGGGGCGAAGCGGCTGCCAATGGCAAGGTCAAGGTCGCCATCATTGTCTATGTCGGCCCAGGCAACGGCCGTTGTGCCTGGCACGGTCACTGCCCAGGCTGGGTCTGGCAGCAGCACGCCGTTGGTATTGCGGTACAGGCGGTTGGGCTGGTCATTGTTGCCCACCACAAGATCGAGATCAAAGTCGCCGTCTATGTCGGCGGGGGCAAGGCTGGTGGTGGTGTCGCTGATGAGGTTGGGCCAGGCCAGATCGTCGGCGACAAAAGCCCCACCCTGATTCCGGTAAAACTGGTTGGCTTGGGTGATGGTGCGGCCGCCGTTACCGACCAGAATATCCAGGCTGCCGTTGCTGTCTATATCGGCCAAGGCGATGGCAAAGCTGTTGTGGCTATGGGCAGAAGACCAGGTGGCGCTGTTCCCCAGGGCAACGCTGTCGTTGCGGTAGAGGCGGCTGGGCTGCCCTTGATCGAAGTCACCGTTGGCGACGGCCAGATCCAGGTCGCCGTCGTTGTCCACGTCACCCCAGGCAACATCAAAGCTAAATTCGGATTCGGTGCTAGACCAAACGGCCGTTTGTTCCAGCACCCACCCTGAATTGCGGTAGATCCGGTTGCGGAAGTCGGCCGGGGAAGGGGTGGAGCCGAGCGTGGTGGCCGTGTTGGCAACGGCCAAATCAAGGTCGCCGTCGTTGTCATAGTCGCCCCACGCCACGTCGGTGGTGGCATCCTGTTCTGTCGTCGTGAAAATGGCCGAAGCCGTTAGTTGGCCATTGTCGTTGCGGTAAATGTGGTTGCTGTGGCCTGAAATTTCGCCTGTGGTTTCAACAAGGTCGCCGCCCCACGTGAGGCTGGCTTGGAAACGGCCGTTGAAGTTGCCGACGGCCAGATCCGGGTCGCCGTCATTGTCATAATCGCCCCAGGCCAGGCTGCTGCTGGGGTCGGCTTCGTCGGAGGACCAAACGGCCGTTTCCCCCAGCATCCCGTTTTCGTTCAGATACAGCCGATTGTGTTGCCCCAGCGAGGCAGTTTCACATTTGAATTCAGATAAGTCACACTCAACCTCAACACCGGCATTGGCGGCGGCAAGATCTAACAGCCCGTCACCATTGACATCGGCCCAGGCAACATCCAGCGTCAAGTCAGCTTCAGCCGATTCCCAGGCAGACTCAAAGGTGGCGGAGCCATCGAGAGCGGTGGTGTAGCGATAGAGCCTGTTCGAGTGTCCGGCGGGAATATCCACACTGCCCACAAGGGTTTCTACCCCGCCATTGCCCACAGCCAACTCCAGAATGCCATCGTTGTCCACGTCTCCCCAGGCAACGCTGGTGGTTAGCTCAGATTCGGCCGAGGTCCAGATGAGGGTCAGAATGGGGTTGCCGCTGGCATCAAGGCCGTCGTGGCGATAGATGCGGTTTTGGGAGTTGCCGGTGTCGCTGATGTTGCCGTTGCCCACAGCCAGATCCTGGTCGCCATCGCCGTCAAAATCGCCCCAAGCGAGGTCAAGGGTGCGGTCGGGTTCGGTGGGGCCAGGGATGGGGATTAAGGTGCCGTTATCGTTGCGGTATAGCTCCACGGGGTAGGCATCGCTGTTGCCAAAGGCCAGGTCAAGGTCGCCGTCGTTATCAAAATCGCTCCAGGCAGCGGCGGTATTGTTGCGGTTTTGGTTGGTGTCCCAAATGGATTCAAATTGTGGGACGGTGGGGGGGCAGGTGAGGCGGCTGGGGGTGCCAAGGAGCTGGTTGTGCTGGCCGGTGACGGGGTTGACACCGTAGGCGTAGAGATGGTGGAGACGGCCATCTTTGAGCGATGCAGGCACTTCCCACCAGTAGCGGTGCTGGCACTGGGGCTGGTTGGTGGGGCAAACGGCGCAATTGCTGCCGTCGAGTTCGTCACAAACGGCCGTTTCGGCCGGCAAGTTGGCAGGAACAATGGCTAATAGCTGCCCTATATCGGCCGGCTCCTCATAAATATGGACATCAATGGCCTGATTGGGGTTGAGCATGTCGCCTGCCCAGCCGCTTAGTTGCTCACAAACGGCCGTATCTATCCACCCTTTAATCGAGGCCGTTTGATCTGATGCCTCCTGCCAGGTCATGCGCCAATCCAGCAGTTGTGGCGATGGATCGGTGGACAATGTGCGCGTCAGGTTCACCCGCAGTTGGATCGCTCGGTGCAGCGCGGGGTTAAGAAGGTCAGAAAAATCGGTGCCACTGCTCACATTGCGATACAACACCTCACCGCTGGTAGATAAAATGTCTACCGTTATGTCACCGCCAGGGGCATCGGCCGTCTGGAAGGAGAGCACTCCCCATTTCATGATGCCAAAGGTAGGGGTGATGGGTTGGGAAACGGCAGTGCCAGTAATGGCATCAGTGGTTAGTGCCAAATTTTCAAAGCGAGTGGTTTGGCGGGCGATGGTGACATTGGTACGGCTTTGCAACCCTTCAAGATGATGGAAGCTATCATACCAGCGAGGCGCCACACCCAGTGCATAGGTGGTGAAGCGGTTGCTGCTGGTGGCAAGGTAGGGGCGATGGGTGGTGGGGTTTATGAGGAGGTTGGCGTTTTGGGCTGTCCATTGCTGCTTGTCTGTGTCCCAGGCGAAGATGTCGAGGTTGAATTTATCGGCCGTTGCCAGCTCCCAATCATGGTATCTCAGACTCATGCCAAAAGGATGGTCGGATTGGGGCAGAAGCCCCGAAGAGGTAAGTGTGTAAAATTTCGAGATGAAGCGCACAGAACGGCTGATCGGAGCCGGGGGATAGAGATTTTCCGCCAATACCAAATAGGTATCGGTGCTAAACAAAGCCTCTGCTGGTGGAATTAGCTCCATTTGGTTATCTTTGGAGATGAGAGAGGGGGCTGTGGTAGCCGCAGCTACAAAGTGGCGGCTAAGATCAATTTGGGCGGCAGGGATGTTGGCTGTGGTAGACAAGTTGATGGTTCCTGCAAAGCCTAGATGAGGAGCAAGCCCGGTAGCAATGACTTCATAAAAGCGAGCGGTATCGGAATAGGTGGGCGCATAGGATTTTTCATAGTTCGATGGACCCCCATCCTGATTGCCAAAAATGTAGAAGGTGACAGGGGTTGTTAGCTGAGGCGTGTTGGTGACTTGAATATATAGGTCTGACCCGTTTGGGTTTGGGAAAATGTACCAAAACGGCCCGGTGCTTGTGGCAGAGGCAGTAACTGGCTTGTCTACGGCCGGCTGAGCCGCTACAGCCGATTGAGCCGCTACGGCCGTCGTTTGCAGCATGTTGTAAAGCAGCCAAAGGAGAAGGCCAGCTAGCATCAGAGTTGCTAACCAAGGGATTACGCGGTTGCTTTTATTTGTTTGTGTTAGGTACATGTTTTCTCCTTAATAAATCAGTTACGAAAGAAGTTCAACTTCTTCTGAGAAGTTGAACTTCTAACATGGACACCTATTCGCTTGGCAGTTTGCTTTTTCGCGGTTTTGCCCAAGCTAGTTTAAACTCTGTGGTATGGAACTTGAAATAGAAACTCGGCGGAAACGTTTTTTGCACCATTTGCGCCTAGAAGAATGGGATGTATGTGAAACAATGGTTGATGCATGTCACCAATCTTCTGCGTATTATTTGTTGGGCAATTACTTCAGGTCGCTGCTGATGAATGAACGTGACCAAAACCCTGAAGGGGCTGCCGATATATTACGTGATCTGCTGTTACAAACAATTCCCTCTTTGTTAAATTCATGGGCTAACCGTGCATTGGCGATCATGCTTTTGGATATGGGGGAGTTTGCAGGAGCCGTCAGATTGCTGGATGGTGCGATAGGGCAGTTGGGAGATCGGGATCCGCTTGAAACAGCCTATTATTTGAGTGTTAAGGTCATGGCTTGCAGCAAGGGGTTTGATGTTGGTGTGTACAATGAACAGCAATTGTTGCTTGCTGAAGAAGCGGCAAAACAGGGGCTACGTATTTTGGATGGGGCGGCGGAGCCAGCCGAGTCGGCAAAGTTACGTACCGATCTGCTGCATAATCTGTCCCTTGTATATAAAAACCTGGGCCGGCTGGAACAGGCTTTGGTTCTGGCACAGGAAAAAATTGAGTTGTGTGAGCGTTATGCCTATGCCTATAGTAAAGGGTTGGGTCAGGGTAATTTGGGTGAAATTTACCAGTCTATGGGGGAGGCGCATTGGTCGTCGGCTTTGAAGTATTATGAAGAGGCTCTGGACATTTTGCATAACTCTGATGAGTGGCAACGGGAGGCGGTGGAGATTTTGGCAAGCCGGGGTTCTTTGTATCATGAGATGAAACAGCCAAATGAGGCTTTGGAGTCGTATCGGCAGGCGATTGCTGGTATTGAGGCTTTGCGGCTAAAAATGACGGGCGGTGAGGGGCGGATTGGCTTTTTCTCGACGGTTGTGTCTATTTATGAGATGGCTGTGTTGCTTTGTTACGAGACGGGGCGTTTTGCGGAGGCGTTTGAGTTTGCTGAACGCGCCCGTGGCCGCACTTTTTTGGAGATGGCGAACCCTGAGGAGCGGAGGCCGCTGATGTTGGCGATGGTGCAAGGGCGGCTGCCGACCGACGCGGTGGTTGTGTCGTATTATACGGGGGGCGTGGTGCTGGCCGATAAAGTAAGGCCGCTGCCTAATGTTCGCCGTCATCGTTTCCCGAAAGACAAGACGCTGATTTTTGTGGTGACAAGGGAGCATTTTCAGGTGATGGATGCCGATTTGCAGGCCAATTTGTTTGGGTCGCGCCCGGATCCCAGGCAGTTGCTGGTAAATAGTGCTTTGCGTCTGCTTTATGATCAGCTGGTGGCTCCGATATGGCCGGTGCTGCAGGAGAAAAAGCGGCTTTACCTGATTCCGCACGGGCCGCTTCGTGCGGTTCCTTTTGCGGCTTTGCTGGCGGAGGATGGGCGGCCTTTGCTGGATGTGGCGGAATTGGAGATTTTTTATGCGCCGAGTGCCTCTTTGCTGCTGCAAAAGCAGCCTGGGGTGGGTCGTGCGCCGCTTCCTTGTTTGGCCGTTGGGTATAACGATGAGTTGGGGGAGGAACGGCCGTTACGCTATGCAGAAATGAGTGCCAACACGATTGCGGGGCTGTTGGCGGGGGAGGTGCTGGTGGGGTCGGCGTTGAAAAAGGCGTGGTTTCTGGCTCATGCCGGGCAGTACCGTTTGCTGCATTTTGCCGGTCATGGCGTGTTTGTGGAAGATGAGCCAGTGAAGTCGGCTTTGCTTTTGGCACCGGGGGAGTCGTTAACGGCCGTTGAGGTGGAACAAAAGCTGACGCTGCAAAGCGACCTTGTGGTGCTGAGTGCCTGCCAGACGGGGCGCACGCGGCTTTATTATGGTGATGAGCTAAATGGGTTTGTGCGGGCGTTTATGATTGCGGGGGCGACGGCACTTTTGACGACGCAGTGGCCCGTTCACGACAATAGCACGTTGCTGCTGATGACCCATTTTTATGGGCAGCTTAAGGCGAGGGTGGCCCCTGTGGCTGCTTTGAAACTGGCGCAACGGTATGTGCGCCAGTTGACGTTGGCAGAGGTGCGCCCGCTTTTGCCTGACCTGGATCTGACAGGGTTAAATCTGGCAGATGACCATTGTCCTTTTGCTGACCCTGTTTATTGGGCTCCGTTTACGCTGACGGTGCGATCTCAATGGTTAGGTCATTGAGGTCGGCGAGTGAGACGTTGCGGAACAGGACGCGGCCGGCAGGATCGGTGAGCAGGGTGCGGGATGGGCTGGTGGGAGTGTGGAGGGAAACGGCCGTTTCGCCCAGGTTGGGCCACCCGCCCCGGCTAAGAATGTTGACGGTTACCTCAAGTGAGCCTGCACCTTGCTGTTTATCCACTGAAAGTAGTTTAACTTCGATCTCGTGGTCAGCAGCTTCGGTAAACAAGAAGGAGGTTCCGCCTGACGCTGAAAGTAGCACACCCGCCAATCTTTCTGTCGGTGAGAGTGATGTTGGACGTTTTTCGGCCGCTGCTTGGCGCAGATAGTGGCCGAGCTGGATGACCAGATGTCCAAGTTTGTTAAAGTACTGGAGGGGAGAGGGGTGTGGAGGGGAGGAAACGGCCGTTTCCTCCTCTAATAATTCACGCAAGAACGCTTCATCCAGACCTGGCAGCGTTCCCGGATCCGCCAACAGCCCGGCATGCTCCATTTCAAGAAACGCTTTTAGCTCTTCATACGCTTCGCGGAACGCTGGCGTGGTTTCCAGGCACGCTTGCACAGATGGAAATTGGATGGCGGCATTGCCACCAGCCAGTTCCGTTTCCACGTAGGCGTGGAGCAGATGTTGGCAATCGTCAGGAACGGCCGTTGTGGATGCCTCATCCTCAAAAACAAATTGCAGAAGCCGTTCAATCTCTTGATCATTCACAGCCTTTCACCTCTACTTGATATAGAAACAGTTCAACCCTTATTTCTTGCATCATAAGCCAAAATTCAATTACAACCGCCACCCATGATAACCGGCTGCTTCCATACACTTCCTTAACTTTTCCCTGCCGCGATGCGCCCAAAGATCAACCAAAGCAGCCGTTGCCCCCGGAATCGTTTTGGCAATTTCCGCCGAACGCATCCCCTGGCTTTTGCCAAGTAATGCTGCCTGCTCATTTGGAGAAAGCTTTGCCCAACACCTTTCAAGTTGCTCATCCCTTTCCTTTTTCATAAGGGATTCTTCAGGGGTTGCTTCTTCCGTAGCAACCTGATCTTCAGCATGATCCTGAGCATTTGGCTCTTCTTCCACCGAACTCGTACTCTGGAAAGGCACCTCGCGCCAACGCGCCCTGGAGAGTTCATTGCGGATGTGATATTGGCAAATGCTGGCTACCCAACTTGTAAAATTGCCCTCGTGCCTGTATTTGTCCAGTTTGGCAAATTTGTTAGCACAAAGGTCTGTAAGAGTAATCTGAGCAAAGTCTTCGGCCAACCCTTTTATTTCGTTATCTGAAGCCAGGTTCAACTTGGCGGGAGGCTTTTTGAGTGTTGTCAAAAAATTGTAAGCGACTTTGTAGGAATAGTTTAGCAAATCGTTGATTGCCAAGTTTTGCGCTTCCTTGCCGTTTACTCCCCTCAGATCATCAAGCCATTGCTGATTACTACGTTTCATGTACCCTCGTTTTGCAACTTCCGTGCAAGAAAACCGCATCCTTTCGGTTCTATATTAAATAGAGCGTGCCCTTGCTGTGCAGAACCAATCCCCTTTTGGTGTCTGGCAGCATCCCGTTTTCAGTCTGGGTGGAAGGACAAATATTGGATGGGGTCAACTCCTAATGGTCTCATCCAATATTTTACCAGTTTGCACGCGGTAGGGTAGTAGAAGTTGGACAAGTTTGGTCTGTGTCGTGAAACCATTTTGAGGAGTATATCTATGACGTTCAATAATCATGGTACCCGTTGGATTTACTGCATCCTGTTTATGTGTGTTGCCCTGTTGACGGGGTGCGTAGGGTCTTTTACGGCCGATTACGGTCGGCAAATCCTGCGTGTCAACGAAGATTTGTCCGGCACCTTCACCCGTGGGATGGCTCTTTCGGACTACGACTGGAACCAGGCGGCCATGTATTACAACGATGGCGAACCCTCGGATGCCATTGCGCGATCTATTGCCCAAAATATGGAATGGCTTGAGTTTACCCATGTGTATTACCAGGAAGGTGGCTACCACTGGGTGGAGGTGACGACCGAATTTGCTTCGCCCGACGAACTATTTGTCTTGATTGAGTCGGTGACTTCGGACAAGCCGGAAGGAAGCGGGGGGAGCGGCAGTGAATCTGACTTGCCTTATTACGACATTACCAAAAAGGATGGCTTTTTTCAGGATACTTATCACCTTCAGGGGACGTTGCTGCCTTTGGGCAACACGGGTGCGGCTTATGAAGCGACGTATTATGCCCAGTTGCCGGGTGAGATTGTGGAGACAAACGGCCGTATTTTAGAAAACAACATGGTGGCCTGGGATTGGGGTTACTACGACTTTGTGCCATACAAGCTTACCACCAGGGTGCCAAACACCACCAATATCGTCCTGACGGTGGTTTGGGGAATTGGGATTTTGGTTGGTGTGGGTGTGTGGTGGGCGAAGAAGCAACAGCAGTCACCGAAGTTATCATCGGAGCAAAATCTAAAAGAGACGCAGTAAACATTGATTGTTTATCGGGCAATCTCTAAAGGGTGAGTAAGAATGAGAAATAAGCAAGTTTTGGACAATCTACGGCAAGTAGTTTTGCTGGTTGTCATGATGGGTTTGATGATCGGCTGTGGGGCTGAGGTTGAACCGGATGTGGTGGTAACGGCCGTTCTCCCTCTCGAAGAACCAGCCACACCCACAACGGGATCACCCTCAACCGACCCAGCCGAGGAAATGGATGCAAGCCCTGTTGCAAGCCCAACATCCCCTCCCGAAAACGTAGAGACACCTGTTCCTGAACCGCCACCTACAGAGCCACCCGTGGAACCAGGCGCAGACGAGGCGAATGGTGTAACCCCGCTCTTTGCCACTGCCGAAGAAGCCATCAGCTATTTTCGGAATCAGGGCTATTTTGCAGCAGGCGTGCGAAACGATGCGCCCCCTTTAGGCGAATTGGTCAATGATCAGCTCGTCGGGTTTGACATTGACCTTGTTCGTGAATTTGCACAACGCTGGCTGGGCAATGCGGATGCAGCCAGGCTGGTTGAAGTGGCTGCCAGTCGGCGCATGGAGGTATTGGTTAACAGAGAAGTTGATCTGCTGGCCGCTGCCATGACCTATACCAGTGAACGCTGTAGCACCGTCATGTGCAGCCGCACCTATACGGCGGATGGTGCCAGGCTGTTGGTGCGAAAAGATTCAGGAATTACCAGCATCTGTGACCTAGATGGTAAGTTTGTGACGGTTTTGAATGGTACTTCAGCGATTCACAACATCCAAGAAGTTGTCCCGCGCTGGTGTAATTTTGAACGCCCTCCCCAGGCAGTCATCTATGAACATCGAGCCGATGCCATTCAAGCCGTCATTGACGGGACGATGGCAGCCTACACCACAGATGGTCTCATCCTGGAACAATTTGCCCGGCAAAACGAAGCGTTGGTTGTGGTTGGGGATGAGTTTAGCCCTGAGCCGTACCATATGGCTGTGCCGCCAGAGCAGCAGGGCATTGTGGAGCTGATTAACTTGACCCTGGAGGAGATGAAGGCGGATGGCACATACAACACGCTGTTTGAAAAATGGTTTGGCTGCCGTGTCGCGCCATTTCCCATTCAGGTTGGGGTGCAAGAACGGCCGTCTTTTGTGCAACGCGAAGTCGAGCTAACCCCCAGCCTGTGCAGTGACCGCAGCGACAACAACATTGACACGGCCTACATCATCCAACCCAAGGATACCCTTGGCGGCATTGCCGCCCGGCACTATGGTTATTTCGACCTTTATCCCTGCATTCAGCAGGAAAACGGAATCGCCGATGCCGATTTGAAGTTGTTACGACCGGGAACCCAAATTACGCTCCCTGCGGTAAGCCGCTGTTCGGGTTTCTTGCAGACGACGGGATCGTAGTGGGGATGGGGCAATGCGTTGCTGTGGATTGTGTAAGGTAGGGTGGGGAAAAACGGCCGTTTTATGTGACAGTTAGTGGGTTTGAATTCAATCACTAAAAGGAGTAAACATGACTATTTCTATTAACAGAAACAGAGGATTGAATAATACCGAGCAGGAGGTTATTGTCTTCAAAGTCGAGGGTGATTTTTCACAAGGTGATTTATTTGAAAAAATGCACTATGCCTTCACATTGTGTCAAAATGCAGGCCGAACGTTTTTGGCAGTGATTGACACTCCTTATGCACCCCTCTCAATGCACGCCTTCGATTTATTTTTTGACAAATTCACCTTTATTAATGATCTCCCGGCTCAACAGCCTGAATACCGCATTTGTCTTGTCATTGACAGAACGCAAACCATTGAGCGGGATATCGCGAAGTCTTTTGATCAAACGCCAGAAACATTATTTGATTGGGCAGTGGCTATTGCAAAGGGGGCTTACTTGGCTACAAGTGCGTGGGATGCAGTTACTAAAGAACCACACCCGCTACTAAGAAATCAATGGGTCACTATTGAAAATCAGGTAGAAGATGGTGTTACGTGGTGCCGAAAAAACGCTGTTTGGTCTGGTCAGGATTTTAGTTAACCTAATCATAGCTTTGAAATGAAGGAGCAAAAGATGCCAGTTTATAAATCTCTCGTTCGTCTTGTATTTATGTTGTGTGTGTGCGGCGGTATTTGTTTAGTGCTGTTTAGTTCGGCAAGTGCAATGACCCCTGATGTTCAACAACTGATGGTTTCGTTTCCTTTTAGCGACGGGTTTGAATCGGGGAGTTTTGGGAGTGGCTGGACACCTGGTTCAGCGGCTAACGGCGTCGCCCAAATCCTCACCGATGACCCTCACAGCGGTACCTATCACGCTTTTTTGGGGCAATATCAAGACGATAATGCTATCGCGTCACTCGATTTGTTAGTCAATTTGGCAAATCAGACAGATGTTTACCTCGATTTCTGGTGGCGTTCAACCGGAGATATTGTTGCTGGTGCGTCGCGAAGCGGCATTTTCATCAGCGATGATAATGGCGTTAACTGGAAAAGAATTAAGAGCTTTAGCAACAATTCACACTACAGTCATGATATTATCAACCTAGCCAATGCAGCCGCCAATCAAGGTTTAAACCTGAACGATCATTTTCTCGTTCGCTTCTATTTTGAGAGGCGAAATCTAGGTGGGCGCATCGGCGGTATTCGCCTAGATGATGTCCGCTTAACCACATCCTCACAAGTTACAGCCTCTTTCCCACTACAAAATGGTTTTGAATCAGCCAACTTTTCCAAAGGATTTTATCCAATTAGCACAAATTTAGGCGTTGCTAAAATTAGAGACAACTCGCCCTATAGCGGCAATCAACACGTTTTTCTAGGGCAAGATCTCACAGGTGATGCGCGAGCAGCGCTATATTTGCTCGTAGACCTCTCCAATCCAGCACAAGATGTTTATTTAGATTTTTGGTGGCGCACGACAGGCAGCCTAGCCATTGGTTCTGGTGGAAGTGGCGTCTATATTAGTAGCGATAACGGTACAAATTGGAAGAAAATCAGAAATTTCAGCGATAATTTGCATTACAGCCACGAAATTATCAATCTGTCCGATGCCGCAGCAAAACAAGGTTTAAACTTAAACGATCACTTCCTTATCAGCTTCCATTATGAAATGACTGTGGGTGGACGCTTGGGTAGCGTTAACCTTGACGATATACGTCTAACAAGACATTCGAATGTCCTTGCACCTTTTCCCTTACAGGACAGTTTTGAAACACAAACCTTCAGGCAGGGGCTATATCCTGCAAGTAGAGGTGTAGGCATTGCAGAAATAACAGATGATACACCGCATACAGGTACTTATCATGTTTCTCTTGGTCAAGATTTAACGGGTGATGCTAGAGCGGTATTATATATATTAGCAAACTTCTCAAACCAAACAGAGGATGTTTATTTAGACTTCTGGTGGCGCACCACGGGTGACTTTGCTGTAGGTTCTGGGGGAAGCGGAATTTACATTAGCAGCGATAACGGAACAAACTGGCGAAAAATCAAGAATTTTGGTGGAAACCCAGTCTATACGCACGAAATCATAAATTTGTCTGAGGCGGCTGCGGCACAAGGATTAAACTTAAACAACCATTTCCTTATTAGCTTTCATTATGAGCGTACTGTCGGGGGTCGTTTAGGCAGTATTCGGCTTGACGATATTCGTTTAGGGCGCGGCTATCCTGCGAACCGAGTTTACCTGCCGTTTATTGAAAAATAGCGGTGT
>WBZL01001738.1_pt1 | contig 22171 bp, 12 predicted proteins | sample 5204291 | NCBI WGS metagenome assembly WBZL01 (sample SAMN12344345, study PRJNA552823) | activated sludge metagenome | biome: Activated sludge suspended growth; feature: Nitrification reactor; material: Wastewater; isolation source: activated sludge from nitrification reactor of wastewater...
CCTTGAAACGACGGACCTAACGGCCCGCGTTTGCGTTTTACGGGCATGACAACCTAAACCTGGCCCCGGAGCTTGCCGCTGCCATTTGGCATCTTTAACCTTTGTACTTTAACCTTTAACCTTGAAACGACGGACCTAACGGCCCGCGTTTGCGTTTTATGGGCATGACAACCTAAACCTGGCCCCGGAGCTTGCCGCTGCCATTTGGCCATCTTTAACCTTTGTACTTTAACCTTTAACCTTGAAACGGCGGACCTAACGGCCCGCGTTTGCGTTTTACGGGCATGACAACCTAAACCTGGCCCCGGAGCTTGCCGCTGCCATTTGGCATCTTTAAACTTTGTACTTTAACCTTTAACCTTGAAACGGCGGCCCGCAGAAGACCGATTTTCTTGCGTGAGCACTCCGCCGGAAGCCGGAATTTTCCGGGGTACGGACATCCGGTTTCCGGCGGATGCAATCGCTTACACTAAACGAACCGTTCCAGGTGGTAGCCGACCATGGTTTTCAGGGTGGCCATGGCGAGCGATTTGGACTGGTCGGCGGTGAAGCCGCGGTCCATGAAGAAGTCTTCCAGGCGGACTTCCGACTGATAATAAACGATCTTCATGGCCAAAACCAGATTACGGTTGATCGGATCCTTATCGGCCCAGGCGTTGAGGCCTTCCCAAAGGTGCGTATGCCAGTCTTCAGCGGCTTTGGCCTCTTCGGCGGTCAGCGCTTTTGGCGCCACGAAAAGATTGGCCCTTTTGGACGCGTCTGCCGAGAGGCGCGCCTGGTCGATCTTGGTAGAGCCGTTCATATCGGTGGCCAGCGCCTGGAGCGTGCGGATCTCCGGCCAGTCGAGGAATTGGTCGCAAGCCTGCAATTTGAGGCTTCCGGACTTATCGCCCGCAAAGGCAGCGTGGGCTTTGGCGGTTTCCTTGGGGTGTTCTTCGTAGAGCCAGCAGGGCGCTGCGATATCGTTGCCCGGCGCGGCATGGATATAATGCAGGTGGAGGATCAGCTGGTCGAGGTCCTGGTACGCGTAAGTGGCGTTGTAGTCGAATGCCGGCTGGTTGGCCAGTTTTTTGCCCTGGAATGCCTGGTGGATGGCCTGGTTCATCAGGTTGTTCACTTCGTTGCTCGGGCCCAGCGTGCGGAAGAGCAGGTAGGCCTGGTAGCCTTTGGCAATAGCCGACTGGGAGCGCTCGATGGATTCGGGGGCTTTGGGGTCGTCCAGCAGGTTATTCACCGCGTATTGGAGCGTATTGGCTGCTGATGCCTTTCCGGCCGGGTCGAGGTAGTCGGCCAGCAGGGAATATTTCTGCAATTCGCGATTCTGGCTGACCGCCTTTTCGTAGGCGGTTGCGGTACCCGGGCCGTAGTAGCCGTCGAGGCTGCCCGTATAGTCATTCAGGGATTTGAGCACCCTTTGCAGGTCGAGGACGGAGCGCCGTTTTACTTTCGCCCTGATGTCGGGGATCGGCACTTCATTTTTGCCTGTGCGCTGAATATTAGGTTGCGGCTCTTCCGGTTCGGAGTAGGAGGTCACTTCCGGCGATTTGGCGGTTATGCGCTCCTGCGGGATGTAATAATCATCCGGCATTTTCACCTTGCCGGCGCCTTTTGCATCCGTGGTGGCGGCTACTCCTCCCTTGGCGACCTGTTCGTCCATTTCGAAGGGGATCAGGGCTTTTTTCAGGCCGGTTTCAAATTGTCCGATCCGGATCAGGAGGGTATTGTTGATATTTTTGATGAAGGCATCGGTGAATCCCGCCTGGCGGATCCTGGGCAGAACGGTCTGGGCGTCGGCCACGCTGGGGAAAATGCCCGTCATGATCTTGATATTCTCCCCGCTGATGCTGCCGAAAAGGTCGCCGACGGCTTCCATTTTCTCCCATTCGATCCCTTTGCGGATGTTGCGGGTGGCCAGCTGGATCACGGTAACGATCTGTCCCTGGTCCATCCGGCGTTCTTCCACGAAGGAGCTGTTGTATCCCTTCTGTTTCAGGCCCTGGAGGGCTTTATCCGCTTCGCTGCGGTTGTCATAACCGCCGAGATAGACCTGGGTGAGGTTGCCTTCCATTTGCAGGGAATAGACAAAACCTACGTTGCGGATATCGTCGAATTGGGAGGATTTGGCGTCGAGGAATGTGCCGACATTGATGGTGTAAAAGCTTTGCGCAATAAGGAAAACAGGCGCGAACAGGTAAGCCAGAATAAGTGGCTGGAATTTTCTCATCATTTTGGTTTTTTCTGATTTCCAGGCATATAAAACGGAAATCAGTGGTCAAAACGTAATTTCTTGCCCTTAACGAAATTTACCTATTCCAAATTTTTCTATATCGCGTCAAACGCAAAAATAAGGGATATTTTTAACAAAATCAGGCATTTCCGCCCGGGGGGCAACTTTTTAAGCCGGTTTTAACATCCCGGAATGTCCGTTTTTGTACGGCCTCTGTCCGTATCTGAACAGGAAAGGAGTAAGGCGTTTTTATTAATTGTCTGATATTCAAAAAAATATATCCGGGGTATGATTTTTGTTGTAAAAAACCGGAACGCCCTCCTGTTAAAAACATTAACCGAACGCCTGCGGAAGCGGCTTGTTTCAAAAATCCGTTCAACATGTTTTTCAACCACCTGAAGATCGCCTGGCGAAACCTGGCGCGCAACCGGGGATTTACCCTGGTCAACATACTGGGGCTTACAACGGGCCTGGTCTGTTTCATGCTGATCCTGCTGTACATCCGGGACGAGATGAGCTATGACCAGTGGCACGAGAAAGGAGACCGCATCTACCGGGTAGCGCTCGAGCGGATCTACCCGGGTCGTTCGCGGTTTTACGCCATTATTCCGTCGTCCTACGCGGGGTCGATGAAACAGGATTTCTCCGAGGTGGAAGCCAGCTGCAGGTTGTTCTTTTTTCAGGGCAACAATTTCCTGATCAAGAAGGACCAGGAAACCTACGAAGAGCGCAATGTGATGTGGGCGGATTCCAATTTCTTCGACCTTTTCAGCATCGATCTGATCAAAGGGGACCCGCAGGCTGCGCTGATCAAGCCCAACTCGGTGGTGCTGACGGAATCCGCTGCCAGAAAATATTTTGGAAACGAGGACCCCCTGGGCAAGGTGCTGGATATCGCCCAGGGGAATAACGACCTGCTGGTGACGGGCGTTTGCCGCGATGTGCCGGACAATTCCCACTTCAAATTCGACCTGCTGATGGCTTCTTCCTCGCTGGGGTTCCTTCAGCAGCCCAATTTCATCGGGTTTTCCGCCTATACCTATCTCCTGTTGCAGCCCGGGGCCTCCGCCAGGGCGCTGGAAGCCAAATTTCCCGACCATGTCGTCAAATTCGCCTCCGGCCAGATCCTCAACCAGTTCGGCGTGAATTACGAGGAATACCAGAAGCAGGGCAACGGTTACCGGTATTTTTTGCAACCGCTCGGCAGCATCTACCTCGATTCCAACCTGGAGTCGGAAATGAAGCCGCCGGGATCGCGTCAGCGGATCTATTTTTTTACCGTGATTGCCGCTTTGATCCTGATCATTGCCTGCATCAACTTCATGAACCTGGCCACTGCGCGTTCGGCCAACCGGGCCAGGGAGGTGGGCATCCGGAAAACACTGGGGTCGGACCGCCGGCAAATTGCCGGGCAGTTTTTCCTGGAGGCCTTGCTGATCACCTTGCTCAGCGCCGCGCTGGCGGCGGCGGTCAATTACTTTGTGTTGCCGTACTTCAACGGCATAACCGGCAAAAGCCTTTCGGCGGGCGATCTGTTCCGCTGGCAATTTATGCTGGCCTTGCTGGGCGCCGCGGCAGTTACCGGGTTATTGTCCGGCGCCTATCCGGCGTTTGCCTTGTCCGCTTTTCGCCCGATCGAAGTGTTGCGGGGCAAATTCTTCCAGACCAAAAAAGGATCCGCCCTTCGAAACCTGCTGGTGATCTTTCAATTCGGCATTTCCGTATTCCTGATCATCAGCACGATCCTGGTGTACCGGCAGATGGCCTTCACCATGAATAAATCCCTCGGGTTTGACAAGGAGAGCGTGATCTCCCTGCAAGGAGCCGGCAACCTGACCGCCCAACAGGAGGAAACCCTGAAAAAGGAAATCGGCCGCCTGCCCGGCGTGGCGGCTGTCAGCGGGTGCGATACCCAACCCGGGGGGCAATACTTCGGCATGTCGTTCAAACCCCAGGGCGCCGATGAAATGATGACCGGCAGCGGGCGCATCGTGGATGAAGGATACATTGAGTGCATGAAAATGGAAATGCTCAAAGGGCGCAGTTTCGACGAACATTTCATGGATACGCTTTCCGTGGTGGTCAACGAGGCGGCCGTCCGGGAAATGGACCTGGACGATCCGGTGGGGAAAACCCTGGTCTCGACCGACAATTTCCTCAATCCGGTTGCGGAGCAACAATCCGTTTACACGATAATCGGCGTGGTCCGGGATTTTCATTTTCAATCCCTCCACCAGGTGATCTCCCCCTTGTTTCTGGTGCATCACCAGCGTTCTTTCAGCCCTGGGGTTGATAACCTGGTCACCGTCCGCCTGAGCCCTCCTGATTTTCAGCGCACCCTTCAGTCGATTGAGGGCATCTGGAAAACGTTTCAGCCCGAAACGCCTTTCCGGTATGCGTTTCTCGATCAGGAATGGGCCGACCTGTACGAAAAGGAAATGACCACCCGGCAGGTATTCGGGCTGTTCAGCATGCTGGCCATCTTCATTGCTTGTCTGGGATTGCTGGCATTGGCCGCCTTCACCGCCGAACGGCGCACCAAGGAAATCGGCATCCGCAAAGTGCTCGGCGCCACCACCGGCGGCATTGTGGGCCTCTTATCGCGGGATTTCCTGAAACTGGTATTGGCGGCCATCCTCATCGCCTCGCCTTTTGCCTGGTATGCGATGGACAAATGGCTGCAGGATTTTGCCTACCGGATCAAAATCGAGTGGTGGGTATTTGTACTGGCCGGCGCCGTATCCATTGCCATTGCATTCCTGACCGTCAGCTTTCAGTCGATCAGGGCTGCATTGACCAACCCGGTGGATTCCCTGAAAAGCGACTGACCGGAAATTGCACAAATGTTCGATTTCGGACACCGTTTGTTCAATTCCGCACAGGATGAGCCGTTCCGGAACCATGGTCATGGATATAAATTGCTGATTTTCAATAACTCAATAAAATGGCACGGCAATTGCCATCAGAGGAGTAGCGTTTTTCTTTCATAAAGAGTACGCCACCTTTTGAGGCGTGCTGTTTGGCCATCGCGCCGGTCCGGGATGTTGGCAAATGCTGAAAACCACAAATTCCATCCTGCGGGCCGGCGCCGATGACGCCTTGAGACTGTTCAAAATAGCGGTTTCACGCAAGGGCAAGACAAAAAGACGCAAAGTTTTGATCTTCATCATACCCCGGCGTGCCAGCAACCGGCATCCCTGTCCGCCATAGCCCTAAGGCGACGGCGGGCAGCAACAAACATCCACCGCGCCTCAGCGACGCAGCATCCAGCATCCAGAAACCAGCAACAAGCATCCAGCAACAAGCATCCAGCAACAAGAAACCAGCATCAAGCATCCAGTCATGACCTTCTCAAATCTGAAGCCTGCCCTGCGCCATTTCCAGCGAAACAAATTGCATGCCGCCATCAATATTCTGGGGCTTGCCCTCGGAATGGCCGCTTGTCTGGTGATCTACCTGATCACGAGTTATGAGCTGAGTTTTGATACGTTCAGGGACGGTCGCGACCGGATTTTCCGGACCTACTCCCAATTCAGCGGCACGTTTGACGGCACCAATCGCGGCGTGCCGGCGGCTTTGGGGCCCTGGGCTGCCGACCACCTTGCGGGGGTCGAGGCGGTAGCGCCTTTCCATACCATGAGCGCGAAGATCAGCGTCGTGCAGCCTGACGGATCCCTGAAGGAATTCGACAATCAACCGGATATTGCGCGGGTTTCGCCGGCTTATTTCCAGGTGTTCAGCGATTACCAATGGTTGTCGGGGAGCCCCGAGTCTTCCCTCACAGAGCCCTATTCGGTCGTCCTGACGGATGAAAAAGCCGGGAAGTATTTCAACCTGGACCACCCGGAAGAAGCGGTCGGCCGGCGCCTGTTGTACGGCGATTCGCTGTATGTCACCGTCACCGGGATCATCGAAAAGGAAAAACGCCAGACCGACCTCTATTTTTCCGATTTCATTTCGTTTTCCACGATCAATGCCTACCGGAAATTCAAAAGGAATATCCGCCTTGACGACTGGAGCAGCACCAACAGCAGTTCGCAGGTATTCCTCAAACTGCAACCCGGCGTTTCACCCGACAAGATCCAAGAAGGGCTGAAAGAAGCCGAAGCGCTGTACAAAAAGGCCGGCGACCAATGGGGATTTGTAGCCGCGTATATCATGCAACCGCTCAGGGAGCTGCATTTCAACGGAAAACTGGGGATCTTTGACCAGACCAATTGGTCGGCCGCCAGCAAACCGACGATGAACCTGCTGATCCTGATCGCTGTCCTGTTATTGCTGATCGCGGCTGTTAACTTCATCAATCTGGAGACGGCACAATCCACCCTGCGGGCCCGCGAGATCGGCGTCCGGAAGGTGCTTGGCGGAACCCGCGGAGGGCTGGTCCGCCAATTCCTTGGAGAAACGCTCATGCTGACCGTCATTGCCATTGCCCTTTCGGTCATGCTCACCAAATGGGCGCTCGGTTTTTTTGATGAGTTCATCCCGGAAGGCGTCTCCTTTGAACCCCTCAGCCCGGGAAGCCTTGCTTTTCTGGGGGGGATAACCTTGGTTGTAACCCTGCTGGCCGGCGCTTATCCCGCTTTTGTATTGTCGGGTTTCCGGCCGGTTCAGGCCCTCAGGGATAAGATCATTGTGTCCATGCGGGGATCGGGCAGCCTCAATCTGCGCAGGGCGCTGGTTGTTTTCCAATTCGTCGTAGCGCAGGTCCTCATCCTGGGCACGCTGACCGTCGGCCGGCAGATCAGTTATTTGCTGAATGCCGATATGGGTTTCGACCGGAATGCCGTCATCTACTTCAGCACGCCCTGGCAGGATAGGACCGGCAGGAAGCATGTACTCTATCAGGAATTGAAACGGATCCCGGAAGTGCTGGCGGTGAGCCTGAATGACGGCCCGCCGGCTTCAACGAGCTACAGTTCCAACATCATCCGGTACAACAACGGCCAGGAGGAGATCAGCACCAATGTCTATCAGAAATTCGGAGATACCGCGTTCATCAACCTGTATGATTTCCAGTTGCTGGCCGGCCGGAATGTACAGAACAGCGATACCCTGAAGGAGCTGGTGATCAACGAGACCTATGCGCACGAGCTCGGGTTCAGCAACCCGGAGGATGTAGTCGGCAAAATGGTGAAGTACAGCAGCAAGATGGTGCCCATTGTCGGGGTCGTGCGGGATTTCCACATCTTTTCCCTTCGCGACGCCATAGCGCCCACTGCAATCGCCTGTACCAACCGGGATTTCACTGATTTCGGCCTGAAGCTGCAAACCAAAGGCAACAGCCCGGGCGATTTCACTTCGATCATCAGTAAGATCACCGATAAATGGAAGAGCCTTTACCCGGATACGGAGTTCAACTATGAATTCCTCGACGAGACGATCGCAAAATTCTATGAAGCCGAGCAGCGGACTTCCAAGCTATCGCGGACGGCTACATTGATGGCCATTCTGCTTTCCTGTCTGGGATTGCTGGGGCTGGTTTCCTTTTCCGCCGTTCAGCGCACCAAGGAGATCGGCATCCGAAAGGTATTGGGGGCATCGGTGGCCAGTATCGTGGCCTTATTGTCCAGGGAGTTCATTACCCTGATCGGCGTGGCTTTTGTCCTGGCGGCTCCGTTGGCCTGGATTTTTGCCCGCAAATGGCTCAGCCGGTTTGCCTACCATTTCGAACTCGACTGGACGGTGTTTGTCCTGACCGGTCTGCTGGCCGTGTTGATCGCTTTTCTGACGATGAGCCTGCAAAGCATCCGCGCTGCGCGGGCCAACCCGGCAGAGAGTTTGAAGAGCGAGTGACGAATGTACTTTAAAATTTTACATTACCACTTTTACATTTTGCATTAAAAAAAGGGCCATTTCCGAACGACTCCGGAAATGGCCCTTTCAGTTGCTATTATAGCGGCTTTCCCCATGGGATTACACCGGGCTTCCGATTGGATTTTGCGGACAAAACCCGGACGGAAGCCGGAGTTGCGAAAGTTGATTCGCGATGCTGGTTACTTTTTGCCGCCTTTTTTCACACTTTCCGTCTTTTTCACAGTGGCAGCCGGAGCTGCGGTAGTTTTGGCAGCTGCTTTCTTAGCAGGTGCAGCGGCCTTCTTGACCGGTTCGGCAGCAACTGCAGCCTTCTTGGCAACGGGCGCTTTTTTAGCGGCCGGGGCTTTCTTGGCAACAGGCTCCTTTTTCACGGCGGGTTCTTTTTTGGCAGCCGGCGCTTTCTTTTCCGCTTTTGCCTTGACCGCAACCGGTTCGAGGGCAACAACAGCGTTGTCTACGCCGAACGGGGTCGGGATATAACCGTCAGCTTCGCCGTCGGTGATCCAGGTGGTATTGTCGATCAGGTAACGGAATTCGTATTGGCGACCTGCTTCCAGTTCAACAACGGCTTCGAGGGTTGATTTCTTAAAAGCCATCGGGGTGCCGGTGCTCCAGGTCCAATCGTTGAAGGTACCCAGCACGCGTACTTCCTTTGCGCCGTTAACTGCTGCTTTCGGCAGAACGAAGGTTACTTTGCATGCGGGCTTGTCTTTGAGATACTGTTTTTTAAGCATTTTTTCAGGTTTAAGTGGATGATGCTAAGTGTCTTTTTTACACTAACGACGAAATCCGGGGCAAATTTAGTATATATATTACTGATTTTCAAAGAAAAAAGTTTTATTGTCCATAGTGATGTATGGGTGCCGGTTTGGGCAAAATTTGACGATTCCGAATAAAAAAGCGGAAAAATATTGTGAAATCCAATAAGCTTTTTGCAGCGGAGGGGCGGGCCAAATTTTTTGGCGCAAAAAAAAAGTGAAATTTTTTTGAAAAAATTTCACTTTTTCCTGCCGATACCCATTCTCAAGGGGCAAACCGGCTTCAAAACGGCGCAAGCGCGCAGGCAGGCGCACCTGCCGTGCGATCTATCGCCCGTGGCAGTGTTTGTACTTCTTGCCGCTGCCGCAGGGGCAAAGGTCATTCCGGCCGATCTTTTCCTCTGTCCGCCTGAACGTCTCCGGTTTTGCGGAACGCTGGCTGACGGATTCAGCCGCCCTGCGCGCGGCGTCTTCGGACCGGTTGGTGCGGGTGCGGCTCAGGTCGGTAGGCACTTCGCGGGCCTGCTGCACTTCCTGTCCTTCGGGGATGAACAGCGAGCCTTTGGCCAGGTAGGCCGTAACAGACTCGTTGATGTCCATGACGAGTTGTTCGAACAGGTTATAGGCTTCCATCTTGTAGATGACCAGCGGGTCCTTTTGTTCGAAGGAAGCGCCCTGAACCGAGTCCTTCAGTTCGTCCATTGAGCGGAGGTGTTCCTTCCACTTGTCGTCGATGATGGCCAGGGTAACGGCTTTTTCGATATCGCGGGTGATGGATTTCCCTTTGGTCTTGACGGCTTTTTCGATCTCGGCGGAGATGGGCAGCGGGTGAGAGCTGCCGTCGGTGAACGGAATGAGAATGCGTTTATACCGTTCGCGCTGGGTTTCGTATACGTGGTTGATCTGGGGCATGACCAGATCGGAGATGGACTGGAATTTCCGGTGGTAGAACTCGTTGAATTGTTCCAGGATGGTATCGGCGACTTCTTCCGTTCGGCCTTCCTTGAAGTCTGCGGCGTCCATTTGCGGGTCGAAGCCGATCACGCCGAGGGCATCGCGGCGGAAGCTTTCAAAGCTGCCTTCTTTTTTATGGTTGAAGACCAGGTTTTCGATCATGGCCTCGAACATATTGTTGAGGTCGACGGCCAGTCGTTCACCGGAAACGGCATTTTTCCTTTTCTTGTAGATGGCTTCGCGCTGGATGTTCATGACGTCGTCGTATTCCAGCAGTCGTTTCCGGATACCGAAGTTATTTTCCTCCACTTTTTTCTGCGCCCTTTCGATGGAGCGGGTCACCATGGAGTGTTGGATGACTTCGCCATCCTTGTGGCCCATCCGGTCCATGATGGAAGCGATGCGTTCGGATTGGAAAAGGCGCATCAGTTTATCTTCCAGCGAAACGTAGAACTGCGAGGTACCGGGGTCGCCCTGGCGGCCTGCACGGCCGCGCAGCTGGCGGTCGATCCGGCGGGATTCGTGCCGTTCGGTGCCGATGATGGCGAGGCCGCCGGCTGCTTTGACCTCATCGGTGATCTTGATGTCGGTACCCCGGCCGGCCATGTTGGTAGCGATGGTGACTTTGCCGGGTCGGCCGGCTTCGGCGACGATCTCCGCTTCGCGCTGGTGCTGTTTGGCGTTGAGGACGTTGTGTTCGAGCCCCTTCAGTTTGAGCATGCGGCTCAGTTTCTCCGAGATGTCCACGGAGGTGGTACCGACCAGCACCGGCCGGCCGGCGTTGCTCAGGTTGACGATCTCATCGATCACGGCGTTGAACTTCTCGCGTTCGGTTTTGAAAACGAGGTCTTCTTCATCCCGCCGGATGATCGGTCTATTGGTGGGGATGACAACGACGTCGAGTTTGTAGATGTCCCAGAACTCGCTGGCTTCCGTTTCGGCGGTACCCGTCATGCCGGCCAGTTTGTGGTACATCCGGAAGTAGTTCTGCAGGGTTACGGTGGCGTAGGTCTGGGTAATTTCGCCCACCTTGACATTTTCCTTGGCTTCCAGGGCCTGGTGCAGCCCGTCGGAATAGCGGCGGCCTTCCATCATCCGGCCTGTTTGCTCGTCTACGATCTTGACCTGGCCGTCGATGACCACGTATTCGTCATCGCGTTCGAACAGGGTATAGGCTTTCAGCAGCTGGCTGATGGCGTGGAGGCGTTTCGATTTGACGGCAAAATCCTGGGAGAGCCGGTTCTTGGCCTCTTCTTTTTCCGCCTTGCTCAATTTGGCGTCATTGTCGATTTCCACCATTCGGGTGGCGACGTCCGGCATGACGTAGAAGCTGGGGTCCTCATTGCCTTTGGAAAGCTGTTCCACGCCGAGTTCCGTCAGTTCGACGTTGCGGTTTTTCTCATCGATCACAAAATACAGGGGCGCATCGGCGATGTGCATGTTCTTGGATTGCTCCTGCATATAGTGGTTTTCGGCTTTCTGGACGTGGACCTTGACGCCTTCTTCGCTCATGAACTTGATGAGCGGGCGGTATTTGGGCAAGCCGCGGTAAGCGCGCAGCAGGGCCATGCCGGCTTCGCCTTCCTGGTAGCCTGTTTTGCCCTGGTCGAACAGTTTCTTGCCTTCGCTGAGGAAGCCGGTGACCAGTTTTTGCTGGGCGGCCATCAGGCGTTCCACCTGGGGTTTGAGCTCGATATAATCCTGGTCGTCGGCGCCTTGCGAGACCGGGCCGGAGATGATCAGCGGCGTCCGGGCGTCGTCGACGAGCACGGAGTCCACCTCATCGACCATGGCGTAATGGTGTTTGCGTTGCACCATTTCCTCCATGGAGCGGACCATATTGTCGCGGAGGTAATCAAAGCCGAATTCGTTGTTGGTGCCGTAGGTGATGTCGCACAGGTAGGCGTTGCGGCGCTCGGTGGAGTGCGGCCGGTATTTGTCGATGCAATCCACGGTCAGGAAGAGGAATTCAAAAATGGGGCCTACCCATTCGCTGTCCCTGCGGGCGAGGTAATCGTTGACGGTGATGATGTGTACGCCTTGCCCGGAAAGCCCGTTCAGGTATGCGGGGAGGGTAGCCACAAGGGTCTTACCTTCACCGGTTGCCATTTCTGCGATCTTGCCTTCATGGAGGGCCATGCCGCCGATCAGCTGAACGTCGTAGTGGACCATATTCCAGGTGATCTCACCGCCGGCTGCTACCCAGCTGTTGTGCCAGATCGCCTTGTCTCCTTCGATTTTGACGTAGGATTTGCCGGGCCGGGCGGCGAGGTTGCGGTCGTGTTCGGTGGCCGTTACGGTCAGGGTCTTGTTTTCCGTGAATCGCCTGGCGGTCTCCTTGACGACGGCGAAAGCTGCCGGAAGGATTTCCATCAGGACGACTTCGAGCTGCTTGTCCCGTTCTTCACGGAGTTTATCCAATTCGTTGAAGAGGGCTTCCTTTTCGAGGATATCCTCTTCGGCTTCGGCCTGCGCCTTGATGGAGTCGGTATCCGCGTCTATTTCCGACAGGAATTCGGCGATGCGTTCGCGGAACTCTAGGGTTTTGCTCCGCAGTTCATCGTTGCTGAGCTCCCGCAGCCGTTCGAACTGGATGTTGGCCTCATCAACGAGCGGCGTATATCCTGCAACGTCCCGTTCGTATTTTGTGCCGAATAATTTTTTAATGGAAGAACCGATAGATTTGAACATATCTTTTTTCTTTGCGAAGAATCATTCAATTGGGCCTGCAAAGATAATATATCGCTGCGGTTTATAGCGGATGAAAACAGATAATTGCAGATCCCCATTCCACCTAGCCACAACCGTACCAAATCAGCGGTTTATGACAAAATGGCGTATTTTTTAAACAACATGCAACTTTAACAGGTTTTTCCGTTTCACAATAAAATGTACTGTTTCATGCGAACTGCCATAAACCTGAGCCGGATCTGGATTGGACTGACGTTGCTCTCATTGGTCACAGCGTGCGGGGACGGCAAAAAGGATATCCGCGACTATTATTTCCCGATCCGGGACCTGAAGGAGGGGTTGGTTTACGAATACCGGGCTGTCGGGAGCGAACGGTTGGGGCCGGTTTATTGGTATTACCGTTCCTTTTTCCAGCCGGAGGGCGTTTTTCTGACCGGCACTTATTACGAGCAAAGCCTGGAGCCGCTGCAGTTGGTCAGGGAAGAGGCCGTCTCCAACGGCATGTTGCTGGCGGAGCTCTACCTGTACATGCAGGATTCTACCGGTAAGGCCCAACCGCTGAAGGCGGAGGTGCTGGCGGGCAATTCGTTCCCGTTCGAGGTGAAGGATTCCAGCAGCTTGTTCCTGTACAAAGTCCGTTTCGATTTGCCGTCGGATAGCGTGAAACATTCCATTACGGTGATCAAGAACCGGTACTATATGGGCGATACGACCGTTCAGGTCATGGGCAAGACCATACCCTGCGTAAAATTCAAGGTTAAGGAGGCCATTGAAGACGAAATTGCCGACCAGGGCGTTTTAGAACCGGAAACGGACGGCTACGAGCTGTACGCGGAGGGGCTGGGGCTGGTTTATTTTGAGAAAAAACTGGGCCGCCAGCGGGTGGCTTATCGATTGCATGACCGGTACGATATGGAAGAGTTGGTGAAATTGTTGGGCGATGGACCGGCCGGTTCAACGGAATAAGCGAAATTGCGGGTACGGCGCCGTCCGGACAAAATCAATAAAGGATGAAGTTTTTCTATGTCAGGTGGATACCCCGAACAGGTTACGCCCTTGTGTTGATGCTGGCCATGGCGGCGGCGACTTCCGGGCTGAAAGCGCAAATTGCGGCGCCGGACTTTATTTGCGTCACCAACGATACGCTGGTCTGGGAACTGCCGGTGAACAATTGCGGGCCGTTTATTTCGTACCAGGTATTTGCCAGTCAGGACCCCGGCGGGCCTTATAGCCTGATGGCCACCATCACGGACCCGGCGCAGACCCGGTTCTTCAATCCTGCGGGCCAGGGGCAGACCTGGTATTACTACATGCAAAGCCAGTACGATTGCCCGGGGCAGCCGCCCTTGCAATCGGATACGCTCGACAACCTCATCCCCGAGAGCAGCCCCCTGCATTTTGTCACCGTCAAAGCCGACAACAGCGTAGCGGTGAGCTGGGAACCGAGCCCTTCCCCGGAAGTCATCGGCTATATCATTTCCCGGCAGAATGCCTCCGGGACTACCATCCTGGACACCGTCTTTTCCGGCAATACCTTTCTGGATACCGATCCGATGGCCAAACCCGACGAGCGGCCGGAGACCTATTTTGTGACCGCCATCGACCGGTGCGGCAACGCCAGCCTGGTACCGCCGCCCCACCAGACCATTTTCCTGGAAACCGGCACGGTAGATCCCTGCGATCAGACGATGGAGCTGACCTGGACGACCTACCGCGGCTGGAGTGAGGGTGTGGACCGCTACGAGGTCTGGGTAAGCGCCAACGGCGGGACCTTTACCCTCGACGGCAGCTCGGCCAACCCTTCCTATACCTTTACGGATGCCCGCGACGGCGACACCTATTGCTTTTATATCCTGGCCGTCCAGGTGGGCGGCATGTACACTTCCCGGTCCAATGTCGCCTGCCAGGAACTGGAGGTTTTCCAGCCGGTGCGCGAACTCGCCATCCTGGAAGCGACCGTGACCGGCGACAACCAGGTGGACGTGCGCTGGTTCTGGGACACCACGGCGGACCTTGACGAAGGCTCCATTCAGCGGAGCAACCCCGGCGAGGGATTCACTTCAGCGCTGACCATCGACCCGAATGCGCCGCGGACCCCGGAGAACCTGTTTTCCGACCCGGACGCCTTACCCGCTGCGGGGCCGGTCGCGTACCAGGTCCGGACGGTTGATGCCTGCGGGAAGCCCGTATCCTCCAACGAGGTGAAGACGATCTTCCTGACCGGCGCCAACAACGGCAGCAGCCGCAATCAACTCGACTGGACGGCCTACCCGGGCAACGTAACCGGGTACCGCCTGTACCGGATCGATGAGAACGGCTCAACCGAGCAGATCGCCTCGACGGCGGCCGGTGAAAGGTCCTTCGAAGACCTGATCGACCTCTCAAATACGGCCCTGCGCAGCGCCTGCTATTATGTGGAAGCCGAAGGTACGGTCGCCCTGTCCTCGGGTGAGGAACGCGCATTTGTTTCCCGGTCCAACGTGGTCTGCCTGTCCCAAACGCCGGAAGTCTTCATGCCCAACGCCTTTGCCCCCGACGGCAAGAACCGCGTATTCCGGCCGGTGGTGCAATTCGGCGTCCCGTCGGCGTACACCCTGTCCATTTACGACCGCTGGGGCGGATTGCTGTTCGAAAGCAAGTCCTTGTCCGACGGCTGGGACGGGCGGCACAACGGGCGGCCTTTGCCGCAGGGCGTGTACCTGTACCGGATGCAGCTGACGCAGGAGAACGGGGCGGAGGTGGAGAAGAAGGGGGTGGTGTTTTTGTTGCGGTAGGGGATTTGGGAAACCTCCGGGGTTTCGAAATCCTGTTTGTTATCAGCGCAATCCGGTCAAGGCATTGCAAAAGACCGAAGATTTTGCATGTTTGCGTTTGTTGCAGTATCTTTTGGGCTTAAAAAAATTCTCTTACCAGATTATTCCTGGAAAAATAAGTTTTTCGATTGCACGGATAGCGCGAGGCTGTTCAATAAAGTGTTTTCTCGCGAAGACGCAAAGACGCAAAGATTTGATTTTCAATATGCTGCGCGTGCTGAAAATCCTGTTGACACAAAATTCTGAACGGTCCCGATAGCGCTGATAAAATAGACGCAATGGACAAATCCCTGGACCCTGACCTTCCTACCCTTCGAACGGAGCACAGTTCCTGGCAAACGGAAAGCCGGGGAAAAATTATCGTTTTACCTTCCTATCCGAATGCGTTTATCGGCCGGACACGGCATATTCAGGCTATTGGTGAACTATTGAAAGAAGAAGATAAGCGCCTGATCACCTTATTAGGACCCGGCGGTATCGGCAAAACCCGGCTTTCCGTAACCATTGGAAAGACCCTGAAAACCGCATTCGAGCACGGTGTGTGTTTTGTTCCCCTGGATGCCGTGACGGATCATGAACAGGTTCCGCTGTACATTGTACAAGGACTGGGGCTAAAGGGCAGGCAAAAAGGATTATGGATTCCGGAGATCCTGGATTTTCTGCAGGAAAAAGAATTCCTGCTGATATTGGACAATCTGGAGCAAATCCTGGAATCGGCTTCGTTTATTGACCAGATCATCCGGAATTGCCCGGGCGTGAAGATACTGGCCACCAGCCGGGAAACCCTTGATTTGTCCTATGAAATCGAGTACCCCCTGGACGGCCTTAACCGCCCCAATCCAAGGATTTACCCCGACCCGCAAGGGTTGCTGGTATTTGATGCGATAGACCTGTTTGTGCAAAAGGCAAGGGCCGCCCGCCCGGACTTTCAGCTGACCAGAGAAAATTCCAGGACGGTTGTTGAGATCTGCCAGGAACTGGAAGGCCTGCCGTTGCCGATAGAGCTGGCTGCGGCCAGGATAAAGCTGTTTTCCCCGGAGCTGATCCTTGAAGAGTTGCAACAGAGTACCAATCTTTTGCGCACGAGGTCAAAGGACGTGATCTCACGGCACCAAACCATCCGAAATACCGTAAAGTGGAGCTATGACCTGCTGAATGCCGAAGAAAAAGAGCTCTTTCAGCAATTGGCCCTGTTCAGAAGCGGATTTACGCTGACCGCGATCGAGTCGGTTTGCAGCCATCATGATGCATTGGAGGTTGTCGAATTATTCATCAACAAGAGCCTGATCGTAAAGGGGGAGGAAATTGCCGGCATCCAACGATTCCGGATGCTCAAGGTAATCCGGGATTTTGGATTGGAGCAGTTGGCGGACAATCCGAACCGGTCAGATTACAATGCAAATTTCACGGCTTTTTTCCTGGATTTTCTGGAAAAAGGCAACCTCAAATACGAGGATGCCGGGCAGAGTAAGTGGATCGCGCTGATCGGCGCCGAATATGAGAATCTGATCGCGACACTGGAATGGCTGGCCGGCAACCGGCCGGAACAGGCAGGCAGGTTGGGAGTCATGTTCTGGCGTTTCCATCTGAACCGCGGATTCCTCAGAGAAGGCCTGGACATGATCGAAACCCTGTTGAAATTGCACCTTGCAGAAAAAAAGACCAACGCGCAATTGCTCGAAGGCGCCGGGGTGATCGCACAAAACCTGGGGAATTACCTGGATGCGAAGGGCTACCTGAAAAGATGTCTGGACCTTTGGCGGGAATTGCAGGACAAAACGGAGATCACCAAGGCACTGAATAACCTGGGTTGGGTGGAATGGCGGCTGGGCAATTACGATCAGAGTATCTCCTATTCCGAAAATGCGATTGCCTTATCCGGGGAGCTCGGGGATCTTCAGGCGAAGGCCAAATCCTTGAATAACCTGGCCTGGACGTATATGCGGCAAGGGTTGTTTGAGCAAAAAGAGGAACTGCAACGGCAAATATTGGAAATCCATTCAACTGCAGGGGATGAAAAAGGCATTGCATTTGCAAAGACCAATTTGGGTTGGGCCTTACTGGAAACCGGTAAAATCGCGGAAGCCGAAACCCTCCTTGAGGAGAGCGTCGAGTTATACAAAAAGCTGCAGCATCAACAATTATTGACCTTCACCTACGCCATTAAGGCTTTTTGCCTGTACGAGCAGCAAAAACCGGAGGAAGCACGGGAATTACTGGAAAAATATTGCCTGGTCCATTTTGAACGGATCGGGGATGTATGGGGGATTGCATTGTGCCTGGACAAGTTGGGAGACATTTGCCGGGAGGCCGGTAATTACGCAGATGCCCGTTCGGCTTTTCAAAAGTCTTTGGCCATCCACCGGAGTACCCATAGCAAATACGGCGCAGCCCGCTCGTCGCTGGGGTTGAGCCGGCTCCAATGGGCTGACGGGGAATTTGCGGAAGCTGGAAAATCATTGAATACCTCCCTTGCGCTGGCCGCTGAAATGGGGGCCAATCAATTGCTGACGGAGGGGCATTTTGAATGGGGGAAACGCCATTTGAACAACTCCTCTCACCAGGTCGCCCTTACCGGTTTCGCCGTAGCGGATCATTACGCGGCAAAACTCGGCGCGTACCAGTATCAACGGCTCTTCTCGCGGATTATGGCCGAAATCCGGCAGATGAAGACCGATCTCAAAGATGGTTTGGCGGAGATGGCCTTTAAAGGCTGGGAACAACAAAATGTCGAAAAATTTCTGTCTGGACCCGTTTCCCGGGAAGACCTGGAACGGCGGATCCGAAATTTGCTGGAGGCGGCTCCCAAAACAGGTTCTACCCCAAAAGCGGCTCTGGAATTCATGGCTGACAGCGGCCCATTCAATCAACTGCCGGAAGAACAGGAAGACTACGTGGTTCGTCAGGTCCGGAAAGTGCTTGAACAACGTATAAGGGATCGCCATTTTACGATCAATAACCTTTGTCGCGAAATCGGGATAAGTTATTCGCAGCTCAACCGAAAGATCAATGACCACACCGGGCTTTCGGTCAATAAATATGTGGTGCGCTTACGCCTCAACCGGGCCAAGGAGTTGCTCGCCGATCCGGCTCTCACCATTGCCGCCATCGCTTTCGACACCGGGTTCAAAGATCCGGATTACTTCTACCGGTTATTCAAAAAGACCTTTCAGATGACGCCCGGCGAATTCCGTCAGGCGCAGCTCCGGGAAAAATAGCCGGCCTACCTGGACAAAATGATCATTTTACCGGGACCGACCGGACAATTCGTTCTTTCTACTGGACATTCCTTCCATTTACTGGACAGGGGTTGCATGCCCCTTGCGCCGGCTCTTTTTTGTCGGGATATTTGAATCGTCAACACGGATGTTAAATCAACATCATCTTGTTCAACCCTAAACAACACATCATTATGAACATGCCTATTGACATCGCCACATCCGGCGTACACCACATTGCGATCCGGGTAACGGACATGGCCCGCTCCCGGGATTTTTACCTCCGGAAACTCGGTTTCAAGGCCGTGCTGGATATGCCGGAGTTGATGATCTTCTTTGCCGGTACCACGGCCATCGCCATCAAGGGCCCGGAAGGGAAGGTCAGTGCATCCGATCAGTTCAATCCGTTCCGGGTCGGCCTGGATCATATCGCCCTGGGCTGCGACGAAAGAGCGGAACTGGAAAGAGTGGCCGCAGCCCTCAACGCCCATGGGATCGAGAATACCGGGATCAAACTCGACGAGACCCTGCAGAAGGATTATGTAGCGTTCAAGGATCCGGACCGCATTTCCTGGGAATTTTACTCGGTTTGAACCGGTTCGCCCGGCCTCTGACATTGTTCGTGTAAGGGGCTCAACCACCTCGAACGGATGGCAGAGGCTGTGTATGCTTTGTTATAAGCAACCGCAGACTATTGGACATTTTGCAAAAAGGCAAAAAGAAAATGAGAGAATGAGTTTGTGAGCGCGCGAAACACGATGCTCAATCGCTCTCGCCGGCACTTGATCACCCTCTCTGTTAAATTTTGCCCAGTAGTATGACGCAACCGATTCATTTTGATGAAATCAGAAGAAAAACAAGCTCTAAATAATGGGAAAATGAAAAAACTATTTTCAATTTTAGCGACAGGGTTATTGGCAATCGTCTCCTGCCAACAGCCTGCTGAAAAACAGCAAACACCAGATACTGAAAGCGCCTTCGATCAAGCCGCCGAGACGGAAGCCATTCTGGAAGTTATCGAAAATGAGACCAAATGCTTTTTTGAAGGCAATTATGCATGTTGGGCAAAGAACTGGAGCCACCAAGGTTATGCCATGCAAGCCTGGAACAATTCGGATGGGAGTGCTGATGCTGCCGTAGGATGGGACGAGATAAATGCGCAGGGTAAAAAATGGATTGAACAATATTATAAAAACGGAGAAAATATCATTCATCCGGACGTGAAAAAGGAAAAGCCGCAGGTGAAGTTTTTCAGTGAAAGTTTGGCTTACCTGATCTGGAAGCAATACAATGCAGACCAGGAAAAGAAATTTTACAGGGTCAGTCAGGAGACCCGAATCATGGAGAAGGAATCAGACGGCTGGAAAATTGTAAATGTCTCTGCCTTTTGGGATGTAATGCCGAAAATATCGGTTGATAGCCTGCGAATAGAATAATTCACCGAGCAACGCACTCACTCTTAAGCCCAACCCCGGTGAAGCCGATATTGTCACGGCAAATTTCGAACCTCTTGTATTTTCCCCGAACTAATCAAAGTTAGCCGGAAAAACTTACCCGCATGGATGAGCATTTCCAATCCATGTTCGATTTCTTTTCTCATGCGCTGCCCGGCGCCTGTATGGCTGCGGCATCGATCATCAAGGGATCAGAGCGTGGGTTAGGGATTGCGAAACCTCCGAGGTTTCGTAATCCTGCCGGGTTAAAGAGGATTACGAAACTTTGAAAGTTTCGCAATCCGGCTATCCAGAATCGTACACTTTATTGCATGGGTTTTTATTTTTATCATTTGATAATCAGTTTGTTGCGTAAATGGCATGATCATTGGGGCCATTTCCGAAACAGCCGACCATGTTCCTTAGGGAACCTCCGAGGTTTCGTAATCCTGCCGGGTTAAAGAGGATTACGAAACTTTGAAAGTTTCGCAATCCGGCCGGGTTAAAGAGGATTACGAAACTTTGAAAGTTTCGCAATCCCAAAACCAGGGTTTAGTTTTATGGTGGTTTGAACCTGCTATTGAATTTTTTGAATGATCACCTGGGCATAAGTTTCGTGGGCAGACCCGGGGGCTGTCACTTCACGACCGAATGTGCCTTGATTGGGAAAAGAAGAATAGTGTTCCAGTCTGCAGGTGAAATTGCCGGACGGCACCACCAACTTACCCACCATCGTTGATCGGGTTGACGCATCATTCTGGGTGCCGCAATACTCCGAACTCCCTTCCATCAGGATATCCGAGGCGCCGCCGACCCTTCTCAAAACAACCTTATGTCTCCCCTTTTGGTAGGCAAAGGCGTAGGCCGTGATGATATAAGTTCCGGGTTGAAGGAACCGGATTTCGTTATTGCCGGTGAGTTGAACGTTTGAGCTGGATAGAACCTCGACATTCAATAACCGTTTGGAATATTCGGCTGCTGTCCCCTGCCAGGATTCGCCCGGATTTTTTTGTTCCTCAAAAATAGCGATATCGAATTTCGAACGCTCGGCATACAAGGCATAAGGCACGCTGGCCAGTTGCTGGCTGCTTTTGAGCGCCGAGTTGTTGTTGATGGTCACTTCCAGCCATTTTGCGCCGCTTGACCAGTCGATAGCGGCAAAATCATTGGAATTGATAGAGCCGATTTGCGCTGTGAACAAGCCGAAGGCATTGACATCTGCGGTTTGGTTCTCCAGAAATTTCTGTGCGCCGTTGGGGCCGCCTTCCAGGATACGGAATCTCAGGCTGATGGTGGTATTGGTCATCGGCTTTCCATCGGCATGCCGGGCAACGGCCTGGTAGTTGATGAATTGGGAGGCCTGGCTGAACAGGGTGGACATAGCGGCCAGGAAAATCAGGAGTGTCAGTGCTTTTTTCATAACTTGATGAATTTTAAAGTTTTGGCAATACTTTGATCTTTCGAAATCAGCCGGATGGCGAAATAGCCCGCAGGCAGGTTTCGCACCTGGACCGGTTGGTAATTGAATCGGCCTTGTTGCAACACCTGACCCGACAGATCCAGGATCTGGTAGGTTTCAAAATCCGGGTACGCAGTCAGGACGGCGAGGTCTTCGGCTGCCGGATTGGGATAACACTTCAAGCCGTACTGCGCTACGAACGGGTCGGAGGTCTCCGTAATGACAAAAGGTGCTTTGTCCCAGGGTTGCAGCAAGCCCTGTGTCACCGGCGACGAGCCGCTGGGCTGAATGGTGGTGACGGCGATCTCGCCCACGGAAAATTCGACGTGCATGGCGGCGCTGGAAATGGAGGCGCCTGCGGAGTTGACAAGGGTTTGTCCTCTTGCCCAGTACGCTGCAAGCAGCAGTACAGGCAGCAATAGTTGCCTTCTGGTCATGATAATGGTGATGAATGGATTTGGTGCCTACACTATCGCTTTCGGCATTGCGCCCTACTTCTTGGTGGAGCAGTTTCGGGAGGCCTGCGGGTTTATAGTTGAGTTATTTGTGGATCACCAGTTTTATCCTAAAACCTATTTGATTCAAGGTTTGAATAATTCACCGATCTTCTTTAGTCCAAATTGTTTGGCGAGATAAATACTAAAATTAGGAACGGCCCGATCAAGTGACAATTGTTGCCCCGATTCGTGAATAATGCCGCGGACTTCCAACCCAAGTTTAATTCCGGTTGCTTTTGTCTCCAGCACATCTGCTTGAATCAAATAGAAAAAGCCACTACCTTTTTTTAAAGTGCTGTTTCCA
>WBZL01001739.1_pt1 | contig 22147 bp, 20 predicted proteins | sample 5204291 | NCBI WGS metagenome assembly WBZL01 (sample SAMN12344345, study PRJNA552823) | activated sludge metagenome | biome: Activated sludge suspended growth; feature: Nitrification reactor; material: Wastewater; isolation source: activated sludge from nitrification reactor of wastewater...
TCCGTTTGCGCACGCCTGCCAGTTCATCTCAAACCGGAATTCTTACTTGGTAGCGCATATCTGATCGCTGAATTTCTGAGTAAGCTCGAAGTAAGCAAGCATGACTGGAAAGTTTTCATCGATAATTTGGAGCCGAGTTTTATTTTCGGATGTAGTTTTTTCAGCCCACAAACGATGCTTAATTTCATTTGCAAGCCTTTCCTTATTATTATGCAACTGGGTTAAATATTCTGCGTAGTTTCGTTCAATGCTGAGCGTTTGTATAATCATTGTTATCACGACAATGACAAGGGTGCCCCACAAGATACTGATTACATTTGATTCAAGTCCCAGAGTCAGAAAGTTTGATGCCATGAGTATTGCTAAAACAATGATAGCAATAGATGAAACAACATAGGACTTGGTGTGGCTAATTCTGGGAGATAGTTGTTCGTTCATTGATCGGTCGGTTATTTAATGAGTATTTTATAAATTAATAACTAGGATCTAAATTAATGAAATGTTGAGAATGCTTTATTGAAAGACCAAAATTTCCAAAGACCCCTAGGGGTTAGCTTGAATTGTTTTACTAAATCTTGATTAAACGTATGAATCGTAAGTTGTTTAATCTGATCTTTTTTTATTCCGTTCAATAAAGGGGAGAACCATTTTTGTTCTAATTGATTTATGCAGTCATACCATTCATTAATAATTTTGTATTGCGCCTTCTTCTGTAAAAGATCAATTACTACTAGATGGTTACCTTTATTAGTAGACTGCAACCATTCGTTTGTATCTGGCGGGAGCGGGTAATGCGGCGCATTGCACAAATTCGCTAGCGCTTGAGTTATAGGGTAATTACTCCAAACCTGATCAAAGTTACAGCAAAATTGTTTAGGTAATATTCCACCTCCCCATAACCAAACGCTATTGATAATTAAATCACCTTGAATTTCTCTTGCTAGATTAATGGGATGCTCGTGAAGGAGCATTTGAACTTCATTTAAAATTTTGTGTGCTAGCCCTTTTTCTGTTGTCATTGGAAGCTGCGCATTGATATTTTTCCCGCTTACATAGCTGAGCGGTCTTGTTTGAAGATTGGGAATTCTGGGTAAGCCCATGTACCATCGATCTGGATAAAAAGCGGCAAAAGAGATTTCATCTTTAGAGAAATATCGGTTGAATGTATCAGTAATTTGGCTTGCTTCCGTTAAAGATATTTTGAACATTTGACTATCCGCCAAGAGCAGATGGTTATTTGCAATTCTGAGATGCACAGGATCAGCGCGCAGCCAATATTTAGAACTCGATTTTAGGCTGTAATTGGGATCATCTAAGCTTAAGGTAATGGGCGCTATGGGCCAATCTTGCTGTTTTGATATACCAAATGTTTCACATAACCATGCTTCGATTCCCTCCGATGGTTGTTGATTTAATTGGCTCTTTGTCAAAATTGTTTCTAAGGCAGGTAGTGACCAGTGCTTGATAGTTTCTTTTAAACTGGCGTCTGGCCAAAATAAATTAGGAATCAAAAGGTGGATATGCATCGAAGGTTTATAAGTTAATAATGATGAGTTAATCATCTAATCTAACAGATTAGGCAGAGAACCTAGAAATAGCTTCTTTAGAATAAATCGTTCAGCTTGTATTCATTTATCACAGTTTATACTTTACCTTGGCTAGATTGACTAAATACTTTGTATTTAGCCTGCAACTTAAATGCTTGATCACAAATACTTCATGTAAAATTCTAGAATTTTACGCAAATTCTTAATTATTTATTAAAGATTACCATGCTGAGATTATTTATCTTAATGGGTTTGTTTGGGTTAGCGAGCTCAGTCGGTTGGGCGCAAACTTTGGCAAATCAATATACTGTGCTAGAAATTCAGCAGATTGGGTTGGAAGCAAATGGGCTAGTTCAAGCGGCTCGTTCTCAAGTGGATATAGCCAAATCTGGTGTAATTGCAGCAAGAGCTTACCCTAATCCAGAAGTAACCGTTATGGCGGGACCAGACTCTAACCGCTATGCTCTAAGCGTCACAGGTCCGACATCAATGCAGCGGACTGTTACGGTTAATCAACCAATTGAGAATCCATTTATGCGTAGCGCTCGAATTGGCGCAGCAGAAGCGTTTGTGGAAGCGGGGCGTGCCAGCTTTGATCAAGCTAGAACCGATCTGGCAGCACAACTTAGAGTTAGAACTTATGAATTATTGCTTCGGCAAGAACAAGCAACGTTGGAGCAAAATATCTATAGTTTGATCGAGGATGTGCGTCGACGTATCAAACATAATGTGGAAAGAGGGGAAGCTGCTCGTTTTGAGCTGGTTCGCGCGGATACTGAATTACAAAGTGCTGCAAATCGTAAACAAGCTGCAGAATTGACCGCACAAAGAGCGCGGGTTGCATTGTTGCAATTTACAGCAGGCGCATTACCGATTAACTTTGAAGTAAAAGGCTCTCTAAAAGATCCCATTGATTTACCCACACTAGAAGATCTGAGAAAGGAGGTTCCTGAAACTAATCCAGAAATATTGCGTTTACAAGCGGAACAAGAGCGGACTCAATTACGGATTGATCAGGAGCGTGCAACGATATTGCCTCAGGTTAATGTGCTTTATACCAATTATCAGGACGCCCAGTTCACATCTAATACTGCCGGAATGCAAGTAAGGATTCCGCTTTTCTACCAACGACGCGGTGAGATTGATGCAGCGATCTATGATTCGGCACGTATCCGCCAGACCCTGGATTATCGCCGCTATGAAGTAAGCCAATTATTTGAGGCTGCTTGGCAGGCGCTACAAATTGCTCAAAGACGGGTTGAAATGTTTGAGGGGGGACTGATTAAGGAGGCAGAAAATGCTGTTCAGATAGCACAAGCTGCTTATCGATTTGGTGAACGAGGTTTGATTGAGTTTTTAGACGCTCAACGCATATTGCGTGGGCTTCAGGGGGATTTTTTATTAGCCCGCTTTGAGTTACAGTCGGCTGCAGCTGAGATTGATCGTCTGCGTGCACATTTTCCTAAGGAGTTGATTCCAGAATGAGTATCAAATTGTCAGTTTCAAGCATGATTTTTTTTGTACTACTGTTAAGTGGTTGTAGTTTGATTGACTCGAGTGATGAAACCAAAAAAGAAATATCGCAGCAAGAATCAACAGAGGATAGAGATTTTAACTATATAAAAGTAAGGCCTGAGTTGCTTAAACGACTTGAAATTGGTCAGCCCTATTTAGTGGATCTTGCAGACAGAATTCAAGTGCCTAGTCGAGTACAAGTCGATGAAGAGAGAACAGCACAGATTGGTTCCTATGTAACCGGTCGTATCATAGATATGTTTGTAATATTAGGTGATTATGTAAAACCTGGACAACGTTTGGCACGGATAACTAGTCCTGATTTAACACAATCGCAACTAGCTTATCTACGCGCTTTATCGCGAGTTACCGTCACGCAGAAAGCGTATGACCGTGCGCAGCATTTATTAGCAGCTGATGTGATTCCACTTGCTGAAGTAGAACGGAGGAAATCTGAGCTTGAAATCGCACAGGCTGAGTACAGTGCGGCTATGGATCAATTAAGATTGTTTGGGATGGGGGAAGGAGAAATCAAGGAGCTTAATAAAAAGGGGAAAATCTTACCCTGGATAGATATAAAATCTACCCGGGAAGGTTATGTGATCGCACGTAATATTATTATCGGGCAGGTAATACAACCTGCCGATCCTCTGTTTCAAGTGGCTGATTTATCGTATGTATGGGTTGTAGGTGATGTGCCTGAGCAAGTAGCGAGGGATGTCGAATTAGGTCAGCATGTCGAGATTATAGTTCCTGCTATATCCAATAATCCTTTCGATGGTGTCATCATCTTTGTTTCAGATATCGTTAATCGTTTGACGCGCACGGTCATGACCCGTGTGATGGTTGAGAACCCAGATCGTAAGCTTAAGCCAGATATGATGGCAAACATGCATATTACAGATCCACAGCATAAAACTCTGGTAGTTCCCGAAGCGGCCGTCGTTCGCGAATTAGACCAGGACTATGTTTTTATTGCATTGAGTGATGATTATTTTCAGCGAGTTCCTGTAGAACTAGGGCCCGAAGTATCAAATTTACGTCCAGTACTGAAAGGAATTTCACAAGGCCATCAGATTGTGACCGAAGGCGCTTTTCATTTAGACAGTGAGCGCAAGCTTGCAGAATTGGAGTAATTCATAATGGCAGCTTTAGTTCGCGCAATTCTAAAACAACGTTTGCTTGTTTTAGTAATGGGTTTGATGCTGTGTGTTGCTGGTGGGTTTGCAGTTAAATCTCTATCAGTAGACGCTTTTCCTGATGTAACGAATATTCAAGTGCAAGTTGCCACGGTTTCTATTGGCCGCAGTCCTGAAGAAATGGAGCGACTCGTAACTGTTCCTGTAGAGATAGCCATGACAGGACTTCCGGGTCTGGTTGAGATGCGTTCCTTGAATAGAAGTGGATTATCACTAATAACGCTGGTATTTACTGATCAAACCGATGTGTTTTTTGCACGCCAGTTAGTGATGGAAAGAATTATCGATGTTACACCTCGTATGGTTCCTGGGGTAACGCCAGTGCTAGGGCCAGTATCAACAGGGCTTGGGGAAGTTTATCAATATACGATCGGGCATCCCAATGATGGGAATCGTCAGCTAACTTTTGAAGAGTTGATGGAGCGGAGAACAGTTCAGGATTGGGTCGTAAGACCACTGCTTCGGTCAATTCGAGGTGTCGCAGAAGTTAATTCCATGGGAGGACAGGTTAAAGAGTATCAGGTTTACGTTGATCCCAACAAATTACGGCACTATGACTTAACACTTGCTCAAGTTGATCGAGCGTTAGCGAGTAATAACGCGAACGCGAGCGGGAATATTTTAGCATTGCGTTATGAGCAATATCTCATTCGGGGTGTAGGGCTGATTGCTAGTTTAGAGGATATACGCAATATCGTTCTCAGAGAGTTGGATGGCGTGCCTGTTTATGTCCGAGATGTCGCTGAGGTGGTTTTTGGTGGTGAAGTGCGGCAAGGCGCTAGTATTAAAAATGGCGATACCGAATCGGTTGCAGGCATCGTGATGATGCTGCGAGGAGGTAATGCTAAGGAAATTGTTGGGCGAATTAAAGAAAAAGTTAAGGAAGTAAATGAGAAGGGGATGTTACCTGGGGGGCTACAAATTGTTCCGTTTTATGATCGAACCGATTTAGTGGATAGTGCACTGAACACGGTTTCAACTACATTAATGGAATCACTGATTCTAGTTATTGTCGTGTTATCAGTTTTTCTAGGAACAGTGCGCACTAGTTTTGTCGTGTGTTTTACCCTAATCATTACACCGTTAGTGACTTTTTTAGTCATGAATCATTATGGTATGCCTGCAAATCTTATGTCGCTGGGTGGATTGACCATTGCATTAGGAATGATGGTGGATCCTACGGTAGTTGTTGTGGAGAATATCTACCAACGCTTAGGAGAAGCCAAAGATACGGGTAAATCTAAATTTAATGTTATTGTTGACGCCGTGGCAGAGGTTGGAATGCCCGTGATTTTTGGACTTATCGTAACGGTGCTAGTGTTTCTTCCACTTATGACACTGGAAGGAATGGAAGGGAAAACGTTTAGTCCGCTTGCAATTACAATTTCAATTTCTTTGTTTATCGCATTACTCGTATCATTATTATTATCGCCGGTGCTGTGTGATTACTTAATAAAGGGAGGAGGTGAACAAGATACTAAAATTATTGCGGTGATGAAAAGCGCATACTTGAGTGTTTTTGATCTTGCAATGCGTAATCAGAAAAAAACCATCATGATTGCTATTAGCTCACTCATGCTTGCTTTTGCTATTTTTCCTTTTTTGGGGAAATCTTTTATCCCGATTATGAAGGAGGGAGCAATAACGCCGGTAATCATTCGCGCACCTTCTATTTCTTTAGAGGAGGCGATTGCAATAGAAACTGAAGCAATGAAGCTGATTGCAGCCGTTCCAGGTGTTAAGAGTGTTGTTTCTAAATTAGGTCGTGGTGATACGCCCGCTGATCCGGCAGCCCAGAACGAGTCCGATCCAATTGCCGATTTAGATTTAAAAGGCTCTGGTCGAACTCAGCAAGAAATTGAAGAGGATATCCGTAAAGCATTGGATGGATTACCCGGGGTAAATATTGTACTTTCTCAACCGATTGCACAACGCGTAGATGAGATGTTGACAGGGGTGAGATCTCAAGTGGCAATTAAAATCTTTGGCGATGATTTGGAACAATTGCGCAAACTTTCTGAGCAAATGGCGCGGATTGTCAAATCAACACCTGGTGCAAGAGATATACGAATCGAACGCTTATCCGGTCAACAAGAGTTGACCATTGATATTGATCGTCGTGCAATTGCACGGCACGGACTGAATGTTTCCGATGTTAATGAAATCATTTCGACAGCCATTGGCGGTAAATTTGTTACACAGGTGTTTGAAGGCGAGCGTCGATTTAATCTGCTACTGCGATTCCCAGAGGGATTCCGTCATGATGTAGAAGCAATTAAACAAATTCTATTGCGACCAGCTAATAATAACATAGGTGCTGAAGTGGCGACGGGCGGTGTGCTAGTTCCATTAAGTGCTGTCGCTGATATTCATGTCAAAGATGGGCCTGCAATTGTTTCACGAGAATTTGCGCGTCGTCGTGTTGTTGTTGGCGTTAATGTTCATGGTCGTGATTTGGGTGGTTTTGTTGCAGAGCTGCAGGAACGTGCTGCCAAGGAAATTAAATTACCTCAAGGTTATTATTTTGTTTGGGGGGGGCAGTTTGAGAATATGGAGCGTGCTATGGCTAAACTTAGCATCATCGTTCCAATTACGCTCGCTGCTATTTTCTTCATGTTATTTATGTTGTTTAATTCAGTTAAGCTGGCATGTCTGATTTATTTAGTACTACCCTTTGCATCGGTTGGTGGAGTCGTTGGGCTATTTGTTTTTAGAGAGTATTTGTCAGTGCCAGCATCAGTGGGATTTATTGCAGTGTGGGGTACTTCTATTTTGAATGGGGTCGTGCTCATTTCTTTTGTGAAGGAATTACGTGAAAAAGGCTTGAGTATTGAAGAGTCGGTTAGGAAGGCCTGTTCCCAACGTTTCCGACCCGTTATGATGACAGCTGCTACTACGGTGCTAGGATTAGCACCATTCCTTACCGCGACAGGGTTAGGTTCAGAAATCCAAAAACCCCTAGCTGTTGTCGTAATATTTGGATTGACGACAGCAACTTGCATGACGATGATTGTGATGCCAATGATTTATCGTTGGTTTGACACACCGCCTAAAAAGGATTTGGCGGACTTTTCTGACACAGTAGTTGTACCAACTGCAGAAGTAGTTCCAACTAAGTCAGCGTAATTTTCTATATAAATGAGACAGGACTGAATTTTTTTATTCAGTCCTGTCTCTTATTCTGATTTAGATTTAGAGTAAGCGGAAAGCAATAATAGCTACCGCTGTTGGTGGCAGCGCAGCAATTAATAAACCCAATGGATGGATCGCCTGTTCATCAAACTTACTTTTTAAGATTGCAAATCCTGCCGGGTTAGGGGCATTGGCAATTACGGTTAAACCCCCACCTGTGACAGCACCTGCAACCAAAGCAATTTTAAACTCTTCACTCAAACCTTCCACTAAAGATCCTAAATAAGTCAAAGCCGCATTATCTGTAATTGCGGTTAGGGCGGTTGCGCCAAAATATACCGCAGTATCATTCATGCCCATTAATAATGGTTGTAGCCACCATTGTTGCTGACCACCAAGAACGACTAGTCCTCCTAAGAAAAAAGCCACTAATAGCGCTTCGCGTAAAATGAGTGGATTTTGGTAGCGTTGGTATGCCGTTGCAAATCCGAGAAAGAATAGGAATAATCCCATGAATACTACTGGGTAATGAGCGAATAATACAACGAGTGTTAGGAAAGTGATATGAGCAGCAATCATTAAAGCAGGCATCTTTGCAGTGGTAGTGTCTGTAGCCTGCTGCTCTGTTCTTACTAGCTCTTTGCTAAAAAGTAATGTGACAAGCGCAGCGTTTATCATAACCGCAATCGCTGATTTCCAGCCAAAAGTCGTGATCATAAACCAGAAATCCCAATTCCATTTAGCGGCAACCATTAATACAGGGGGGGCTGCAAAAGGTGTTAACGTTCCTCCAATAGAGATATTAACGAACAGTACACCGACTGTAGCATATTTAAGTTTGTTTGATATGGTTTGGCTAAATAATGTGTCGCGCAGCATAAGGGCTGCTAGCGTCATTGCTGCTGGTTCTGTGATAAAAGAGCCCATTAAGGGAACAAGAGCGAGCACCAGGAAATACATAGCCATAGCACGATTGATCGGTAGAAGATTTGCAGTTCGTTGCACTATAAAGGCTGTGAAACTAAGGATGGGTTTTGTGCCTGCAATGACCATGATTACAAACACAAACATGGGTTCAGTGAAATCACGTGAATTTAAGTAACCCACAGCTTCGGTTTTTCCACCGACAGCAAACATAAAGAGTATCAGAATCATTGCCCAGAAACCAAAAACAACTTCAACTTCTCCGAGTAAATGCCATATTCCAGCGTGTCGAGGTTGAATGTGCGCTAAATGTTCAAAATATTTAGTTGAAAAAGTGTGAATGACTGCGAGCGCAAATAAGATGCTTGCAGTTAATTGAATAAATGTTGGATCACTCATCATTGAATTATTATTTAGAGATAATGGATACGCATCATGCAGGAAAATGATTATGAATGATAGAGCAGTGCGTAGTTAACTGTAAAATACTGATTACTTATATTGATTCTCTGTTTATTTTAACGAAAGCTACCTTAAACCTTATTTGTTTGATCTAAGCTCATTCTCAGGATTTGCCGTAATTTTATAGATTACAAGTTTAATCTATCAAAGCTTTGTTTTGATCAAGGTTGATTTGAATCACTAACATTTGGGTATGATAAGGAGTAATTATGGCAACTGTTGCCGCAAGTAATGACAAAAAAGTTAAAGAAATTAGTTTTACTTGGGAAGGAAAGGATAAAACTGGGAAATTAATTAAGGGAGAAATGAGGGCAGCAGGTGTCGAGGTTGTGAATTCCACGCTACGGCGCCAAGGTATTCGTGTTACTAAAGTTGCCAAAACAAAATCCAGTGGATCAATTTCAGATAAGGATATAACGCTGTTTACTCGGCAACTAGCTACGATGATGAAATCAGGGGTTCCTTTGTTGCAAGCTTTTGATATTGTTGGTAAGGGGCATAGTAATCCGGCAGTGGGCAAACTATTAATGGATATTAAGCTTGATGTTGAAACAGGAAGTAGCTTAGCCAATGCGTTCCGAAAATATCCCCTTTATTTCGATTCCTTATTCTGTAATTTAGTTGCTGCTGGTGAAGCTGCGGGTATATTGGATAGTTTGCTCGATCGTTTAGCTACGTATAAAGAAAAGATTCAGGCTATAAAAGGTAAAATTAAGTCTGCATTATTTTATCCAATCTCAATTATTGTTGTTGCGTTCGTGATTACAGCAGTGATTATGATTTTTGTTATTCCTGCATTCAAAGAACTATTTCAAGGGTTTGGAGCAGATTTGCCGGGGCCTACATTAATGGTTATGACAATTTCTGATTTCTTTGTTGACTATTGGTGGGCTATTTTTGGTGGGATCGGTGCCAGTTTATATAGCTTCTTTTATGCCTGGAAACGATCCATTGCAATGCAACGTGTTATGGATAAGTTATTGCTAAGGCTCCCTATTTTTGGAGATGTGATTAGGAAAGCAACTGTTGCACGCTGGTCACGAACGTTATCGACAATGTTCGCTGCAGGGGTTCCGCTGGTAGAAGCGCTTGATTCAGTTGCAGGGGCAGCTGGTAATTACGTCTATTATGAGGCCACGAAACATATTCAAAGTGAAGTAAGTACAGGGAGTAGCTTAGTTGCTGCCATGACAGAAACTCAGGTATTCTCGAGTATGGTACTTCAGATGGTTGCGATTGGTGAAGAGGCTGGTTCTTTGGATGCGATGTTATCTAAGGTTGCTGATTTTTTTGAAGCCGAAGTAGACAATGCGGTGGAGGCTTTATCAAGTTTAATGGAGCCTATGATCATGGTTGTTTTAGGTACATTAATTGGGGGAATGGTTGTGGCAATGTATTTACCTATTTTCAAAATGGGGCAAGTCGTTGGCTAAGCTTAATTTGTTTGTTTTATTGACCTATTAATATCATGGTATTTATAAATTCCTTTCAAGCATCGCCAGAATTATTTGTAACAATTTGTGGAGTTCTAGGAATTACAGTTGGTAGTTTTTTAAATGTCGTTATTTATCGACTACCCAAAATGATGGAGCTTGCTTGGCATCAGCAATGTGCGGAATTGAAGGGGGAACCTGCTAAATTATTACCCGTATTTAATCTTATTACGCCAAGATCTAATTGTCCTCACTGTGGTCACAAGATCACAATGCTTGAAAATATTCCCCTTATTAGCTATTTGTTTTTAAGAGGCCGCTGTTCTCAATGTCATGAGCATATTTCTTTTTGTTACCCAGCAGTTGAACTATTAGCAGGATTAATGAGTGGTTTTGCTGCATGGTATTATGGGTATAGTTTTATGTGTTTCGCTGCTCTTATTTTTATTTGGGCTATGATTGCACTTACGTTTATCGATTTTGATACACAGCTCTTGCCAGATGCAATCACATTGCCATTGTTGTGGATTGGTCTTCTGATTAATCTAAATAATGGGATTATTGATCTCCAGTCAGCAGTTATTGGTGCTGTAGCCGGTTATCTAGTACTTTGGGTAGTTTACTGGATTTTTAAACTAATTACTGGTAAAGAAGGGATGGGCTACGGTGATTTTAAACTTCTTGCTGCAATTGGCGCCTGGTTTGGGTGGCAGACATTGCCCCTCGTTATTTTATCTTCATCATTTGTTGGTGGCTTGGTGGGTATTTTTCTAATTTATTTTCGTAATCAGCATAGTGGATTAGCAATTCCTTTTGGACCCTATCTTGCGGGAGGTGGATTAATTGCAATGTTTTGGGGAAAGCAAATTAATCATAGCTATCTCAGTCTGTTCTAGAAGGAATTACCCTTGATCGTTGGATTGACTGGCGGCATTGGTTCTGGAAAAACCAGTGTTGCTGAGATCTTTCAAACATTTGGTATTACCATTATTGATACTGATGAAATTGCTCATGAGTTAACTCATGAGAATGGAGAAGCAATTTCTCATATAAAGGAAATTTTTGGGGGAGAATACATTACTGATACTGGGCGCTTAGATAGGGTAAAAATGAGAAATCTTGTATTTACAGATTTATCTATGAAAAAGAAGCTTGAGGAAATATTGCATCCGCTTATTTATAGAAATGTAGAACAACTTATTCCAACGATTGAGTCATTATATGGGATTGTAGCTATACCACTGTTGCTCGAGACGGGTTACTTTTGTAATTTAATCGATCGAATTCTCGTTGTTGATTGTCCAGAAGAGTTACAAATTTTACGAACAGTTCAGCGAAGTAAGCTTTCCCAGAAAGATGTTCGAGCGATAATTAAGACGCAAATCTCAAGAAAAGAACGTTTGGCCAGAGCTAACAATATCATTTCTAATGATCGGGATTTTATTTATTTAGAAGATCAAGTTAGAAAACTTCATAGCGAGTTTACCAGCTTTACAAAAATGAAATAAAATAACTTGAATTCTTTTATTTCTTTAATAACCTAAGTCTGCTAAGAAGTTATCAACATCAGTCTGATTAGAGAGGACCTCAGGTTTTTTTTGGGGATTGATGGCAGGTCCGTTGAGTAAATTGTTTGGAGAGCTTTTGTTATTTATGGTTGCAGGGTTGGTTGATATTGAATTATCTAGTAATACCTGTATTAATTCATTTTCGATTAGCAGCAGTAAATGAGAAATTTTTTTAATTACTTGACCAGTTAAATCCTGAAAATCTTGAGCCGTTATTACAGTTACTAAGTAATCATTAGTTACTTCTGCTTGTTTAGGTATATTTTCTAAGTAAGATACTGTTCTTATGAATAAATTGCTAAATTTCGCTACATTTTTATTTGAATGACAGCTATTTTCGAGTTTAATTAACTCTTGCCATTCTTGAGTTAAGATAATTGCACTACTAGATAGATTTGATTGTATTGGTTTAATATTTTCGATAGCGGACAGTGTTGTTTCAGCTGCTGATTGTGTTTTAGACAAAACATAATTCAATCTTTCATGGATATCTGCTATTTGCTCACTAGCTTCTTGTAATTTTTTATCTTTATCATATCCAAGCTCACAAATGCTGTTATGAAGGAGTCTTGTAAGTTTTCTTATTCTTTCAAGTAGCTTATCATCAGCTGATATTTCAGTTGGTGAAGAGTTAGTAGGATTATTCATTGCTTTCTTAAATCGATCGGTAAAGTAGGCTTTCTTTACGAAGCTGCTTTATGAGCAATGTTCTGTAGGATTTTATTTAATTTTTCATCTAGAGTTGCTGCAGTAAAAGGCTTGACGATATAACCGTTCGCACCAGCTTGAGCGGCTGCAATTATGTTTTCTTTCTTAGCCTCAGCTGTTACCATCAAAACAGGAATTTGTTTTAGTTCTTCATCTGCTCGAACACTTTGTAACATTGTAAGTCCATCCATATTGGGCATGTTCCAATCGGACACAACAAAATCAAAACTACTTTCACGAAGTTTTCTTAGAGCTGCAGCTCCATCTTCCGCTTCTTCTACATTAAGAAAGCCTAATTCCCTGAGAAGGTTCCGTATGATTCGTCTCATGGTAGAGAAATCATCAACTACTAAAAATTTTAAGTTCTTGTCTGCCGACATTAGTATATCCTTTTACGAGAGAATCTAAATTAGTACGTTTTGTACTGATTAACTTATAAAGTGTTACGGCTTATCAAAATAAAAATTTAGTAATAGATCGCGCACTTGCTGAAAGTTATCTCCTGGTGATACCCCTCTAGTTCTTTAAGAGTTATACTGCTGATCATTTTATGAAATAGGTATTGCTGGTTAGAGAGATTTTATTATGCCTACCAGCTTTTGCTTAATAACAATAAATTTAACAAGGTTAAGCAGATTTAATCTTACTGAATACTGTATCAAGGTAAATCTTTACTTGTATAATCGCGAAATAATAATTTTATTTTGAGAAGTAGAGGAAGCTTAATGACAAGGCGATTAATTAGTTCTGGTTCAACATTTGAAGAAGAGATTGGTTATTCAAGAGCGGTTGTTGAAGGGGACTGGATTTTTGTGTCAGGAACGACAGGTTTTGATTACTCAATCATGAGTATTTCGGAAGATTTATTAGAACAAGCTGAGCAATGTTTTAAAAATATCGAGCTGGCATTGAAGCAGGCTAATTCAAGTTTAAAAGATGTTGTAAGGGTAACTTATGTATTGCCAGAGGCTTCTGATTTTGAGAAATGCTGGCCTATTTTCCGTAAATATCTTGGAGATGTTCGTCCAGCAGCAATGATGATTTCAGCAGGATTATCAGACCCGAGAATGCGAATTGAAATTCAAGTAACCGCAAGAAAATGTGTTTCGTAGTGGCAATTTACGAAATCAAACTATATTAGTAATAATCCGGTTTCGCATAATTTTCAAAGCGCGTGTATTCCCCTAAGAAAGTTAGATCAACCTTTCCAATTGGGCCGTTGCGCTGTTTACCAATAATAATTTCAGCAACCCCCTTATCTTGTGTGTCAGGGTTATATACTTCATCACGATAAATAAAAAGTATTACATCTGCATCTTGCTCAATAGCACCCGATTCCCTTAAGTCAGACATAATAGGCCGCTTGTTGGGTCGCTGCTCTAAGCCTCGGTTTAGCTGTGATAGTGCAATCAAGGGAACTTGAAGTTCCTTAGCTAGTCCTTTCAGAGAGCGTGAAATTTCAGAAATTTCTGTTGCGCGGTTTTCATTTTGTGAGTGTGAAGACATCAACTGTAAGTAATCTACAACAATTAACCCCAGTTCTCCATGTTGTCGATAAAGTCTACGTGCGCGCGCTCTTAACTCAAGTGCATTCAATGCAGCGCTTTCATCAATAAAGATTGGGGCATCATTTAGTTTACCCAGAGCATGCGTTAATCTTGGCCAATCATCATCATCTAGTCGACCTGTTCGTACTTTATGTTGATCCAGTCGACCAATTGAGCCGAGCATCCTTAAAGCGAGCTGCGCTCCCCCCATTTCCATACTAAAAATGGCTACTGGCTTGCTTAATTCTAGCGCAACGTGTTCAGCAATATTCAGAGAAAAAGCAGTTTTTCCCATAGAAGGCCTGCCCGCGACAATGATTAAGTCGCCAGGCTGAAATCCAGAGGTCTTCTGGTCTAGGTCATGAAAACCTGAAGCAATACCGGTTACATCACTTGGGTTCTCTTTACTATATAAGAGCTCGATTCGTTCAACAACCTGTTTGAGTAACGGCTGAATATCGATAAAACCCTGTTTTCCCCTAGCGCCAGCTTCAGCAATTTCAAAGATTTTACTTTCAGCATTATCGAGTAAATCTGTAGCTGAGCGGCCTGTTGGATTATAGGCAGATTCTGCAATTTGTGTGCTCACTTCAGCAAGCTTGCGCATGATCGCACGTTCTCGAACAATTTCAGCATAACGGCGAATATTTGCTGCAGTCGGGGTGCTTTGTACAATAGACCCAATATAGGCTAATCCACCAATATTTTGTAATTCAGCCGAATTATCTAAAGACTCGGCCACGGTTATCACATCAGCAGGTTTATTTTGTTCGATGAGATTACAAATATGATGATAAATCAGTTGGTGGTCGTGACGATAAAAATCAGCAATTGTGATGATGTCCGCTATTTTATCCCATGCTTGATTATCAAGCATTAAACCACCTAGTACGGATTGTTCAGCCTCAATTGAATGGGGGGGAGTTTTATAAATATCTAGTAATTCATTGTGTGTAATGCTGATAGGGATTGAAGATTGAGCCATGGGCATTCATCAAATTCAGAGATTACTAGGAAAATTATTCTATCACTGAAGCGATAGATAAAAAAAGCAGGGCTGTTTGTTCGCTAACCAGTCCTGCTTTTAGAAATAAAAGCTTTTAAGTTACGCTGTGGTTTCGCCTAGAACCGATACCGTAATTTGTGCCAACACATCATGATGAATCGCAATTGTGATTGGGTAATCACCAATTTGCTTAATTTGTCCTTCGGGCATACGTATCATCGATTTTTCAACAGAGAAGCCTTGGGTTTTCAGAGATTCCAGAATATTCGAGCTTGTAACCGAACCAAACAGTTTTCCATCAACACCGCTTTTCTGTGTGACTTGTAAGAGCAAGCCATTTAATTTTGCAGCAAGGGCTTGGGCAGAGCCTAATTTCTCGGCTTGTTTCTTTTCAAGCTCTGCTCGTTTAGTGTTAAATTCTGCAATCGCGCTCTCAGTTGCCCATTTTGCTTTTCCTTGTGGAATCAAATAATTGCGAGCATATCCCTTTTTAACATTAACAATGTCACCGAGTTGACCTAAATTGCCAATTTTTTCTAATAGTATGATCTGCATAATCGTTCTCCTTATTGAGTTTAATGCTGATCGGTATAGGGCAGGAGCGACAGAAAACGTGCTCTTTCAATAGCAGTATTTAGCTGGCGTTGATAAAAGGTCTTGGTACCTGTAATACGCGCAGGAATTATCTTGCCATTTTCGTTAATAAAATCCTTTAATATATCGATATCTTTATAGTCGATAGTTTTAATTCCTTCAGCTGTAAAGCGGCAGAATTTTTTGCGCTTAAACAAAGGGCGATTAGCTAACTTTTCCTTTGCTTTCAGATTGTTATCTTTGTTTCTAAAAAAACGAGCCATTTTTCTCTTTCCTGTACTTAGATAATTAAATTATATCGATCTGGCTAACATGTAGCACTAGCTGTGAGCTTATTTTACTCTTCTTGGCGAGAAATCCAGTAAGTTTTACAGGAGTTTCAATCGCTAGGCCAGATACTGTCTTAGCAAGATGTGCCATTGCTATCGCTGTGATAACACAAGTAATCTGTCGGTGGATGCTTGCTTCAGTCTGCGTTGAATTATGATTAATTTCAAATTCAATAACCTCAATTCCAGCCGGTGTATAACGTATTTGATTCAGTTTGATCAGTTTTCCACAAATCGTCGTCAGATTACAATTCAAGCGCTCGCCTGCATTAGGGCTGATTCACGGCTTGATCGGGTGATTTCTGATCACTGACTTCGCTAGTCTCTCCGGTTTCTTCAGAAACGCTATCTTCTTCATCTTCAATGAGTGTGGACTTAGCTTTACCTTCATGCATCATTACAGAAGGTGTGGTAACTGCTGCTTTCATGCGAATCGTTAGATGGCGCAGTACAGCGTCGTTAAATTTAAATGTATGCTCCAAATCACTGAGTGTTTCTTGGTCACACTCAATATTCATTATAATGTAGTGTGCTTTATGTACTTTCTGGATGATGTAGCACAATTGACGTCTTCCCCAATCTTCTACACGATGGATTTTGCCACTTTTAGACGTGATCATACTACTATAACGTTCAATCATCGCTGGCACTTGCTCGCTTTGATCCGGGTGAATGATCAATACTATTTCGTAATGTCTCATGAATTCCTCTTGGGTAAAGCCTCCCAAGCGAATAATCTTATTCATAGTTGGTGAGGCAAGGGTTAAAATCAAAAATAAGCGCCCTATTTTACTGAATCAATCAGTGAAGATCAAAATAACTTTTGTTAACTCAGTAAAATAGCGAAAAAATATTTCATAAATCTTGAGTGCGAAAGCATAAAATATGTGCAGTAGCACACATAGTTTTGATGTGATGATGATGGTACTAAGTATTTGCGATCGAGGAACTTAAATTTTCGCGGATCCATGTTAACCCTTGGTACATTAATATTGCAATGTAGAGGGATCACACAAATAATAAATAACAAAGCATTATTAATTTAAATAATGCATCATGATTTTGATTTTATTTATAAAGACAGATTGATTAATGACAAAACTTATAAACGATACGCTAATACGCGCCTTACTTCGTCAACCCACTGAATATACACCTGTTTGGCTTATGCGCCAGGCTGGACGTTATTTACCAGAGTATAATCAAACGCGGGCACGAGCTGGCGATTTTCTTTCACTATGCAAAAATCCAAATTTTGCGACCGAAGTGACCCTGCAGCCATTGGCCCGATTTCCGCTAGATGCAGCGATTTTATTTTCGGATATTCTGACGATACCGGATGCAATGGGACTAGGACTATATTTCTCCGAAGGTGAAGGGCCGCGTTTTGAGCGTCCGCTGCGTGAGGAGTGGGAAATTCGTGCGCTTACGGTACCAGACCCAGGGGTACATTTGCGCTACGTCATTGATGCTGTTTCACAAATACGTAAAGCATTAAATGGACAGGTACCTCTCATCGGCTTTTCGGGCAGCCCCTTTACACTCGCTTGCTATATGATTGAAGGGGGTGGCGGCACTGATTTTCGCCAAATTAAAACTATGCTATATCAACGCCCCGATCTGCTCCATCATATATTGAGTGTTAATGCGCAAGCTGTAACCGATTACTTGAATGCTCAAATTGAAGCGGGTGCCCAAGCAGTCATGATCTTTGATACATGGGGTGGGGCACTATCGCATGAAGCTTATCAGGCATTTTCTTTACAGTATATGAAACAGATCATTTCCCAATTGAAGCGCGAGAAAGACGGAGTGAGAGTACCTAGTATCATCTTTACTAAGGGAGGGGGATTATGGCTAGAACAAATGGTTGATAGTCGATGTGATGCAATCGGCTTGGATTGGACAATTCAATTAGCAGATGCGAGAAAGCGTGTACAAGACAAAGTCGCTTTGCAAGGTAATATAGATCCAGCTGTTTTGTTTGCCACGCCCGAAGTCATCAAACATGAAGTTGCAAAAGTATTGGCGAGTTATGGAAAAGGATCGGGGCATATATTTAACCTAGGTCATGGTATTTCCCAGTTTACACTACCAGAGAACGCATTTGCCTTGGTAGAGGCGGTTCATTCTCTCAGCCGACAATATCACTAACGATTATAATTAATAGCGTACAAAAATATTCGAGGAGTGTAATGCGTATCCATCTCACTTTTGAGGCAAGATGGATACGTAATTTGAGGAAGTTTAGTAAGAAACGGCTGGTCCTTCGATCCACAAACAATCAGAAACCAAACACATCCCACCAAATTCTTTGAGTTTAGGGCGAAGGATGTCAACGATTTTCTGCGCTTGATCCTCTTTGCAAGCCAAGATCACAATTGCATTTTCTTCTTCCCAGATAACATCATTTGGATTACGAACGCCACGAGAACCTAATCCCCCTACTTCTTTTAGATACGAATAACCACGAACACCTGCGCTATTGAGTAACTTGATTAAGTTCTCTAACTCTTCTTCCGTGACGACAATCTCGATACGCTTCATTGCGATAGTGCCATTCATGACTTTCTCCTATTAAGTTATTTTAAAAAGGCCTATTTTAAGAGTATTGATTGATTCTGACTTACCCTAGCGTAGAACCCTATCTAATTACAATTCAGATAATTACATCAAGATAAGTCGTTTAATCTAATCGTAGTGACAAGCTGTTCTTATACTCCATGGAAAAATTTTGCCATTTCCCAATAAATGGGTACGCCAATGAAGATATTGAATGGAAAAGTAATCCCCAGTGAAAGCCCAATCGACATGGCAGGATCGGCCGCAGGCACAGCAATCCTCATGGCAGCAGGTGCGGCAATGTAAGATGCACTCGCATACAATACTGCTAATACCATGGTGCCTCCAGGAGATAGTCCGAATGCCCATCCTAAGAATGCGCCAAGTACACCTGCAGCGAGTGGGAAACAGATCCCGAATACTAGCATGAAAGGACCTTTCCTAATCACATCACCAATACGAGATGCTGCTAACAAACCCATTTCTAATAAGAATAATGATAACGCACCGATGAAGAGATCCATGTAAAGCTTATCAAGTGGTGCAATATTCTTACTTCCTGCATAGTACCCAATACAGATCGCACCCATGAGCAGGTAAATACTTGCGCCGGTCAATACTTCATGCATTAATTTACCCCATTCGGTCTTTTTGCCACCTGCACCCATCAGCGCTAGAACAGTACCTGTGACAAGAGCAGGTACTTCAAGTAATGCTAAGAAGAGGGGCATATACCCTTCATAATATTCCTTAATACCATCCATGAAGGCGAGACCTACAGCAAAGGTTACAGCACTAACTGAACCATAATGTGCTGCAATCGCCCCAGAATCAGCCTGATTGAATTTTCCTAGGAATCTTAATATTGGATAAGCCGCGAGAGGAATCAGCGCAGCTGAGAATACCAACGCCAATGATGTTGGCAGCACTTCCATAATATCGTACTTAGAAAGTGATACGCCCCCTTTAAGTCCGATCGCAATCAATAAAAAAATACTTAAACTTTTATATAAAGCCTCTGGGATTTTGAGGTCGGACTTAATGACCCCAGCTATTACTCCCATAACAAAAAACAATACTACTGGTTGTATCGTTGGTCCCATGTGTTACTCCCGGTTTTAATTTGTAATTATATTAAATAGTTTCAAAATAAATTTATTTTACTTACCAATAACCTAACTTTCCATACCCTCTAACGCTTGGCTATCAAATATCGTTTACTGACTGATAATTTTGATAATTAATCGAGAATGATATTTTCCCTTAGATCGTTGGCGACAGAAGCTCGAGAACAAAAAAATGCCTCCATATGGAAATTAGCACAAAGTACGTTAAGGGAGTGTAATGAAAATGTTAGGAATTAATAAAGTTTATGAGAAGTCCTAAATAATTCATGCTTATCAATTTAATCTCTAAGCGAATTTATATGAAATGCTTCGCTATAGTTAGTTATCTCAGTTTAGGCGACTATTGCTGTTGGAATGACTTCCACTATTTCTTGAAATAGCCAGATGGACTGGCTTTTATCGTTATTTATTCTCAAAGTTTTTATGTGATGATAATTTTGTTAGTTTTGTGTAAATTAAACATAAATCTATTGTGAACTTTTTGTGATTTGTTTGATCTTATTGGTGTATAATTAGATTGTTTAAAAATTAAAGGAGTTATTAGCTATGTCTAGGAAAGTAATAATCGGTTTGACGGCAATTTTGTTTTTAATTTCATTAAGTGTAATTCCAATGGTGTTAGCTGATGAATTAAGCTTTAATTGGTTGATTGTTGATTGCGTCATCATACTGACGACTTATGTTGCGTTAATCTATCCTGAAGTATTTAATGCGGTTAAGCGTTCGACCAAGCAATTTAGAATGCGCTATTTTGCATAATCGACGTAACTACTCAGGTTATTTGGCTTAAGATAATTTTACCTCTGGTCATTGCCAGTAGTAAATATTCTTTATAGTCAAATGGTTAAGCAGATTAGATAGACAATTCGGTGAATTTCCTACCGAATTGTCTAGTAATACAACCTAGGAATGAATTTCTGATGTAACTGTCTGATATTTCTAATTTTCTCATCAAAAGACGTTAATAACGTTCAAGTAAAATACTCAATAAATCTAAGTAAAAGTATTAGTTTCTCTAATTTTTTTCATTATGAAAATTAATACTCTGCTCAATATACAAAGTATCCAGCGTAGAAGTAGGCTATTCCCGTAGTTTGGATTTAAGGATTTGCTTCTAAATTCTTGAATGAATTGGTTTTAATATTTTTTAAAACAAGGAATTAGTCTATGGCAACGAATATAAGCAGTGACAGTGGCTATGAAAGTAATGACAAGTCACAAAAGTCACAAAGTTTAACGAGTCAATATGGATCTGCTGCTTTTCAGTCTCAATACTTTTTTCGTGATACGGCCGCCGGATTAATAACCGGAGCGATGGCAATTCCATTATCAATAGGAATCGCCATTATGTCGGACTATCCGATTAAAGTTGGTTTGGCGACAGTAGCATTTGCATCACTAATTGGTTGGCTATTTGCTTGGTTCAGGTCGGGCAATTACATCGGTTCACCAGGTATTGCAGCTGGTTTGGCGCCAGTGCTAGCACTTGGGGTAGCATCGTTCGGCTGGGAGAATATGGCTTTCTGCATTTTTATGACTGCGGTAATGCAAGCCATTATATGGAAATTTAATTGGCAACGATATTTGCTTGTTGCTGTTCCGGTATATTTAGTGGAGGGTTTATTAGCTGGGGTTGGATTAAAAATTTTCTTGAAATTCTTTGAATTTACTTATGAAATTCCAGCTGAAATGGTAACTGAAGTTTTTTGGAATGAAGCACGCATTCAAATGGTAGCAATATCCGCAGCAGGAGTAGCAACCTTTCTTTATCTTTTTGCTAAATTCAAAGACAAGCAACCTGCGATTCCTTATTTCGTACTTATTATTGGTGGCGTGATACTGGCACAATTCGTTAGTGTTCCAATGATTCATGTTGAAGATGTTGACTTACATTTTAAATTACCCTTACCAGCCGATGATATAGCGATATCAATGTTGGTTTACATGATTTTGTTTTGTGCAATGCTGGCAATTGTTGATGTCATCGAGCAAGTGATGAGTAATGCAGCGATTGAGAAGATTGATCCACTAAAACGCAAAACAGATAGTAATAATAGTTTGTTAGCAATTTGGGTAGCTAATCTTGGCTCAAGCTTCTTCCATGGTATGACCAACTTGGATGGTTTGGCTAAAAGTACAACCAATAAATTAGCTGGTGCTATGACCAAATTCTCAGTGCTGATAATCGGTTCAGTAGTTTGTTTCTTCCTATTCAACGTGCATTATCTTGATTTTCTTCCTAAATTTGCATTGGCTGCCATCATGTTGTTTACAGGCTATAAGATGGTGGCTGGGCTAGTTCATGTTACGCATTATGGTTCATATGCACTTATGTTAGCAATTATAACTGCGGGCTTAGTATTTAAAGTGGGTATTTTTGAGGGCCTTCTAGCAGCAATGGTGATTCATGGAATTATTCATTATATGGTTTATACCAATCACAACCAAATGCCTGGCAAAGAAGTCATTAGAAGATATTTCCGTAGCCTTAAGA
>WBZL01000690.1_pt1 | contig 22144 bp, 20 predicted proteins | sample 5204291 | NCBI WGS metagenome assembly WBZL01 (sample SAMN12344345, study PRJNA552823) | activated sludge metagenome | biome: Activated sludge suspended growth; feature: Nitrification reactor; material: Wastewater; isolation source: activated sludge from nitrification reactor of wastewater...
CAGGGATAAAGGTATCATCAACTTCGGAACGAATTTCTCTCCGCTTAATACGGGCTCCCAAACAGAACGGGATACACCCATTATCGCAACCTGCGGAGAATAAACGATCGGAGTGAATGCTGTCCCGCCTATTCCTCCAAGATTTGAGATAGTGAAATTTCCACCATCCATTTCATCCGGAGTTATTTTTTTTGTCCGTGCTTTTTCCGCGAGTTCGTTTATCTCTACAGATATTTCTGTAATGCTTTTCTCATCCGCATTCTTAACAACCGGTACAAGCAAGCCTCTGTCTGTATCAACTGCTACGCCTATGTTGCAATACTCTTTGTAAATGATTTCTCTTTTCTGAAGATCAATGCTTGTATTGAATTGCGGAAATTCTTTTAATGCAAGTGCGCTTACTGCCAGTAGTATTGAAGTAACCGTAAGCTTGCCGCCTGCTTTTTCAACTTCGGCGGAATACTTTTTCCTGAACTCTTCGAGTGAAGTAATATCTGCCTTGTCAAACTGCGTTACCATCGGAATCGTTGACCATGCGTAAGTCATTGAATCGGCTGTTAGCGATCTGACTTTGCTCATCGGTTCAACTCTGACTTTACCCCATTTGCTGAAATCGGGAAGAGGTTTACTTGTCATCGAAGCTGTTGAGCCTGCAGCTCCTGTCATTCTGTTTTTCACATGAAGTTTTACATCATCTTCCGTGATCCTTCCTGATGTTCCGCTGCCCGTAACTTGTCCTATATCAACACCAAGTTCTCTGGCTAACCTTCTTACTGAAGGAGATGCCGGTGCGGAGATCTTTACTGACAAACCTGAGTCAGATATTTCTTCATGAGAACTGACCGAAGCTGCGGAAGTTTTCGGAACCTCTGTATCTTTTGGCTTTTGGACAGGCTCAGTTGTCTGAGTATCCTCTTTGGCTATCACAGGTGGTTTGACGGCTTTTGCTGTTTCCTGAGTTGCAGCAGAACCGTTCCCGTTTGATTCGACTCTGAGTATGACCTGCCCGATCTTTATCTTCTCACCTTCTTTTACATTGAGTTCTTTTACTTCCCCGCTCTCAGTAGATGGTACTTCGAAAACGGCTTTGTCAGTTTCAAGTTCGATAACCGGCTGATCTATTTTGATCACATCGCCTACTTTTACGAGCACCTTTACAACGTCGCCTGTTTCAATGTTGTCGGAAACTTCAGGTAATACTATTTCTTTGATCATTTCGATTCTGAATTTATACTGTTACCGGATTTGGTTTTTCCGGGTCTAGCTCCAATTCCTTTATTGCCTTATTTACAACTTCAGCATTAATGCATCCGTCATTCATCAGACTGTTGAGCGCGGCAATTGCTATATGCCTGTGGTCAACTTCGAAGAACTCTCTCAATTGTTTTCTTCCGTCACTTCTTCCAAAACCATCTGTGCCGAGAATCTCAAATCTGCCCGGTATCCACTTGCTTATCATTGCCGGCAATGCCTTGATGTAGTCGGTTGCAGCAACAAATACTCCCTTCTCTCCTGACAATACCTTTGAAACATAAGGAACATCCTTAGACTCAGGATTTGTCAGCTTCCTTCTTTCAACATCTGTTGCATCCATATATAATTCCTTGTAGCTTGTCACGCTCCACACATCAGCAGGAATATGAAATTTTTCCTCGAGAAGCTTTGCGGCCTTAATGCATTCATTCAAAATTGAACCGCTTCCAAGCAGATGGGCTTTAGGTCCGTCTGACTTTTTTGAAGACTTGCTGAACCTGTAGATTCCTTTCAGTATGCCTTCCTCAGCTCCTTCCGGCATTGCGGGCATTCTGTATGATTCATTCATAGCCGTAATGTAATAGAAAATGTCTTCCTGTTTTTCGTACATCCTTTCCATGCCGTCCTTTATGATGACTGCAAACTCATAAGCAAAAGCCGGATCATAGGCCTTAAGATTCGGAACCGGCAAAGCAAGTACGTGACTGTTCCCGTCCTGATGCTGAAGTCCTTCACCGCTGAGCGTTGTCCTGCCTGCGGTTGCTCCAATCAAAAATCCTCTTGTTCTGCTGTCTGCCGCAGCCCAGATAAGATCACCAATTCGCTGCAGTCCGAACATTGAATAAAAGATGAAGAAAGGAATCATATTCACACCATGAACTGCATAAGAAGTTCCGGCCGCAATGAAAGACGACATTGAACCTGCTTCAGTAATCCCCTCTTCAAGGATCGCGCCGGTCTTCTCTTCTTTATAGTAAAGCAAACTACTTTTATCAACCGGTTCATATATCTGTCCGACATGAGAATAAATACCAACCTGTCTGAACAATGCTTCCATTCCGAATGTCCTCGCTTCATCGGGTACGATTGGCACAATATACTTTCCGATTCCTTCATCTTTAAGAAGCTTGGAAAGCATCTGAACAAAAGCCATTGTTGTTGAAACCTCTCTGTGACCGGAGCCTTCCTTAAACTCTGAAAAGAGATCATTTGCGGGTATATTGAGCGGAGCTGACGAATTCCCTGAACGGGTAGGAACGAATCCGCCAAGTTCCTCCCTTCTTTGAATGATATATTTGACTTCATCGCTGTCCGCGGCGGGCCTATAGAATGGCGCTTCGGATACATTCTCATCAGAGATCGGAATTCCGAACCTGCTTCTGAAATCTCTCAATTCCTGTTCATTGAGTTTTTTCTGCTGATGTGAAATGTTCTTACCTTCACCTGATTCACCAAGACCGTAACCTTTGATCGTCTTGGCAAGGATCACTGTTGGCGAGCCCTTGTGATTAACAGCTGCCTGATATGCAGCAAAGACTTTCTCCGGATCATGACCTCCCCTTTTGAGCTTTGCGATCTGCTCATCAGACAAGTGTTTGACAAGCTCAAGCAATTTCGGATCAGTTCCAAAAAAATCTTCTCTGATATAGTTTCCATCTGATACAGAATATTTTTGATACTGACCGTCAACAACTTCATTCATTCTTTCTATGAGCATATTTGAGTCATCCTTTTCAAGAAGCGGATCCCAATCGCCTCCCCAGATGACTTTAATTACATTCCATCCTGCACCTCTGAATATTGCTTCGAGCTCCTGAATTATCTTCCCGTTGCCTCTTACCGGACCGTCCAGTCGCTGAAGGTTTGCGTTAATTACAAAGATCAGATTATCGAGTTTTTCCTTTGATGCAAGAGTAATGGCGCCGAGTGATTCCGGCTCATCAGTTTCTCCGTCACCAAGGAAAGCCCATACTTTCTGCTGAGAAGTATCTTTGATTCCCCTGTCTTCAAGATATCTGCAAAATCTCGCCTGATAGATAGCCATGATTGGGGAGAGTCCCATGGATACCGTAGGGAATTGCCAGAATCTCGGCATCAGCCATGGGTGAGGGTATGATGAAAGTCCGCGGTTGGACGAAAGCTCTCTTCTGAAATTTGCCAGATCCTCTTCGTGAATTCTCCCTTCGAGCATTGCCCTTGCATAGATTCCCGGTGCGGCATGCCCCTGAAAATAAATCAGATCACCTCCGCTTGGATGGTTTGCGCCCCTGAAGAAATGGTTGAATCCAACCTCATACAATGTTGCCGCAGAAGCAAATGTTGAAATATGCCCGCCTATTCCGTCGAGTTCGCGGTTTGCCCTGACAACCATTGCCATGGCATTCCACCTTATAATGCTTTTTATGCGCCTTTCAATTTCCCTGCTTCCGGGATAAACAGGCTGCTTATTTGGCTGGATAGTATTGAAATATGGAGTATTTGCGGAGAAATGGACTTCAACGCCTTTCTTCTGAGCTCTTGCCTGAAGCGAACGGAGCAACTCATTTACTCTTTCCGGTCCCTGGGAATCAAGCACATAGTCCAGAGATTCCATCCATTCCTGATTTTCCTGTTCCCTTTGGTTCTTAGAATCGATTCCTGACATTAATTTATTATTTTAGTCCGCAAAATACTCAATTGGAAATTAAGTATGAACGCCAAATACTGTGGACTTTGAGCTTAACTCCATGTCAGCCCAAAAAGTTTTCGGCCCGCGTCCATAGTCTCCTGTGTTCTTCAGGGACTCCACCAAGTGGCAGGCTGACGCAACTGGTGCATCAAGGTTGAGGATTTACATTTGCGTCAGAGTCCGGGAAGTACGCCCGAGACTCTGACGCGGGCTGTAAGAGTAAACCCTTTTGCGAAAATCGTAAGAACAACCCGCCCGCCTGGCCAATTTAAATTTTGATCATAAAACAAACGGCGGACAGGCCTCATCCTAATGCCGTTAAGAAATTGTGAGCTTTGGCGTAAGCGTGAATTCCCGCCGTCGTTGGTGTTCCAAAAGTTTGCCAAAAAAATTCTAAAAAATATAGATTATTCCTGCTGGCAAACTTTTGGTCACCAACGACCAAACCCTCAACCGACAATGCGTTATTCAAGCGGAGCTGTGAAGAAGAAATTGTTTTTATTATCATGATCGTATTTGATATTAATAAAGTGCATAAAACTAATTTCGGAAATTAGATTTAGCAGCTTCAATCTATGTTCTCCAGGAGACCTTTGCATTAAAGTCCATTCGTTGGACAGACTGGTCGTTGGTGACCAAAAGTTTGCAGTATGAGTTATCCATACTTTTGAATTTTCAATTCGCAAACTTTTGGAACACCAACGACTGCTTGAATTTTTTCGACCAGCGTCTGAGTCTCCTGTGTTCTTCAGGGACTCTACCAAGTGGCAGGCTGACGCAACTGGTGCATCAAGGTTGAGGATTACATTTGCGTCAGAGTCCGGGAAGTACGCCCGAGACTCTGACGCGGGCTGAAAACTTTTGGAACACCAACGACTGCTTGAAATAACTTCTTGCAGCATATTTCGTCAAACCTTTCACCTGAAGAATTGACGTCACAGGGAACTTTAGTTGTGGTGTCGGGACTTTCGTCCCGACACAAACCGTATGTAAGCGTCAGGTCGCCTGCCTGCTTCAGGCAGAGAAGGTCCTGACGTCACAAGGAACTTTTCGGCTTTCATCGGCTGCCAGGCAACCCTTCTACTGGCTAAGGGTTTTGGCGCAGTGCGGGCTAATAAAATTATATCATTGCTTGCCTCATAATCACCTGCTTTTTTGAATGAAAATTATCGCCTTCAATAAGTATATTGACGCATCAATTAAACATTCCAAGCGATATGACTACCGAAACTATTGACCTCAAGACAAAGAATCTTATTGTTTCCTCAATGGCTGAAACTCTCATTGGCTCAGAGATAATTTTTCTCGCATGGCAAATAAACGAGAAGATCGCCAAGGGACAGAAGATCTCAAATCTGACAATTGGTGATTTCAATCCGAAGATCTTTCCAATACCGGAAATACTTAAAGAAGAGATTAAGAAAGCATATGATGAGAATGAGACGAACTATCCTCCTGCAGAAGGTTCAATGGATCTCAGAAAGGAGATCTCAAAGTATCTGAAAAGCAAAGCTGGACTCGAATACGGAACTGATGAGATACTTGTTACCAGCGGAGCAAGGCCGGTTATTTTTGCAGCTTATAATACAATAGTGGATGTTGATGAAGTGGTGATCTTCCCTGTTCCTTCATGGAACAATAATCATTACACTCATCTTACAAGATCAAAAGCAATAACGGTAGAGACAAGACCTGAAAATAATTTCATGCCAACCGCCGATGATATAAGACCATATATAAAAGAAGCAAATCTCATTTCGCTTTGCTCTCCATTAAATCCGACGGGCACTGCTTTTACGGAGAATGAGATAAAGAATATTTGTGATCTTGTGCTTGAAGAGAATTACAGAAGAGGAGATGAGGCAAAGCCGGTCTATGTATTGTATGATCAGGTTTACTGGCAACTGACATTGGGCGACACCGTTCACTACAATCCCGTAACCGTCAATCCTGAAATGAAGGACTATACAGTTTTTGTTGACGGTATAAGCAAAGTGTTTGCTTCGACCGGAGTGAGAGTCGGGTGGGGATTCGGTCCGAAGAAGCTCATAGACAAGATGAAATCAATAACATCGCACATGGGAGCTTGGGCTCCGAAAGCAGAACAGGTTGCAGTATCAAGATTTCTTGCAAACAGAAATGCAGTGGATGAGTATCTTGTTAAGTTTAAATCTGAAATCGGACAGCGGCTCAACGGGTTCTACGAGAGGTTCCTTCAGCTTAAGGAAGAAGGTTTCAATGTTGATGTGATCGCTCCGCAGGCATCCATATTCATGACAGTGAAAGTAGATCTTATAGGAAAGAAGAAGGAAGACGGCACTGTTATCTCATGCACGCAGGACATCACGGATTTTCTGATAGAGGATGCTAAGATTGCACTCGTGCCTTTTGCATCATTCGGTGCTTCGCCGGATTCAACATGGTATCGCGTTTCAGTCGGCACCTGCACTCCTGATCAGATCAATGAAGTAATGGACAGTCTTCATTTGGCTTTGTCAAAGCTGAAGTAATTTTTTTGATTTCATTTTTTAACGGCGAGAAACTCCCGCAAGAGTTTCTCGTTTTAATTTAATACAGAATACTCATGAAGGGAAAGATCGAACTGCTCAAATGGATGCTTGAAGATATAAGGAAAGAAACCATCGAAGGCATATGCAATCTTACGAAGGAGCAGTTGTTTGCCGTGCCTGAAGAAGGAGAGTTTCCGATAGGAGCTTATCTTATGCATCTTTGCGAATGTGATCTTCACTGGCTTGAAGTGATCTCCGGTGAGAAGCAGCCGGATGAATTGAAACGAGAGTGTTACTTTGACAAGTGGTTTGATCCGTCAGGTGAACCGAATCCTCCGGCAACAGCTCCTGAACTCATGGAGTATGCAACTCTGCTGAAGACTACCCGCGGGAAATTTCTCGACTATATCTTATCATTAGATGATGACGATCTTGAGATTGAAATGGTCATAAAAAGAAAATCCGGAGATGTCAGCATTTCAAAGAAATGGATCATCTATCATATCATAGAACATGAGGCTCATCACAGGGGACAGATGTTCATGCTCATTCGCAAAGCCGGTTGGAACAAGGAACGTCAGTTGGCCGTAAGAGATACAGATTGGTGGCTGAATCCCGGGAAGGATTCATAAACACCGAACAAATTATCCTCCGCAGCAATTGAAAAAGAGAATCCGGGAAAACAAGTTTGTGTTCATCGCTTCACTCATTGCATACACCATACTTCTGATCACCCTTATTTTCATCCCCCTTGAATTCAGCGGCTACAAGAACACTGACACACTCGCACCGATCTGGTACTTAATCACCGAATCCGGCGGTATTGTTGGTTCATCGCTGATAATGATAATGCTGGCACTCTATTTGTTTTTTCATTTCAGAACAACGGGGAAGAGAATGAGATATCTCATTGAGTTGATAGGGCTTATAGCAATAGTTGAATTGTCTTCACTTGCTTTCACACAACTTTACACAAAAGAAATTGTAAAAGAAGCGAGACCTTCTCAAATGTACTTTGTCCAGAAAGGTGTCATCGAAAACGAAGGAAGAGAATTCTTTTCGATGCCAATGAAAGAGAAAGAGGATTATCTGAAGCTAAGAACGGAAGTAAGAAAGTCAGACCTTGAGGAAGTTTACCCGCCTATTCTCTCAAGCTGGACAACTGACAGCGGGTTTTCATTTCCGTCGGGACATTCACAATCATCCTTCTTTCTAGGCGTAATGATTGCCTATGCCATTTTCAGATCGGTTGATCACAGCAAGAGATTTTTCTCGCTGATCCCGTTGTTATGGGCAATTTTGGTGAGTCTCTCGCGCGTAATTATTGGCGTGCACTATCCGGAAGATGTTGCCGCCGGAGCTGCAATCGGCATCGTACTGGCATTCTCGCTCATATCGCTGAAGATCACCGACAGAGCCCTGAGAATTCCGGCTCACTAAGTTCAGATCAGTTTCCTTGCTTTTAGAATCATGTCTATGATCTCTCTAACGGCACCGTCGCCGCCTTTTTTCTTTGTGACATAGTGAACATGTTTCTTTACTTCTTCTATCCCGCTCTTAGGACAAGCGGAGAAACCAACCAACTTCAGCAAAGGTATATCAAACTCATCATCACCTATGTATGCAAAGTTCTCATCCTTAAGGTCATACTTTTTCTTCAGCTCAGCGTATGGAAGAGTCTTGTCATCTATGTCTTCAAACAGATAATCGATCCCGAGACGCTCCGTTCTCAGCTTGTTGACTTTCGAACTCTTTCCGCTGATGACAGCAAATTTCAAACCAAGTTCTTTTCCTCTTGTAATTCCGAAGCCGTCATGAGTATGAAACATCTTCATGTCTGTGCCGTCGCTCAGATAAATAATGTGTCCTGTAGAAAGGCATCCGTCAAGATCCATCAGGATGAAATTTATCTTTGACAGATCCGGTTTCTTTTTCTTCATGGTTAGAATTTATTTATGATGTCTGATTCACGCCTTAAATGCGGAACGGCAAATATCGTTAAGGAAACAATTTTCACAATCGGGTTTCTTTGCTTTGCAGACGAGTCTTCCGTGCTCACCAATTCTCATAGAAAAATGAAATTGTTCATTGTCAGGAACAATCTTCTTCAGTTCCGTTTCGATCTTATCGGGATCTGATTCATTGATAAGTCCTATCCGCGAAGCGACACGCTTAAGATGCGTATCAACGATAATTACATCTTTTTTGCCGAAACAATTGCCCAGCACAACACTAGCTGACTTTCTGCCAACGCCGCTGAGTGAAGTAAGCTCTTCCATGGTTCCGGGCACTTTGCCCTTGTGTTTGTTTTGGAGAGATTCACAGATCGAAATGACTGCTTTGGATTTGTTATTGAAGAAATTTATGGATTTGATCTCGTCACGGAAAGTATCTAACCCGTCATTGAGAATATCTGAAGGCCGTTTATACCTTTTTCTGTATAGCGGAACCATCACCATGTTGACCCGCACATCGGTGCATTGCGCTGCGAGGACTGTAGATATCAGCAATTCAAAATCGCTGTTAAAATCAAGATGGCATTTTGCATCCGGATAATTTTCTCCGAGTCTTCTTACGACCGTAGCGGCAAGTTTTTTGAGTTCGTCTTTTTTCATAAAAGCCCGGCAAGATATTGAAAATATGAGTCATTAAAAACGAACATTCCGCCACTGTTGATATCTTAAGACAAATATTGAAACGTGTTGAAATTTTTGAGAGATATCCGATTCTAAAACTCTGCGTCCATTGCGACTACTCTGCGCCCTTTGCGGTTTAGCTCTTCATCGCATAAGATAAAAACAAGAAATTGTACTTAACCGCAGAGTCCGCAAAGAAGGCGCAGAGTCCGCGGAGGATGTATCGCAAGAAATATATTTCCACAACTCACACTCTGTGTCCTTTGCGATTACTCTGTGTCCTTTGCTATTTAGCTCTTCATCTCACAAATTAGAACATTATTTGTTTTTAACCGCAGAGTGCACAAAGAAGGCGCAGAGTCCGCGGAGGATGTATCGCTAGGAATTTATTTTCGCAACTCACACTCTGCGACCTTTGCGACTACTCTGCGTCCTTTGCGGTTTAGCTCTTCATCGCATAAATTAAAACAGTAATTTGTTTTTAACCGCAGAGTGCGCAAACTAGGCGCAGAGTCCGCGGAGGATGTATCGCTAGGAATTTATTTTCGCAACTCACACTCTGCGTCCTTTTCGACTACTCTGCGTCCATTGCGGTTTAGCTCTTCATCGCATAAGATAAAAACAGGAAATTGTACTTAACCGCAGAGTCCGCAAAGTAGGCGCAGAATCCGCGGAGGATGTAATTCAGGAATCATATTTCCGCAACTCACTCTCTGCGCTCTTTGCGAATACTCTGCGTCCTTTGCCGTTTAACTCTTCATCGCATAAGATAAAAACAGGAAATTGTACTTAACCGCAGAGTCCGCAAAGAAGGCGCAGAGTCCGCGGAGGATGTAATTTAAGAATCATATTTCCGCAACTCAGACTCTGCGTCCTTTGCGACTACTCTGCGCGCTTTGCGGTTTAGCTCTTCATCGCAAAAGATAAAAACAGGAAATTGTACTTAACCGCGGAGTACGCAAAGATGGCGCAGAGTCCGCGTAGGATGTAATTTGACATGGCATGCATCGCATGACCTTTTATTGTCTTAAATTCTTTATGTGAAAAAGCTATTTTGACAGCAAATTCATGTAACTACTAAACCTAAAACACCCGTATAAAATGTTCAAACAATATCAACCATCTATCACAAAAGAACTTGAATCAATAAAGGAGCAAGGCCTCTTCAAAACCGAAAGAATCATCGAAACACCGCAAGGAGCGGAGATTAATGTTAACGGAAAGAATGTCCTGAATTTTTGCGCAAATAATTATCTCGGATTGTCATCACATCCTGAAGTGATTGCCGCCGCACACAAGGCGCTTGATGAATGGGGATTCGGAATGTCGTCGGTAAGATTCATCTGCGGAACACAAACAATTCACAAAACACTCGAGAAAAAGATAAGCGAATTTCTGGGAACTGAAGACACTATACTTTATGCAGCATGCTTCGATGCAAACGGCGGCGTCTTTGAACCTCTGATCGCTGAGATGGATGCCATCATTTCCGATGAGCTTAATCATGCAAGCATCATTGACGGTGTGCGGCTCTGCAAGGCAATGAGATTCAGATACAAGAATAACGACATGAATGACCTCGAGGAGAAGCTGAAGGAAGCAAAAGCAAAAGGGGCAAAGCAGATACTTGTCTGCACAGACGGCGCATTCTCAATGGACGGCGTGATCGCAAATCTCAAAGGCATCTGCGATCTGGCAGACAAATACGAAGCAATGGTAATGACTGATGAATGCCACTGCACAGGATTTCTCGGAAAGACCGGCAGAGGCTCGATCGAGCTTAATGATGTAATAGGACGAGTTGACATAATCACAGGAACACTCGGGAAAGCTCTCGGCGGTGCAATGGGCGGATTCACAAGCGGCCGCAAAGAGATCATTGATATGCTAAGGCAAAGAAGCAGGCCGTATCTTTTCTCCAATTCACTTGCACCGGCAATTGTAGGAGCATCAATAAGAGTGTTTGAGATTCTCAGCAGCACTACAGAACTCAGAGACCGGCTGGAAGAAAATACTATGTACTTCAGGAAGAAGATGACAGAGGCCGGCTTTGACATTAAGCCCGGAGTTCACCCGATAGTGCCGATCATGCTCTATGATGCAAAGTTATCTCAGGATATGGCGGCAAAACTTCTCGAAGAAGGAATCTATGTTATCGGATTTTTCTATCCGGTTGTTGCAAAGGGACTGGCACGGATTCGCGTTCAGCTTTCGGCTGCTCATACACGTGAGCATTTGGATAAGTGCATTGCCGCTTTCGTAAAGGTCGGGAAAGGACTAAATGTTATCAAGCAGGCATAATGAAATTTTTCGCAAGGTCAAATCCGGCTGATGTTAATTGACAGATATGTCCTGAGGTCATTTACCGGCCCGTTCATACTGGCGCTTGCGACAGTGATCTTCATATTCCTGTTTCAGTTCCTGATCAAGTCGCTGGACCAGTTTGTTGGAAAGGGACTTAGCTCATGGATAATCATTCAGCTCATCGCACTCAATCTTGCATGGATGCTGACACTTGCTGTACCAATGGCAATGCTTGTAGCTTCGCTTATGGCATTCGGTTCATTGTCGGCATCAAATGAGATCACTGTGATGAAATCCGGCGGCATAAGTCTTGTGCGACTTATGCTTCCAATGATACTGCTCTCGTTTGTTGTGTTTTATCTTATGATAAGATTCAACAATGACATATTGCCGGAAGCCAATCATAAGGCAAGGATCCTGCTTTATGACATATCTCGGACAAAGCCCACATTCATTTTAGAGCCGGGAAAATTTTCCGGTGATCTTCAGGGAGCGCAGATACTCGTCAGAGAGACATTTCCTAACAGCAATGAGATCAAGGGCGTTTATGTTCTCGATTATTCCAGTCCGGAATTCCGAAACGTGCTTACAGCGGAAAAGGGCAATATCAGTTTCTCGAGTGATTTCAAGAAGGTCATAATGGATCTTGAGAACGGCGAGATACATCAACTTAGCATGATCAATCCTTCAAAGAATTACAGAAGGATCAAGTTTGAGAAGCACAGACTGCTTTTCAAATCAGAAGGTTTCGGTTTCACTCAATCAAGCGAAAGCGCGTTCTCAAGAGGTGACCGTGAACTTTCGGCAAATGCTATGAAGAAGGTTGTTGACAGTCTTCAGAGAGTTTCCGATTCCATTCTCGAAAAATTTGCGGTAACACTCATGAAAGATCTTAAGACACTTACCACGCTGAATTACAGGGACACAAGCTTTTCATCGGGTGTCATTACAGAAGAGGTTAAGAAATCCGGTTTCTTATCAAACAAGAATACACCGCAAATTGATACCGTAAAAAAGATCGGGATTCCAAATGATCTTGGAGACAGCATCAGGCTTCTGGTAAAGTCAACATTGAACAAGCAGAACGAACTGAGAAATTTTAGCATCTCTCAGAAGCAGGTAGATAAGATGATAGATTCCTATGATGTTGAGATCTTCAAGAAATACTCCATTCCATTTGCATGTGTTGTGTTTGTGCTTGTGGGTGCTCCATTGGGATTCCGTGTAAAAAAAGGCGGCTTTGGCATAGCGGCCGGCTTGTCATTGCTTTTCTTTTTGCTTTACTGGATCTCCCTGATAGGCGGAGAAAAGCTTGCCGACCGTGGAATTGTAACGCCTTTTGTCGGAATGTGGATCGCGAATATATTTATCGGATTGTTAGGTTTATATTTAATGTTTAAGTCTTCTTAAGTATATTTGCACTGAATCGAATTTGTCAAGCCCCGAACAATATAAATTTACCCAACTCCGCCAGGTTCGGAAGAAAGCAACGGTAAGTAATCCTTATATGTGATTTGGGTGTCTTGACATTTTTTTTAATCCTTCCTTATTCATAAATGGAAAAAATCAGACTTGGACTTGTAGGACTTGGAGGAATTGCTCAGATAATCCATCTTCCAATACTTTCAAAGATTAACGGAGTTGAAATCAGCGCCGTGTGTGACAACGACACTCAGAAGTGCAAGAGGATTGCATCGAAGTATGGAATCAAGAAATTCTTCAAGAATTCGTCTGATATGCTCAATGACTGTCCTGATATTCATGCAGTCATAATCGCCGCACAAACCAATGCTCACAAAGAGATAGCGCTTGAATGCCTTGATGCGAAGAAGGATATTCTGATCGAAAAGCCGATAGCAAGGACATACAAGGAAGCTAAGGACATAATTGATTCTGCGAAGAAAAATAAGCAGAAAGTAATGGTAGCGATGAACAACAGGTTTCGCAATGATATGATGATGCAGAGAACCTTTACCAAGGCAAAGGAAATCGGAGAAGTATTTTATGTTAAGACCGGTTGGGTCAAGCCACAGAGTTCGAATCAGAAATGGATGCTGGAAAAGGAAAAAGCAGGCGGCGGAGTTTTTCTGGACAACGGAATTGCAATGCTTGACCTCGGCATGTGGCTGCTAAGTTTTCCTGATGTGAAGAGCGTTTCTGCTACAAACTATTTTCACAATACGAAGTCGGTGGAAGATTCATCAATTGCCATGGTCAAATTTAAGAACGGAACAGTGCTTACAATTGAAGCAAGCTGGAGCCTTCTCAGAGACGGTGAGCTGTTCTACTGCAATGTTTATGGAAAAGAAGGAAGCTCTTCGATCAATCCGTTTAAGATATACAAAAGAATGGAAGGCAACCTTTACAATATCACTCCAAAGAAGATTGCAATGCCGTCGAATGTATTTAAGAAGAGTTATGAGTATGAACTGCAGCATTTTGTCGGAGCCGTAAGAGGAAATCACAATATCATTTCCGGAGGTGAAGATGCCTTGAAGGTAATGGAGATAGTTGATGCCGTGTACAAATCTGCAAAGACCGGGAAAGAAGTAATTTTTAAATGATTAGTTAACCATTTGTTAATGTTCAAAGTGTAAGTTATATGAAAAAGTTCAGACCACTAATGAGAAAAAAAATACTCGTAGTTGACGACGAGAAAGATATTGTAGATATTCTCAAGTATAATCTTGAGCGAGAGAATGAATTTGAAGTTCTCACGGCAAACAACGGCAAAGAAGCTTTGGCACTTGCTGAAATAGGTCCTGACATAATAATACTGGACATTATGATGCCTGAGCTTAACGGCTTCGAAGTCTGCAAGCAGCTTAAGAATAATCCCGCGACATCCAAGATTCCCGTTATTTTTCTGACCGCAAAGGAAAACGAGATTGATGAGATACTTGGATTGGAGATCGGCGCTGATGATTACATTTCAAAACCCATCTCACCGAGAAAAGTACTTGCCAGGATCAAATCAGTCATAAGAAGAAGTCAGAATGAGAAACAGATTCAGACAATTTCCGATGACAATATTAGGTTCAAGAACCTTGAGATTGATACAGCAAGCCACAGCGTGAAGCTCAAGGACAGGGAGATATTCTTTCCGAAGAAAGAATTTCAATTGCTTCATTTCCTGCTTTCAAACAGAGGGAAAGTTTACTCGCGCGAGATCCTGCTGAACAGGATCTGGGGAGAGAATATTTATGTGGTTGACAGGACAGTTGACGTTCATGTTGCAAAGGTTAGAGAGAAACTCGGCGATTATGCCGAATACATTGAGACAATCAAAGGGCTGGGTTACAGGTTCAAAGACGCCAAGTGATCCATCCGGGGCTTTAAAATGAAGAGAGTAAATCTTCTCACAAAATATTCCGTACTTTATTTTTTACTGCTTCTCATCATTATCATTGTTCTTGCAAAGGCAGTCAATGTTTCCAATGAAGCGCTCTTCGTTTCCATAACTGCAGCAATTCTTATATACATCTTTTCTTTTTTCTTCATTTACAAAGAGATCAAAGTTCCGCTCAGGCATTTGTTTGAATTTTCCGGCATGCTGAAAATGTCAGAGGATTCAAATGAAGATGAAGATGACTTCGACAAGAAATCCGACGAATTGAATGAACTTCTTGAAGATCTTGAATCAATGAAATCCGGACGGGTTCTGAACAAGGAGATCTATACTACCATCAATGAGCTTTCCCTGATTGCAAGAAGAACATTGCACGAGATAAACACGGCTAAGGTATTCCGCATAAACAGGAACGAGTTCATGGGAAATGTTGCACACGAACTTCGAACGCCAATTTTTGCAATTCAGCTCTCCCTGGAAACGCTTCTTGACGGCGCTATCAACGATGAGGAAGTAAATGAGGATTTTCTTTCAAGAGCCTTGAATCAAACCAAGCGTCTGAAAGAGCTTGTAGATGATCTGATAAGCATCTCAAAATTTGAGACAGGTGTAAAGATGAGCATGAGATATTTTCCTATTGCCAAAGCTGTTGAAGAGACTGTCAGCGAACTTTCGAATCTTGCTGAGAAGAAAAACGTCCGTCTAGAATTTGAGAACGGATATGCGGAAGATCTGACTGCATTCGGAGATGAACAACGATTGAGACAAGTGCTGATCAATCTTGTTGACAACTCAATAAAGTATACGCCGCAGGAAGGAAGCGTGAAAGTGTATCTGGACGTGAAAGAAAAAGAAGTGTCAGTAGTGGTGAAGGATAACGGCATAGGCATTCCAAAGAAAGATCTTCCGAGAATTTTTGAACGTTTCTACAGAGTTGACAAAGCACGATCACGCGACATTGGCGGAAGCGGCCTGGGATTGTCTATCGTTAAGCATATACTTGAAGCACACTCAAGCCAGATCAAAGTTGAAAGTGATGTGGATAAAGGAACAAAGTTTGAGTTTAGTCTAAAGAGATAAATGGGTGATTCAGATTTAGCAGTATGGCACTTTGAAGTTCTTTCTAAGAAATGCTGTTCCAGAGTTTGAGCAATCCGCCTTCATCAAATTTCTTACCGATTATCTGAATGCCAAATGGGAGTCCGTTATCATCTTTTCCTGCAGGAACCGACATTGCAGGAATGCCTGCAAGATTTGCTGATACTGTATAGATGTCACTCAGATACATTGCAAGCGGGTCTTCGATCTTCTCACCGATCTTGAATGCAGTAGTTGGTGTTGTTGGAGATATGATGAAATCCACTTTTGAAAAAGCATTTTCAAAATCCTGCTTTATTAGTCTTCTCACTTTCTGCGCCTTCCTGTAATAGGCATCATAATATCCTGCTGAAAGGACATAAGTTCCGAGCATGATTCTTCTCTTCACTTCTCTGCCGAAACCTTCAGTACGCGACTTTACATACATGTCTTCCAACGCTTCGTAGTTTTCTGTCCGATGTCCATATCTTACGCCGTCATATCGTGAGAGGTTGCTTGACGCTTCGGCACAAGTCAGAACATAATATGCCTGTATCAGATATTTTGAGTGTGGCAGTGAAATTTCATTCACTGTGAAACCCTTGCTGCGCAGCATCTCAATCTTTGCAAATATGCCTTCTTTCACTTGCTCATTCAGTCCTTCTCCGAAATATTCTTTGGCATATCCTATCTTCACTTTGGACGGATCAAACTCTTCACTCGAATCAATAATATAGTTTCCTTTCGGATGTTCAGAAGATGTGCTGTCCTTTTCGTCATGACCGCCTATCACTTCCAGAACGGCAGCAATATCACTGTTGTGCTTTGCAAAAATTCCTATCGAATCAAATGATGATGCGAAAGCTACAAGACCGTATCTTGAAATTCTTCCGTAGGTTGCTTTGAGTCCTGTAACTCCGCAGAACGAAGCCGGCTGACGAATGGAGCCGCCGGTTTCCGAGCCAAGCGAAGCAAGGCACATATTGGCGGCAACTGAAACTGCGCTTGCACCTGAAGAACCTCCCGGCACTTTGGATTTGTCAATCGGATTTCTTACAGCACCATACACTGAATTCTCGTTTGAAGATCCCATGGCAAACTCATCGCAATTGACTCTTCCTATTATGATAGCATCTTCAGCTTTCAAACGCGCAACAACAGTCGAATCATACAGCGACGTGAATCCCTTGAGTATGGCTGATGAACATGTAAGTCCTTTGTCTTTGATTGCAATAACATCCTTTATGGAAATGACGGCACCGGCAAGTTTTCCTGCTTTGCCTTCCTTGATCTTCACATCAATCTCTTTTGCATTTTTCAATGCATCTTCAGCAAAGACCTCGATGAATACATTAAGATCCTTCTGAGCTTCGATGTTTCCGAGATAATGTTTCACAAGATCCGTGCAATTCAGGCTTCCTTCATCTAAATGCTTGCGGATCGAAATCAGACCTGACGGAATGGTGGATGTCATCTATGGTTATAAATTGAATGTGAACAAAAACGGAGAATGATACCGGATGCATTATTACGCGGAACCTGTAACGGGCAAATCAATCTTTTAAGCTTTCTTATCTTTATCTTCTGATGTGTTCAGATCCTTTTCAATATCCGAGGTAGCCTTCTTGAATTCCTTTACTCCTTTTCCGAGTCCCTGCATGAGTTCAGGGATCTTCTTTGCTCCGAAAAGTACAAGGATCACAATGGCTATCAGAATGATTTCAGGTGTTCCGAGACCAAACATTATTTACTCCTTAGTTTATTTTTGCTCTTTTACTTTTATTGGAAACTCTCAACAATACTGCGGAAAAATGCAACTCCGTCCGTGCCTCCAAGTTCCGTCTCCGAAGCTCTTTCGGGATGCGGCATGAGTCCTGCGATGTTCCTTTTTTTGTTTTGAATTCCTGCAATGTCATTCAAAGAGCCGTTTGGATTACTGCTGTATGTGAAGAGGATCTGATTATTGCTGATCAGCTCCTGCAGCGTATCCTCATCACAGAAATAATTCCCTTCGCCATGAGCTATAGGAATTTTGATCTCTTCTTTAATGCCGTAATCGGCTGTGAAAATACTCTTATTATTCTCTACTTTCAATGTAACTGTCTTGCAAATGAATTCAAGATTCTCGTTAACAAGCAACGCTCCGGGAAGCAATCCGGCTTCACAAAGTACCTGGAAGCCATTACATATTCCGACTACTACTCCGCCGTTGTTTGCAAATCTGATCACATCCTTCATAATGGGAGAGAATCTTGCAATTGCTCCGCAACGCAGATAATCGCCGTAAGAAAATCCTCCCGGAAGAAAGATCAGATTTCTGTCACCTATGCTTCCGCTCTTGTGCCAGAGAAATTCCGTATCCGTTTTTATTACATCTTTCAGAACATGATAAAGATCGTTATCACAATTGGAACCCGGAAAGACCACTATACCTGCTTTTGCCGGCATCAGTCATCCTCCCCTTCTTTTTGAACTACTATCGAATAGTCCTCCATTACAGGATTGGCAAGCAACTTCTGACAAGCATCTTCGGAAAGTTCCAGTGCTTCCCTTTCTGAGCGCGCATCAATTACCAGTTCAATATATTTTCCGATGCGCGTATCAAGGATCTTTTCAAATCCCATTGACTTCAATGAATGCTCAACTGCTTTTCCCTGCGGGTCAAGTATGTTCTTTCTTACCGAAATGCTGATCTTTGACTTGTACATGGTAATTATTCTTAAAGTATTTATTGGAATTATTTGTCATTAACTTTTTCTTCAATCTCCTCAAGCCATTTCTTGTCGAGCTTCTCAAGCTTTTTTTTCAAAGCGGATCTTGCCGAGTCTGATTTGCTCTTTGCCGGTTCTCTCTTTTCAGGAGCCGTAGCCGTGTTAATCTCTTCCTGAACCATTCCTTCTGCATCACTTTCTACCGGAGCGGTTTCATCCTTTAATTCAAACCTCTTCGGCATCTCTCCTTTTTCATAACCGGTATTCGGTTCTTGAATTGCTTCGTTAATTTTCGGAGAGGACTTCATTTCAACTTCAGGTTCAGGAATTGCTAATGTCTTTTCTTCAGGCTTATAGTCTGAAGTTCTTTCGTTCCTGTTTTGCTTTGATTCCGGCTTTGATGACATTTCAGAATGAACTTCAGGAACTGTCTTCAGATTGGGCTTGTCTTCGGGTTTGCTCTGAATTTCCGTCTGCGCAATATCATTTTGCGAAAGCACATTTGAATTGACAGAGTCTGCATTCATGAGGTTTGTTTCATTCTTTGTCATGTTCTCACTGCTGAATCTTGAATTGTAAACCATGTAAAAGACAAAGAACAACAGCACAACAAATCCCGTTGCCGGAACAAGCCACGTGTTAGACTTTCCGCTCAGAAGATTTTGAAAGAAATCAAGTATTCCGCCGCCGTATCTGTGAACATGTTCTTCACGGCGCCTGTGCTCTTCTTCTATAATTCTGAGACTGAGCTTTTTCTCAAAATCATCACTTGCCCTGACATTATCAAGTCTCCGCAGAAGTTCTCTTATTTCATTATGTTTTTCCTGTTCTGTCAACTGTACAATTAATTCAATGATCTTCTTTTTGGTTTATGCATTTTCTCAAGAGTGACATTCAGACTCTCTCTTGCGCGGTTGATTCTTGATTTCACCGTGCCGACCGGAACATTCAGTATGCCGGCGATCTCCTCATATTCCATATCCTGAATATCCCTTAGAATTATTATTTCCTTATGCTTTTCATCGAGTGCGTTGATCGCTTTTTGAATGTAATAATTTTCATCTTCTGACATGATATCTTCATCCGGAAGTCTTGTATCGGAAGGGAGCTCAATCTCCTTTTCATCTTCACCGTAACCCTGATTAATCGAAAAGGCCTTGTGCCTGTTCTTGTAGCGCATGTGCGACTTTGCCTGATTCAGAGCGATTGTATAAAACCATGAGGAAAATTTTCCAACTTCCTTATAAGTATGCTTGAGTCTGTACAGTCTGAGGAAAGCATCCTGCGCAATATCCTCCGCGTCATCCCTGTTTCCCGTATATCTGAAAAGAAAATTTACAAGGCGATCCTTGTATCTTTTGACTATCTGTCCAAACGCATCATTGTCTTCCTTCTGAAACAGAAGGATCAGTTCCTCATCACTTATTGCATCGTATGATTGTTTATCGTGAGGAAGCATCCTTCAATAATCTAATATCATTGCATGACCGGATTTGTTCCTTTTTATCTCAATATTTTTCATTTCAGACTGCAAAGGCCATATATCAGATTTGTCATGATAACGGATTTTTCTGAGGACGAGCTTTTGAATTTTTTGTCAGCAGAGTAGATCATTCCGAATGCATCATCCAAAGCCGCAGAAGTAAGCTCTTCAGATGCCTGTTTGTAAAGCGGCAGAAGCACTTCCTGTATCGGTCCCCAAAGCTTCAACTCCTTCTTAAGGTTGAATCCCTGCAGTTTGGATGAGGACGGATCCTTAAGTTTCCTTAGCGCGCAGAATGCAGTATTCAGAAGAAACACGAGATAGACCTCGATGTCCTTTTTCAGAGAGATTCTTGAGTATATTTTCACGGCTGATGCAGTCTTCTTTTTAACAATAGCTTTAATGAAATCGCCTTCATTGAAATCCTTTGAGATGCCGTTGCATAAGTTTATGTCTTCAACGCTGACACTCTTCTTGAAATGGCAATATGTCCTGAGTTTGTCAATTTCCGGAAGTATTTCCGCAAGACTGAAGTTGCTTAGAGAAAGCAGATGACTGACAGATTCATCGGTTATCTCAAATCCTTCAAACTTTTCTCTTATCCAATCGGTCATTTCCTGTTCTGTGAGATCCGTGACAGTAATCTCTTTAAGATTCTTTGCGGCAAGTTTCAGTCTTTCCGGATCAACCGAATCCGCGAATACCAGTTTGCCTGCACCTTCATTCTCATCGGTAATCATTATCATTGTCACATCCGGATTTGGATCTGCGAGATATTCCGTCAAAGCAACTTTCTTTGGCTTTGTCAGCTTTTTGGGGTTTCTTAGAACGACTATCTTTCTGGATGAAAATAATCCTCCACCCATGCATTCATTCATCAGCGCATCTATTTTAAGATCATCGGCCGTGAATACAGAAAGCGAATCTTCCCTGCTTTCTCCTTTCCCGACAAATCCTTCAAAGGCGGCATCTGTAAGATCATCCGAGATTATCCTGTCTGAAGATTCAAGGAGAATATTTCCCGGTATCTTTCCTTCTTTGAATGATTTTCTGAGCGCTGAAAATGTTGATGAGTTCTTTGACATGTTGGTTCAAAATAAATATTCCTGAGACTAAATGAATTGTAAAAGAGAGGGCAGTCCAAAACCTACCGGCTTTCGTTCGTGGAAAAAGTTAATCTTAAAGCAAAATTCCCGGCTGACTTAATTTGCCTCGAATACGCGAATTCTTTGTCCCCGCAGAGTCACCCGCACAGTTTTCTTTTCTGATGTCACAACAACACACGCGGGGACTCTGCGGAAAGGAATGCGTGAATCCTGATTATTTTTGCCGTTGTTGGTCTTAGCCCGCAACGAAGCAACTGAAAGTTCTATGGAATTCTCCTGCGGGCGAGACCAACAACTTAACCTTACCAGCAACATACATTTCCACAGCGTGCATCCCGGAAAAATTGTAGCGCTGAATAATGTAGAACAAGTTTTGGCGAAGAATTCGTATAGAATGAGAGTGTAAGTTGTTGGTCACGCTCGCGCTGCTCGCTAAGACCAACAACGGCGGAGAGGATATCCTTTCAGGAACATCCATTCATAGAAATCACTGTCAAAAGTAACTATAGTGAACTCTTTGTCTCCGCTGAGTCTCCCGCTTATTTACTATCAATCTGATTCAAATTTTTCAGAGGGGACTCAGCGGATCTCATGTCTGTGTAATGAAATAACTTGCAGTCCGGCGCATCCCCCAAGTCATAAAAGCAATCGCTTGAATATTGATAATCAAGATAATCTTCAACCAATTTCCACTTGCCTGATACCGGATTCTTATGCATGTAATTTAGTTTCTGTCTGATGAATTTTTCCGTTACAACTTCTTTGCAGTCAAAAGATGGCTCAAAGACTTCGTGCTTTTTGTTCCTTACAATAGATGATGCTTTGACAGATTTCCTCATCAGTTCCACCAAGTCTTCTCTTCCCAACTGATTCAATCTTGCAACAATCTCATATGCCATGAATCTCTTGCCGTTGCCAATGATCTTGTCTATTGTCTTCTTGATTCTCGATAAATAAACAAGCAAGTGAATGTGGTTTGGCATAATCACATAGCCACAATTATATAAACCTTCCTCTTCCAGTTTTTCAAACCACGAGTAGATGTT
>WBZL01001740.1_pt1 | contig 22125 bp, 10 predicted proteins | sample 5204291 | NCBI WGS metagenome assembly WBZL01 (sample SAMN12344345, study PRJNA552823) | activated sludge metagenome | biome: Activated sludge suspended growth; feature: Nitrification reactor; material: Wastewater; isolation source: activated sludge from nitrification reactor of wastewater...
AATGGTACGCGGTCCGAAGGATCGGTTGGTCGTCTTGCTTCTATAGTAAACTTGCTTCTGAATGACATAAAATAAATTGTAGGGTCTCAGAGGATCAAACTCCTTATCTACTGTCCACTTCCGTCGATTAAAATCCCGCAATCGTGAATACTGGTCAGTCCTCCTGACACTGCTGCTATCAATGCACATATTTTTAAATTGGGCGCTGAAATCTTCAAAATAGAGCATCTGTGAAAACTCAGACAGCTCGTCAAAAACTGTAGCATTGGGAAAAAAAAGCTTATTCCAGTCTTCGATAGCTGCCCAACTTGTACAAGTCGTACTATCCTTTCTGTCAAAACGAGACAATACCAGGTATCTTGCGATCATATCGTCGGCGCTGCGTTGTCGAAATTCTGATGTTGGGATCTTTGGCAGTGTAGGTGTACTATCTAAAGTCAGCATCAAAATTTTCGAACTTGAACTACATTTCAGACTCCGCTGAGACTCATCAATGTATAGACTTGTGACATAAATACACATCATGATAGATAACATGAGATTCAACTTCAGTGGATATTATAATCTACTCTACTACGATCTTTTGAATAATCGGCTCGTGCAATCCATCTGACAAGCTCACTAAGTACAAACCGGAAGGCCACCTCCCTAATACGTGCTCGGGCCTCAAAGTAGAAGTCCCCGGAATTGCGGTCCATTTGTCCCGAAAATGTAGCCTGCCTTGTATGTCCCTGATTGACACGTCATAGGTTCTCGTCGCCCTGTTGTACATTTCTAGGACAAAACTTCCTGAAGATGGATTCGGATAAATATTCAATTGCTGATCGATACCCGGAGCAGGTTCTTCACTCCTTCCTAAAACACCCAGACCGGGAAAATTAAACCAGCAGATCGTTGCACATGTATCACAACTGTCCGACTTAGAAACCTTAACATAGTAATGATACTTTGAAATACTATACTCCGATGAAGGAATAATGTAGGACTGTTTATTTCCAACCAATTCCGCAAAAGCTTGATCTGTCCCAAACCTATACCACTTGAAACAATAGTTTGAATCAAAAGGATAAAACAACACTTGGGCACTTGGAATATATACAATCTGCCTATACGGTACATACTGTGAAGAACCTGATACAGATAGTGGTATGTCCACAGAACCTACTACACATTCCGTGTTCGTCTTAACAGCAATGGTAATACTATCTTCTAATCTATGCACCCAAAATAATGCACTATCAGTTGAATACCTTACTATTTCATTTTTACCTCCCTGAACTTCTATTGCAGAACCTTCAGGAATCTTTTTTAATTTGATCAATGTGAAGGATCGATCACCACAATAATTAGCTTCACTTTGTCCATTGATCAAATAATCCAAAGTTTTCTCTCTTATATAGTCCCTATCTACGCGTAACAAATCGCTAATTGTATCCTTACATTGGTATTTTGTAGTGGTGTCGGTTACAATTATACGATAATTAACACTATCTCGATTCCTCCAATATAAAGTAATGGGTGATGCGTGATTAGAATAATGCGATTGATCAATTAAAATATCATATACATATTGATTATTTTTATGAGAGTTGTTCGTAAAAAGTATTGTGGTAGAATCATTGTTTGCACAATATAATGAATCGATTCTTTTATAAATCGGCAAAGCCAATGGAACGACAAAAAGAGTGTCAACATTCATATTGACACATTCCCTCCCGTTTTCCATCAGCAAGCCTAATTGATCAAACTTCAAATACTTTGGATTATCAAAGTTAAGCAGAAATGAATCTGGATATATTACTGTTCCTGAGATGAGAGAATATTTCTTATCATTTGCGCTTCCACCACCACTATAAAGATTTGGATCTATAAGATCCCTAATATTAATATATTTTGCTGCATTTTTACAATCTGTAAGTTGCCTGATGTCCTTTTGTGGATTTAACTTAGGTTGTGCAATAAATTTTCCGGTAAGAATAAAGGCAAATTTTTCACCGGAACATATCGGTTCAATATTATGATAATGAACACTAATATTAAAATCACCTGCTTTTTTAGCTTTAACAATCACTTTTTTATTAATACCATCATATTTTATATCCAAATCTTTAGATTTTAATATATAAGTATTATCAACTACAAAACTGTCTATTATAAAAGAATTCCAAGCAATATTTATATTTTGTTGCTCTACAGTATACGTTATACTATCTTGCAAACCTTTATGACATATGACTTTGTTATTTTCTAAAGATTTAAGTTGGCAAGATGTATTGCAGAATTTTACTTTTACTTGTTTTGTAATTGTGTCACTACAGCCCTTAGTATTAATAATACCAAAGATCAAACCAATAGTGGCGTTTTTATTATTTTGATCAACTACACCCTCAAGTTTTAGTGTAGTATATTCAGCTGTAAATTTGTAATTTTCCGTGGTATTCTTATACCTTATAAACATACTATCATTTTGGATATTACATGAATCTTCATTGGTTATAGGTCGAATTTGCAATTCATTATGACAAGATTCATCAAACCCTGTTATAAAATTTACACTAGGTGCACAATATAATGATACCTTCATGGTATCTACATCACTCCGACAACCATAACTAGAAATTCGAACAAGGGGTACACTATACTCACCATCTGTTAGCCCATCAAAAGACATGGAACCTCCATTAGTAACTTTAGTCATACCATTCCAGATATACTCGATATTATCAGATGGCGTATTTACTTGCTTATATAAAGCTGCCAGATTATTACAAAATCCTACGTCGGGATAATTAACATCGTCCGGCTTGGCAGGTTTGGTACGGATAGTAATTTCCCTTTCCAGTTCAGTTATGCAACCATTGTCATTAGTTATTTTACATTTCAATTTATAATCACTGTTTTTTTTCCATTCCACTAAAATCGTTGGATTTGTTGTATTATCGATGATGCCGGCATCTGGATCGTCCAAGCTCCAATTGTACTTACAATTTGAACAATTCATTAAATTAGTTAAAGAATATTTTCTAAAATCTCCTTGACAAATATCATTAGGCGTATTCGCCTCTATTATCCCTGCAGGCAATGGATTAACCTTTATCATTAAAGTTAATTTTTGTTCACAATTCCCGTTTCTGAGTGTTGCAGTCAATGTGCATTGAGTACCAGATTTAAATGTTACTTTTGGTGTTGCTGTCATCTCATCTTGTATATCGGCAGCAGTAGATGGTTCCACTGTCCATGAATAGGTAGTAGCTGTATTACATGTGTTACAGTCATTTATGCTGTATTTCATTGTGTCTCCGCTACATAATTCTGTTTGACCAACAATTTTTCCATCCGGGGGTGAGACAACTTTAACGTTCTTTTCCAATATAGCTTCACAACCTTCACTACTTTTTAGAGTACATCGCACTGTCTTGTTTCCTGGTTTAGCCCACTTTGCAGTATAGGTGCTAGAGGTACTTGAGTTTAAATCAGTTGCAGTCCATTGATAAGTACTACAATTCGTACATGGATTGATTGAATAATTATTTTCTATTTCTGTACATACAGAATCCGGTCCATTGATCGTTCCACTTGGTAATGGATTTACGGTAACCATGAGTTCTGGTAATATTTTTTGGCAATCTTCTTTATTCGTTAATGTACATCTAACAACATGTTGCCCATCTTTTGTCCATTTTACATCAAATGTAGAATTACTACCATTCATAGGGGTGCCCGCATCTTGGGGATCTATACTCCATGAGTACTTACAATCCGTGCAATTCATTAATTGATCTATACTATAAGTTCTTGTTTGATTCTGACAAACTCCACCTGTTGTGTTTACTTTTATCGTTCCACTTGGTAACGGATTTATTGTAATTACTTTAGATAACATTTGAGTGCAGCTCCCATTGCTGATTGTTACTTTCAATGTGCATTGAGTACCAGATTTAAATATTACTTTTGGTGTTGCTGTCATCTCATTTTGTATCTCGGCAGCAATAGAAGGTTCCACTGTCCATGAATAGCCTGTAGATGTACCACATGTGGTACATCCTATTATCCTGTATACTTTTTCATCGTCGATACATACAGAATTAGGGCCTTCAATACTAGTTCCGTTTGGGGGTGAGACAACTGTAACATTCTTTTCCAATATAGCTATACAACTCTGACTACTTGTTAGAGTACATCGCACTGTCTTGTCTCCTGGTTTATCCCAATTTGCAGTATAGGTGCTAGAGGTACTTGAGTTTAAATCAGTTACAGTCCATTGATAGGTACTACAATTCATACATTGATCTATTTGGTATATATAGTTCATTTTTGTACATACAGGATCCGGTCCATTGATCGTTCCACTTGGTAATGGATTTACGGTGATTGGACCTATTGAAATTGTATTCTTGCATCCAGAATTGCTTGTTATTTCACATTTCAGTGTAGCCGTTTCATGCCAAGTTACTTTAGGGTTTTGTGTCGTATTATCTGTTATTGTATTTGTTGTACCAGATGGATCAAAAAACCAGTTATAAGATTGACAATTTGAGCAATTCTGTATATTATAAGTTACTACGGTTCCTTTACAATATGCATTAGTATTAGGCATTATCGTTCCACTTGGTAATGGATTTATTGTAATTACTTTAGTTAACATTTGAGTGCAGCTCCCATTGCTGATTGTTACATTCAATGTGCATTGAGTACCAGATTTAAATTTTACTTTTGGTGCTTTTGATGTTGGTTCCATTATCTCGGCAGCAGCAGAGGGTACCACTGTCCATGAATAGGTAGTAGCTGTATTACATGTGGTACAGTCTTTTATGCTGTATTCTTTTTCTTCGTCGATACATACAGAATTAGGGCCTTCAATACTAGTTCCGTTTGGGGTCCCGATGACATTAACGTCCTTTTCTAATGTAACTTTACAACCTGCACTACTTGTTAGAGTACATCGCACTGTCTTGTTTCCTGGTTTATCCCAATTTGCAGTATAGGTGCTAGAGGTACTTGAGTTTAAATCAGTTGCAGTCCACTCATAAGTATTACAATTCGTACATGGATCTATTTGGTATGTATAGTTCATTTCTGTACAAACAGGATCCTGTCCACTAATCGTTCCACTTGGTAATGGATTTACGGTAACCATGAGTTCTGGTAATATTTGTGTGCAACCTTCTTTATTCATTAATGTACATCTAACAACATGTTGCCCATCATTTGTCCATTTTACATCAAATGTAGAATTACTACCATTCATAGGGGTGCCCGCATCTTGGGGATTTATACTCCAAGAGTACATGCAATCCGTGCAATTCATTAATTGATCTATACTATAAGTTCTTGTTTGATTCTGACAAACTCCACCTGTTGTGTTTACTTTTATCGTTCCACTTGGTAATGGATTTACTAAAATAGATATTGTATCAGAAGCTGCACATTGGTTTTCATCTGTTACGGTAACAGTAAAATAATCACCTGCCATGGGAGAAACAGTTATTTGATCTGTATTTGCATTAGGATCAATACTCCACGAATACGAAATAATCCCATTTCCATATTTAGGATTTGCTGTTAATATTGAGGATCCACCTACACAAATTTGATCAGGATTCGCACTAATGCTAACCGATAAACTACACACTGCCGTTTTCATTCCTTGATTTTTACTTGATGTTTCTCTCAGAATTCTATTATTAAGAGTTTTATCTTGTTCTAAAAAATCCTTGTTTATAGGATATAAATTTTGGGATTTTATACTATCCGGGTTATGTATAAATGATTTGAAACATTTATTTATAATGTATGGATTTGGACTACAAAATCCTCTTGCAACTATTGAGAGTTGAACTAATAGAATAGTACTGAAAAAAATAATTACTTTTTTCATCTTGCAGAATATTTTAAATCAAACAATATTGTAGAATTGGAGTAATCTATAGTAATGTCATTGCTATTGAGATTGCTGCCATTGGGGCAGGCAGCATAATTGGCTATACGAGGTTTGCGCAGCTCTGTCCCTGCTGATGGCGATATACTGAGAGTATAGTTCACCCCGGGTTCTAGCTCGTCCAATCCTGCAAATGTGAGCGTAGTTCGCCCATTATTGAGGATGGAGTGGATACTCTTGGATATTCCACCGCCGCTGATGCTGATGCGTACCTGTCCCGGTCCGTCGGTGATGATATATGCTTGCTCCAGCTCTATCCATTTGTGCGGAGAGATAGTAATACTGGCTTTGGTGTCTGACCAGATGACACAGGATGCTGCTGCATCATTGGGGAGCACAAAGCCGCAACGCCCTCGTTTGACCGTTCCGACCGACTTTCGAGTGGTATTTTGCGCAGAAGATGTGGTAGCAGCACCTGAGGTGGACACTCGATCCGTCCCCGATTGGCGGGATTCTTCTTCTTTTCGCTGTACCTCTTGCTTTTGAATGGCTCGCTTATTGGCGTTTTCTTGCTCCTGTCTTGCACGTTCCTGTTCGGCAAGTCTGTTTTGTTCCTCTAGTTTTCGCTGCCTTTCTTGATCAGCAGTTCTTTTCTCTGCTTCCTGTCGGCTTAATTCTTCACGTCCGGATCTTTCCTGCTCGACAAAAGTATTGTTGTCCTCGCCACTATTTCTTTCGGGCATCGATGCTTCCGGAGCAACTGCGGTTTCGGATTTATCCGAGCTCTTATTATTGATGCTCGGCAAGCTTTGCTGATATCTTTCTGACTTGGCGCTGAGATCTTGTGCAGCACCTGTATTGTGCATATTTTGCTGCTCCGGGACAGTATTATGAGGAGAGTGTCCAAAGTCGTGCTGTGCGGTTTCTGCTCCGGTTCCTTCCGATGGATCAAGTCCGGGCTCCGTCATCGAAAGTGGTCCATTTGTGATATTGAGGTGTTTTCGTATGCTTTGGTTTTCTGTTTTCATAATGACATAGTATGTTCCCGGCATCAAGAAACTCCTCTGCACGATCTGTCCTTCTAGTGTCTGGCCGTCCTGAAACTCCCATATTACAGCTTTGTCTTCATCCACGCTTTGAGCTGCAAACTCCACCATTTGCCCTGTTTCTGTCTGCAAAGCTTCTCCTTGTGTCATCTGCAATGGGGCAGGTCCTTCAGCTATCTGAACGGGGAATTCTTGTTGATTCATAAGAAAATCCGGAGTATGGCTTGACTTGCATGCGGAGATCAATATGCTTGCAACCAATATATGCCGGACGAGTCTCTTGAGGGTATTTTGATTTTTCACTTTGATTGATTTTTGGTTGTAGAATCTTGTGAGATTTCTTTAGCCTTAGCACTGTCTTCATTAGGGTGATAAATGATGGAGCTGGATTTATGCTCTTGAGCAACAGAGTCTTTATTGCCCGCCGCAGAAGAGTAACGCTGTCCATCTTGCCGAGTCGGACTTTTAGATGCTTGGCTTTGGGTTGTCGGCTTTGACTCTTCTTCAGCATTTTGAGAAGTCATTTCAACGATAAGCTCTTTGTTTGGCGACACATCAACTTTTGGGCTTTTTGCGGTATCAGATCTTACTTCGATTTTATCCTTAAGTTGCTGCAATGCCAGAATGAGGCTGTCTGTCTGGTTGCTATACTTTAATCGCAACTGATCTCTCAGATTGTAGTCTGTTTCGGACCCTATCGCATTAATGACGGACATGAGCTCTTGAACTTTTACTTCTTGGTTATTCTGATGACCGTCCTTTCTCAACCACCACAACACTGAACTCAATATCAGCACAGCTATCAGTAGCGTCCAAATGCTGAAATCAAAAAGCGAAGCTCTTTTTTTTGAATGAGGTTCTGATGACAGATTGTTCGATTGGTTTCTGTAAGTGGCATGTTGATAAGCCGTAAGCCCGCCTGATTTTGTTTCTATATGCTCAGGTTTGTCAGAATTAATATTTCGCTCTTCTCCTTCTTTCACTTCCAGGAGGACAAAGCTGAGATTATCCTCAGCGCCGGCTTGTAGTATTGTCTGGGTCAGTTTTTCTGCTGCATCAGATATTGTACCTACCCCTGCAACTACTTTAAGCAATTGAGGTTCCGAAATCATTCCATGGATTCCATCTGTGCAAACCAGGATCCTGTCACCGCGATAAAGTTTGACAATTCTATAATCCGGCTTTGGTTGATGCGTGATCTCTCCCAGACTCTGAGTAATGATATTGCTGTGAGGATGAACTCTGGCTTCTTCCACTGAGAGTTTTCCTTGTTCAACCAGATCCCATACCATGCTGTGGTCACGTGTCAGCATTTCGATTTTTGACTTGTTCTCTCCTTTAGGTTGGTAAACTCGATAGACCCTGCTGTCTCCTACCCAGACTACATACACCCTTCCTTGTCTGATGATTCCTGTCACTACGGTCGTACCCATACCTTGACTTTCGGGATGGTGGTCCGCATAATCTATGATAGCATCATGTGACAGTCTCACGGATCTCTTGAGCAACCTGATGATATCTTCTTCTTCATCTACTTTTTGCTCCAGTGCTTGTGGAAAAAAAGCACTGACTGAATCCAACGTGATAGCACTGGCAATTTCTCCTGCATTCGTTCCTCCCATACCATCAGCGATCAGGAAGACAATCTCACTACCTTTGATATCGTGATCTGCTTGATTCCATATCTTTTCTGTAAAGTCAACGCAACTGGCAATGGCATCTTCATTGATCTGGCGTACCAGACCGATATGTGTTCGGGACACTGCTTCAAACGAAAATGGTATGGTTTGATATTCGGACACGTCGTTTTGTTTATAGATTCTGCACTGCAGACATTATCTTCTCCGATTTGAAGCTCTACCGGATCTAGAACTGGATTTTGTTTTTTGATCACGCGCGCCTTCTTGAGCGATGGCTGCTATATATTCATCATTGCCCTGTTTCTGGTAAAATCCGACTATTTTAAACTGAATTGACCCTACCGGCATGGTTTCTACCTGTGTTTTTTTGCTGCGGCCGGGATTGTCGGAAAAGTCCCCGACAATAGATCTTTTCTCTTCGATCAGATAAATACCTCCCAAAAAAGTTTTGTCTGAAAAAGTTGGAATGGGGTTACGAATTTTGCCCTTGGTGTCCCAATCCGGATCAATATTGAACAACAATGATTTTACTTCTGCAGTCTCAGGATCCTCACCATTGTCAACATAAAACATGACCAGTCGACCCTCTGTCTTTGTAAGCTCGGCAGTGATCTGTGCATAGGGTATAGGCTGTACATAATCATATGATCCAACATACTGGTTGTCAGCTACATAAGAGACCATAGAGACCTCTCTCATAGATCTGTCAATATCCAATCTACGTAAACCTATAGTAGTTCTTACCGGATTCCAATCTTTCTGATAAGCAGCATAAGCCTGATCTTCTACCCATGGAGATAATAGAGAAGTAGTTGACCACAATCTATTGTTTGCTGCAACTGCGATATGGTATTTTCGACCAAAAAACGGTTTTCCAAACTGTGTCTTGCGCTCGCCATTAGCTGATTGAAGTATATAATCTTGCTTGACTATATAAAGAGCATCCTTCATAGAATTGACCACCAATTGTCTCATGGCAGCTTCCATCCGGATATAATACTCTCGATTTTCCTGAAAAGGATCTGTTTCGTCTTCATTATTGGTTGATGTGGACGTCTTTTTATTCGGTGCAGGAGTTGCTTTAGGTTTGTCCGTCGATGGTGTTGTTCCTGGCAATGGTGGCAGTTTCGCCTGGGATACTGCAGAGCTTAAGTAGAGGGCACAAACGCACAAAAGGAAAAATTTATATTTTTTCATAATTTAATAGAATGTGATGATTAACGAATGTTAGCGAGCGGTACGATTACGCCTTGCTGGTTTCCATAAACTGAGGAAATTATTCCTACGGCTTTGAAATCATTGCCGACTTTCACGAAAACCGGTCCTCCGGATGCTCCATGATCAAAACCAATATTGGTGGTTTGTATAAGCCCATTGACAAGTTTAGGCTGGGAAACTGTGGCAGTACTGAAAGAAGGTTTCATATCCTTGATGTCTCGATCTCTGTCCAATGCAATATCCGGATTTTGATATCCATAAGCATATACCATTTCACCGACTACCATGTCTTTAGATTTGGTCTTGTCTGTTTTGATTACGCCGGTGATGTTGTTGATATATACATATGCCCAGTCTGCATTTACTTTGGTGGCTATCCTGTAATTTTTTCCATTGATCTCTGTGATTTCGTCTTCATTGTCAGAAAATTTGACTTCCGAAGATGAAAATTTGATCTTTTCTCCTGAAGGAGAATAGGCTATAAAATTGACGATAATAGAGCCTCCGTTTTGCTCTAAATCAAGATAACTTAGAGCTTGGTCATCCGTAGATTTGTTGTAAAATTTCCAGGGTGCGACAATATGACGCGCTGTGAAAAAACGACCATCTTCGGACAAGAATCCCGTACCTGTCCACAATGGGCCTTCTACTTTCTGTGGTTCTGATCCTCCTGGTGCAGTGATCACCATATCTGAAGCAATAATCAGAAAGACATCGTTTTTAAATACTTCAATATTTGCAGCTGCTTTTGTTCCGTCAGTATTTGCATTGTTGAGTTCTCTACTGATCTCGTGTACCTCTTTATTCAATTGTGCATTTTGTTGATTAATTTTTGCAATTTCGGCTTCATAAGATGCTTTTACCGACGCGCTGATCGTTTTGGAAGATTGCACCAGCCCTGTCAATTGTTGTAGTCTGGAAGTATTAGAGGCGATCAGGTTTTGTTTTTGAGACAAGTTTCCAGTGAGTTCCTCAATTTTTTTAGTGCTTTCAGAAATCAAAATTTGTTGTTTGCTGATATCCTGTTTTTGATTAAAAATCATATACGCTGATGTACCTGCAACTGCTAATAGGAGCAACCCGAGACCATAAACCAGCGTTTTATATGGCTTTAGGGCTTGTTGCGCAAAAAGGGCCATTCGCTGCGTAAATTTGAAGGTGGAAGTTTTTACGGCAGAGGTGTTGAATCGTATTCTAGGCCCCTCATATGACAATTGTATTTCATCTCCATTACTTAATTTAGTAAAATTAGGTACCTCCTGACCATTGACAAGACTTGGATTTGAACCCAGATGTTTATAATAAGTCTCACCATTGTTCCATTGTATTGCTCCATGAACTCTACTTACTGTTGGAAAATCATCTCCATATTGAATCACACATTTGGAGCTTCTGCCTAGTTCTGCATAAGGTACAACTATGGTTTGAAAGTCACCTTTCATTTTGTTCTTTGTTGGGTTCATAAAAAGCAAGGTGTAGTTTGGAACGTCTTTACCTCCCAGGGCTTTAAGTCCTTGCATCATAGTCTGCCGCATACTGTTACGACCTAATGCTTGCTGCGTTTCTCTGGACATATTTTAAATTTATTAATTAATTTTTCTTATTTCTACAATTCCTTTTTGGTCCTCTAATACGACTTGGCCACCATTTTTAATTTGGATTGATCTATACTGGCATGGCACAATCAAAAGTCCTTCGGTATTGACAATCCCGTATTGCCTGTCATTATTAAAAACCATAGCAATTCCATCGATAAACTCTCTTCCTCCTGCAAAAGCAGTATCTACTTTGAGTATGCCAGCTTGGTTGACATATCCTGTTTTTTGGGTCTGAGTAATTACTTTAGCACGACCTTTTGCAAAAAGGCCGACTTGTTTATAATTTTGAAGGAGCTGTGTGCATACCTCTACTTTAGATTTAATTTTATCATCATCTGAAAACCAGGCAGCTTTTAAATATTTAGCCCTGGCTTCGGTTATATTACCTTTTGCAAATTGCAAGTCTGCTTCTCTTGAAAAATTTCTGATCAGGATAAATTTTATCAGCCAAAGCCCAGCCAGAAAAAGGAATGCATACATTGCCCATTTCGCAAAATTCAGTGACCGGTGAGCTCCATTCTGAGCAGGATTGGCTTTTTGAAATGGCAAAGAGCTGATGCTCTGATTGGGTAAAGGTGTGACCGGCAATTGGAAATCTGTGGTAGAATTAATGCCACTGGTTTGATTTTGAAATTGTTGGTTTTCAGGCTCCTGCATTTGTGCCGGAGTAGTGGAAGGTTCTTGTTTGGAGATCAACTCAGGCCAAAATCCTTTTTCCAGGAAATGCGCGCTCCACTTGCAGATGTCTTCTGCACTGGCACGATCTGAAGGAGATAGCTCACAACATTTTTGGATGAGTTGTTTGAATCGTACAGAATATTCTCCCTGCAAATTTGGAAATTTTACACCATTGAGCATGGCCAAGCCTATACCTATACCACTTGAACCTGCAGGTATATCGCCAGTGGCAAGTTCATAGATTGAAATCGCCAGAGAGAATATATCTGATGCTGGGTGAGCATCCCCTTTGAAAACTTCAGGTGAGGCATATGCTGGAGTCATTCCACTATTTGTATTGAGATGCTGATTGGATTGCTTTTGAATTGTTTTTCTAATTTTTGTACTAATTCCAAAATCAGTTAACTTATAATTGTCAAGATGTTCATCACTTCCAAAAATCAGGATATTGTCCGGTTTTACATCTTTATGAATGATGCCGTAACTATGTAAATAAGCAATTGCCGAACTAATTTGGAAAATCATTTGTGCCAACTCATTTTCAGAGAATAGATTGGAAAATGTGTTCAGCCCGGCTTGTTTTTGTTTCATCATCCTGTCGCGAAGCTGTTTCATCACCGAACCTTTCTCAGACAATGGCATGATGATATAGGGTTGACTTTGAAATTCTCCCATTGTAGCAGCCTGGAGAATATTGGGATGATGGAGCTCCAGAGTTTTTTCAAACTCTTCACGAAATACAAACTGGCCATACTCATCAAGGCCCGAACCGGGGGCTAAAATTTTGAGTGCCCATCGTACATTAGATCCAATTTCAGATACTTTCCAAACTTCAGCAGAAGATCCGGAGCCTAGGAATTCTTCTAAAACATACCTATCGAATTGATATTTTTTTTGAAAAATAGGCATATTAAATATTCATAATTTTTAGGTTAATCTCACCTATGGTTAGTATATCCCCATTTTTCAATCCTACTCCATCATGAATACTCACTTCAAGTCCATTTACCAAAGTCCCATTTGTAGATGCTTTCCATCCTTGCTTTTGATTCCATTGACCATCACGTATAAACCATTTTCCATTATACTTTTCAAGAGTAGCATGTTGACCTGATATAAACTGAGTATATGTTTCTTTCAGACGAATGTGGTTGGGTGATTTACTTTTTTGGTCATCCCAGCCTATTCTCAAAACTTTACTGCGATGTTGATACTCTAGTTCGTCGAGTGAAAAAGCGGCTCCAAGCCCTTCTCCATTTATAATTTTTAAATTCCAATGTGAATTAGTCTGAAAGTTTTCCTGAGTATCTGTTTTTAACTCTATCGATTCAAGTTTATTCTTATCTAAGTTTACCTGTTTGAATTTAAGTAGTTGTAGTATTTCTCCGGGATTTTGAAAACGATCTTTTGGATTGGATTGAATACATTTATGGATGATCTCAACCCAGAAAGGATTGAGATCAGGCCGGAAATGAGTTAAAGATGAAAATTTATTGTTTTTTATCTTTTCATAATACTCTACCGGATTTTTTTCAAATTCTTCAAAAGGGCCAAAAGGATATTTACCTCCGGACAATACTTCATACATAGTGACTCCAAATGCAAATACATCCATTGAGGGTTTAGTATATGCAAATGCCTTTTTGTGATTTAATTGCTCGGGAGGTGCGTAAACAGCCGTTCCCCAAATGTCTTTCACTGCCCCCAGCCAATTGGCAGCAGTCATCCTTTTATTGATATTTCCTACTATATCAAAATCCGTTAGCTTCGGATTATCTTGTATATCAAACAGGATATTGTCCGGTTTAATATCTCGATGTATAACTCCATTTTGATGCAAGTCTTGCAATCCCTTAAGTACTGAAATGGCCAACCTCGAAAACTTATATTCCTGATAAAATTCAGACTTTCTATCGTTGAGATTTCCATTTGGACAAAACTCCATTATAATATAAGGATTACCTTGAATTTTTCCTTCTTGTAAATTATGCACGAGGTAATCAGAATCAATTTGACCGGCAAGAAAACCTTGCTTAAACCTTTCTGAAACTTCATCAAATTCATTCGGTTTAAGTCTCCAAAGATCCAAAATTTTAATAGCAAAAACTTTCTGACTGGCATTCCTGATCTTATAGACTGAACCAAACCCACCCTGACCCAGTCGCAATTCAACAGTATAAATATTATCTCTAAGATGTAATTGATCTCCATTTTTAAAAATCAGTTGCGCGGGAATGTCCACAACTTGACTTTCAATATAAATTCCGCTGTTCAATTTAGCTAGCATTATAACTGATCATCATTTTCAATTACCACTCTAAAAAGTTTTTTCTCACCGACTAATAGAATCTGATTATTTGACAATTGAACCTTGTCATTGACCTGAATAAATACAGCTTGATTTGTCGCCAAGTTTTTTAAATACCATGCTCCGTTAATATAATCGATGGCCATATGCTGTTTTGCTGAGATAGATTCATCCATTACATCCAAGTCTTCTCTTGACACGCGAATCGAGCCTTCTGTAGAGCTTAAGACATTGGTTTTCTTACTGTTCAGTGGGATTAATTTTAATATAGGAACTTCCTCTTCTTTAGCAAAATCCTCCAATCTTTTGGTGGATTTTGTCCCTGAACTTTTTACCACCGAAGGACTAGAACTAGAATCAATATTTCTATCGTCTCCATTAGAATGACCACAGGCTGGACAAACATTGGCTCCGGGCATAATAGGATAACCGCATTGGCCACAATGATTAGGTTCTGATAATTTTTCAATACCATGATTGAAATTACTTATTATCGTATTTTTTGTATTCATTCTCGCATTTGGTCCATTGCTGATAATGGTTTTTTTAAAATCAGACGTTGATGGACTTATATCACCTCCGCATGTTATACAAGTCTGGGTTCCCTTTTCATTCAAAAATCCACAAACACCACATTTAACCTTCATTTTTCAATATGATTTGCATTGAAACACAAAGTTAGATGCTGCTTACTTCTGTTATAAAAATTGCAACAAGTGGTTGAAATTATCGAATAAGTGGTAAAACAATTGATTTGAATGCATACCAATATAAAGTCTCTATCATTTAATTAACTAATATATAAACTGCTCATTCAACATAAGATAAATTACTTTAATGCCCCATTATAAACCAGCCATATGACTTACTTCAATATAAAATGCCTACATCAAGATATAAGTAACCTTTTGTATAATCATTTTAGGATTAAACACTGAACCTGTAGTGCGAATTTGGGATTTTTACAGGTGAATTTGGGGTTAGAAAATAACTTGAAAATAAAAAGAATACACAATAGACATTCGTTGTAAAAAATAATAAAGCACTGTATTGAAATAATTAAAAGCATTATCACTTATATTTGTCCAAAATCAACTACATGCACTTTTTTTAATATCCAAACCTTCTGCTGTTCCCTAACCTTATCCTATGTTTCCGGCTGCCCATCTTTTAAATTTTATTGTTCTCTTTTCAATACTGTTTGGATGCAAAGTCAATCCTGAAATTAAACCACTTTCTCAAAAGAATCCAACAAATGCCGACTTTGCAAACAGTATAATTGATACAAATTCATGTTATAAAGAAGATTTGTTTTCAAGATTAGGCGTTCAATTTCGACACCTAAACACCAGGAACGGTCTAAGCTCAGATGAAATCAATTGTATTTATCAGGACAATATTGGATTTATTTGGATTTGTACTGCCAATGGATTGAATCGTTATGACGGGCATGATATAGTATTTTTTAACGAAATACCTGGTGACTCTTCCTCTTTGCTAGATACAGAATGTCAAAAAATTAAACAAGACCAAAATGGTGACTTCTGGGTTTTAAGCCTTAATGGAATCACCTATATAAATCATCACAATTTTGGAATAAAACGATATCCTTATCCCCCCAAATTTAAAGTAACATTTACCCAGAATCCCGATTTTTTTATCTCGAATGATAATAAAATATACATCAAACATGTTCATGCTACCTTCAACATAAACCAACGCTGTTGGATACCCATTTTAAGTGTGTCTGAAAATCACATTATCAATTATGTCCAAAATGAAGACAAATCTATATTCAGATATGAAAGCTACACAATACAAAAAAGCACGTCACATACAAGAGTAATTATCACTAACCTAACTTCAAATAAAATATTAAAAGACACAATAATCGACCACATTAAACTAACTACACTTGTTAATTTTAATCAAATTGGAATTACAAATCAATCACTTTTCTGGTATGGCACACAAGATGGAAATATCACCTCCTTTGATTACAAAAAAAACATCCTCAAGCTATATAATTTGGGTTTCAAGCTCGAAGGAACCAATTCTACTGCCAAAGATTACATTTGCGGTTCCATTAAATCAATGTATTTTGACCATCATTGCAATATAATTTTCTTTGGAACCTGGTGCGGGCTCATAGCTTTAGACATTCGCTGTGATACAATTTCTCAAATAAAAAGATTTGTTCATGATCCTGCAATCAATTCGAGTATTAATGGCCAAATAGTTGTTGCAGTAATGAAGGATAATCAAGGTGGGTTGTGGATTGGAACCAACACCAACGGAGTTAGCACTTATAATTATGCTGCTCACAAAAATACTCAAATTTCTACATTGATTGTCGATAAAAAACCAATAGAAATTACAAATGTGAATGCATTGGAGATGGACAGCTCCGACAATATATGGATAGGATCACAATTTGGTCTATATTCATATCACCCTAATACAAATAGGTCTGAAATTGTAAGTATTAATGTCCACCCCAAATACAGTTTAAATCCCAACATGATCCAGTGTTTGTATTATGATCAAGAGACCTCCAATCTTTATATTGGTCCTTGGGGTGCACCAATGGAAATAATGAATACTTACACTCATAAGTTCAAACCTCAGATTCTCGATTTTAATAAAAATACTGCTCCCCTTTATAAGAATTATTTCAATAGTTTCATATTAAAGGCACCTGATGATTTTATTTTTGTTGGCAATTATGGCAGCGGTTTGATATATTACCAATATAAAAATAATATTTTTAATTACACTCCTAGTATTCCCAATTTTGAGGGTCTTCCATCTTGCGGGATTTTGTATAATAATCGTGTTTGGTTAAACTCTACCAACAATCCTAATATATTTATACTGGACTATCCTAAGAGTCCGTTTTCTACCAACCCCAATTCCAAATTTGTAGATAACATAACAAATGATACGGTATTATGTACTATAACTGAAATCATTAATTCTACCAATACGTCCGGATTGATTTCCAGTGACATCAATTCGTTTTATAAAGATAGTAAAAACAACCTTTGGCTTGCAACCAACAAAGGACTTTCCCTTCTCATTAATGAAAATCCTCCAACCTTTAAAACTTATAATATAAAATCTAATAGCGTCGGATACCCCATTATAAATTCTATTATAGAAGACAGTACAGGAGTGCTTTGGCTGACATCATCGAGTAGTATTCTTTCATTTAATCCAAAGACTGACTCAAGTTTGACACTTTATGCCAGGAATATTAATGCCGGAAGTTTTTCAGCAAATTGTGTTAAAAAGGATCAAAATGGAAATTTTTGGTTTGGAAACCAAAGTGGCATATGTATGATAAATCCATATTCACCACGAATCAATAATCATATTCCGACCCCAATAGTTTCAGCATATGAATTGGATGGATTAAGAAAATTGGAAATTCCTCAACAGTTAAATCTTGAATCTGACTATTCAAGCTTAAAGCTTTTCCTGTCTGCATTGGATTATTGTGACCCTAATTCGAATTCATTTGAATATTCGATTTCTAACGATGGTAAAACAAAATATTTCAATAATGAGAGCAATATTATCCAGTTGAATCAGCTAAGTTATGGCCAGCATTTGATAGAAATTAATTGCCAAAATAATGATCATATTGTTAGTTCTAAAAAGTTTACTTTAAATATTTTAGTTAAAACTCCTTGGTGGAAGTCTAGATTCTTTAATATATTTTTACTTTTTTCGTTCCTAGGTTTTTTGTACCTGCTCTATCGAATTAATGATAGAAAATTAAGGCAAAAAGTCAAAGATGATGAAAGAAAAATCAAATACTTGCAGATCCAAACGTTGCAGTCCCAAATAAATCCACATTTCATTTTTAATGTAATGGGGGCAATGCAAAATCAGATCATAAATAATGAGCCTAAAAAAGCAAATGATCACTTGATCAAACTTTCAACATTAATTAGAAGATTTCTAGATAGTTCTGTCACTAGTTCAAATTTCAATGCGCAATCCAGGGTTTCAAAAATTTCCCTTACTCATGAAATGGAATTGTTACGAATGTATTGTGAGTTTGAGCAATTTCAGAAGCCGGGAAAATTTGATTTTAAAATCAATTGTGATACAATCACTACCCCAGGTAATATTTATATTCCGCCAATGATAATCCAACCATTTGTAGAAAACTCAATCAAGCATGGCCTACTCTACAAAGATTCTAAAGGACTGCTTGTTATCCAATTTTCTCAAGATACTGATCAGTATCTCAATGTCGTAATTATGGACAATGGTGTTGGAAGGAAAAAATCTGCAGAAATTCAAAAAAAATCTTTGAGATTATATAAATCTTACGGAACAATTCTTGTAAACGAAAGAATTGAAATCATGAATCAAATCGGATTTGACATCAAAATTACTACTGAGGACATACCTAATGGTGGAACTTTAGTCACTTTAAAAATAAACCAATGATAAAATCTATTATCCTAGAAGACATTATTGACAATCAAGAATCTCTTTCTTTAATGCTGGATAAATATTGTCCGGAAATTGAACTTTGCGGTGTCGCATCAAATATAGATGAGGCTATTGAACTATTTAAACTCTCTGCACCCCAATTGATGTTCTTGGATGTGCAGTTAGATAAAGGGACTTCATTTGATTTTCTGGATTGTCTCGAAAAGGAAGGCTATACAAATTATGAAGTTATTTTTGTAACTGGACATGGATCATATGAAAATGTAACTAAGGCAATTGAGTTTTCTGCTATAGATTTCATTACTAAACCCATCGAAGCCATCAAACTAAAAAATGCGGTTGACAAAGCAGTAAAACGGATAGGGAGTGAAAGTCAAAACTTGCAGATAAGCTTTCTCTTGAATTATTTAAAACAAAGTAACAATCCTGTACATAAAAATAAAATTGCACTTTCACTTATAAAAGGTGTTATCGAATTCGTCGAAATTTCTGATATTATTTGGTTGCAGGCAGATGGCGTGGTTACCCATATATTTTTAGCAGATGGGACTACTTTAGTGGCGAATAAAAATTTAGGGCACTATTGTGCCTTGCTCACATCCGAAGATTACTTTTTCCAAATTAGTAACAGTATTTTAGTTAATCTTGACTATGTAAAAAGATATAAACATTCTGACCTTTCTCTTACGCTTAAAAATAATATTATTTTGTATGCTTCTAGACGAGGCGGTCAGGACTTCAAAAAATTCCTTGAAGAGAGCAAGGTATATAGAAAACTCGACAATTCTTCAGGTAACCCTTTGATGTCTTTCTTAAAATCCATTTAGTTAGAGCATCAGAAATGCTTATTCTGGTTCAAATCCAAGGATAAAGTTGAACTCTCCGTAACTTTTCCAGCTTGCACCCTGCTCCTTGAGCCAGGGCTTGTCAAATCCAATGCCATAGTTGAATCCTAGGAGTCCAAACATCGGAAGGAATACTCTAGCGCCGATCCCGGCAGAACGCTTCATGTCAAACGGATTGAACTGGCTCAGTTTCTGCCACTGATTTCCTCCTTGCACAAATCCCAAGACATAAATGGACGCACTCGGGTTGAGTGATAGAGGATATCTAAGTTCGACAGTGTATTTGTTGAACACCGTTGCATCATCACGTGTAGAAGAATTTTCAGTGGATTTATCTGCGGAGTTGCGAGCCCAGATATCATTTACAGTATAACCCCTCATTGAGATGATATCGCGGCCGGTAATGGTATAGGATTGATTGTTGAGTCCATCTCCTCCCAGTACAAATCTTTCAAATGGAGGAGTTCCTACTTTAGTCTGGTAAGCTCCCAGAAATCCCAGTTTGGCATTACAAGCCAGGACGAGTTTGTTCACAAGATTGAAATACCATTCACCGTCAACGCGCCATTTGTGGTATTCTACCCATCTAAATCTTTCATTGAGAGTACCTTGCGAAGGATCCCAGGATTGTCTAAAAAGTGAGTAGGGTGGTGTCAATTGCACACTCACGCTGAATCTCGAGCCGGATCTTGGAAAAAGCGGATCGGCGACTGTATTTCTCGCCAGAGTTTGTTTGATACTAATATTGTAAAAGTCACCGTTGTTTACCGTACTTCCTCTGTAATTAAACCCATAGTAATCACTCAGACGGATCCTTTCCATGTTGAGGGTAGTACTTGTGATGAAGTTGTCGTCAGGTTTTTTCAGTTGAGATCCTAAAGTGGCAAATCCGCGAATAATGTTGAATTTTCCTCCACCGGTACTTTCATAGTTGATCCCTGAATAAGAAGCTCCTACAGTGAATGAGTTTGGTTTTTTGCCTCCCAGCCAGGGTTCAGTAAATGAAAAAGTATAGGACTGGAAATATCTACCATTGGACTGTGCACGCAAAGACAATTTCTGTCCGTCTCCCTGAGGAAGTGGGCTCCAGCTGGATTTTTTAAAAAGATTTCGTGTCGAAAAATTATTGAATACTACACCCAAAGTCCCAATCAGGCCATAAGCACTCCAGCCTGCTGAGAGCTCGAGCTGATCTGAAGGTCTTTCTTCCAGAGTATATTCTATGTCAACAGTACCTCTTTTAGGATTTACGGGAGTATTGATCCCTATAGTTTCTGGGTTAAAATAGCCCAGAGCCATGATGGCTCTTTGGGAGCGAATGATATCCGTTCTGCTGAACTTTTGACCAGGTCTGGTTCGCAGCTCTCTGCGAATCACGTGTTCGTGAGTGCGGTCATTTCCCTGAATCGTAACTCTGTCAATTGTCGCTTGAGAACCTTCAGTGATGCGCACTTCAATATCCACGCTGTCCTTGTAAACTCCAAGTTCAACTGGCTCCGCTCTAAAAAACAAATACCCTTCATCCATATACAGACTGCTCACATCTCTTCCGTCCTGACTAAAAGAAAGTCGTTTTTGCAGAAGTTCCTCATTGTACACGTCACCTTTCTGTATTCCCAGGACATTCTTGATGTGCTCCTCAGTGTACAGAGTATTTCCTTTGACACTGATGTCGCGGAAGTAATACCTGTCACCTTCTTCTACATTCATGTGAATTCTGATCCTCCCAGATTTTGTTCTCCAGACTGAGTCGCTGACTATACTTGCATCTCTATAGCCCTTGTTTCGATAATATGCCAATATCAGGTCTTTGTCTTTCTCGTAATCCTCTTCGATGAACTTAGATTTCGAAAATATCTTCCATAGCCGCTTAGTTTTATCCATTTTCCTGCGAAGACTTCTGTCGGACGCATACTGATTTCCATCAAAAGTGATATTGGATATTCTTACCTTTTTGCCTTTGCGAATGTCTATTCCCAGTTTGACAGCATTGTCTTTTTTGTCATCTATAGTTTCCGTCAGAGCGACTTTTACGTCTAAGTAGCCTTTGTCACGATAATGGTCCTCAATCCCCCTAATGACATTCTCTTTGACATCCTCCGTCAGTATGCTGTTCTTGATGAGTTGCCTGTTCACGATTTCGTTGAGATCGTCATGTGCGCTTTTTTTAACTCCTTTAAATTTGTGTGAGGCGTATCTGGGTTTTTCTTTGACCCTGATCTCGACAAAGGCAACATCTCCCGTTATTTTAGAAAACACGATATCTACGTCAGAAAAAAGTTTCTGCCTGTAAACTGCCTTAATAGCAGCCGGAATCTCCGGTCCCGGAAGGCTTACTTTTTTGCCTATTCTCAAGCCCGAAACGGCGATGATGGCTTTTTCATCACTGGTTTGGTTTCCCGATACACTTATTCCTCCTATTTCATAGGACTTTTCACGATCGT
>WBZL01001743.1_pt1 | contig 22110 bp, 21 predicted proteins | sample 5204291 | NCBI WGS metagenome assembly WBZL01 (sample SAMN12344345, study PRJNA552823) | activated sludge metagenome | biome: Activated sludge suspended growth; feature: Nitrification reactor; material: Wastewater; isolation source: activated sludge from nitrification reactor of wastewater...
CCGCGGGCATGGACGAGGTGTTCTTCTGCAACTCCGGCTGCGAGGCCAACGAGGCGGCGATCAAGCTCGCGCGCATGTACGGCCACAACAAGGGCATCGAGCTGCCGCACATCATCGTCATGGAGAGCGCCTTCCACGGCCGCACCATGGCCACGTTGTCGGCCACCGGCAACCGCAAGGCCCAGGCCGGTTTCGAGCCGCTGGTGCAGGGCTTCATCCGCGTGCCCTACAAGGACATCGAGGCCATCCGCAAGATCGCCGAGCACAACCACACCGTGGTCGCGGTGATGCTCGAGATGATCCAGGGCGAGGGCGGGGTCAACGTCGCCGACGAGGTCTTCCAGCGTGATCTGCGCGCCCTGTGCGACGACAAGGGCTGGCTGATGATCTGCGACGAGGTTCAGTGCGGCATGGGCCGCACCGGCAAGTGGTTCGGCTGGCAGCATGCGGGCACGAGGCCCGACGTGATGACGCTGGCCAAGGGTCTGGCCTCGGGCGTGCCGATCGGCGCCTGCGTGACCAGCGGCCTGGCCAAGGGCCTGTTCGGGCCCGGCAACCATGGCTCCACCTTCGGCGGCAACCCGCTCGCCTGCGCGGCGGGCCTGGCCACCTTCGACGCCATCGTCGAGGACGAGCTCATGGACAACGCCGTCGCCGTCGGCGCGGCGATCCGCAAGGGCATGGCCGAGGCGCTCGCCGGCGAGGCGGGCGTGGTCGACATCCGCGGTCGCGGCCTCATGATCGGCATCGAACTCGACCGCCCCTGCGGCGTGCTGATGGCGCGCGCCGCCGAGAACGGCCTGCTGCTGTCGGTGACCTCCGAGCGCGTGGTGCGCTTGCTGCCGGCGCTCACCTTCACCACCGCCGACGCGCAGACCCTGGTGTCCATGCTGGCGCCGATGATTCGCGACTTCCTCGCGAACGGCTGAGGACTGCGTATGAGCTCTCCCATCAAGCACTACCTCCAGTTCAAGGATTTCACCCGCGAGGAATACGAATACGTGTTCGCGCGCGCGAAGTGGATCAAGGACAAGTTCAAGCGCTACGAGCCCTACCACCCGCTCTTCGACCGCACGCTGGTGATGATCTTCGAGAAGGCGAGCACGCGCACGCGCCTCTCGTTCGAGGCCGGCATGCACCAGCTCGGCGGCTCGGCGATCTACCTCAACACCCGCGACTCGCAGCTCGGCCGCGGCGAGCCGGTGGAGGACGCCGGCCAGGTGATCTCGCGCATGAGCGACCTGGTGATGATCCGTACCTTCGAGCAGGACATCGTCGAGCGCTTCGCCGCCAACTCGCGCGTGCCGATCATCAACGGCCTCACCAACGAGTACCACCCCTGCCAGATCCTCGCCGACATCCTCACCTTCATCGAGCACCGCGGCTCGATCCAGGGCAAGACCGTGGCCTGGATCGGCGACAGCAACAACATGTGCAACACCTGGCTGCAGGCCGCCGAAGTGCTGGACTTCAACGTTCACGTGTCGACCCCGCCGGGCTATGAAGTCGAGCCCGAGCGCGCCGGCCTGTACGGGACGGCCAACTTCGAGCAGTTCGCCGACCCGATGGACGCCTGCCGCGGCGCCGACCTGGTCACCACCGACGTGTGGACCTCGATGGGCTTCGAGGCCGAAAATGAAGAGCGCATGAAGGCCTTCGCCGACTGGTGCGTCGATGCCGAGATGATGTCGGTCGCGCACAAGGAGGCCGTCTTCATGCACTGCCTGCCCGCGCACCGCGGCGAGGAAGTCACCGCCGAAGTCATCGACGGCCCGCAGTCCGTGGTGTGGGACGAGGCCGAGAACCGCCTGCATGCGCAGAAGGCGTTGATGGAATACCTGGTCCTCGGCCGCATCGAGAACTGATCCAACGAACAATCACGGCACGCACGGGCGTGCGCGCCGGCAACACAGCAGGAAACAGGAAAACAGCATGAGCGACGTCAACAAAGTAGTGCTCGCCTACTCGGGCGGGCTGGACACTTCGGTCATCCTGAAGTGGCTGCAGGACACCTACCAGTGCGAAGTGGTCACCTTCACCGCCGACCTCGGCCAGGGCGAGGAGCTCGAGCCCGCGCGCGCCAAGGCGCTGCAGTTCGGCATCCAGCCCGAGAACATCTTCATCGACGACCTGCGCGAGGAGTTCGTGCGCGACTTCGTCTTCCCGATGTTCCGCGCCAACACCATCTACGAAGGCGAATACCTGCTCGGCACCTCGATCGCGCGTCCGCTGATCGCCAAGCGCCAGATCGAGATCGCGCGCGCCACCGGCGCCGATGCCGTCTCGCACGGCGCCACCGGCAAGGGCAACGACCAGGTCCGCTTCGAGCTCGGCTACTACGCGCTGATGCCGGGCGTGAAGGTCATCGCGCCGTGGCGCGAGTGGGACCTGCTGTCGCGCGAAAAGCTGCTCGCCTACGCAGAGAAGCACGGCATCCCCATCGAGATGAAGCACAAGCAGGGCGGCTCGCCCTACTCGATGGACGCCAACCTGCTGCACATCTCCTTCGAGGGCCGCCACCTCGAGAACCCCGCCGCCGAGGCCGAGGAGTCGATGTGGCGCTGGACGGTGTCGCCGGAGGCCGCGCCCGACGCCGCCGAGTACATCGACCTCGAGTTCGAACAGGGCGATCTGGTCGCGATCGACGGCAAGCGCATGAAGGCGCACGAGCTGCTCGCCAGGCTCAACGAGCTCGGCGGCAAGCACGGCATCGGCCGCCTCGACCTGGTGGAGAACCGCTACGTCGGCATGAAGAGCCGCGGCTGCTACGAGACCCCGGGGGGCACAATCCTGCTGCGCGCCCACCGCGCCATCGAATCGATCACGCTCGACCGCGAAGTCGCCCACCTCAAGGACGACCTCATGCCGCGCTACGCCAGCATGATCTACAACGGTTACTGGTGGAGCCCCGAGCGCCGCGCCATCCAGGCGCTCATCGACCACACCCAGCAGACCGTCAACGGCTGGGTACGCCTCAAGCTCTACAAGGGCAACGTCATCGTCACCGGTCGCGACTCGAAGACCGACTCGCTGTTCGACCCGACGATCGCCACCTTCGAGGACGACGCCGGCGCCTACAACCAGAAGGACGCGCACGGCTTCATCCGCCTCAACGCGCTGCGCATGCGCATCGCGGCCAACGCCAAGGCCAAGCGCGGCTAAACCCGCAACGGATCCCTTGCGATGGCCAACGACGACTACATCCTCGGACTCAGCTTCGTCGAGTTCGAGGACCTCGCCCTCAAACTCGGCTTGACCGGCCTGATCCTGTTCATGGTCTTCATCATCTGGAACCTGGGCAAGGAATCCAAGGCCGGCCGCTACGGCATGATGTGGCTGTTCCTCGGCCTGGGCGTGGGCTTCGTCGGCTTCATCGCCAAGGGCATCATCCAGAAGCTGCTCGGCATCGAATAAGGAAAACGCAAGCGATGGGCATTACCGCCAAGCTCGACGGCGTCGCCGTCACCACCCAGGCCAACGTCTATTTCGACGGCAAGTGCGTCAGCCATAGCGTGCAGTTCGCGGACGGCACGAAGAAATCCGTGGGGGTCATCCTGCCGGCCTCGCTCACCTTCAACACCGGCGCGCCCGAGATCATGGAGGGCGTGGCCGGCTCCTGCCGCGTCCGCCTGAAAGGCCAGGCGGACTGGAAGACCTACGGCGCCGGCGAATCCTTCGACGTGCCGGGCGACTCCAGCTTCGACATCGAGGTGGCGGGCGAGCCCTACCACTACATCTGCCACTTCGGCTGAGCGGGGGAGGGGAGCATGCCGTCTTTCGACATCCTGTCCGAGGTCGACCAGCCCGCGCTGCGCAACGCGGTCGAGCAGGCCAACCGCAAGGTCGACGGCCGTCACGACTTCAAGGGCACGAGCGCCAAGATCGAGCTCGCCGAGAAGCTGCTGACCCTCTACGGCGACAGCGACTTCCAGCTCGAGCAGATCAAGACCATCCTGCTGCCCGAGATGACCAAGAAGAACGTCGACGTCCGCTGCCTGGACTACGGCGACGTGCAGAAGATCTCCGGCAACAAGGTCAAGCAGGAGGTCAAGGTGCGGGTCGGCGTGGAGCAGGAACTGGCCAAGAAGATCGTCAAGCTCTTGAAGGACAGCAAGATGAAGGTGCAGGCTGCGATCCAGGGCGACGCGGTGCGCGTCTCCGGCGCCAAGCGCGACGTGCTGCAGGAGGCGATTGCGCTGGTCAAGAAGCAGATCACCGATTTTCCGCTGCAGTACGGCAACTTCCGCGACTGAGCGGAGAGCAGGGGCAGGGATCCGACGGGCGCCGCGAGGCGCCCGTCGTGCGTTCGGGGGTACAAAACGGGCGGGAATCGACGCGCCGATGTTCCGGGCGGGGAATCGCGACTTGCGTCGCTCCCACGAGAAGCAGCGGGGAATCGCGACTTGCGTCGCTCCCACGAGAAGCAGCGCGATTTCGGACGCGGTTCGGCTGCGATTCGGCCGTTGTTTCACGCGCGGATGGGGCGCTCCTCAGGCATGCCGAGCGTGCTGCGTTCGCGTATTTCCTACACCTGCACGCGCTGTAGGAGCGACGCAAGTCGCGATGCGGGCGGTCCGTCACCCGCTGCCGCCGGTGCGGCTCAAGCTCCTCCGCTCCCTGCCGATATGCTCTTCGACACCACCGCCCCTTGCTGCGGCTCGACAGGAGAACAAATCATGGAAGCAACCGCAATCGCCGCGCTGGCCTCGAACAATGCGCTCGCGCAGGTCCAGCAGGAAGCCTCGGTCGAAGTCCTGCGCAAGGCGCTCGACCTCCAGGGCGAGAGCGCGATGCAACTGTTGCAGGCGATTCCCCGGCCCCCCGCTGCGGCGGTCGGCAGCACGGCGGGCGGCATCGTAGACACCTGGGCTTGAAGGCGGGCATGTCGACCGCCATGATTTCGAGCACGCCTTGGGCCTGATGTCGGTTTTTTTTACAAACTCCCTTCCTGTTCGCCACCTCGAAGTATCAACTCGCTGAAAGGAAAGGGAAAAATTTAGTGGCATCTTTTTTGCTTGTTTTTGCTAGGTCTCGCGTTTTTCGTATCCAAGAGCAAATCAGCAGGAGCAACAAGATGAAACTACAACCCCGGCTGCTCGTCCTCGCGATCGGCGTCGTTTTTGCGGCGCCGGCGTTTGCATCGCCTGTCGTTCGCCAAACCCTGTCGTACGACCAGTTCTCCTTCAACTTGTCTGCGGTCGACGCCTCTGTAGACGCGGCGCCCGAGTTCAGCGCTCCCAGCGCCACGACTTCTTTCGATTTTCAGCGTTTCGATCCCACGCAAGGGGTGCTCACCGGGGTTCGTGCGGAACTCGCCACGCGGAATGCTTTCCTGCGGCAGACGAACGGGGGTACCGGGACGGGCCAGACCGCCTTGATGGCGGACTGGAACGCGTATGCCGGGACCGAGCGATCCCCCGTTTTCCAGCGCTCTACTGCGGGTCTCACGAGCGGCGAAGTCAGCGTCGTGCGTGACCTGAACGCGGTCGATCCCTCGATCTTCATCGGCAGCGGTTCGGTGGGGGCAAGCAACGAAGTCGCCTATCGCGTGGGCGCAGACATGACGCAGGGCGCGACGGGCGATTCCGTGAGGGCGCTTGCCGGCATCCAGGGGGATTTCGTGCCGCTCGTGATCTCCCAGACCCTGGAATACACCTACCTCGAGCATGCGATGCCGTCTTTCAGCGCGGATCGCGAGGAGCGTTCGCTCACGCTGGATTTCGGAACCGTCGCCCTCGGGGGGCTCTTCGCGCTCGATTTCAGCCTGTTCAACCTTGGCGGTGCGGACACCGTCGGGCTGGATCTGGACGATTTCCTGCCCGAGATCGGCAGTTTCGAGTCGGGCCTCGCGGCCTTCCAGGGGCTCGACGCCGGCGGCTCGAAGCGATTTACCGCCCGCTTCCAGGCCGACACCCTGGGTGCGCAGGAGGCACTGTTCCGGCTGACCCTCTCCGACGAGGATGTCGGCGCCGCGGCGAGCCGTTCCAATTACACGATGGATCTGCGCCTGGTCGGCACGGTGATCGACAACACGCCGCCGCCCAATGGCGTCCCGGAGCCGGGCATGCTCGCCCTGCTCGGGATCGGCCTCGCCGGGCTCGGCCTGCGCCGTCGGCGCGTGGGGGCTTGAGGCCGGCGGGCTCGATCCGCGTAGCAACGAAAAAGGCGCCCGCGGGCGCCTTTTTCGTTGCCGGTCCGCGCCTGCAGCCACGCAGGGACCGGCTCGGGCCGCTTCACCGATAGTTGAGCTCTCGCCACGACAGGCGCCGGATGCTGCCGCCGGAAACGGGCACTTCCACTTCCCGCACGGTGGTGCTGCCGTCGCTCTTGCGGATCAGTGCCACCACCTTGCCGCTCGGCAACTTCACCAGCACCGGGCGGGTGGCGAGCGCGTTGCCCAGCGGCGTGGACACATGGCTCAGGTTGTTCGGGCCGAGCGCGTAGCTGCCCGACACCAGGTCGAACTGGAACAGATGGCTCGAGCCGCCCGGTTTGCAGGGGTCGGCGCTCGGGACGTTGGTCACGAAGGTCACGGTCGTGTGGGCGATGAAGGGGTCGGCGTTGACGCGTTCGCCCGACAGGTTCAGGTCGACGTACCAGCCCGCGTCTTGAGCCCAGTCGATCGCCGTCATCGTCTCCGATAGCCCGCGCTTGCCGTCGCCGAGTGTGGACAGGGTACGGCTCTCCAGGCTGCTGCGGTCGACGGCCGAATAGCGGCGGCTCGTGTCGATGGCGTCCTTGATCACATAGAACGACTGCGTCTGTGTTGCGTCTGAACTCGCGTTCGGCGTGCCCGGTACGTCCTTGTCGCCGAGATAGCGCCCGGTGCCGACGGCGACGACGTTCACCACGCTCGAGGACTGCTTGATGCGCGCGAGTTCCGGCGCCACCGTGATCGGTTGCGGATTGCTGCCGTCGGTCAGGCTGGCCAGCTTGGTCACCGTCCAGCTGCTCGGGTCGGCAGCGGTAAGGTCGAAGCGCCACAGGTTGCCCTTCAGGTCGCCGCCATAGACCCAGCGTACGCTGTTGTCGGTGTTGTCGTCATCGACCCATGCGCTGATCTGGCCGAGGCCGCTCGGGTCGGTGGCCGAGCCGACGTTCGTGCCGATCGCCCGGATGACCGCGCCGGTGCGCGCGTTGAGCACGTACAGGTAGCCCTTGCCGTCGCCGCTGCCGCCGTTGTTGTAGCCCGAGCTCACCAGCACCACCCAGCCCGCCCCGGAGCGGGTGCCATCGTTCGCGACGAGCTCGTGCTTGACCAGGATCGGCCGCGAGAACGAGTACCCCACGTTCGCCGCGTCGGTGCTGCCACTGGCAGGGAACTCCCAGAGCACCTTGTCTGCCACGGCGCTGTCGGTCGCCGCGGTGGGGGTGGTGATATCGAGCGCGAAGAAGCCCTTGCCGCCGCGGCCCAGACCGCTGACCAGCATGGTGCGCCAGTCGGTTCCGGTCCCGCCCTGGGTGCGGCCGAGATCGGCGTCGCCCACGGTGATGAAGCCGTCCACCGTGGCCTGGAAGGAGGCGTTCGGGTCGGCGAGATTCTTGATCCGTGGCAGCAGCAGGCCGGGCACGTAGGCCCACTCCTCGGCACCGGTCTGGGCATCGAAGGCGTGCAGCATGCCGTCGTTGGCACCCACGTAGAGCATCCGGCTGCGGCTGGCATTGGCGGTGCGGAAGCTGGCATAGCCGGTGTCGGAGTAGGCGCGATCGGGCGGGCGCACGAGGAAAGGTTCGCTATGGATGATCGCGCCCAGCAGATGGGAACGCAGCTTGAAGGCCGGGGGCGCGCTCGTCTCGCCGCTGCGGTCGCCACGCAGATACTCGATCACCGCGGCGGCGTTGTCGGTTCCGGAAGGGAGCTGGAGCTGGCTCAGTGCCGTGCCCTGAAGCCCGCCGCTCCCGGCCTTGAACGCGACCCCGTCCGTGCCGTCGTGGGTGCCGATCCGGCGCGAGGACGAAGTGCGCAGGTCGAGCTGCTCCATCGTCGGCGAGCTCCAGGGCGAAGTCGTGGTCGGCGCGCCGGTGCTCGTGTCGAGCTCGAAGGCCTTGAGCTGGCCGGACCATTCTCCCGGGAGATAGCTCGTCTCGTAGGTGGTGCGGTCGCTGCTGGTGACGTTGGGGTTCGACACCGCCGAGGCGGACGCGGCGGAAAGGGTGGCGTTGATCGAGTCCAGCATGCGCGAGAGCTCGCGCGCGAAGACGTCCGGCTTCGAGGTGTTGAAGAAGCTGCCACGACCGTTGACCGCGGCATGGGCGAGGTCGTCGAGCTTGGCAAGTTCGTTCTCGTTCGGGTCGGGCCAGCCGGGCCAGTCGGTCGGCAGCGACGCGCCGGACAAGGCCGCGGACACCTGCGTCTGGGAGAGCAGGCCGGTCAGGCCGAAGCCGATCGTGTAGGTGGAGAGGTGCTGCCAGAAGGCCGGATTGCGTGGATCGGTCGGGACGTTGTTGGCGAGGTCGCTGCGCAGGTCGGTCTTCCAGTGGTGCATCGCGACGTCGGCCAGGGTTCCCGCGTAACCCGTGGCACCCGTCGAAGCGCGGTCGCTGAACGGCGGGACGGGCTCGTAACGGTAGGACAGATCCGTCCGGTCGGCGTGCTGGTGCGTCGTCGGTCCGGCGGTGCCGTCTACGTCCCCATGGCTGGTGGCGTCGTCGTCGGACCAGTAGCCGTCGGTCATCAGGATGTGGAAGTTGCGGTAGCACGAGTACTCCACGGACGCGCTCGAACCGGCGATGTCCTTGCGCCACGGGCTCTTCGAATCGCTGCGCTGGAAGTAAAGGCCGACGTTGTCGGAGGCGGAGCGCAGGGGGGTGCTCCCGTTCGGCACGTTACGCGTATAGAGCAGATTAAAGAATTCGCTGCGGTCGCTGCCTGCGAAAGGACGTACCCCCCGCACGATCGTGTCCGCGGTCTGGCCATCCACCGTCGCGCCGAACGTGTTGATGGTGGCGTAGCCGATGCGCAGTTCCTCTCTCTGTTGAGAGAAGGCCTTGCCCACGCCGGCGCGCGCGGCGAGCAGGCGCGAGCGGTAATACGAGAACCAGTTGGCGAAGTTCTGCAGTTCCTGCTCGTAACTGCAGGTGCTGCCGCAGTCGCTGCGGGCGGGGTATTTCGTGTAGGTGTTTCCCGGCCGGATCTCGATGTGGTCGAAATTTCCCGCCACGTTCGTGTCCCCGCTGCGGGTGAGCGTGCCGGTCCCCTTGTACACGAAATAGGTCGCCGGGTAGAGGGTGACTTCCTGCTCGGTGGAGAAGGACTGCACGGCGCCATCGACAAGCTTGTTCCGCGTGTAGCCGGTCATGGTCGCGGTGAGGTCGACCTTCAAGTCCGCATTTGGCCGCGCCGGATTGCGGTTGGCTGCGGTCGGCGTCGCGGCGGCCCAGGAGCTCGTCCCGTCGGCGTTCGCCCACGGCTCGTAGCGGATCCTGGGGTCGTAGAACAGGGGGTTGCCGGCGGCCGAGCGGAAGAAGCGGGCGTCGGAGTTCGCCGGGTCGGCATCGACCAGCGGATAGAACCGCGGGTCGTATTCGTTCGCGCCGCTATAGACCGGAAGATTGCTTCGGGTGCCGTTGCTCGAAAGAGTACTGGCCTGGGGAAAGAGGTACATCACCGCGAGGAAGGACGAGTTGGCGGAGAGGGTGTAATCCGGTACCACCTCCCAGAACATCGAACCCGAATCGTCCAGGGTGAACATGATGTTGGGGGGCAGGGTGTTCTTCACCGACGGCGGCACCTGCGAGATGTCGGTTTCGGCCGCGTGGGTGGTGAGGGCAGCCAGCATGCCTGCGGCGAGGAGCGCTCGCAGGCCGAGGGAGAGGCGGCGGATCGTATGCACGGCGATGACTCCGATGATGCTGCGCGAGCTCAGTCGCGCATGGTGACCTGCACGAAGGACTGGGCGTTGTTCGGACCGCTCACGCGAACCGTGACGCGGTAGTGGATCGACTGTGCGCCGCTGAAGCGGGCCTGCCCCGCGCGCCGGCTGCCGCCCTCCTGCGGGTTGTCCGCGACGCAGTTCGCGGCGTGGTTGGTGATCGGCGCCGTGCCGGTGCACAGGCGGTCGATGAGGTACTGCACGGCGTAGCCGGCCGGGATGCGGGTGTTGGTCACGCAAGGGACGGTATTCCAGTCGAGGCTGGGAACGCCGGGGTAGCCTCCGGTGTAGGTGACGCCGTCGATCGTGGGCGAGCCGGTCGACGCGCGTTCGAACAGGGTGGGGTAGTAGTTGAAGGCCGTGCGCGATCCGCTGGGGATGGCGCAGGTGTCGCCGCGGCGCCAGCGCGCCTCGGGCGAATTCGCCTTGATCGTCACCAGGTCGCCGGCCGCGGCCTCGATGCCGTAGTCGGCCACCTGCAGTGCGGTCTGCTGGAAGGCGAGGTTGCCGGTGATCACCACCGTGGTGTCGACGCTGCGCACCAGCGACACGGCGGCGATGCTCATCGCCACCAGCATGATGAGCGCGACGAAGAGGGCGGTGCCGCGCTGGCGACGCCTGGTCAGCGGTTCCATAAGGTGTTCCTCAGCGGCACGACGGTCTCGAACGTGCGGTAGCGGTAGTTGCGCTCGCTCGCGCCCAGCGTGATGGTGATCGGGTTGTCGCCCGCGAACAGGCTGATCGTCTCGGGGGCGGTGTAGCCGCGGTCGACCTGCCCGGCCCGCACCACGACACCCACGCGCACCGCGGCGAGCTGCTCGGGCAGTGCGCCCGTCGGTATGGTGGAGCTGAAGCTCACCGCGGTGCCCGCGGAATTCCACCAGCCGTACTGGGCGCGCAGCGCGATCACGTCGCGGGCGAGCGCGCTGGGACTCCCTGCGGTGCCGTTGAGGACCTGCGTCACTGCGAGGTCGGCGTTGGGTACGCTCGTATTGCTGTCGCGGAATTGCAGCTGGTAGCGGTACTCGTTGACTCCGGTGCCGAGCGAAAGGATCTTTGCCGTGCCGATCGCATACCCATCCTCGGGGAAGAACCCCTCGGGTGCGCCGGATGGGTTGTAGGTGCCGGTCGAGCCGGGGTTGTGCTGGAAGTTCCAGCGCCCGCCACCGATGGCGTTGGGGGTCCGGGTCAGCTGCAGGACCACGCAGGGTTTTCCAGGCTCGTGGACCAGGATCAGGTCGCCGTCCGTAAAGCCGATGCTCGTGCTCCCGCGCAGGTTCGCGGAGGGGTTCGGCATGTCGTCGGAGATCGTGGAGGTGGCCGCACCTTCGGCGGACTGGGTGTAGCGGATGGTGATGCGGTCACTCCGGCTTTGCAGGGCGCTCGGCGTGTTGCTGCCGGTGTTCTGCTCGATCGTGACCGGCAAGGCAGAGATATTGGTCACCGATGGAGAGCTCGCGGAGTTGTAGACGCGAATCTCGGAACAAGTGACAAAGGAGAGTCCCGATCCCGCATTGCGCAGATCGCGCTCGAGCAAGCTCAGCGCGATGTGGCCCGCCGTGGTGGCATCGGCGCCGCTCACCGCGTTGGCCTTCTGACCCTGGCTCGCCGAGAAGGTCTGCACCATCACCAGCAGCGCGATCAGGCCGATGGTCATGCCGACCATCAGCTCGACCAGGCCGATGCCCCGCTGGCCGGGGCGCGGCGCGGCGCGGTGCGCGCGCTCAGTTGTTCGAGTTGATTCGTGCGCGGACGACATGGTTGCTCCATTCGTTGGATTGCGGACGCAGCCAGCAGATGGTGAGCTCGACCTCGCCGTTCGATGCGTCGTGCGCGATGCGCGCCTTGGCGCCGGGGATGGTCGTGTCGAGCTTCGCCTTCCAGGCGGTGAGCCGGGAGGGGGCGGTGGCCGTGCCCGCCTGGCAGGTGGTGTCGGCGTGGTACTGGAACTGATCGCGCTCGCTCGGCAGGGCGATCCACATGCGACCGATCACCTCGTCCGCGAGCATCGCGGCGTCGGCGCGCAGCTTGGCTTCGGTGCTGCGGATGTTCATGCTGGCCTGCAGGCCGACGATGCCGAGCACGCCGAAGGAGAAGATCAGCAGCGCGATCAGCACCTCGAGCAGGCTGGCGCCGCGTTGAACGCCGGAGTGGTTGGGGCGATGCGCGGAGCGTGGGGGCGTGGGCTTCTTCATGGCCGATTCCTCAGCAGGCGCGCGGATCGCCGCTGGTGGTGACGCCTGGATCGCACAGTCGCGTCTGGCCGCCGGCATTGATCGTGAGACGAAGCGGGCGGCGTTGCGTCTCGGGCAAGGTGGTGTTCGTGAAATTGATCCGGGTGATCGGATTGGACGCGGCCACCATGCCCATGCCCCCGAAGGTGACCTGAGTGTTGCCGGAGTCCACCGTGACGCCCGCGCCGCTTGCTCCGCTGTCGAAGCGCTGGATGGTGGTTGCATCCGAACACGCCGTGCCTCTGAAGACGACCCAGCTCGTCCCGCTCGTGCTCGCGGTGCAGGCGCTGGAGACGACGGCAAAGCTCACCGGCAGGTTTCGCCGCATCGCTTCGGCACGCGCCAGATCGACGCCGGCGCGGAAGGACTCGGCGATCGTGCGGGTGCGGCCGTTGGCGATCATCTGCTGGTAGCTCGGCAGCGCCACGGCGAGCAGGATCGCGAGGACGGCGATCGTGACCATGGCCTCGATCAGGCCGAAGCCACGCTGGGCGCGCGGGATCATAGACAGTCGCCCCCCTTCCTGCCGATCCAGCAAGCCTTGGGCGTGGTGCCCCACCCCGAAGGTGCGGCACTCGTCGCGCGGGCGTTCTGCTGGTTCAGTGTGTAGGTGAAACCGGCCATGTCGGTCCCTGTCTTCCCGGCCGCGGTCAGCGTGTAGGTGGTGGCGGTACCGTCCGCGCAGGTGAAGGTGAAATAGGTCTGCGTGGGCATCGCGACGCCGCAGGTGGTGCCGCTCGACACGTAGCTGCGGTTGTCCTGGTAGAACTGCTCCATGCGCACGCGCAGGTCGGACAGCACCGAGGTCGCCTCGACGATCTTCGAGCGGCGGATGTAGTCGGAGTAGGCGGGCAGGGCGATCGAGGCGAGGATGCCGATGATGGCGACCACGATCATCAGTTCAATCAGCGTGAAGCCGCGGGTGCGGGAGGCGTGGTTCAAGGGGGGCTCCGTGTCGGAAGGTGCACAGTCTCGATTGCATTGTCGGACTTTGCCGCCGGGGTGTTCGTGACGGATTCTATGGCGCCACGCAGAATGCCGCCGTCGCGGGTGGACGAACGGCGGGGGCTCGGAGGATGATCGGCGGGCGGTGCGCAGCGCGGGCAGGCCCGCAGGGCGGATCGGCAACGGGGAGGGAGGTCGGCGCGATGCGGGGGAAGGACGGGATGGACGGATGGAAGGCGGCTTCGGTCGGCGTGCTGGCCGCCGCGGCGGGCTTGGGCGCGGGGGCGGCGTACGCTGCCGACGTGGCGGTGGCCGGGCTGTTCGCGGGCCGGGCGGTGCTGGTGGTCGATGGCGGCGCGCCGCAGACCGTGAAGGTGGGCGCACGCACGCGCGAGGGCATCGTGCTGCGGGCGGCGACGAGCGAGGCGGCCACGCTGGAGCACGACGGCCGTGTCTTCGTCGCGCGCCTGGGCGAGCAGGTGGCGAGCAGCGCGGGAACCGCGGCGAGCGAGATCAGTCTGCAGGCCGACGGGGGTGGGCACTTCTTTACCGGCGCGCGCATCAACGGCGTGGCGGTCAATGCCCTGGTCGACACCGGCGCCACCCTGGTGGCGATGGGGCGCAGCGATGCGCTGCGACTCGGCATCGACTACCGCGCCGGCACGATGGGCCAGAGCGCGACCGCGAACGGGCTGGCGACGATCTGGAAGGTGAGGCTGGATGCGGTGGAGCTCGGCGGCGTGCGCATGCTCGGGGTCGATGCGGCGGTGCACGAGACCGACCTGCCCGTGGTGCTGCTCGGCATGAGTTTCCTCAATCGAATGGACTGGCGGCGCGAGGGCGACCGCCTGCTGCTCAAGAAACGTTACTGAGGCGTCGCGTGAATCCTGCTAGCGGACCGCATGGTCTTCCCCCTCTGGAACAGATCCGCCGCCGGCTGGCCGCGGGCCCGCACCGGGACGGCGGGTTCAATGGCGACGGCCGCGACCTCGCGCGCTCGCGCCCGCCCAAGCCGGCGGCGGTGCTGGTGCCGCTCGTGGTGCGCGACGAGGTGCCGTCGGTGCTGCTCACCCGGCGCACCGACCACCTGCACCATCATCCGGGCGAGATCAGCTTTCCCGGCGGCCGCCTCGAGGACGACGACCCCTCGCCGGTGCATGCCGCGCTGCGCGAGACGGAAGAGGAGATCGGGCTCGCCCGCCGTCACGTCGAGCTGATCGGCGCGCTGCCCGACTACTTCACCGGTACCGGCTTCAGGGTGACCCCGGTGGTCGGCGTGGTGCATCCGCCGCTCGAACTCACGCTCGACGCCTTCGAGGTCGCGGAGGCCTTCGAGGTGCCGCTCGCGCACTTCCTCGATCCGCGCAACCATCAGGAGCACAGCATCCTGCACGAGGGGCGGATGCGACGCTTCCACGCCATGCCCTGGCACGGCTATTTCATCTGGGGTGCGACCGCGGGGATCCTGATGTCGCTGTATCGCCTGCTGAACGAGGAAGTCTGAGCGCGGCCAAGGGTTTCCGCCAGGCGGCGCGCGCTTGCCTTTGTGATATCTTGCCGCACCGATGACTCGGCTCTGTGCCCGGGGCCTTTTCGGCCCGCGACGTCCTGCCTGAATGACCTTCTTTTCCTTGATCCTTGCGCTCGTCCTCGAACAGTTGCGTCCGCTGCCGGCGCGCGGGTGGACGGTGCGCGGGGTGCGCGGCGTGGTCTGCGGAATGCGAGGGCGCTTCGAGGGCGGCTCGGCGGCGCAGGGACGGCTCGCGTGGCTCCTGCTGGTTCCCGCCGCCGGGTTCGCGAGCGCGCTCGCCTTCTGGCTGCTGTGGGAGATGCATCCCGCGCTGGCCTTCCTGTTCAACGTGGTGGCGCTCTACCTCTGCATCGGCTTCCGCCACGACACCCGCTTCTTCTCGGCCATCCACATGGCGCTTCGCCTCGGCGAGCCCGAGGGCGCGCGCAGCCTGCTCGAGGATTGGCGGGGGACCCGCCACGAGGGGGCCTCCGCGAGCGAGATCGCCCGCCTCGCGATCGAGGAGGCGCTGGTCGTCTCGCACCGCCGGCTGTTCGGCGTGATGTTCTGGTTCGTGCTGCTACCCGGCCCGAGCGGCGCGGTGATGTACCGGCTCGCCGGACTGCTGGCCGAGGAGTGGGGGCGCCCGGATGGGGGCGACGCGGGCTTCGGCGGCTTCGCGCTGCGCGCGCGCGAGGCGATCGAGTGGCTGCCTGCGCGGATCACCGCGATCGTTTTTTCCATCATGGGCAATTTCGAGGATGCGATCTACTGCTGGCGCTCGCAGGCGGTGCTGTGGCCGGAGAGGTCGTCGGCTATACTTATCGCTAGTGGTGGTGGCGCGCTGGGCGTGCGGCTCGGCATGCCGGTCCATGTGGCCGGGGGCATCGTGGATCGGCCCGAACTGGGGCTGGGGAGCGAGGCAGGCGTCGATCACATGCAAAACACGGTGAGCCTGCTATGGCGGGCTCTGTTCGTGTGTCTGTTCCTGCTCTTCCTGCTCGCGGCTGCGGGCTGGGTGGGGCGGTGACAAGTCTAATCTCAACAAGGGAGTGGGTTATGGCAAATCGTGAAGTCGTCGTTCTGAGCGCTGTTCGTTCCGCCGTGGGTGGTTTCGGTGGCTCGCTGAAGGACATGGAGCCGTCCGATCTCGGCGCGGTGGTGATCAAGGAAGCGATCGCCCGCGCGGGTGTGGACCCGAAGGCGGTTTCGTTCGCATCCGTCGGCCACTGCATCCCGACCGATTCCCGCTATGCCTACGTCTCGCGCGTGGCCACGATCAACGCCGGCATGTCGATGGATTCGGTCGCCTTCCAGGTCAGCCGTCTGTGCGGCTCGGCGCAGCAGGCCATCGTCAGCTCGGCGCAAGCCATCATGCTGGGCGATGCCGACTTCGCCATCGGCGGCGGCGTCGAAGTGATGTCGCGCGGCACCTACCTGCTGCCCGCCCTGCGCAGCGGTGCGCGCATGGGCGACACCAAGGCGATCGACTCGATGGTCGCCGTGCTGACCGACCCGTTCGGCGTCGGCCACATGGGCATCACCGCCGAAAACCTGTGCACCAAGCACGGCATCACCCGTGAAGAGCAGGATGCCTTCGCGCTCGAGTCGCAGAAGCGCGCCGCCGCGGCGATCGCCGAGGGCCGCTTCAAGGGCCAGATCGTGCCGATCACCTTCGAGACCCGCAAGGGCACCGTCGTGTTCGACACCGACGAGCATCCGCGCATGACCACCATGGAAGCGCTGGGCAAGATGAAGCCGGCGTTCAAGAAGGATGGTTCGGTCACCGCCGGCAACGCCTCGGGCATCAACGACGCCGCCGCCTTCCTGGTGCTGGCCGATGCCGCCAAGGCGGCTGCGGGTGGCCACAAGCCGATCGCGCGCCTGGTGTCCTACGCGATCGCCGGCGTGCCCAACGATGTGATGGGCGAAGGTCCGATCCCCGCCACCAAGCTCGCGCTGCAGCGTGCCGGCCTGAAGCTCGACCAGATCGACGTGATCGAGTCCAACGAAGCCTTCGCCGCGCAGTCGATCACGGTGAACCGCGGTCTCGGCCTCGACACCGCCAAGGTCAACCCGAACGGCGGCGCGATCTCGCTCGGCCACCCGGTGGGCGCGACCGGCTCGGTGATCATCACCAAGCTGCTGCACGAGCTGATCCGCACCAACGGCCGCTATGGCGTTGCCACCATGTGCATCGGCGGCGGCCAGGGCATCACCACGGTGTGGGAACGCGTGTAAGCGTCGTCCTCGTCGCAAGAAAAACCCGCGCGGCCGAGAGGCTGGCGCGGGTTTTTTTCGTTTCGGGCGCACTGGCAATCGCGACTCGCGTCGCTCCTAGGGGCGGTCTGGGGGTCTCGATCGCGACTCGCGTCGCTCCCACGGGGGCCTCGATCGCGACTTGTGTTGCTCCTCCGGGGGGCTGCGGAGCTGTGCGGGTTGTGGGAGCGACGCGAGTCGCGATCTTCAGTCCGACTCCTTCTCCAGGCGCACCGACGCCGAGTTGATGCAGTAGCGCAGCCCGGTGGGCTGCGGGCCGTCCTCGAAGACGTGGCCGAGGTGTGCGCCGCACTGGTGGCAAAGGACCTCGGTGCGGACCATGAAGTGGCTGCGGTCTACCGCGGTCTCGACGTTGTCGGGCTCGGCTGCAGTCCAGAAGCTCGGCCAGCCGCAGCCGGCGTCGAACTTGTGCTCGGAGCGGAAGAGCGGGGCGCCGCAGCACACGCAGTTGTAGGCGCCCTTGTCCCAGACGTCCCAGTATTCGCCGGTGAAGGCACGTTCGGTGCCTTTCTCGCGGGTGACGCGGTACTGCAGGTCGGAGAGCTGGCGGCGCCATTCGGCGTCGGGTTTGTCGACTTCGCGGGCCATGGGAACCTCGTGCGGGATCAGTGGAGGTGGCGCGGCGCCTGCACGCCCTGTTCCTCGGGCATCTCGGCATGCACGACCTCGCCCTCGGGCGAGGGGTAGAGCGGGGCGCCGCAATCGTCGCAGTACTCGAGCGGGAAGTGGTGCTCGAGCGCCACGACGTCGGTGAGACCGGATTCGCGCAATACGGTTTCGATCTGTGCGACGCAGTCGGTGGTCTCGTCCTCGGCCCCCAACAGCGGCCACACCACCCCGTGCACGACCTCGTCGCGGCCGCGCACGGTGAAGCCGATGCGGTATTCCTCGAGAGTGCGCTCCCAGAACGGCGCGACCACCGCGCGCAGGTTGGCGGCAGGTGTTTCCAGCGTGGTGGCGAGGAAGGCGACCGAGGCGCGCACCGAGTAGGGCCGGCTGTCCTTGTCGGCGGCGCGGCTGGCGGCGAAGTAGGAGTCGGGCAGCACGAGGTCGACCGCGCAGCCGGGCAGCAGCGGGGTCAGGCAGGCGCCACCCTGGGCGCGCCACTGCTCGAGCGCGCCGTCGCGGGTGCCGTCCGGCTCCTGCCAGCGGAACAGCGCGGCGCCGCGCGGCACGGCCACCGCGGCGAGCAGGTAGCGGGTGTCGGAGAGGAACTGCGCGGTCTCCGGCATGCCATCGGTGTCGATGTGCAGGTCGAGGTTGTCGGCCGCCGCGCCGCAGATCACCTTGGCGAACTCCGCGGTGGCGCAGTAGCCCTGGGGCAGCTGGTCGGGGCTGAAGAGGAAGTCGGCCACCGACAGCTTGGCCCCCTTGGCGAGCACGTGGGCCTGCAGGTGCACGCGCAGGTTGGCGAGCACTGCGGGCGGGATGTTGGCGGCGGGGATGCGGTAGCGCGACCAGGCCAGCACCGGCGCGGCGATCAGCACGACGTCGTGCTCGGAGAGGCTGCCGGCGGCGCATTCGGCGCGCGACTCGATGTTGTCGGCGAGCTCGTCGTAGGCGCGCGCGTCGGCGCTGTAGAGGTGGTCGAGCGCGGCGTTGAGCACTTCCTCGTCGTTGTCGGTCAGGGTCTCGTCGATCAGCCTGGCGAGCTGCGTCTCCCAGTAGTGGTCCTCGATCCGGCTGCCGGACTGGGCCAGCCCGCCGGCGAGCCAGACGAGTTGTTCGGCAGTGCGGCCGAGACCGCCGCGGCGCTTGAGGCGCGTTCTTTTCATGTCGGGTTCCTGTTGCGCTGTTCGGGGTGCCGGCTTGGGCGGCACGCATGACCGCGTATTCTACCAATGCCGCGGGAAAACGCCGGTCGAAGCGCCCGGCGCGCGCTCAGAAACCGGGGCGGTCGACCCGGATGGTCTGCAGGATGGTGGCGGAGATCTCCTCGATCGACTTGGTGGTGGAGTCGAGGCAGCGGATGTTCTCGCGGCGCATCAGCTTGTGCGCGGCGTCGATCTCGTAGCGGCAGTTCTCCAGCGCGGCGTAGCGGCTGTTGGGGCGGCGTTCCTGGCGGATCTGCGACAGGCGCTCGGGGGCGATGGTGAGGCCGAAGAGCTTGGTGCGGTACTTGTGCAGCTCGCCGGGAAGCTTGTTGCGCTCGAAGTCCTCGGGGATCAGCGGGTAGTTGGCCGCCTTGACGCCGAACTGCATCGCCAGGTAGAGGCTGGTGGGGGTCTTGCCCGAGCGCGACACGCCGACCAGGATCACGTCGGCTTCGGCGAGCTCGCCCTCGCTGGAGATGCCGTCGTCGTGCGCCATGGCGAAGTTGATCGCCTCGATGCGGTACTTGTAGTTGAGGCTGTCGGCGATGCCGTGGAAGCGGCCCACCGCATGCGTGGAGCGCTGGCCGAGTTCGGCCTCGAGCGGGCCGATGAAGCGCTCGAAGAGGTCGAGGAAGAGGGCGTCGGATTTGTGCAGTGCATCAACGGTGGCCTGATTGACCAGGGTGCTGAACACGATCGGGCGCACGCCGTCCTCGGCCGCGGCCTCGCGGATCTGCGTCGCGCAGTCGATCGCCTTGTCGATGTCGTCGATGAAAGGCGCGCGCACCTGGCGGAAGCGCGCTTCCGGAAACTGCGCAAGCAGGCTGTGGCCAAGGGTTTCGGCGGTGATGCCGGTGCCGTCGGAGACGAAGAAGACGGTGCGGCGGGGGATGTCGTTCATGATTTCGGACCTTGCGGCCCCGACCGTGGGTGCGGGGCGTGTATTGGGGCAAACCCTGTGATGCGGCACAGCACAAAAAATCGTACACTGCCGTTCGCGATATTTTGCTTTTTCCCCAACATTTGCGGAAGCCATCCATGACACGCTACGTGATCCCTTTCAACGAACTGCGCATGTCCGACGTCGAGAAGGTCGGCGGCAAGAACGCCTCGCTCGGCGAGATGATCAGCCAGCTGCCTTCGAGCGTCCGTGTCCCGGGCGGCTTCGCCACCACCGCCGAGGCCTATCGCGAGTTCCTCGCCCACGACGGCCTGGCCGACCGCATCAACGCCGCCCTCGACGCGCTCGACGTGGATGACGTGGATGCCCTGGCCAAGACCGGCGCGCAGATCCGCCAGTGGATCGTGGACCTGCCCTTCCCGGCCAAGCTCGAGGCCGAGATCAAGACCGCCTACGAGGCCATCACCGCCGAAGGCGAGGGCAGCTTCGCCGTGCGCTCGTCGGCGACCGCCGAGGACCTGCCGGACGCCTCCTTCGCCGGCCAGCAGGAGACCTTCCTCAACATCCACGGCTACGAGAACATCCTGCACGCGATGAAGGAAGTGTTCGCGTCGCTGTACAACGACCGCGCGATCGCCTACCGCGTGCACAAGAACTTCGCCCATGCCGACGTCGCGCTGTCGGCCGGCGTGCAGCGCATGGTGCGCTCGGATTCGGGCGCCTCGGGCGTGATGTTCTCGATCGACACCGAATCGGGCTTCGACCAGGTGGTGTTCATCACCGCCTCCTACGGCCTCGGCGAGACCGTCGTGCAGGGCGCGGTGAACCCGGACGAGTTCTATGTCCACAAGCCCACCCTGGCGCTCGACAAGCCGGCGATCATTCGCCGCAACCTCGGCTCCAAGCTGATCAAGATGGTGTTTACCGACAAGGCCGTCGCCGGCAAGTCGGTGCGCACGGTCGATGTGCCCGAGGCAGATCGCAACCGCTTCTCGCTGACCGACGAGGACGTGCTCGAGCTCGCCCGCTACGCGGTGATCATCGAGAAGCACTACGGCCGCCCGATGGACATCGAGTGGGGCAAGGACGGCGTCGATGGCAAGCTCTACATCCTGCAGGCGCGTCCCGAGACGGTGAAGAGCCAGGATTCCGGCCTGGTGATGGAGAAGTACCGCCTCAAGCAGTACGGCAAGGCCCTCACCCACGGCCGCGCGATCGGCCAGAAGATCGGTGCCGGCACGGTCCGCATCGTCGGCGACGCCTCCGAGATGAACCGCGTGCAGGCGGGCGACATCCTCGTCACCGACATGACCGACCCCAACTGGGAGCCGGTGATGAAGCGCGCCAGCGCGATCGTCACCAACCGCGGCGGCCGCACCTGCCACGCCGCGATCATCGCGCGCGAGCTGGGCATCCCGGCCATCGTCGGCTGCGGCAACGCCACCGACGTGCTGCACGAAGGCGAATCCGTCACCGTGTCCTGCGCCGAAGGCGACACCGGCTACGTGTATCGCGGCAAGCTGGAGTTCGAGGTCATCACCACCGACATGGGCAACCTGCCCGAGATTCCGGTGAAGATCATGATGAACGTGGGCAACCCCGAGCTCGCCTTCGAGTTCGCGCAGATCCCCAACGGCGGCGTCGGCCTGGCGCGCCTGGAGTTCGTCATCAACAACATGATCGGCATCCACCCCAAGGCCATCCTCGACATCGGCCAGGTGCCGGCCAGCCTGCGCGACGAGATCACCCGCCGCTCGCGCGGCTACGCGACGCCCAAGCAGTTCTTCATCGAGAAGCTGGTCGAGGGCGTGGCCACCATCGCCGCGGCCTTCTATCCGAAGCCGGTGATCGTGCGGATGTCCGACTTCAAGTCGAACGAGTATCGCAAGCTGCTCGGCGGCGAGATCTACGAGCCGGAGGAAGAGAACCCGATGCTCGGCTTCCGTGGCGCGTCGCGCTACATCGCGCACAGCTTCCGCGACTGCTTCGAGATGGAAGTCGCCGCGATGAAGAAGGTGCGCAACGAGCTCGGCCTCACCAACGTGCAGATCATGATCCCCTTCGTGCGCAACCTCGAGGAGGCCGCAGGGGTGGTGGACCTGCTCGCCGAGCACGGTCTCAAGCGCGGCGCGAACGACCTCAAGCTGATCATGATGTGCGAGATCCCGTCCAACGCCATCCTGGCCGAGCAGTTCCTGCAGTACTTCGACGGCTACTCGATCGGCTCGAACGACCTCACCCAGCTCACCCTGGGCCTGGACCGCGACTCGGGGCTGGTGGCGCATTCCTTCGACGAGCGCGATCCGGCGGTCAAGCAGCTGCTGTCGATGTCCATCCAGGCCGCGAACAAGCTCGGCAAGTACGTGGGCATCTGCGGCCAGGGCCCGTCGGATCACCCCGACCTGGCCGAGTGGCTGATGGACGAGGGCATCCAGACCATCTCGCTGAACCCCGACACGGTGGTCGATACCTGGCTCAAGCTCGCCGCGCACGGCAAGCGCTGAACCTCGCCCACGCGGGCTGTCGCATCGAGGGCGCCGACCGGCAGGGTCGG